>OFDN01001830.1_pt1 | contig 12994 bp, 9 predicted proteins | sample 1520971 | NCBI WGS metagenome assembly OFDN01 (sample SAMEA94257418, study PRJEB24077) | hot springs metagenome | biome: Aquatic biome; feature: Geographical feature; material: Water | place: India | collected 2012-06-12 | depth 5 m | reverse complement strand
CCCGCCTGCTCGACCGCGCCGGTTACCCGGCCAAGGGCAGCGCCAAGCCGCAGGCACCGAAGCCGCCCGCCGCCGCGCCCGAAGCGCCGGAGGGTGCTGCCGCCGAGAGCAACGGCCAGCCCGCGGAACCGCCCGCGCCGCGCTGAAGGTCTCGCCGGCGCAACTGTTCAGTGTCCGGCGCAGATGGGACAATGCGGCGGCCCTGCGGGGTCTTGCCCGCTCACCGTCTGCCCGCGACACCGATACCGATGAAGATTGCCTGCTGCGAGTTCAATCGACATCCAACGACGTTTCAATACATCCCACGAGCAACACACAATCAACTAATAAACAGCTACATACATCCTGCGAAGTCGCACTTCGTCTCATGACGCCGCGTCAAAACCGGGTAGCTAAGTGGGTAGCTAGATGGGTAGCTCGCTGCTAGAATCACTCGCAGCTACCCACTTCGCCAATGCATCAGCCGACCACGTCGAGATCAGCCAAGCCAGCAACGGCGCGGTGAACGTGGGACAACGGTTATCGATGCGAGGGAAAGTCGCCACAACAACAGACCCTGGTGACCGGGAGCCGGCAAGAAGGACTCGATTGATCCTGACCGGGAGTCGGACATCATGGGAACCCAGATCAACGTACTCGACGACATCCAGATAAAGCACTGGGTCAACAAAGGCGTACCAATTGCCCGTTCCGATGGGGGTGGCCTGACTTTCACCCTGTCCGAGGCGGGAACCGCTACGTGGATACTCCGCTACCGGATGGGAGCCGGCCGCCGCAAGGAACTGACCCTTGGCAATTACCCCGACTTGTCGCTCGCCAAAGCCCGCCAGATGGCGAGAGAACACAGAGTATCAATCGACAAGGGAGAGGACCCCGCCGCCAAGAAAAAAGTCGAGAAGATGCAGTCCAAGATGGCCTGGACCGTCCGCGCATTGATCGACGACTACAAGCAGAAGAAACTGGTGACGCCCAGCCTCGCTGAGGGGACCATCTATTACCGAAAGTGGGATCTGGAAAAAGTCATACTGCCCAAGCTCGGGTCGCTGGAAGTTCGGCACATCACGCCAGCCAAGATCGTTCACGTGCTTGAGTCGGCAAAGCGCTCCTGGACGATTTCGAAGCGAATTCTGACTTCGTGCAAGCTGCTTTTTGCCCATGCGTGTGGAAAGCGCTTGATTGACTCCAACCCGGCCGCTGGAATCGACCTGATTGCCCTCATGGGAGAACGCCCACCGATTCGCAAGCGCGTAATGCTGAACGAAGAGGAGTTGCGGACCCTACTGGCCGACATCGACGATATCGGTGTGGAAAACGCCTTAGCCTTCCGAATTCTGCTCGCCACCTGCGTGAGGTCCGTCGAACTGGCGAAAGCCCGGTGGGAGCACATCGACTTTGATCAAGCAACCTGGTGGGTTCCAGACGATTCAGTGAAGACCCGGAAGGGTTTCCTGGTTCCGCTCACGCCAACAGTCGCAAACTGGTTCAAGGACCTGCGTGATCTCGCAGGGGAATCACCATGGGTACTACCAGCGAGGATCGAGCGTCGGCGTCGGCGGCTTGGAGATACCCACGTCGGCGAGACCACCTTGTGGGCCGCTATTTCACGTGCATTCGAGCGCGGTGACATCCAGATCCGAAAATTCACGCCTCACGACACCCGTAGCACGGCAAAGGGACACATGCGCAACATGGGCATATCCCGAGAGATTTCCGAACTGGCCCTGAATCACACGTTGAAGGGCATGGAAGCGATCTACGATGTCCGTGAAGAGATTCCAGAACGCCGGGAAGCCCTGGAACGCTGGGCAAGCTTCATCACGGCGTGCGAAAGCGGACGGCCATGGAAGCCGGGCCCGCTTCGGCAGATTGCGTAGCTTCGCCAACATGAGGCACTGACTGGGCGATGTCCGCGATGTCCCGATTTTTCTCAAAGAGGTATCCGGTCGCATTGCGTTCGAAACGCGCAAGTAGGGCACACCTTCCGAGACAGTGGCCTGCACGGAAGAGCGCGACCTGCCAGCACATCTTCCCGCCTCCTGACCAAGGCCACCACCTGTTCGTCAGTTATCAATTTGACGCGATGCGCGGTCGGTAAGGCTCGCGGGGCCGGCGCCTTCACCAACACATACCCGTAGGACGCCACCGACTGCCCCGTCTGTCCCATCACCGCCATCCTCTGTGCGGACAACTGGATCACGTCCGACAGGGAGGGCTGGTTGCTCCAGCGCGTCTTGAACTCCACCAAAACGATCATACCGGAGGGCAACCGGTATGCCCGGTCAAGTTTCGCCATCAGTCCGACGGGCGTGGAGACCCGGAACAGCCTTTCCATGTAGACCAACTCGGCATCCCGCAGCGCCGCCGGTCGTGAGGCCCGCTCAGCCCGTGTGGCATGGCTCTCAAGTGATCGCCGCCGCGCCATGACCAGCGCGAAGCCTATGACGGCAACGGCGCAACCGACGCCCCACGCTAGCGCCGACACTTGCCACCTCGACGCAAGTCTGACCACCAGCGAAGCCCCGTCGCTATCACCCCCAAGACCATGCGCACAGGAGTTTGCATTTGTGGCCATCGGCGAAGGATGACGCAGATGCCGGGCGCCCCCCGATAGTAGAGGCGGATCACCCGGCGTCCCCAAGCGCTGGGTCGCAGTGCCTCGTCCCTGAACCGGCGCAGCACCTCCGTCTGCCAAGCATCGCCGAACACGCAGGTGGCGATGAAACAGCGCCCCTTCCGATCAGCTTGCGTGGAAGCCGCCAGGCCTTCCCGATAGAACTGCTCATGCTCGACCAGCCCCCGTGCACGGGCATGCCGCTGCCGATCGGTGCCCCGGCGTCCATAGAGATGTTCGAACACCACCAATCTCTCGCACCGGCCCATCTGGGCCAGGTCCGAAGCACTGACCATCCGGCCGCTCACCGGCCGGCGCGATCGCTTGCTCATGACCGGCTCACGCGTCGATCGCTGGCGCGAAGAGGTCGTTGGTGATGTCGCCACTGCCCTCCTGTGCGCTACTTGCGGAAGGCAGATGAGGCGAGCCACGTCCCATCCCGGCGAACACACCACTCTGTGCCAGCAAACCGTCGTAGGCCAGCACGCGAAGGCGGTTGACCCGCTTGGTGCCCTTGTGAAACTGGACCAGGTCGTCATACAGGCACGGATGGTCGGCCCGCGCCAGTTCGAAGACGAGACGAATGGGCTTGGGATCCTTCACATTATCGGTGCTCATTCAATCTCTCCCGACATGCCCTGGGCGCGCTCCTTCCCGGTTGCTACCAGTGAACTGCGCGCGTAGTTTTGCCCGGCCAGCTGAAAACCTCGCACATTAGCGAACATCGGTTCCTTCACCTCGTGGATGCGGTGCTTCGGGAACGCCGCCTTCACCGCCTTGCGGAACAGGAACGCACCGCCGCCAACCAGGATGATGTTCTGCAGGCTGTGCGGTGCCTCGATCCATTCCTTCATCGTTGACACGGCCTGCTCGGCGACGGTCTCGGCCAGGGGCAGCAGGCGCTTCATGTCATACGGCTTCTGAAAGATCATCGGCTGCTTGCCGGTGCGCAGCGCCAGGTCGATGGCGTCGTAGTCCCGGTACGGCGAGCCAATATCCTTGGTGATCTCGGCCGCCAGCAGGCGCAGCACGTCGGACATGCCGCGGTTGAAGGAGTAGCTTTGTTTCTGCACGAGGCGCATGCCTCGGGCCACCAGCCAGTCGAAGGTGCGCGAGCCCGGGTCGATGATCAGGCTCTGCTCGTTGCCGATGATCGCCATCTTCTGGTGCTCGGAAGCGAAGTGCGCCAGCGCCCCTTGCGGCTGAGCGACGGCCATGGCCTTTCCGACCGTCACGACCTTACCGCCCCCGATGTCGTGCCGGCCGGTCATGGCCTTCTCCAGCGCCGCCTTCTTGACTGCGAAGAGCGCCACCGGCAACCCCACCACGAGGAGGTCGATGTGGCTTACCTTCATCATGGAGAGCGCCCCCCTGAGCAACGCCATGTACTCGGGCGTCTCGGTGTATTCATCGTGCAGTTGTTTGGCGCGAAAGGTATCGGCGGCGAGGCTCACGTCCGGCCCGACCTCGTAGAACAGCGGGCCGATGGGGATGCATACCGTTTTCTTGCGTTCACTGGCCGGCCACGACGGCGAGTCGTCGCTCGACGGATAGGCGACGGACGGGAAACTGGCGCAGCGAATATCGGTACCGGCTGCGGCCGTGACGAACTTGGTGTTGCCCGATCCGACATCCACCGCTCTGACGATCAATTCCATAGCAAGACTCCGAGGTAGGTTTCAGGTCGATCAGCATCGACAGGGCGATCTGATCCCGCCACACGAAATCCCCACTCATTGAGGCCGATTTCGGCATCGGGCTCGGCCCGCTGTCAGCGAACCGGCGATGCACGGACATTTCGCTGACACCTGAAAGCGTCATCCCCCGGCGGGGCGGCGTGTGTGTCACTACGCTCTCATTCAAATAGCTGGCATCAACCCCATGCGCGGCGGTTGCCGCCGGAGCGCTCCGCGCGCGAGCATCGCCCTAAGTCACCCCGCTCAGGACCAGAGGCAGAGATTTCCCCCGTCAAGCCCGCCCGCTGCCTCGTTGTGCGCCGCTTTGCGACAATAAATGCGCCTTACCGCACTCTCCCGGGCGCGCAAGTGCCACTCGCAATCCTCCGCAAATCGCCGCGCTTTCGAGCCGCCCGCTTGACCGCCCTACCCGCTTGGCGTCAACTACGGTTTCCCGAGGGCCATCCTGGCCCCGCTCCATCGCGGAGCAAAAGGCGTCGCAGTCGTTACCTGCCCTTGAAGCGCCAGTCTCGAACCGGCAATGCCGTCGCCCTAGAGGCGGCGGTCCCAAGGTCTTTCTCGTAGTGCATGTCCCTGGCTTGGCCAGCGTTCATCGCTGGGCGCTCCCTGAAGCGCGCCACGGACAACAGAGCACCCGGCCGGCACGCGATGCCGTGCCCCAGTTCCCGCCATCCTTTGAGCACGCGTTCCACGCAGCGCGCGGCCGTGTTTGCCCGCTTGGGCTCCCCGCGCGTCTTCGCTCACACCCTCGACACCGCCCTGGACTTTCGGTCAGGGGCGGACCCATGCGAGTGGATGGCGCTACGACTCCAGAACCGATCCACCAGATGGCGCGAGGCCTGACCTCGCCGCCGATGCCCAAGCCACGCCCCAGAGGCCGGCCGGCATCACCACCCCCATGGCTGCAGAAATGCACGGATGGGCCGGATCAACCCGTTTCGTTTTTAAGACCGACCGAGTTGGCGAGCGCAGACGCGCTGGCCGACGAACCCCCTGGGTAGGTGCCGCGACGCCGTGGTCGCGCGCGGTGCCGAAGTTCTTGACCACTGACCGGCGTGGGCGACGGAATCCGTCCCGCCGGGAGTTGCCCTGGATTCCACTTTCATCGCCAACATCGGTCCGCCGTTCGGGCGGCGGGCTTTCGACCATGGAGCCATTACCATGTCCGACGCCATTCTTCGCCGTACCTCTCGCCGCCGGGTGCAGGAACCTGCCAGCCCCGGGCGTTCCAGCCAGCAACAACCCGCTCGCCCCCAGAGTTGGGCGGGAAAGACACCCCAGGAAATCCTCGCCCGCTACCAGCCGGGCAAGGCGCCGCCGCTCAAGGTGCTGGAGGTCCTGATCAAACTCTTCAACACTCAGCACACGGCGCTGGAGAAAACCGTCTCGCACAAGACGCGGCAGGAACGCGCGCAGTTTCTGCGGCGCTTCTTCCGCGACCTGAAGCAGAAGGCGGGCTTCAAGACGGTGCCGGACCCGCGCAACCTCGGGCAGAAGCACATCCACGCGATGGTGCAGGTCTGGCAGCAGGCGCACCTGGCACCAGCGACGATCCAGACCTACCTGAGCTTCCTGCGGGGGCTGGCGATGTGGATGGGCAAGCACGGCTTCGTGCGCAAGCCGGGCCACTACGGCCTGAGCCTGGAGGAGTACCAGCGCCACGAGTCCGCCCAGCGGGACAAGAGCTGGACCGCCCAAGGGATCGATGCGGAGGCGGTGATCGCCGAGGTGTGCAAGTTCGACCTCCGTGTCGGCGCATCGCTGCAGCTGATGTCGGCCCTGGGGCTACGGCGCAAGGAGTCGGTGCAGTTCCGGCCATTCCAGCATGTCATGCCGTTCAGCGAGACCGGGCTGCCAGAGAACCGGCAGCAGGCGGATCGATATGCATGGGTCAAGGGCAAGGGCGGCCGGGTGCGCTGGATTCCCCTGGACAGTCCGGTTCATCTGGCGGCGCTGGAGTTTGCCCAAGGCGTGGTCGACGGTCGCGACGCCCACATGGGCGATCCGCGTCGGGACCTGAAGCGTAACCTGCGGCGGCTGGACTACGTCCTGGAGAAATTCGGCATCACTGTGCGCAAGCGGGGCGCGACAGGTCATGGCCTGCGCCACGAGGTGTTGAATGATGCCTATGAAGATATCACTGGGGTGCCGTCCCCGGTCCGGGGTGGCGGGCCGGTATCACCGGAACTGGATCGGGCGGCGCGGCTGGCGGTGTCGCAACTGGCGGGGCATGCGCGCGCAAGGGCCGCAGGTGCCTACATCGGCACGATCATCAAGCCAAGTGGCCGGCCGGTTGGCTCGCCCGAGCCGAAGGGCGACGATGACGACGGGGCGGCCGTGCCGGTGTGAGCGGTGTCCGGACAAGGCGGTGCCGGGCGGGAACGATTGCGCCGCCCGGCATCGCCTTGCGGCGTGCCTCACGCCGTCACGGCTGGCTCGCCGGGCACCCTGCGCGTGTCGTCCGCTGCCGCTTCGGTTTGCCTGGTCTGGGCGGTGTTGATGCGCAGGCAGGCGGGCAACCAGCCCGTGCCGGCCACCGTCTGTTCCGCCCCCGTCACCACGGCATCCTTTTTGAGCGCGGCCAGCGGACTGGCGGCATTGGCATCGACGGCCTCGGTGACGACCTCGAGGATGCGCCCTTTGGAAACGTGGTTAAAGTACGAGGAACCGGTGGCCGTCCACCATTGGCTCATGTCCAGCCCCAAGGCCCGGGCCAACGCCTCGTTGCTTTGCCGCTCGGGTTCGGTGCCATAGATGCCGGTGACGGTGACCGCAACGACGAAGGTCAGCAGGCGCAGCACCGTCGCCTGCCCCTGGGCGAGCAGCCACGGGAAGATGTCCTCCAGGTTCTCCGGCAGCCGCTCGGCCCAGGCGGTGCGCTCGGCCTGAAGCTTCGCCCAGGCGGCACTGGCCTCCATGTCCTCGGCGGCGGATCGCAGTTCGGATTGGCTGTCGGTCGCGCTGATGGCGAAGACGTTCTCTGAGCGGCAATAGTAGAGGTCGTTGCCCCGGAAGATTTTCTGCGCCAGATGTGCGGTGATCGCGGCCAGCGCCACGTCGGGGCGGTCGAGCAATTCGGCCTGGACGGCGGCGACCCGGTGTGCGGTGAGACAACGCACCAGTTTCTCGGAATGCACCGGGCGGGTCTTGGGCGACGGCAGTGACACCAGCGGTTCGCCGGTGCCGTGTTCGGCGGCTTGGCGGGCGGCCTGGACCATATCACTGCGATCCTCGGGGCGGATCAGGCCGTACTTCACGGCAACGGCGCCGTTGTGGCCGACATGGACGACGCAGCCGGCCTGGGCCATCAGGTCGGCCGGCCACACGCTGAGGGCTTCGTCGAGCGCCTTGCGTTGTTCCTCCAGGCCTTCGGCTTCGCCTTCGAACTGATAGAAGGTCTCCTCGTCGCCGTCTTCGTCGGCCAGCGTTTCCATCTGCGCGTGCAGCGCCGCGATGCGACCATCCAGGTCCTCCAGGACGGCCACTTCCTCGGCATCCGGCTGGCGCTTCGTCTTGCGCAGTTCGCCATACTTGACGTACTCGTCGAAGGCATAGCGGACCCGGACATCGACCCATTTCCAGCCTTCGGCCGCGATCTGCTTGGCCCTCTTTTGTAGTTTGTCGGTCGCCAACTTGTCCAGGAGGGCCGCATCGAGCAGGTAGACCTTCCTGTCGTCGTCGCTGAAGAGGTCGCGCCGTAGCGCACCGCCGGCCTTTTCATAGGCCTTGAGCGTGACGTACTTGGCGACGGCATCGCGGTCGGACTCGATCTCGCCCTGGGTCAGCAGTTGGCGCAGGTAGTCGGGCCGGCGGTTCCATGACGGCAGCGCGGCCCAGGTCTGCTCCTGCTGCTGGTGATCGTCCACCGAGGCCAGCACCATCAAGCAGTCCAAGCCGATCTGGCCTTCGCGAAAAAGGGCCATCAGCTTGAGCGAGACGGTGGCGAGCTTCATGCGGCGCTTGACCACCAACGGGGTGATGCCGAAGGCAGCGGCCACGTCCTCGACCGACTTGCCTTGCCCGATCAGCTTGGCGAAGGCCGCGAACTCGTCGGCGGGATGCATGGGGATGTGGAAGCAGTTCTCCGACAGGCTGGCGATCAGCGCCCGGTCGGCCGGCACGATCAGCACGGGCACGGGGTAGTTGTCGGCGAGGTCGCCGTTGCCCACCAGCAGGGTCAGCGCTTCGAGCCGGCGACCACCCGCGCAGACCTCGTAGCGGCCGCGTGCGCCCTGCACGACGACGAGGTTCTGCAATACGCCGCATTCCTTGATCGAGGCCGCGAGTTCGGCGATGCTCAACTTCGGAGTGCCACCGGCGCGCGCCTGATAGTCCTGCGAGAGGACGAGCTTGTTGAAGGGGACGAAGGTACGGGGCGACGCTTCGATGATGGCGTCGATTTCGGCTTTGGTGAATTTCATGCGGAGGGCTCCTGAACGGTTGAAGGAGGCATGCCGATGGGCATGTCCATGCGTTCAGAATCTCATCCGAACCCCGCCCTTCAAGCCTCCGGGCGTTGCTGTCAGAAGTGATGCGCGGCCACGGACGGCAGAGCCAATGCAAGTCGAATGGCATTCGACTCGATCCATCGACTCGCCAGTGTCGCGTCTGATCTCGAAACGGTGCTGCCAAACCGGCCGTTCCTGCTGGGCGCCCCTGCCGCCGACCACTACGCTGGGGTCCTCTTCCGCACCCCGCACAGGCCTTCATGCATTCCAATTCCCAGCGGCGACATCGGCGGTCGGTCGTCATGCAGCGCATCGCGGATCTGGAGCGGGCGCTGGAACAGGCGCAGCACATGCTTCACCAGGACGATCTCACTCCGCTCCTGAACCGTCGCGGATTCCGGCGCGCCTGCGATCGGTGGGCGGGCAACGGCCCGATGGCGATGTCGGCCTGCTGCGCGATGATCGACCTGGATGGCTTCAAGGCCATCAACGACCGGCACGGCCATCCAGTCGGCGACGCCGCACCGGTCCACTTCGCCGCCACGCTGCGCCGGCATCTGCGTCCGGCTGACACCATCGCGCGGCTGGGCGGCGACGAGTTCGCCCTGATCCTGATGAATTGCAGCGGCGACGATGCGTGCCTGCTGCTGGAACGCCTGCAGCAGGCACTCGCCGGATCACCCCTGTCAGTGCCGGGTGGCGCCGTGCCGCTGCGGTTCTCTGCCGGGGTCGCCGAGCTTCATGCTGCTGAATCGCTGGAGCAGGTGTTGGAGCGCGCCGATACCGCCTTGCTCGATGCGAAGCAACTGGGCAAGGCGATGGTCCGCCTGAGCGTCCCACCGGCGCGGTCTGCGCAGGCAGCCAGGGCGAACGCGTGCGACCGACGGACCGCTTCAGCGTCCGTTCCCATCGCCATCGCTGAACCGGGATGCGACGGGTAGTCGAATCCTCGACCGCGTGCCACACAAAATGCCGGCGTCGTTGGACTCCACCCGATTGGACGTGCATCAAACCCCTCACTGCTGGTGGCTCATGGCCGCTCAACCCATTGCCACCCGCAATCCGCCTGCTCCACCAGGGATTTCGCAGGCGACTGGCCGACCGGTGCGCACGGCCGCTCGCCGGACGGCACACTGTTAGGGCATCTGGCTTCGGCCAACGCGCGCTCGTTCGAGCGCTCCCGAGTCGCCTCGGGCGTTGCGGTCGTTACCCGCATTCTTGTTGTGGCAGCGTTCGATGGCTGCCCGTGGTTCCGCGCACCACGCTGAACTGAGCCCTGCGCCGGCCGACGTTCGTCGGCTGGTTTCCAAGCCCTTGGCGCTCGCCGCCTCGTACCCGATAGGCCGGCTTCGCCATGAAGCCCGGCGCAGTCGCGTACGTCTGGCCCATTGCCAATCGGTCGTCCACGACCGTTTTCTTGCCCATCCCACCCGGGGAGCCCGCCTCCCCGATGGGGCGTTGTGTTCCCCGTTTTCCTTGGAGAACACACCGATGGCCCGTCCTACCGCGCCTTCCCTGTGGCTGCCCGGGTTCGACCCGGCGGCCCCGGCCCTGCCCCGCCCTGCAGAGCAGGTTTGCCTTTCCGTTTCTTGCGGGCCCGCCGAGCCTGTCGAAGTCATCCACGTCGAGAACCTCTGCGACGTAGAGCAAGAGCAGTCTGTAGTCTCTGTCCGCGCCAACTGGCGGGTGGTGGCCACTGCACCCGAGGCCGCCCCGCGCATCCTCTGGCCGCAACTGACCCGCGCCGACCTGGAGCACCTGAGCGGCCCGACCGCGAAGTTCGAGGCCAACCTGGCAGCAATCACGCTTCTGCGCCAGATCGAAGCCGCAGGCCGGCCGGCCAGTGCGGATGATCGCTAGGTTCTGCGGCGCTACACCGGCTGGGGCGGTCTCCCCGCCAGCTTCAATCTCGAAGCCACCGACAGCGCCTGGGCCGAACGTGCCCGTCGCTTGCAGGCGATGCTCAGTGCCGAGGATTACGAATCGGCGCGCGCCTCCGTCAACAACAGCCACTACACCGAGGTCCACGTGATCGAGGCGATATGGCAAGCGGTGGAGCGCTTCGGTTTCACCGGCGGGCGCATCCTGGAACCTGCCGCCGGCATCGGCCACTTCATCGGCGCCATGCCGAAAGCGTTGGCCGAGCGCAGCAGCGTCACCGCTGTCGAGATCGACCGGGTTTCCGGCCGTATCCTCCAGGCGCTCTACGCCCCCGGCGGCGTGGACGTACGGATTTCGCCTTTCGAGAAAACCCCGCTGCCCGACCACTGGTTCGACCTGGTGATCGGCAACGTCCCCTTCGGCAAGTACAAGGTCGCCGACGTGAGCAACCGGGCCTATGCCCGTTTCAGCATCCACAACTATTTCTTTGGCCGCGCCCTCGACCTGGTGCGCCCCGGTGGGCTGGTGTGCTTCATCACCAGCAGTCACACGATGGATGCCCAGTACGACGCGGTGCGCGAGTACATCGCCGCCCAGGCTCACCTGCTGGGTGCCATCCGGCTCCCCAAGGGCACCTTCGCCGGGATCGCCTCGACCGAGGTGCAGACCGACATCCTGTTCCTGCGCAAGCGGCAACGGGCCGAGGCGGTCGAGGCCAAATGGTTGAAGCTGGGCACGGTGCCCGACAGTCTCCGGCACCCCCAGTGCTACGAGCGCTACCTGCCGATCAACGCCTGGTACGCCGAGCACCCGCAGTTCTGCATTGGCCGCATCCGCCGCGAGAGCAATGGCTACGAGGAAGTACCGGTCGCCGTGTTCGAGGGCAACCTGGAGGCGGCCCTGGCCGAGCGCATCGCTTTGCTGCCTGCCGGTGCTTACCAGCCGGTGGCGCACAAGGCAGCCCCGCTGCGAGTGGTGGTCCCGGCCGAGGCCGGTGCCCGTCCTGGCAGCTACCGTCTCCACCAGGGGCGGGTGCATCGGGTCGAGGGCAGCGAGATGGTCGACGTCCATGACCAGCTCAATGCCACTCAGCGGGCCCGCGTCACCGGCCTGTGTGCCATCCGCGACCACGCCCGGGCCCTGCTCGATGCGCAGTTGGCGGATGAGGGCGACGCTCGCCTGGGTCACCTGCGAGCCATGCTCAATGGGACCTACGAGCGCTTTGTGTCGCGCTACGGTTGCCTGTCCACGCGCGCTAATGCGCTGGCGTTCCGGCGCGACCCGGACTATCCGTTGTTGCTGTCGCTGGAACATTACGACGAGGAGTCGGACTCGGCCCGCAAGGCTGCGCTGTTCACCCGGCGCACGCTGACCCGGGTCGTCGAACCGAGCTCCGCGGGCGAGCCGGCCGAAGCGCTGGCTGCGTCCATCCAATGGCGTGGGCGGGTCGATCCGGCTTACATGGCCGAACTGCTTGGTGCGCCCGAAGCGGCGGTGCTGGAGGCACTGGCCGGAGCGGGCCAGGTTTTCCTCAACCCGGCCGACGGGGAATGGAAGACCGCCGACGACTACCTGTCGGGCAACGTGAAAGCGAAGCTCAAGCAGGCGGTGCTGTCCGGGAGTACCTACCAGCGCAACATCGACGCGCTGGAACAGGTGCAACCGGAAGACCTGCCACCGGCGGCCATCGAGCCGCGCCTGGGCGCGGTGTGGATTCCGGCCCTTGACGTCGAGGCGTTCATCCAGCAGGTCCTGGAACTCAAGGACTGCCAGGTGGGATACTCGGCCGAAGCCGGCGCCTGGTCGGTGAAGTACGGCGAGTGGGAAGCGCGGCAGAACGTGAAGGTGACCCAGGAATTTGGCACCTCGCGCATGAACGCGATCGAGCTCGTGCAGTGTGCGCTCAATGTGCAGGTGCCGACCGTGCGCGACCGCGATCCGCTGACCGACAAGTATTTCGTCAATCCCGACGAGACGCTGGCGGCGCGGGAGAAGCTGGGCCTCATCAAGGAGCGGTTCGCCGGCTGGGCCTTCGAAGATAGCGAACGGCGCGAGAAGCTGTGCAGGATCTACAACGACCAGTTCGTGCGACGTGAAGTCGCGTAGTTGATTGTTCTACGAGAGAAATCTCGACAGAGAACCCGCCATTCCCCTGGCGGTAGCCTAGAGATGCAGGCATCGCTGGTAACGGCGGTGTCTGAAGCCATCTCGACAATGTAGCCCATCCCAAACGGGTGAAGCTGACCTCGTGAGAGGAACGCGGAACTGCCAGCATCAGGCAGTAGGGAGCTAGGCTTGGAAGTGACCTGCTCCTGACTTTTCGGACCAGTTGAAACTTGAGAGGATGGCTTCCGACA
>OFDN01001828.1_pt1 | contig 13002 bp, 22 predicted proteins | sample 1520971 | NCBI WGS metagenome assembly OFDN01 (sample SAMEA94257418, study PRJEB24077) | hot springs metagenome | biome: Aquatic biome; feature: Geographical feature; material: Water | place: India | collected 2012-06-12 | depth 5 m | reverse complement strand
GCACCGATCGTGAAGTACTGGCTGATGCTCGAATTGCCCTGCTCCTTGATGACCTTCATGAGGTCGCGCTTCAGTGCCCCGTGTGCCTCGGGCGCGGCGATCTCGAGGATCGTTTCCATCCAGTAGTTGAGATTTTCAGGGCTGCGGTTGAGCGCAATGAGCGCGGTGTCGCGCGTCACCATCTCGAGATATTCCTCCGAGACCCCGCTCGACGATACGGTCAGCGGGCTGCGCAGGACGGGTTGAAGAACGATCTCGCGGTCGCGCGTGAACCCGAAGATCAGGAGCAGGACAAGCAGGCCTGCCAGCGTCAGTGCGGTGATACCCAGCATGTTGCGCTGCTTGAGCACCCGCTGCGATTGCGCCAGTCCGTACGAATGATCCATGTCAGCCCACCATCATGCGAAGATGGGAGGGCGGTGTCGCCTTCAGACCGGTGAAGCTTGACGGCAGATACCAGTAGGCCATGTGGAAAACCCACGATGTGGCCCGACCGGCTTTGAGCTTGCGGAAGCCCCACCATCCAATCACCGCCAGCACCAATCCGATCACGACGTGCTGGCTCAGAATGCCCCAGATGAACGGAACCGCCATCGCGAGGAACTCATCCAGCGTCCAGAACCCGATGAGTTCGGGGTCGTCGAGATGCGAAGGAATGCTGTACCGATCCATTTGCTTACCGCCCTCCCCTAGGTTGCACGCCGCCTCAGATCGTCGCGGTGACGGTCGAGGTGACGATCGGAACGCCGGTGCCGGCACCGACGCCAACGGCGACGGGAACCGCGACCTGGGCAAGGCTGAAGCGGCCCGAACCGAGCGCAACGAGGCCGCCGGCAAGGCTCATGACGGTGATGATGCGACCGCCCGAACCTTCGAGGAAGTTCGTGAAGGTCGTGAGCGCGGTGTTGAAGGTGCCGTCGGCGCCGGCATAGGCCGCACCGATCGTCAGGAGGCTGACGATGGCGAACACCGCCAGCGCCATCAGGATCGTGTTCGGCGACAGACCCTGCTTCATCGAGAGTGCATTCATTGCAGTTCCCCATTTTGGACATCCCGCAGAATTACGAGACGCCATTAAGGAACTGGAAACCAATCTATGCTTCAAGCGTTATCGCCAACACGCCACTCAGTTCGTCGCAGGTTGGCAAATAAATTCCTCGGCGGAGGAACTATTTTGACTGCCATAGGAACCGAATTCCATCCAGGGAGAATTTTCTTCCTCGCCGCGTGAATTTTTTTCATCGAGAGAGGAACTTTTTTCCTTCCGTGCGGAAAAAATTTCCCATTTCGATCCGGAACTTAATGAATGTTGCGCGCTTCAGGCCACTCAGCGCCGTTTTCGCACCAGTCAGCGCGGACCAGATGTCGTTTCAGCTTGACAATTCGGCCGGTGGCTAAGTTAAAAAGGCTCCGGAGGGTCGTAACGCCATGGATGTTTGCAGTCTTGAAGCGAAGCGGATTGAGCGCGCAGAACAATATAGGTTAGTAATCTGTGAGGCCTGGCGGCGGAACGGCATGACCAACAAGCAGGTCGCGGATGCGACCGGCAGAGGACCCAGCATCATCAGCAAGGTCAAGAACGGAAGGTGCAACATCTGCGCCGACCTCAGGCACAGGCTGATCGACCTTTTCGAAATGGATCGCGTGCGCCTCTTCATCGCGATCGAGATCGCCGGCAAGGGGGAGCTCTACTTCGATCCTTCCTTCAAGAGTGTCTGCCACGCCTCAGTGTGCTTCGTGCAGGAACTGCTCACGCTGATGAGCGATGAAACCTCGCCGGAGCACCGGGCGCTGTTTGCGGCATTTTCGGATCAGACCATCGGATTGGTAGCTGGGCGCGCAGGCAACGGCCTGACCGAGCGGATTACAACGATCATCCCCATGATCACGAATCTGATCGAGACCGCGAACCAATCCGGATCATCGACCCGCCCGGCTCCTGCCGCAGCTTGATGAAGCATCAAACAAGCCTAGCAATTGGCGGGCTTTCTACATGCCTGCCTTCCTCGCAGCGCGCTACAGCCTTGACTTGAAAGGCAAGTACCAGCAGCTCATCAAAGCATGAAAGCCCGCCAAGATAGCAATCACGCCGTCACGCAAAAGCTCTTCGTCACCGTGAACGCCCTGCTCAAAGCTGATAGTCGTCGGCAGCAGTCTCGCGCTTGATCATCATGGATACTCTAAGCCGCCTTCTCGACGGCAGGGCGGAGCTCACTCCCGACATGGCCACTCGCTTTGAGAAGGCCTTCGACATCTCGGCGGCGCCGACGATGTGGGCAGCCTACGAGCTTGCGCAAATCGAGGGCAGATCGGATGCTAGTAGCATCGAACGTGTGCCCAAGTCGCGATTGGGGCCTATGATTAATCGGTTCGCTGAATCACAACGTCGTCAGTGATTCAGAATTTCGCTTGGACGCGCCCTCTCCGTTTCTGCGATCTCGGTGCGATGAGAGACAGCGGCCAAATCGTCGGTGAGAGCTTTGTCTTGCTGCACGCTGTAGATTTGCAGCGCAACGTCGCCCGGGCATATCGCATCGAGATGAGCACGGACCTGTTCGGGGCAACCATCGTCGATTACGCTTGGGGGCGGATCGGCGCGGCAGGCCGTTGCCGACGCGTATCCTTCGAGGCTCGCTCTGAAGCGTTGCATTTCGTGCGGGGTCTGCTTCGGCGACGCTCCAGTGCACGTCAGCGCATCGGCGTCGGCTATTCGGTGGTGGCCGGGTCATGGGTGCTTTCGGCCTCCTGAACCAACCCAAGCGCCCTTGCCCGCTGAATTTCGCGGCGCACGCCTTCAGGCGACCATGTCATGCCGCCGCGCGGTGTCGGTTCGCGCAGATCTTTGCTCAGCCAGCTGGCGAGTTCGCGCAAAGTCGATTCCGGGCGAGACTTCAGGCGATCAGCGACCAACAGCGCGACCCGACTGTCCGGTGGGAGGCGTTTGGCGCGTTCAAGGATGTCCGGCCGAGCATAGCCAGCTTTAACAAGGGCCCTGCAGGCCTTCGCCAGCGTTGGCTCGGTGAAAGAGCGCGCCTTGGGCGCCATGCTGCGGATCTGTCGGAGCACGACTGACCAGGGCAACGCCGGACGCAGGCGCTCGACGATTGGGAGCCACTCCTTGCGCCCGTCGATCAACGCGGCAAGATAGCGGTCCTTCTGGGTTATGCTAAGTTCGATGCGCGCATCCTTGTCGCCGGAGATCATGCGAGGGTTCCCAGGCTTCGCGCCGCGCGCGACGGCAGCCTTTATTCCGATGCGCGTACGCTCGCGGATGAGACTGCGCTCGAACTCGGCGAACGCACCGAGCATCTGCATCATCAGCAGGCCTTGTGCACTGCTGGTGTCGATGGGGTCGTTTAGGGAGCGGAAGTCTGCGCCCTTGGTTTTTAGCGCCTGGACGATCTCGAGAAGATGCGCGAGCGAGCGTGCGAGCCGGTCAATGCGCACGACGAGGACGACATCGCCCTCCCTTGCCCGCTCGATAGCGCGAGCCAGCTGCGGGCGTTCACGGTTGCCGCCCGACGCCTTGTCCTCGAAGATGAGTTCGCAGCCGGCGGCGCGAAGCGCGTCTTGCTGAGCGGCTGTATCCTGCTCGTCAGTGGAGACGCGGGCGTAGCCGATCAGCATTCCTTGGTGCTCGTGGTTAGCGGAAGATCAAATCCATCGAGCCTGCCAGCCTCGAAGTCGAGTGTATCGAGCGGCCAAGGCACATTCGCGATTGAACTGTCTTTGCGGGGAGGGGGGGGCGTCATGGCAATCCTTCGCTGAGGTGAGAGTGCCCTTCCCGACATCTCGCGGCAAGACAGAATTTCACAAATTACCACCATCCAGCAATCGTCCGGTTGGCCCCGCGCGATAAAGCCCTTGTGGGGCGGCGCCCCCTCGGGGGGAACGGGCATTCTGGCGCGCCAGGCTTCGTCTGGCCGTGGGCCAGGCGACCGGGTCGGAAAAGGCTGTCGCAGACGTAGGAGCCGATGTATAGTATTGGCAGCGGTGCTTATCATTTGCGGGATAGGCCCCTGTTTCTGAGGGTATTTGACACTTGCAGCCGCCTTCTGAAATCCTCGATCGCTCATCAGGCGGATTTGCTCCAGCGGCGGCGCTTTCCATGGGCGTCATCTTGGGCTCCTGGAAGGCATGCCACCCGGGAGTGCGTGACCTCTTTGCGCTGGGCCTTGTGCGGAAGTGCGTGAGCAATTCTCTGCAGGCAGAAGGCTACAGCTTCACGGTCGAGCAGTTCAGTTACTGGCTCGCCGGCGCCGCGGTCCTCGATCCCGGGCGCCCTCCCCTCGCCCGTCCAGCCCGCCTGGTCTGCGAGTTGGTTTTGAACGCGCTCGCGCGGTCACGCTGCGAGGAGGTGGCACGAGCATCTGAGCGGTTCCGCCTCATGTCGATGCCGATCGCTGAACACGGCGAGCATGGTGATATCGGGCAATGCCGTGAGGCTCTGGATGCTGCCCGTGAGATTGCCCTGCGAAGCCGGTTTGCAGGCGGGCAGGGGCCGTCAGGCGTAGGGGAACGGGTTGCTGCGGCGGCGAAGCTGGCGCGCGCCGCTCGGGCGCTGGCGACGCGCCTTGCAGAGGATCGCCCATTCGAGCTTGGCGGACGCCGGTCGCTGGTGCGCGAAGAGCCAGAGCGTGCTGCCTACTGGGCGCTCGATCTTGAGATCGAGGGGTTCTTCGCTGACGCGCTTCCCGGGATGCCTCCCCTCCCCTGCCCTGGCCTCTTCGATCGCGCCTGGCTGCGGACCGACATCGATGTGGATGCTCATAGCGACATGGCTATGGCGTCGCGCCGGCTCGGCTCGTCGTTGGGCGAGCTGGCTGCGTTGATGGATCGAGCGGTCGAGAGTCAGCGCGCTTGCGACCAGGCGGCGGCCGCTGTGAGCTCGAAATCGCGGCTCCCGCAACTCGTTGGTGTCCTGAGCATTATGGAGCGCCTTCGCTCAGCTCAGATCGAGGCCGTTCTGAGCGCCACGCGGATTGGCGTGCGCAGCATCGTCGAGAGTGGCTTCGATCTGAAGGTGTTTCGCCACCGGAAGGGCCGGGGGTTGAATATGATCGAGATGGACACGTCGCGCCGCGAGCCCCCTCCCCTCCCCTCGCGGCGCGACGTGACGCAAGCGATTGAGACGGGATCGGTGGCGATTGCCGAGGTCGACGATGCGCTGGCGTTCGCTGACGAGGTCCTAGACCGCATCGGCAATCCGAAGCTCGGAAAGCGTGAGGAAACGCGCTTTGAAGACGACTGGGACGACGACACGCCCGCGTGGGTCTGAAAAGCGTCGCTGTTTCAAAAAGTTGTGGCTCGATCCGCGAGAATTGCGAAACTGACCCTTCCGAGGGGTTTGGGAAGGCGAGGAGCATCGATGCAATTCTGGGGCTTCTGAGCGCCTCCTACATGGGTTTCACGATCTGTTCCGGGTCTGCTCGTGCGAATTGCTCGTTAAAATGGCCGTGATGCAGCCCTTAGCTGGTCGCTGGAGGGGGTGTGGTGGCGCTTTCGCTTCTGGCGTAGCGGCAGGGGGTCGGCCCCCCTCCCCTTCCCTCCGATGATCGCTAGTGGCGGTTGCCTGCCCCCACGCTTCTCTAGCGACAGGTGAGCGGTTCACCGGACGTGTCGGAGACAAGTTGGCTTTTCCGGGGTCCACTCTACGCGCCAAGGTGCCGCGAGGGTCACTTGACCGTAGAATGCCCCGCCATCTTCAAAGCTAGCCCGCCAGCCACTGGATATCAAGGTGGCTATCCTGCGCGATAGCTTGGGAGATATCAGCCATAATATCCCCAGCTGTAGAGATCCGGCTCAGCCGCCGCAGGCGGTGAAAAGCTGCTGAAGATCAATCCTGAAGGCCAGGATATCTTATGGGCTATCCAGTGGATAGCCGATGGATAGCTACTGGGCAATCGCCGTGGCGATCTCGTCAGATTGCGCATCAGCTAGCGATATCGCTTGCGCATTCCCTATCGCTATGGAAAGACACAGCGCGTTCGCAATCGCGTGCGAATGCGAACGCGAAATCGATATGGATTGCGCGATAGCTATAGAATGCGCTAGACATATCGAATGCGATATAGCGTTCGATTGCGACAGAGATGTCGATATCGAAAGAGCTGGCGAATTAGCTAGCGCGTCCAGCGCGCTTCGGTCATGGAGATTTTATGGCAGTCATCGCAGTAGCCAATCCCAAGGGCGGATCGGGCAAGACGACCCTCGTCATGGTTCTCGCGCAGGTCCTTGCCGAACACGGCGGTACTGTCGCCGTCATCGACGCCGATCCCAACGGCATCATAGCTCGCTGGGCAGTTCAGCGTGAGAGTGAGGGCAGGGCGGTTCCATTCACCATCGTTGCAGGCCCGAAGGAGGCTGAGATGGTCAGCCTGGTTTCGAGGCTTAGTGCCGAGAACCAGTTCGTGCTGATCGATCTCGAAGGGACGGCTTCGCGGATTATGAGCCGCGCTTTCGCGCGCTCGAACCTCGTTGTTATCCCCTTTAACCCGTCACCGATCGACGCACGTCTTGCAGCCGACGCGGTGCAGCTCGTAGACGAGGAAAGCGAAGCGCTGGACCGCGAGATCCATTATCGCCTGGTGTGTTCGCGCGCTCCGGCGGCCGTCGTATCGCGCAGCGCCAAGCGAATTTTCAAGGCGATCGAGGAGGCATCCTTGCCGATGCTGCCGGCGAGCCTGGTCGAACGAGCCGCTTACCGCGATATTTTCGAGCAGGCTCTCACGCTCGCCGAGCTCGACCCTGCCAGTACGTCCGGCGTCGACCAAGCAAGGCTTAATGCCGAGCAGCTTGCTGCCGCGGTCGTCGAGGCCCTGCGGGAAGTGGCGAAGGAGAAGGTCGATGCCTAACGACTCATTCGGGTTTGGCGCGAAGAAGAAGGGCACGCTTGACCTGACAGGCATTCCAAAGGGGCCGCCTGAAGTCTCGCCGGAACGCGAGGCGGCGGCAATTCAGCGTGGCGAGGAGCTTGGCTACGTTCGCCGCGAGGCGCCGGTCTCTGTAGGGGAGGCGGTTAGTGCCTTGCAGATCCCTGCGCCAGCCCCTTCGCAGCGCGTGACGAGGCAGCGGGTCAAGCGAAACGAGAACGTGCGGACGGTCTTCATTCGCGGACCGGAACAGGTGATCGACGAGTTTATCGCTTACGTGAACGAGAAGGGTTACGGCTCCTATTGGGAAGCTCTTCGGCACCTGATGGATCTCGACAAGGCCAAGTGAGCGGCTCGACGGCTGACTGAAAAGGGAAGGGGGCCTATGTGCCCCCTTCTTTGAATCCATCCTCAAACAAACCCCCAAACGAAGTGCGGGAGTTTCCAGTGATTCAGGATTCTAGGATTCAGGGGGCTGCGACTCGCGCAACTCCGCCAAAAAACGAGGGTCTATGTTACTAGCTGGGTGCGTTAGTGTGCCCAGGCGGGTGACATAGTGTGCCCCTTTGGGGGCTTTCATGTGACCGATAGGGAAGGCCGTGAGGCTCGAACCGGCGTCTATGTTACCGATGGGGTGGCGCTCGCCTTTCTGCGAATGGAGCCCTCGTTAAGTGTGTCGCAGTTGAGGCGGGAGAATCTCGTAGCAGCGCGTCACGAACGGGGTAGGGCAACGCTTCCGCAATCAGGGCTGCCATGTCGATTTTCGGCGTATGATCCGCTGGTTGGACGTCATTGTGCCTAACGGGGTGGCTGCCGCACTCGGAGTTTGAAGCGGATCGAGTGGCGTTCACCGGGTCCATCACGCCGCTCAGATGCCCAACGCCGTGGGACGTCTATGTGACCAGCGGGGTGGACGAGGCGCTATCGCGATTGGGCGGGTACCCCGCTGGTCACATAGACGGGGCGACCCAGTTGTTCCGTTGGGGACCCACCCCGCTGGTAACATGAAGGCCTTGCGACGCCCGTTTGGGCAAGGCGCGGGGGTTGAGATGGGTCTCGGCGGCACCCTGAGATGCGGACTTGGCCGTGCAGAGAGCATCTTTGCCATCGTCTATGTGCCCGATTGGGTGGCCAAGAAATCGTCGCTGGCGCCTATCATTGCGATTTATGTGACCAGGGGGGTGGGGCTGTCTGAAAGCGCCCTCGAACACTGTTTATGTGACCAACGGGGTGGCAGTGCCAATCGCCGTTGAGGTATCGATCCCGTCTATGTGACCAATCGGGTGCCTTCAGCCTTATCGAGTCTGAGGTCTATGTGCCCGGGGGGGGTGATCAGCCCGCCCAAAGGGCGCTGCTTCCCTCGTTTATGTGCCGAAAGGGGAGGGCGCCGAGCAGTTGGAAGCCAGAAACAGCTGTCTATGTGACCAGCGGGGGAGGGTGATCGCCTCTTTCGAGACGTGGATCCCGCTTCTGTTACCTTTCGGGTGGGCGCATCACCGAACGGCGGGATCGGCGGATTTGTGTGCCCATTGGGGTGGTCGGCCTGGCTCTTTCGAGATTGCGTCGGCGTGCCGAGACGGGCGGGCGCTCACCTGGCGTCTTTCCGCTCGCCTTTATGTGCCCAATCGGGTGCTCGATAAGCTGTGGGATCGCGGGGCGAAGGCGTCTTCGTGGCCAACAGGGAGGGACTGGGCGGCAAGAGAGCCCTGACATGCCGTTTACGTGCCCGAGAGGGTGGAGGCGGTAAGCTCGAAGGAGCTGATGCGTCGCTTCGATACCTTTAGTGCCACGTTTATGTGACCAGAGGGGTGGGATGCCAGCGTGTCAGAGCCCATGTCTATGTGACGTATCGGGTGGTCTGATGCCGGCCGATGCGTTTCGCTCAGGTTTATGTGCCCAGTTGGGTGGCCGAGCGACAGTCGGACCGTCTTGTGCTGCTGTCTATGTGACCGGCGGGGAGGCCGTGCCCGCCATCAGGGCTCTTGAGGAGCTGTTCATGTGACCAACGGGGTGAGCGACAGTTGTCGTTGTCCTCGTTTCTGTGCCTAATGGGGTGGCTGAGAGCCTTGCACTATGTGACTAGGTCACGATAACCCGGGCACATGACGGAAGAGCAAACCGATTCGAACCAGATCGTCGAGCTCGGTCGGACTGCTCGAGCGGCCCACCGCGCTGAGCGCGAGGGTGGTCGACACATCATCAAGCCCGGCGAATTGGCCGATGCCCGATATGCGAAGGGGTCTGCGCCTTCGCTTGCCGCGAGGAAGGTTCTCGCCCTAATGATCGGAAAAGCCGGCGGCGACGCTGGCCAGGTTGGGCGGATCCACAAAATCACAAAAAAGGAGCTTCGCGGCTCCCACTCTGGCAACGAGAGGATATCGGCGACCCTCGAGGAGCTGATGCAGCTCAAGTTCGTGATGAGGACGATATCCGAGCGGGGGCGAGAGGCGACCCTTACGAGCTCCGTCATCGCATGGAACATCGAGGAGAAGTCCGAAGATGGAATGAGCATCGTCGAGTGGGAGTTCTCGGAGCCGGCGCTGCAGATGTTCCAAGGCTCGGATTACTACGCTCGGATCAACAAGGCTGCGTTGTTGGCGTTCCGATCGAAGTATGCCTTGGCGATCTACGAGATCGGTTGCCTGCTTGTCGCGCGGCGCGATCCCACGTGGACAGGCACGATCGAGGATCTTCGCGAAAAGCTGGGCGTCCCCCATGGAACGCTGCCGAACTTTGCGCAGTTCAGGCGCAAAGTGCTGCTCAAAGCACAGGCTGAGGTCAATCAGCTGGCGCACTTCGAGTTTACGTGGAAGGAGATTGTCGGCACAGGCCGCGGTCGCCCCGTTGTGAAGGTGCAGCTTTGCTTTCGCGCCAAGGATGCTTCGTCCGTCGAAGATGCGGCTGATGAGCTTGATCGGCCCAAGGTTGGCCGGGAAGCACGCCGCGCAGGCACGGTCGAGCAGGTCGTCGAGATCGGATCGTCAGCGGCGTCGAACGTCGTGTCGCTTCCGGCGTTGAGCGAAGAGAAGTTCCCGACAGGGTCGCTGCATTACGGTGCCTCAAGCAGGATTTCGGCGATTGCTGTGGACTATGGTGGTGGCTGGGACCGCGATGTGATCGCGGAAGCTTACCGCAAGTTCATGGGGGACAAGTTGGAAACCTTGTCAGGCAACAAGCTCTTCAATTCCTTCGAAGGCTTCTGCAAGTCCTTCGTGCGGAACAACGGCAGGCCATAAGCTCGAAAGAAAGAGCGCCTCATCAGCAGAGGTTGGCGAAGAGGCGGGTGTCGCCATCTCATTTGAGACGCGCTGGCCGACGTTGAAGCCGGTCTCGGTCGGACGATCACTATTAGTCTCGTCCTCTGCGAAATTCATGCAGCCCTGAAGGAGCAGGATCAGAACGAGCCACATGGTTCGCGCGGCTACGTACATGGGTCGGTCTCCTTGGAGCTCTGAAGCCAGTCGGCGAGGTCGATCCTCATCTCGTCGACGACAGCCTGGATGGCGGACGGCTTGGTGGCAGGATCGCCGATCATCCGCCGGAGCCGCTCGAGGGCGGCGGTGATGCGGATTGCGCAGGGTTCGACCGCGCTGCCGGGAAGGGGAGTGCCTACGACCGCTTTGCGACTGCCGAGAAGATTGACTGCGTGGATGAGCACGGCGCTGTGCTGGTCGCGCTCGTTAGGCGTAGCGCATTTCAGGCTCGACCAAGCGCCTACAGCGGCTTCGATCTGGTTGCTGAGGGTACTCAAGGGCGGTGCTTCCGAATGTAAGGAATGCCATCGGGGCGCAAGACCAGGAGGTGTTGCACCCTCCAGATGGGGACCTCGTAGAAAATCGGGTTCTCTGCGTCGATAACAACGAAGAGCCCGTCGGCAAACCAGCGAAGGTGCATGGTTTGCGGCCACGAACCTTCAGCGATCTCGTAGTGAAGGCGAGTCTGGAGCTTCACTTCCTTGATCGCATCCGGATCGCCGTCGGCGACAATCGAGCGGCCGTAGTCGGCGCGGGGCGGATCAAGCATCTGCACGGGCCAACTCCGGCATGGGCGATTTCGGGAAATGCTCGAGCTCGACCTGTTGCCGGTAGGAGTAGAGGGGGGAGGGCAGCTTGATCGGAGCGCAGCGCTCGAGCGCAGCTATTGCCGCGCTTTCGATCACGTCGGGCTCGCTCACCTCAGTCTGATGGTCGTCATGGACGACGTAGACCGTGGGTATCGTGGCGAGTTTGGCGGCCGGGGAGAAGGTCGCGACGAGGATGCGCCGATCGGCTGTGACGATGACGATGAGATCGCGAATGCCTATCGCCGTCACATGGGCGACAAGCTTCAGACCTTGTCAGGCCAGGCCTTGTACCGCCCGTTCGAAGGTTTCTGCCGGTCCTTTGCGCGGAACCCCGGGCGCCCTTAGCCAATCCAGCTGTTTATATCTCTCGGCCTTCCGCAGTCAGAGCGACGACGATCGTCGCGCTGCCATTGTGAGGCTCGCTGATCGCCGCTGCATTTTGCTCTGGCATCTCGATCGGGGCGGCCCAATCGACGTGGAACCTCGATACTGGTGGAGCGCAGGCGAGGCTGGGGTTTTGTCGCTTGAAGGTGCTCAGGTGGAGCACGTATGATGTGGAAGTTGTTCTCACATAATTCATATCAGTTGAGAGTCGCCGTTCAGGCTGAGAAATCGGCTGACGACTTGATAGCTTTTCGGGTCACAACGTGAGAACCTTCGTAAGCTCACCCCTTCATATAACTGGTGCCGCAGGAGACGACGAGATGCCGCAAGCCACGTACCAAGCTTGGATCGCACTATATGTAGGTGTGGGGATCATGGTCGCCCTCTGCGCAGCCCTGGCGATCGTGAAGACCGCCTACGATTACACAAGCGGCGCCATGACCATCGACATGTCTACCTGGAAAGGACGAGCAGTGGCTGGACCGAAGCTCTGGTGGCGGTGGCAGATGAACTACCTCTCAGGCGCACCCGTCATACTCGCTATCGCTCTGATGTTTGCTCATCACCTCGGGTTCGCCACGCTGGGGGAAGTGTAATTGGCTAGGACAACGGTTCTCTGCGGAACTAGCGGAGCACGAGGAGCAATGGTTGATCCGCGCAAGGAACCTCGCTGCTCTGTTGCCACCCAGACCGCAGTGATGTTCCGAACGTAATCGATAGTCTCACGAATGCGAGGGATCCGTCGATTGGATCGAACCCGGCCGGGACCGGCATTGTAAGCGGCCAGAGCAAGATCATATCGCCCAAATTCGTCGAGTTGTTCCCGAAGATACCGTGCACCGCCTCGCAAGTTCTCGGTGATGTCCCAATGGTTGGTAACGCCGAGATAATCGGCGGTTCTAGGCATCAGCTGCGAAAGACCGATCGCCCCCTTGGGGGAAATCGCATTCTGCTGGTAGCGGCTTTCCTGTGCGATCAGCGCATCGAACAACCCAACCGGGATCTGATGCTCACATGCTATCGCGGCGATGAGAGGAAAGAGCTGCGCCCGACGCAGTTCGGTCGAAGCCGGGAGGTCACCGCGAGGACGATAGTCCACCGGCCCACAATTGGGCGAAACAGCCGGTCGAGACGGACTCGCGATCATCAGAGATGACGAACGGACCCCGGTCCGCATCCATAGCGGAACATCGATCAGAGATGGCGGTGGCGGGGTAAAGTTCGCCGGGGAAGCACCGATCAAGCCGAAGTCGGCAGCGAGCACCGAAGACAGATCGGCCGGATCTTCAATGACCGCTGGCTCGATCTCCGGACGAGGGCTGCCAACATGAATGACCACGTCGTCCCGCAGGCCACCGAAGTGCAGCAGCTCGGCCTGCTGGGCCAGCACCGGACCATGGGCGGCAAATAAGGCAGCCCCCAACAGCGTGTATTTCGTAAGCACAGCCGCACTTCCTCCCGCGGTGCATCATCGCCTCCTAAAACAAGCCGTCAATTGGGAAAAAAATTCCGTCTGCCTCGACGAGCGTGCGAAGCGTACAATCTCGACCGCAGGTGACAGCAGGGCCCCCAGGAAAGAGTTGAGAAGGGCGGGAAGGGGGAACTGGAAAGGACACGCCATGCCACTTACTGCCAAACCCCCTTCACAGCGCCTCGTCGATATCGTGGGCGCACTTGGCGGCA
>OFDN01001825.1_pt1 | contig 13015 bp, 14 predicted proteins | sample 1520971 | NCBI WGS metagenome assembly OFDN01 (sample SAMEA94257418, study PRJEB24077) | hot springs metagenome | biome: Aquatic biome; feature: Geographical feature; material: Water | place: India | collected 2012-06-12 | depth 5 m | reverse complement strand
GCGGGGGTGGGCGAGCGGTACTTCCGCGCGGCGGTGCCCGTGCGCGCGGGGAGCGCCGACGAGTTCGTCACGGGCGCCTCGGGCTGCCCGGGCGACAGCGGCGGACCCGCCCTCGACCCGCGCACGCAGCAGGTCCTCGGGGTGGTCTCGCGCGGCGGAGACCGCTGCAACACCCCCGACGCGGCGCTGGTGTTCACCCGCGCGACGGCGGCGCAGTCGCTCCTCCGCGAGGCCCGTCGGCGCCCGGCGTGGGGCGCGGAATGAACGGCGGCGGCCTCGCGCACAACCATGCGCGTTGTGTTCCGCGTCCTCGCCCGCGACCTCGTCGTCGCTGATGTTCGTGCGCCCGCCGCGGCCGTCCCGGCGGTCGAGGGGCCGCCGCGGTGGGTCCGGGCGGCGGTCGCATGGTCGGTGCTCACGGCGGGCTTCTTGAACCTCGCGCTGCCCGAGCTCATGGCCATGAGCGGCCGCCGGGGCACGGAGTTCATCGCCGTGGCGCTGGTCCCGCTCTTCGCGGTCTCGCTGCGACGGGGCGTGGGGGCGTGGCTGCGCGACGAGCTCGGCCCGCTGCTGCTCATCACCGCGATGCTCGCGCTGAGCCTGCTCGTGGGGGATTTTCTCACCGACGGGGCGGTCAAGGTCTTCGTGACCCTCAGCGGGGTGGCGTGGGCCGTGGTGGTCCTCGACGAGCCGCACGCGCTCGGGCTCATCGCGCGGTGGGGCACGTGGCTGTGCCTCGGCGGACTGGCCGTCTCCCTGGCGTCGCGCGGCGCGCTCGCGCCCCCCTCGCACCTGCTCGCCCTGGCCATGCTCTACGCCCGTCTCCTGCGCGACGAGCCCCCGCCGCCGACCCCGCGCGCGGCCGACGGCCCGGGCGCGGCGACGGGCACGGCGGTCATGGCTCGACGCTACCGGCGCTCAGTCGAACAGGTGGCGGTACGCGCCGTAGCCCTCGGCCTCGAGCTGGTCGACCGGCACGAAGCGCAGCGCGGCCGAGTTCATGCAGTACCGCAGGCCGCCGCGGTCGCGCGGGCCGTCGTCGAAGACGTGCCCGAGGTGGCTGTTCGCGCCCGTCGAGCGCACCTCGACGCGCGTCATGAACAGCGAGCGGTCGACGTGGGTCGAGACCGCGTCGGCGTCGATCGGCTGGGTGAAGCTCGGCCAGCCGGTGCCGCTGTCGAACTTGTCGAGCGACGAGAACAGGGGCTGCCCCGAGACGACGTCGACGTAGATGCCGGGCTCGTGGTGGTTCCAGTACTCGTTGCGGAAGGCCGGCTCGGTGCCGTCCTGTTGGGTAACGCGGTACTGCATCGGCGTCAGCTTGCTCAGGGCGTCGGCGGTGGCGCGGTAGTCGACGGGCTCGCTGCTGGCTGCCACGGTTCCTCCTCGGGTGTCTCGCGCTCGGTCGGCGCGGCCGCGGCCGTCGACCGGTCGGGAAGCGTGACGAGCCAGCAGCCGATGAGGATCAGGATGAACCCGAGGCCGGTGAAGACGGTGACCGCCTCCCCGAGCACGAGCGCCCCGGCGACGACGGCGACGGCGGGGTTGACGTAGGTGATGGCCGTCATGCGCACGGGGCCGATCTCGGCGATGAGCGCGAACATCAGCAGGAACGCGATGGCGCTGCACACGACCGCGAGCACGAGCACGGCGACGATCACCTCGACCGAGGGCACCGCGGTCGGCCATCGGCCGGTGATGCCGACGATCGGCACGTAGATGATCGCCGAGGCGGCGAGCGCGAGCGCCATGACGCCGATGCCGGGCAGGTCGCTCATGTACTTGGCGAGGATCGCCGGGCCGACCGCGTAGCCGACGACCGCGACGCTCAGCAGCGCGACCGCCCCGAGGTCGCCGCCGCCGAGGTCGAGGCCGACGACCGCGGCCACGCCCGCAGTGCCGGTGATGAGCCCGAGCACCGTCAGCACGGTCACCCGATGGCGCCGGCCGAACAGAAACGCGACGCCGATCGCGACGAGCGGGATGCTCGCCAGCAGCAGCCCCGTCGTCGAGCTCGGCAGCGTCACCTCGGCGGCGTTGAGCGCGTACCAGGGCAGCACGATCTCGGCCACCGCGAAGGCGAGCAGCACCCTCCACCGCCGCAGCACGGGCAGCAGCGCCCGGCGCCGCGCGGCGATCGGCAGCAGCAGGGCCGCCGCGAGCGCGCACCGCGCGAGCACCAGGAACTCGGGGCTCAGCTCGCCGACGGCGATCTTGATGAACAGGTACGGGATTCCCCAGATGACGCCGAGCGCGGCGAACAGGAACAGGCCACGACGGGTCATCGCATCATTCTGCCGCAGCGTCGAGGGGTGTCAGCGCACGAGCTCGATCGCCACCGGCGAGGGGGCGGCCGTCTCGACCCAGGCGCGATCGGCAGTCAGCACGGGAAGGGCGAGGCGGCCGGCGAGCGCGAGGCAGAGACGGTCGGCGAGCGACAGGGGTGAGCCGGGCATCCACAGCGCAGCGGCAGCCTCGGCATCGTCGATCTCGACGGGATGCACCTGCAGCGGGTAGCTGAGCAGCAGTGCGCGGGCGACCTCCCAGGTGTCGGTGCGGTGCACCTTCTGGGCGACCTCCGACCAGTTCGCCGCGCTGATCACGACACCCTCGATGAGCCGCGCACGCACGACCGCTGCCCCCGGCTCGCCCTGCAGGTAAGCCAGCAGCGCGGAGGAGTCGACGACGATCACGCGCGGCCGTCGGCGGAGGTGCTGTCGAGAGCGGCCTCGCGTCGCCGATCGTCGAGCAGGTCGGCCAGCAGGTCGTGGCCCGTGAGCCGCGACCGCACGATCCGCTCGACGGCGTCACGGCTGGCGAGCAGAACGCCAAGGTCGGTGTCGAGGGCGACGAGCGTCGACCCCTCCTGCCATCCGTGGCGGGCACGGATGCTCGCCGGTACGACCACGCGCCCCTTGTTTCCCACCTGAACAGCGAGCGTGTCACTCATACCGTCACGGTACCACCACCGGTCACCCGGCTCTCGGGCGAAACCCGCTAGCGTGCAGGAGTGCGCCGTCTCATCACCGTTCTCGCCATCGTCGTCGGCGCCCTGCTCGTCGTCACCGGCAGCGTCGTCGCCGGGGTCACCATCGGGCAGGGCCTCTACGCCGTGGTCGCCGACGCCGATCGCGGCATCGACCTGGGGCAGGGCGGAGGGTTCGGCGGGGGATCCGCCGACGCGCCTGGAGTCGAGTCGGATGAGGACTTCGGCACCGTCGAGGTGTACGACGTCACCGAGAGCGGCGAGCTCGACCCGCCCGCGACGGGCGATGCCGCCGACGTCTGGGCCCTCTACGTCGACCTCGTGGGGGCCGAGGTCGCGGGGGCGAGCATCCTGCAGTTCAAGGTCGGCGACGCGCCCGAGAGCGACACGCTCGCCTACGTCTATCAAGACCGCGACCCGCAGTACTGGACCCTCGTCGTCAACCTCGCGATCGTCGACGAGCCCGACCTGCTGGCGGCGACCCTCGTGCACGAGCACGCCCACGTGTTCTCGTACGCCGAGAGCCAGTTCGACCCCCGCCCGACGAGCTGCGACACCTTCGAGGTCGCCGAGGGCTGCGTGCTGCCCGACGCCTACCTGTGGGCGTTCTACGAGCAGTTCTGGGCCGGGTACCCCGACCACCCCGACCTCGAGAACGTCGACGGCGACATCGCCTACGAGTTCTACCTGCAGAACGAGGAGGACTTCGTCAGCGACTACGCGGCCACCAACATCGGCGAGGACTTCGCCGAGTCGTTCATGACCTACGTGCTGGAGGACGACTGGTCGCCGAGCACGCCGACGGGGGCCAAGCTGTCGTTCTTCGACGACTACCCCGAGCTCGCGGAGCTCAGAGAGCAGATGCGGGCCGCTCTCGGCGCAGAGTGAACAGGTAGGGCTCGGGCAGCCCGCGCAGATCCATCGCGCCGACCACGGTGTCGTCATCCACGGCGCGGAAGGCGTCGATGATCGGCAGCTGGTCGTAGACCATGGCCGCTGACGTGAGGCCGCGGTACGCGACCGGGCGCAGCCGGGCGCGGGGTCGGCGGGTGGCGAGCAGCGGCAGCAGCATCCGGAACCCGATCGCCGTCGCGCGACCCGTGAACCGCTGACCGTGGCGAGCGGCGAGGCCGAGCGGCACCCGGCCCGGGTCGACGTTCACCAGCCGCCCGCCCGCGCCGGCGAAGACGAGGGGATGCACGCTCTCGGTGCTCTCGAACCGCTTGCCGTGCCAGCCGAGGTTCTCGAGTAGCCCGTCGAAGGGGCCGCCGGTCGGGATGCCCGCTCCCCGCCAGGCGCCGACCATCGCCTCAGCCTCCACAGGCGAGAGGGTGTCGTAGACCGCGAGCGCCTCGGCGAGCGAGCAGCCCTGCTCGAGGCGGGCGAGCTCGACGCGCGGATCGGAACGGGTCATGAGTGCTGATTCTGCACCCTGGGAATGCACTATGCGCACAGCCGGGCGAGAGGTGATTCCGGTAATCTCTGTCACCTATCGCACAGAAGGAGGCGTCGAGCCCGCCGTGGACCATAGTCCCGCGTCATCCGACTCACCCAGCCATAGTCACGAGCGGCCGGTCGCCCGATGATCGAGCCGCTCCTCACCCTCCTGATCGGCATCGTGCTGATCCTGGCGATCATCGCCGCGAACGGCTACTTCGTGGCGCAGGAGTTCGCCTTCATGTCGGTCGACCGCACACGGCTGGCCGCTCGCGCCGCCGAGGGAGATCGCGCGGCCGCGCGCGCCCTGCGGGTCACCAAGCGCACGACCTTCATGCTGTCGGGCGCGCAGCTCGGCATCACCGTCACCGGCCTGCTCGTCGGCTTCGTCGCTGAGCCACTTGTCGGGGAGTCGCTGGGGGTGCTGCTCGGCGGCGCCGGCATCGACCCCGCCGTCTCTGTTGCGATCGGCACCGTGCTCACCCTCGTGCTCGCGGCGATCGTGCAGATGATCGCGGGCGAGCTGTATCCGAAGAACCTCGCGATCGCCGCCCCCGAGCGGCTCTCGCGCGGCCTCGCCCGGTCGACGCTGCTCTACATGACCGTGTTCGGATGGCTCATCGCGTTCTTCGACGCCTCGGCGAACGCGTTCCTGCGCCTCCTGCGCATCGAGCCCGTGCACGATCTCGACGTGAGCGCCTCGGCCGAGGATCTGCCGCACATCATCGCCGACTCCCGCGACAGCGGCGACCTGCCGCTCGAGCTCTCGCTCATGATCGATCGAATCCTCGACTTCCCGCAGCGCGACGTCGAGCACGCGATGATCCCGCGATCGCAGGTCGACTGGGTGCGCCCGACCGCGACCATCGGCGAGCTGCGGGCGCTCATGTCGCGCGCCCACACCCGCTACCCGGTCATCGATGATGACGACGCGCCGGTGGGCGTCGTGCACCTCGCCGATGTGCTGCCGCGGCTCGCCGACGGCGACGACGAGGCGGTCGCCACGGTCATGCGGCCCGCGACGGTCATCCCGACCCTGATGCTGCTGCCGGATGCCCTCACCCAGTTGACCGCGACCCGCAACGAGCTCGCCTGCGTGATCGACGAGTACGGCGGGTTCGCGGGTGTGCTGACGCTCGAAGACCTCGCCGAGGAGGTCGTCGGCGAGATCACCGACGAGCATGACCTCGACACGGGGGAGCTGGTCGTGCCGGACGGCGACGGCGAGTGGCTCATGGACGGCGACGTGCACCTCGACGAGGTCGAGCGCGCGCTCGGGCACGAGCTTCCGCGCGGCGACGTCGAGACGATCGCCGGTCTGCTGATCGCCACGCGCGGCGCCCTGCCGAGCGAGGGCGAGACGGTCGTGATCGATCTGCCCGTCGATCCCGCCGAGCTCGTCGCCGACGAGCCGGTGCAGCGTCGCATCGAGGTCGACGTGCTCGACGTCGAGCGGCATGTGCCGACCGCGGTGCGCGTGCGCCTCATCGAGTACACCGGCGATGCCCCGCCGTCGACAGACGACCACGAGGAGGTCGCGCGATGAACGATCCCCTGCTGAACCCGTGGATCGTGGCCCCGATCACGATCGCGCTCATCGCCCTGAGTGCGCTCTTCGTCGTGATCGAGTTCGCGCTGCTCGGAGCCCGTCGGCACCGGCTCGAAGAGCGCGCCGCCGAGAGCCGCTCGGCGCGCGCCGCCCTGCGCGGCATCAACGAGCTGACCATGATGCTCGCGGGTGCGCAGCTGGGCATCACGGCTTGCACCTTCGCGCTCGGCGCGATCACCAAGCCGGCGGTCGACGCGTGGCTGCAGCCGCTGTTCACCGCGGTGGGCGCACCCGAGTGGCTCGCCGGCAGCGCGGCATTCGTGCTGTCGCTGTTCGTTGTGACGTTCCTGCACCTGGTCGTCGGCGAGATGGCCCCGAAGTCGTGGGCGATCGCCCACCCCGAGACCTCCGCCCTCGCGATCGGCATCCCCTCGCGCGTGTACATCTGGCCCCTGCGCCCCCTGCTGCGCTGGGTCAACAGCATCGCGAACCGGCTCGTCCGCGCGAGCGGCGTCGAGCCGGTGGAGACCGTCGCGGTCGGCGGGCAGGACATCGCGACGATCCGGCAGCTGGTCGAGCACTCGGCCTCGGTGGGAACCCTCGAGCCGCAGGTGCAGCAGCAGATCTCCGGGCTCATCGATCTCGGCTCGCTGCCGGTCTCGGCGCTCGTCACCGCCGGCCGTACGCCCACCCACGTTCGATCGGGAGCCACGATCGCCGACGTGCGCGCCGCGGCTGAGCGCTCGGGCCACCTGCGCATCCTCCTTCTGACCGGCGACGCGGCGGCTCCCGCCGTGGTGCACGTGCGCGACACGCTGCTCGAGCCCGACGACCGCCCTGCGCACGAACTGGCCCGGGCGGCCTTCGTGCTCGATGCCGCGACGCCGGTCTACGAGGCGCTGGCCCGTATGCGCGAGCACAGCGTGCAGCTCGCGGTGGTCGTCGAGTCGGGCGTGATGCTCGGGGTCGTGACCCTCGCCGACATCCTCACCCGCGTGCTGCCCGTGCCGACCGGAGCCTGACCGCGACCGCCGGGGCTGAGCTCAGTCGAGGTCGAGCCGCATCACGAGGCGGCGCTTCGTCGGGTGGCTCGCCTCGGCGAAGCCCGCGGCGAGGAACGGCCCGACCGGACCGACGCTGAGCTCGTCCCACGTCACCTCGGCGCCCCCGGTCAGCATCGGGTAGCCCTCGAGCGCGCGGGCGCCGCGCTCGCGCGCGTGGTCGACCGCGGCCGCGACGAGGGCGTAGGTGAGGCCGCGTCCACGGTAGCCGCGGCGCACCACCAGGCACGCGATCGCCCACACGCTCGCGTCGTCGGGATGCTCGGTGCGGCCGGCCCAGGGCACGGGGGAGCCGCGCAGGCGGCGGAACGCGCTGCGGGCATCCACCGCCGCCCAGCCGGCCGGCTCGTCGTCGACGTACGCGACGATGCCCGCTGTGCGCGCCGGGTCGCGGCGCAGCATGTCGTCGGGCACCGCGCGGTCGTCGCACCCGACGGCATCGCGCAGCACCTGCGCCCGCTGTTCGACGGGCAGGGCATACCACTCGCGATCGCCGAGGCGCTGCCGGGTGCACTGGCAGCGCCCGGCCGTGCCGGTGAGGATCACCTGCAGGTCGTCCCAGCTCGCCTCGTTCGCGGGCACGACGCGGATGCTCGACTCAGCCACCCGCGCAACGCTAGTGCGCTGCCCGCGTGAGCACGAGCGTCTGCAGAAGCACCCGAGGGTCGGTCGAACCCGGTGCGGGCACGCGTTCTGCAGGCGTTCGTGCTCGCGATCGTGCACGACAGCCCGGTCCGCGACCGCCGATAGGCTGAAGGGGTGTCCAAAGTCTTGACCTCCCTGCCCGTCGGCGAGCGCGTCGGCATCGCTTTCTCCGGCGGCCTCGACACATCGGTGGCCGTTGCCTGGATGCGCGACAAGGGCGCGATCCCGTGCACCTACACGGGCGACCTCGGTCAGCCCGACGAGCCCGACGTCGAGGCCGTGCCGGGCCGTGCGAAGGAGTACGGCGCCGAGATCAGCCGCCTCGTCGACGCGAAGGCCGCGCTCGTCGAGGAGGGCCTCGTGGCCCTCGCGTGCGGCGCGTTCCACATCCGGAGTGCTGGCAAGGCCTACTTCAACACCACGCCGCTCGGTCGCGCCGTCACCGGAACCCTGCTCGTGCGCGCCATGAAGGAGGACGGCGTCGAGATCTGGGGCGACGGCTCGACCTACAAGGGCAACGACATCGAGCGCTTCTACCGCTACGGCCTGCTCGCCAACCCGCGGCTGCGCATCTACAAGCCCTGGCTCGATGCCGACTTCGTCACCGAGCTGGGCGGCCGCAAAGAGATGAGCGAGTGGCTCGTCGCGCACGGCTTCCCGTACCGCGACTCGGCCGAGAAGGCCTACTCGACCGATGCCAATATCTGGGGCGCGACGCACGAGGCGAAGACGCTCGAGCACCTCGATGTCTCACTCGAGACGGTCGAGCCGATCATGGGCGTGCGCTTCTGGGACGAGTCGGTCGAGATCGCCCCCGAGACGGTCACGGTGCGCTTCATCGAGGGCCGTCCGGTCGCCCTCAACGGCGTCGAATTCACGGATGCGGTGCAGCTGGTGCTCGAGGCGAACCGCATCGGCGGCCGCCACGGCCTGGGCATGAGCGACCAGATCGAGAACCGCATCATCGAGGCCAAGAGCCGCGGCATCTACGAGGCTCCCGGAATGGCCCTGCTGCACATCGCCTACGAGCGGCTGCTCAACGGCATCCACAACGAGGACACGATCGCGAACTACCACGCTGAGGGGCGCCGCCTCGGGCGCCTCATGTACGAGGGCCGGTGGCTCGACCCGCAGTCGCTCATGCTGCGCGAGAGCATCCAGAAGTGGGTGGGCTCGGCGGTGACCGGCGAGGTGACGCTGCGCCTGCGGCGCGGCGACGATTACACGATCCTCGACACGACCGGCCCCGGCCTGTCGTACGCGCCCGAGAAGCTCTCGATGGAGCGCGTCGGCGACGCGGCGTTCGGCCCCACCGACCGCATCGGCCAGCTGACGATGCGCAACCTCGACATCGCCGACTCGCGCGCCCGGCTCGAGCAGTACGCCGCCCAGGGCATCATCGGCGGGGCGACGGCCCAGCTCGTCGGCAGCATCACGGCGGGGGAGGCCGAGGAGGTCGTCGAGCACGCGGTGCCCCTTACGGCCGAGCGCGAGGCGCTCGCCGAGGCGATCGACGCCGCCGGCGAGAGCGCCGCGTTCGACCTCGGCACCGACTGAGGCCGGCATGCCCTTGACGCACGGCTGACGGCGGCCTACCGTACAACCAAATGGTTGTACGAATGAAGCCGCTGCGCGAGGAGGAGATCGACGCGATCTTCCATGCCCTCGCCGACGCGACGCGACGCGACATCGTCGCGCGCGTGATCGAGCGCGAGCAGTCCGTCTCCGGTCTCGCGGCGAGCTATGCCATGAGCTTCGCGGCCGTGCAGAAGCACATCGCGGTGCTCGAGCGGGCATCCCTCGTCGTCAAGTCGCAGAGAGGGCGGGAGCGCATCGTGCGCGCCGAGCCCGCCGCGATCGCCCGCGCCCGTGCGGTGCTTGAGCACTACGAGACCCTGTGGCGGCATCGCGCCGCTGCGATCGACGCGATCCTCGCCGAGGAGTCCGAGGAGTCCGAGAGACAAGGAGAACCGCATGCCCGTCATCGACGCCATCACCGACCCTGAGGCGCTGACCCTCACGTTCGTCACCGAGCACGACGCGCCGGTCGAGCGCGTCTGGCTGCTGTGGGCCGACCCGCGGCAGCTCGAGCGGTGGTGGGGGCCTCCGGGGTGGCCGGCCACCGTCACCGAGCACGACTTCCGCGTCGGCGGCCGAGTTCAGTACCACATGACCGGACCGGCCGGCGAGATCGCCGCCGCCTGGATGCGCATCACCGAGATCGATGCCCCCCGGCATCTGCGGGTCGACGAGGGGTTCAGCCATGACGACGGCTCCGAGAATCCGGCGATGCCCGCGGGGGAGTGCGACGTTCGGTTCGAGCCGCTCGGCGACGATCGCACCCGCATGACGGTGGTGTTCTCGTATGCCTCGCGCGACGACCTGGAGCTCGTGGTCGGCATGGGCATGGTCGAGGGCTTCAGCTCGGCGGCCGGCCAGATCGAGGCCGTGCTCGCGGGTTAGTCGGCGGCCTTCCGATCGAGCTCCTCGCGCCAGCCGGCCTCCTTCTGGATGTACTCGTTGTCGGCGAAGTCGGCGAAGTCGCTCTCGTCGGTCACGCGCCGCACCTCGAGCTTGGTGCCCGGTCCCATCGGGCAGCGGCGTGCCCACTCGATGGCCTCGTCGCGGTCAGCCACCGAGATCAGCCAGAAGCCGTTGAACAGCTCGTGCACCTCGCCGTAGGGGCCGTCGGTCACGACCAGGTCGGGGGTCGAGAAGTCGACCACGAAGCCCTCGCTCGGGTCGCTCAGCCCCTCGCCGCCGACCATGACGCCGGCCTCCATCATCGACTCGTTATAGGCGCCCATCGCGTTGATGATGGCCTCGAAGTCCTGCTCCTTGCTCGCGGCGAGCGCGGCCTCGGTGGCGCGCATGATGAGCATGTACGTCGGCATGGTGGTTCCTTCCCTCGGGGATCGCCCGGTGCGGTCCTCTCACTATGTCGTCGAACGGCGCGCGACGGAATCGACAGCGGCGCGGAAAAATGCTGAAAGCGATCACCGCGTACCCTGGAGGCATGGCAGTCGAGCGCGGCATCCGCAACAACGGCGCGGCCCCGACCCCGCGCGCAGCCGCCACGTCGATGACGGAAGCCCGGCCACAGGTACGCCCGGCAACCGAGGGCTGGCAGCAGAAGCTCGGCCCCGACGGCCGCCCGGTGCTGCAGTTCGCCGAGCCCAAGCGCGGCAAGCCGCCCGTGCACCTCGCGGACTTGGCCCCCGAGCAGCGCACGGCGCGCGTTATCGAGCTCGGACTGCCGGGCTTTCGCGCGAAACAACTGAGCACCCACTACTTCACGCACTGCACGACCGACCCGGCGCGCATGACCGACCTCCCCGCGGCCCAGCGCGACGAGCTCGTCGCGGGAATGCTGCCGCCGCTGCTGACCGAGGTGCGGCGCCTGCGCACCGACAACGGCGACACCATCAAGTTCCTCTGGAAGCTGCACGACGGCGCCCTCGTCGAGAGCGTGCTCATGCGCTACCCCGGCCGCATCACGCTGTGCGTCTCCAGCCAGGCCGGGTGCGGCATGAACTGCCCGTTCTGCGCCACCGGCCAGGCCGGGCTCACCCGCAACATGTCGACCGCCGAGATCGTCGACCAGGTCGTGCAGGCCAACGCGGCGATCGCAGCGGGCGAGCTCGGCGGCAAGAAGCGCGGCGAGACCACGCCCGAGCGCGTCAGCAACATCGTGTTCATGGGTATGGGCGAGCCGCTCGCCAACTACAACCGGGTGATGGATGCGGTGCGCACGATGGTGGCCCCCCAGCCCCACGGCCTCGGCATGAGCGCTCGGCACATCACGGTGTCGACGGTCGGTCTCGTGCCGGCCATCGAGAAGCTCGCTGCCGAGAAGATTCCGGTGACCTTCGCGCTGAGCCTGCACGCGCCCGACGACGAGCTGCGCGACGAGCTGATCCCCGTCAACTCGCGGTGGAAGGTCGACGAGGCCCTCGATGCCGCGCGCGCGTATTTCGACGCGACCGGCCGCCGGGTGTCGATCGAGTACGCGCTCATCAAGGACATGAACGACCACGCCTGGCGCGCCGACCTGCTCGCGCAGAAGCTCACCGCGCGCGGGCGCGGCTGGGTGCACGTCAATCCCATCCCGCTGAATCCGACCCCCGGGTCGATCTGGACGAGCTCGGAGCCCGCGGTGATGCGCGAGTTCGTGCGGCGGCTGGAGGCCGCCGGCATCCCGACGACCCTGCGCGACACGCGCGGCAAGGAGATCGACGGGGCCTGCGGTCAGCTGGCCGCCGCCGAATAGCTCTCTCGATCTTCTCTCGGTTCCGCCATACTGGGCGGATGCTCCTGGATCAGGTCAACGAGTTCTTCACGCAGATCGTCGGCATCTCCGTCGCCGTGGTCATCGCGATCATCATCATCGTGGTGCTGCTGCGCGGCATCAAGGTGGCCAAGCCCGACGAGGCGATCATCGTCACGTCGCGGCAGCGCACGCCGAAGGCGGGCGAGAAGACGAGCGAGATGGAGAACGTCGGCCAGCGCGTCGTGTTCGGCTCGCGCGTCTTCGTCAAGCCGATCGTCGAGGCCTACTTCAAGCTCAGCCTGCGGTCGCGGCAGCTCAACGTGCAGGCGACGGCGCAGACGCGCGACGCCATCACGATCAAGGTGAACGCCGTCGCCGTCGTCAAGGTCGGCGGCTCGGAGCCGATGGTGCGCGCCGCCGCGCAGCGCTTCCTGAACCAGCAGGATCAGATCGAGTCGTCGACCGAGGAGGTGCTGAGCGGTTCGGTGCGCTCGATCGTCGGTCAGCTCACCGTCACCGAGATCATCACCAACCGCTCGGCCCTGCAGGAGCAGGTGCTCGAGGCGGTGCGCGAGGCCCTCGACATCCAGGGTCTGCAGATCGACACGCTGCAGATCAAGGAGATCGACGACGACAACAACTACATCCGCGACCTCGGTCGTGCCGAGGCTGCGCGCGTGAAGCAGGTCGCCGAGATCGCCGAGGCCCAGGCGCAGCAGGCCTCGGAGGAGGCCCGCATCGCAGCAGCGCAGAAGATCGCCGAGAGCCAGCGCGCTCTCGACTTGCGCAACGCCGAGATCCAGAAGGAGACCGACAAGGCGCGCGCCGAGGCCGCCGCGGCAGCGCCGCTCGCCGAGGCCATCGCGCAGCAGGAGGTCGTCAGCCAGCAGGAGCTCACCGCCCAGAAGCGCGTCGGACTGCGCAAGCAGGAGCTCGACGCCGAGGTGCGCGCGGTCGCCGACGCCCAGGCCTACGCGATCGAGAAGGAGGCCGCTGCTGCGGCGGCCGCCGCCGTCGCGAACGCGGCCGCCGAGCGCGACGCCCGCAAGGCCGCCGCCGAGGCCATC
>OFDN01001824.1_pt1 | contig 13019 bp, 12 predicted proteins | sample 1520971 | NCBI WGS metagenome assembly OFDN01 (sample SAMEA94257418, study PRJEB24077) | hot springs metagenome | biome: Aquatic biome; feature: Geographical feature; material: Water | place: India | collected 2012-06-12 | depth 5 m | reverse complement strand
GCCCGTCATGATCCCGGCCGTCAGGCCGGGACCACCATCCCCTTGCCCTTGGCCAGTTCCCGCATCCGGGCCTGCAACTTCTCGAAAGCGCGGACCTCGATCTGGCGGATGCGCTCGCGGCTGACGCCATAGCTTTCCGACAGCTCCTCCAGAGTGACCGGGTCATCGGCCAGCCTACGCTGCATCAGCACGTCCTTCTCGCGGTCGTTCAGCACCGCCATCGCCTGCACCAGAAGCGCGCGGCGGGCGTCCAGTTCGTCCTTTTCCTCATAGGCTTCGGCCTGGTCGCTGTCCTCGTCCTCCAGCCAGTCCTGCCACTGCGCCCCGCCCTCCTCGGACCCGACCGTCGCGTTCAACGACGCATCCGACCCCGACAAGCGCCGGTTCATGTCGATGACCTCGGCCTCGGTGACGGACAGGTCCTTGGCGATCTGGGCGACGTTTTCGGGCCGCAGGTCGCCTTCCTCCAGCGCGCCGACCTTGGCCTTCGCTTTCCGCAGGTTGAAGAACAGCTTCTTCTGGGCGCTGGTCGTGCCCAGCTTCACCAGGCTCCACGACCGCAGGATGTATTCCTGGATCGACGCCCGGATCCACCACATCGCGTAAGTGGCCAGCCGGAAACCCTTTTCCGGGTCAAACCGCTTGACCGCCTGCATCAGGCCCACATTCGCCTCCGAGATCACCTCGGCCTGCGGCAGGCCATAGCCGCGATAGCCCATCGCGATCTTCGCGGCCAGACGCAGGTGACTGGTGACCATCTGATGCGCCGCCGCTGCGTCCTGGTGGTCGACCCAGCGCTTGGCCAGCATGTATTCCTCTTCCGGTTCCAGCAGCGGAAACTTGCGGATTTCCTGCAGGTACCGGTTCAGCCCCTGTTCAGGGCTTGGTGCGGGTAGGTTCGTGTAGGTGCTCATCATGCCCCCTATGGATGCCCGGTGCGAAAGCCGCCCCCGGGAAGGCGGTAACCTATAGTAACCGCCTTCCCCTTGCAAGGGTTCCATAGCACCAAAGCCTAAACGTCAGGTGTGCAACGCCCCGTCGCGCCCAAAGGATTGTGACGACGCTCTCACGCGAATGTCAGCGCGCCGCTCAGATCGCCACCCGCTCGCCCAGTTCCACCACCCGGTCGCGCGGCAGGTGGTAAAAGTCCGTCGGGTCCGCCGCCACCCGGCTGAGGGCGACATAGGCCTTGTCCATCCACAGCTCCAACCCCGTCCCCGTCGCCACCGCCCGCCTGCGCCCCAGAAAGAAGGTCGAGGCCATGACATCGAACTTCAGCCCCGCCGCCCGCGCATGCGCCATGCCCCGGCTGACGTTCGGCGTCTCCATGAAGCCGAACCGCAGGATCACCCGGATGAAACAGCCCCCCAGGGGCTCGACCGTCGCCCGCTCGTCCGCCGTCGCATAGGGCACCCGCAGCGTTTCCACGGTCAGAAGCACCGTCTGCTCGTGCAGGACCCGGTTGTGCTTGATGTTGTGCAGCAGGGCCGAGGGCACGACTTCGGGGTCGCCGGTCAGGAAGAACGCCGTCCCGGGGATCACATTGACCGAAGAATTGCGCATCATCCGGATGAGACTGCCGGTCGAGATCGCCAGCTTCGCCACCCGCGCCCTGACCGCCTGCGTGCCCCGCCACCAGGTCCACATGATGAACCCGGTCACCGCCGCCGCAACGACCGGCACATAGCCCCCGTCGCCCAGCTTGACGAGGTTCGAGCCGAGGAACACCAGCTCCACCGCCAGGAACGGCGCGCCGACCAGCGCCGCGACAGGACCAGACAGTTTCCCGCTCCGCGCAAGATACAGGATGCCAAGACAGGTCGTCAGCACCATCGTCCCCGTGACCGCGATCCCATAGGCCGAGGCGAGCGCCGAGGACGACCCGAAGCTGATCACCAGCCACAAGACGCCTGCAAGAAGCAGCCAGTTGACCGACCCGATGTAGATCTGCCCGCTCTGCCCCTCGGCCGTGTGCAGGATGCGCAGCCGCGGCAGGAAGCCCAGTTGCACCGCCCCCCGCGCCATCGAAAACGCCCCGGTGATCACCGCCTGGCTGGCAATGACCGTGGCCATCGTCGCCAGGACCACCAGCAGCGGCAGCCCCGCCTCGGGTGCCATCGCAAAGAACGAATCCTCGGCCTTTTCGGGATGGGCCAGCACCATCGCCCCTTGGCCCAGGTAGTTCAGCACCAGCGACGGCAGGACCAGCGCGAACCAGGCCAGCATGATCGGCTTGCGGCCGAAATGCCCCAGATCGGCATAAAGCGCCTCGCCCCCGGTCACCGCCAGGAAGACCGCGCCCAGGACGACAAAGGCCACGCCCGGATGATCCAGCAGGAACGCCACGCCCCAGACCGGGTTGAACGATGCCAGCACCAGGGGCTCATCCGCGATGTGCCACAGGCCCAGCGCCGCCAGGGCCGCGAACCAGACCACGCAGATCGGCCCGAACAGGGCGGCCACGCTTGCCGTGCCCCGACGCTGGACCAGGAACAGCGCAACCAGGATGCCCAGCGTGACCGGCAGCACATAGGTGGACAGCGACGGCAGGATCAGGCCCAGCCCCTCGACCGCCGACAGGACCGAAATCGCTGGCGTGATCGCCGCATCGCCCGCAAACAGCGCCGCCCCGGCCAGCGCGAGGAGAAGCACCGGAACCGACCGCTTGCCCGCCGCCAGCCGGACCAGCGTGTAAAGCGCAAGGATGCCGCCCTCGCCCCGGTTGTCGGCGCGCAGAAGGACGAAAACATACTTGATCGTCACGATCAGGATCAGCGTCCAGATCAAGAGTGACAGGATGCCCAGCACTTCTGCCGGACCGGGAACCGCCGCCCCCGTGGCCTTCAAGGCTTCGCGGAACGCATAGATCGGCGAGGTGCCGATATCGCCGTAGACGACTCCGATCGCCCCCAGCGTCAGCGCCGCCACGCCCTGTTTGTGCGTCTCGTCGCTGTGGATGTCACCGGCATCCGCCTCGGACTTCAGGTAGTCCGCGATATCCAGCTCTTCCTCGTCGAACAGCGGCAAGGCAGGCTGAATGCCCCGCGGAATCGGGTCATGGATCATGGGTCACCCTTGGGTGTGGATCGTGGATACGATATGTGGGTTGCGGTCGGCTTGTCCGGACACTGCAAGGCCACCTTGGGGTAGCGGTTCAGTCCGGTCCCCCCCTGGCAGGAGGGGTGCGCGTGGCTCCGATGCCAATACCGACTCATCAAGGTCGGCGACAGGCCAAGGCATACTCCGATAACGGTCCCGTGACAATGCTGCGCTTGCACAATGGGCGGACATCCGGCGTGACAGCCCCGGTGTCACCCGGGGCTGTCACGCACCCTTGCTTGGACCCCTAGCCCTGTACCGGGATCAGCGGCTTGGCAAAGATCACCTTGTCGTCGCCCGCCTGGTAGTAGTCCCGGATCCGCGCCTCGCGCCTGAACCCGAGCTTCCGGTAGAACCGCCGCTGCCCGGCAAAACCCGGCACGCCCGAGGTTTCGACCAGCAGAAGCCGCGCGCCCTTCTCGCGCAGCGCCGCCTCCACCGCTGCGACCAGGCAGCTACCCAGCCCCTGCTTCTGCCGCGCAGGGTCGACCGCCATCAGCAGCAGGTTCCAGGTCCCGTCGGTCAGCCGCTCGGGTGCCGCATAGGCCAGTCCCGTGCCGCCCTCGACGACCAGCCAAAACTCGTCCGCGCCCTCTAGATAGGGTGCCGCCATGTCGGGCAGCATCTCGGGTGGAAACAGGTCCACCGCCGCAATCACCGCCTTTGCGGCCGCAAAGTCATCCCGCCGCAGCGGTCGTATCGTGTCGTTCGTCATGTGGGTTATCCCTGATTGTCGTGTTGCGCCCGGACGCTGAGGCGCCCCAGCCGCGAGATGCGGTAAGGTCCGCCGCCCTCCGACGCGATCAGCCGCTTCCTCCGCAGCCGCCGGAAGACCTCCAGCGTGCAGTCGGAAAGGATCAGCCCGTCGCGGGTGACACAGAGGATTTCGTCGATCCGCTTGCCGCTCCGCGCGTGTTCGATACGCCCGCCAAGGGCAAGGACATGCAGCACCCGCTGCTCGGTCCGTGAGATGTTCATTGGGGTAAGTCCGAAGTCAGTCGCCATGCCGGACCGGACGCAGGCGCTCGCGCCGCGTCGGTCGTTCATGTCATCCCTTGGCCCGGTCAGAGGCGGGCGGATGACGTCAGCAAGTGGCGACAGTCTCGGACATAAAGCGCACTCCCTGGGCCGCGCTTGGCCAGTGCGGGCGTCACCATAGCGGACCCAAATCCCTTAGGTAAGGGATTTGACGATTTTCTCCTCAAGAAATCTGGCCCCGAAAACCGCTCCGCGCAAACCTTTCCAAATCCTTAACGTCCGCGACCAAGTCCTTGATTCTAAATGTGTCCCAGCGTTTGTCCACCGTGGACACTTTTCGGCTTACCCCGCCCGCAGGGCCTCGATCAGCCCCGCGATGTCCGCCGGCAGGGGCGAGGAAAACTCCATCCTCTCCCCCGTCACCGGATGGACGAACCCCAAGGTCGCCGCATGCAGGGCCTGCCGGGGGAAGGCATTTCCGACCGCAGCCCCCCGCCCCAGCGCCGCAGGCAGGGTCCTGCGCCCGCCATAGGTCTGGTCCCCGACGAGGCCATGCCCCGCATAGGCCAGGTGGACCCGGATCTGATGCGTCCGCCCGGTCTCCAGCCAGCAGTCGACCAGCGCCGCGCTCGCCCCGAGCCCCTCGACCACCCGCGCCCGGGTGACGGCGTGGCGGCCCTCCTCCCAAACCACCGCCTGCCGCTGCCGGTCGGTCCGGTGCCGGGCAAGGTTGGTCGCGATCCGCAGGATCCCCCCCGCCTCGAAGCTCACCCCCCGCAAGCCCCGCAGCCGCGGGTCGGCGCTGGAGGGCACCCCATGCACCACCGCCAGGTAGTGCCGGTTGACCGAGTGCTCCTCGAACTGCCGCGCCAGCCCATGATGCGCCCGGTCCGACTTGGCGACCACCAGAAGCCCCGAGGTATCCTTGTCGATCCGGTGCACGATCCCCGGCCGCCGCTCGCCCCCGATCCCCGACAGCGTGTCGCCGCAGTGATGGAGAAGCGCGTTCACCAGCGTCCCCGATGGTGAGCCCGGAGCCGGGTGTACGACCATGCCCGCAGGCTTGTCGATGACGATGAGGTCCGCATCCTCCCAGACCACTGTCAGCGGGATCGCCTCGGCCCGGGCCTCGACCTCGGCCGCCGGGTCGAGGCGCAGCTCATAGACCTCGCCCGCGGCCACCTTCGCCTTGGGATCGGTCACTGCCACGCCGTTCCGGGTCACCACGCCCTCCGCGATCATCCGCATCAGCCGCGACCGCGACAGCGCCGCTTCCTCTGGCACGGCGACCGCAAGCGCCTTATCAAGACGGGCGGGGGCATCCGGGCCGATGACCACGGTCAACAGGCCGGCGGCGTCCTCGTCCTCGAAAGGCTCATCCATGTCCGACCCCGTCCCGACCGACGCCCCGCTGCCGCCCAGCCTGCGGCTTCTGAAATGGCTGGTGATCGTCCTCACGCTGACGATGATCGGTGGCGTCATAACCGTCGTCGGGCTGATTGTCACCCGGCTCCCCCAGGCCTTTTCCGCCGGACCCGAGCTTCCCGCCGACCTGACCCTCCCCGACGGCGCCCGCGCCCAGGCCGTCACCTTCGGCACCGGCTGGACCGCTGTCGTCACCTCCGATGACCGCATCCTGATCTTCGGCCGCGACGGCGATCTGCGACAGGAGGTCAAGCTCTCGCCCCTTCCCGGCCCTTGACCTGTGGCACAACGATGAGGCTACAGTCTTCCAACGCTTGCAACCGCTCGGTGCGCCTGGTCCATGTCTCCGCTCCCCAGATACACCAATGCCGAGGCCGAGCGTGTGCGCGACGAGCTGGCGCGACAGTACAAGATCCTGCGCGGCGAATTCCTTGTCCGGATGGTGCTGGTCGCGACCGGCTACGCGGTCTGCGCGATCTATGTGAGCCCCTGGATCATGCTGGCGCTGTTCGCGGTCGAACTGGCAGGAGAGCTGGTGTCCCAGGCGCTTTTGCGCGGGCTTGATCCGGTCCGCTCGCCCCGGCGTTATCTGGCCTACCTTCTGTCGCTGGTCCCGATGGAGGCCGCACTGATCACAGCGGCGGGCCTCGTCTGGCTGCAAGACGACCCTTACGCCAAGTCGATTGCGGTCGGGATCGTGATGGGCTCGCTTCTGCACCTCTGTTCGGTGCGGTCCATGCACCTGCCCCTTGGCATCACTGGCATGGCCACCGTGTCGGTGGTGGTCCTGTCGATCAACACCGCGCATTGGCTGGACAAGGGCAACTGGACCGGTCTTGCGATTTCTACCGTCGTGGCGCTGGCCGCTTTTGCCTATGCGGCGATGGCAATGATTTCGAACAACCGGATGCACCGAGGCGGGGTCGAGGCTGCGGCGGCAGCGCGGGCCGCGAACGTCGCCAAGGGGCGCTTTCTGGCGCAGATCAGCCATGAACTCCGCACCCCCCTGAACGCGGTCATCGGTCTGGGCGAGATCGAGGCGGCAGCTGCGGCAGGCGCCTCGCGGCAAAGGCTGCGGACAGTGGTCACCTCGGCCCGCGATCTGGCGGTGATGCTGGACGATGCGGTGGATTATTCCGCGCTGACCGAGGGGCGGGTCGCCATCACTCCACGCCCGGTGGCAGTGCGCCCGGAATTGTCGGCCAACCTTCTGGTCTTCGACTTGCAGGCCCGCAACCAGGGCCGCGAGCTTCAGGTCGCGGTCGAACGCGATGTGCCGACGCATCTGCAGATCGACAGCCAGCGCGTCCGGCAATGCCTTGGCAACCTGGTCGGCAATGCGCTCAAGCATTCGTCGCGCGGGCCGGTCACGGTCACGGTGCGCTATGCGAAGTCGCGCCTGATCATCGACGTTGCCGACCAGGGACGCGGCATTCCGGCAGCCCTCCAGGAAAAGGTGTTCGAACCCTTCTATCGCGGATCAAGCGAGACCCCCGGCGTGGGTCTTGGCCTGTCGATCAGTCGGGCGGTAGCGCGGCAGATGGGGGGTGATCTCGTGGTGCTTCCGGCCGCTCAGGGCGCGACCTTCCGGCTGACGGTGCTGGCACCCGAGGCTGAAGCCGTCGCGCAGCGCAGCAGCGCGTCGGATTTTCAGGACCGCACCATCCTGGTGGTGGACGATATTGCCACCAACCGCCTGGTGGCGGGCCAGCTGCTCATGGCCTCGGGCGCGCGGGTGGTCGAGGCCGCCAGCGGTCCCGAGGCCCTGAAGCGGCTGGAGATGGGCGGGGTCGATGCCGTGCTTCTGGACCTGATGATGCCGGAAATGGACGGGTCCGAGACGCTGCGGCGCATCCGGGCCGCGCATGGCAACCGGATTCCGGTCATCGCGATGACGGCAGACGTGCTGGCGGTGCGCCGCGACGACGAATTGCGCGCGGGCCTCGACGGGTTCCTGCCGAAACCGATCCTGCCCGAGACCCTGCGCGAGGTGTTGGCGGGCGTCCTGGGCGGGCGCTGACCGATAGCGGCAGGCGATGTCGGTGGCAGGCATGACGCCCCGCGCAGGCCCGGCGCAGGCTTGCCCCAGTCGTAAGTAGGGGACCCCGCGATGATCGGAGATCTTGGTGCCGAGGACGCAACCGCTCTGGCCGCGCTTGTGGCCCGGCGCGAGGTGTCACCGACCGAGCTTCTGGACGCGGCCCTGGCTGCTGTCGAGGCCCGCAATCCGGCGCTGAACGCGGTCGTGCTGGTTCAGGAGGGCGTCGCGCGGCAGTCGATTGCCGAAGGCCTGCCACCGGGGCCGTTCCGGGGCGTGCCGTTCCTGATCAAGGACCTGGGGATCGAGGCGAAGGATTTTCCGTCCCACAACGGATCGCGGCTTTTCGCCAACACCGTCTATGCGGGCGATTCCAGCATCTTCGCGCGGATCAAGGCGACAGGCGTGGTGACGTTCGGGCGCACGACCTCGCCCGAGGGCGGGGTGGGTGCCGCGACCGAGGCAGCGGTCTACGGCGGGCCGACGCGGAACCCCTGGAACCTGGACCATACCTCGGGCGGGTCCTCGGGCGGGGCGGGGTCAGCGGTCGCGGCGGGGATCGTCGCCTTTGCCCATGGCTCGGACGGCGGCGGGTCGGTGCGGATACCGGCGTCGTCCTGCGGCCTCTTCGGGTTCAAGCCGACGCGGGCGCGGCTGCCGGACGGGCCTTACGCGGGTGAGGGCTGGGCGGGCATGGCCATCGACGGGTTCCTGACCCGGTCGGTGCGCGACACGGCGGTGATGCTGGACGCCTGCGAGGGACCCGACCTTGGCGCGCCCTATGTCGCGCCTCCGTTGGACCGGGGACATGCGGCGGCGATCTCAAGACCTCCTCGGCGGCTGCGTGTCGGTCTCTGCGACACGACCTTCACCGGCGAGCCGATCCACCCTGAGGTCGCCGAAGCGGTGCGTGCTGCCGGGCGGCTGCTGGAGGACCTCGGGCATCATGTCGCGCCCGCACAACCGACAGCGGATGTGCCGATGATGATGCGGGCCTGGACCGATATCGTCGGGATTGGCACGGCGCTGTCGATCCGGCCGAAACTGGGTGACCGCGCGCCCCGGCCGGACGAGGTCGAGGGCGTGGGTCGCGGCGCCTGGGCCCATGCCCAGACACTGCACCCGACACGCTATCTGCAGGCGGTGGGCGAGATCCACGCCTTCGGGCGGCAGATGGCGGGCTTCTTTGATGGCGGGCCGGACATCCTTTTGTTCGCGACCCTGGCCGAGCCGCCCGCCCGCGTCGGACGCTTCTCTCACGATACCGAGGATTACGTGGGCTACCGCATCGGTCCGGGCGGCATCTTCGCCTATTCCCCCTTCTGCGCCGTCTTCAACGCCAGCGGTCAACCAGCGGCCTCGCTTCCCCTGGGCTGGTCCGCCTCGGGCCTGCCGATCGGCATTCACCTGGCAGCCGCCTTCGGGATGGACGAGCTTCTGATCAGCCTTTGCGCAGAAGTTGAACGCGCTGCGCCCTGGGCGGGAAAAAGGGCGCCAATGGCCAGCTAGGGGCAAGGAATCGCTTGTCGGGAAAGAATCTTTCCGCCCAATATGATCAAACCTGCGGGGATGGATGGGGGTATCCGTGGCCGAAGACGTAATCTCGGCCCGGAATGTCGTGAAGGCATTCGGGCAAGGGGCGAGCGTGGTGCGGGCGCTGGACGATGTGTCCGTCGACATCCGCCGGGGAGAGTTCTTCACGCTTCTCGGCCCTTCCGGCTGCGGCAAGACCACGCTTCTGCGCCTGATCGCCGGGTTCGAGATGCCGACGGACGGCACGATCCTCTTGGACGGCACCGACATCACCACCATGCCGCCGAACAAGCGCCCGGTGAACACGGTCTTCCAAAGCTATGCGCTGTTCCCCCATCTGACCGTGGCGCAGAACATCGCCTTCGGGCTGGAAATGCTGGGAAAACCGGCTTCCGAAGTGAAGTCTCGGACGGCTGCTATGCTGGCCCTGGTCAAGCTGGAGGCGATGGCGGGCCGCAAGACCAGCCAGCTGTCGGGCGGCCAGCAGCAGCGGGTCGCGCTTGCCCGGGCGCTGGCACCGCAGCCGAAGGTGCTTCTCCTGGACGAACCGCTAAGCGCGCTGGACCTTAAGCTGCGGAAAGAGATGCAGATCGAGTTGAAGCGGCTGCAGCTGGAAACCGGGATCACCTTCATCTTCGTCACCCACGACCAGGAAGAAGCCCTGACCATGTCCGACCGCATCGCGGTGATGAGCGCAGGCAAGATCCAGCAGGTCGGCACGGCGAAGGAAATCTACATCCACCCGAAGAACCGCTTCGTCGCCAGCTTCATCGGCGAGACGAACTTTCTGTCCGGCACGGCCGAGGACAGTGCCTTGCGGCTGGGAACGGGCGAGCGGATCGAGGTTCCGGGACTGCGCGCGGGCGGGTCAGTCACGGTCAGCATCCGGCCCGAGCAATTGCGCCTTGGCCGCCCCGAGGATGGTGGTTTGCAGGCCAAGGTCGGCTCTTTGGTCTATTTCGGCACCGACACGCACTGTCATCTGGCGCTGGCCGACGGGACAGAAGTCGTGGCCCGGCTGCAAAGCCCGGCCTCGGGGGAGGCGGGGCTTTCACAGGGCCAGGCGGTTGGCATCCGCTTTGCCGATGGCGCGGTGCAGCGGGTGGAGGACTGATATGAGCCCCGCCGAGGAAAACGCCGTCAGGACCTCGGACCGCAACGGCTGGCTTCTGTCGGCACCGGCGCTGGTGGTGCTGGGACTTGCCGCGATCCTGCCTCTGCTCGTCATGCTGGTCTATTCCTTCCTCGCCCCAGGCGATTTCGGCAATGTCGAATGGGAATTCTCGTGGGACGGCTGGGTGTCGATCCTGTTCCAGCGCGACATCTTCGATGGCACGCTCAGCCTGGCGGATGCCCATCTGACGATCTTCTGGCGCTCGCTGTGGCTGTCGACAGTGACGACGCTTCTGGCCTTCGTGATCGGCTTTCCCACTGCCTGGTTCATCGCCACGCGACCCGTGCAGCAGCGGCCGATCTGGCTGTTCCTGGTGACCCTGCCCTTCTGGACCAACCTTCTGATCCGAACCTTCGCGATCCTTGAGGTGATCCGGTCCGAAGGCTTGATCAACTCGGCCCTCATGGGGGTCGGCGTGATCGAGGAACCGATCCAGATGCTGTACACCGACGGTGCAGTGCTGGTCGGCATGGCTTATGTCTACCTGCCGCTGATGGTCCTGCCGCTGTATGCCGCCATCGACCGGTTCGACATGCGGATGCTGGAGGCCGCCTACGACCTTTACGCCAGCCGCTGGCAAGCCCTGCGCCGGATCGTGCTGCCCATCGTCAAGCCCGGGATCGTGGCGGGGTCGATCCTGGTCTTCGTCCCCTCGCTGGGCGCCTATGTCACGCCGCGCGTCCTTGGCGGCGGCAAGAACATGATGATCGGCAACTTCATCGAGCTGCAGTTCGGCCAGGGCCGCAACTGGCCCCTGGGCGCGGCCCTGTCGATGACGCTGCTGATCATCGTGACCATCGCCCTTCTGTTCTATGTCCGGGCCGCCAACAGGCCGAGGTCGGATCATGGCTGAACGCTTTGCCATCAATCGCCTGCCGGGCTTTACCACCATCGCCGTGCTGGCCTTTCTGGCCCTGTACATCCCGATCATCACGCTGGTGTTCTTTTCGTTCAACGCGGGCAAGACCGTGATGGGCTGGGACGGCTTTTCCCTGCAATGGTATGCCGTGGCCTGGGGCAACGTCGCCGTGCAAGAGGCCGCCTGGCGGTCGGTGGTCATCGCCTTCTGGGCCACGCTGATCGCGACGACGGTGGCAACGATGGCGGCACTTGGCACCACCCGCCGCCGGCCCTTCAGGGGCCAGACCGCCGTCTATGTCGCGATCAACCAGCCGCTGATGGTGCCCGAGATCGTGACCGCCGTAGCCCTGCTGATCGTCTTCGCCTGGGTCAAGGTCCAGTCGGGCTATCAGGGTCTGGGCTACCTCATCCTCGCCCATGCCGCCTTCTGCATCCCCTTCGCCTACCTGCCGATCCGCGCCCGGCTGGAGGGGATGGACCTGTCGCTTGAGACCGCCGCCGCCGATCTGTACGCCAGCCCCTGGCAAACCTTCCGCCGGGTGACGCTGCCGCTACTGGCGCCGGGGATCGTCGCGGGCGCGATGCTGGCCTTCATCACCTCGCTGGATGACGTCGTCATCACCGAATTCGTGAAATCCGCCGGACAGGACACCTTGCCCACCTACATGCTGGGCCAGTTGCGACGCGGCGTGACACCCGAGGTCAACGCGATCTCGACCGCCCTTCTGGGGCTTACCGTGGTCATCCTGACCGCATTCTTCCTGCTAACCCGCGAACGGCGCTGACAGAAGACGCCGTCGCCCAACAAGGAGACGACCATGAAACGCACATTGACAGCCCTCGCCCTGCTTTGGGCGGCAAGCCCGGCCTTTGCCGAAGGCGAGTTGCAGCTGTTCAACTGGGGCAACTACACCAGCCCCGAGCTTCTGGCCAAGTTCGAGGCCGAGACCGGGATCAAGGTCACGGTCACCGACTATGACAGCAACGACACCGCGCTGGCCAAGGTCGAGGCTGGCGGCGCCGGGTTCGATCTGGTCGTTCCTTCGGCCAACTATGTCCCGATCTGGATCGAAAAGGGCCTGGTGACAGAGCTGGACCTGTCCAAGCTGCCGAACCACGCCAACATCGCCCCGGAATGGATGAGTGTCGACTACGACAACGGCCGGAAATACTCGGTTCCGTGGCAGTGGGGCACGACCGGCGTTGCAGTGAACAAATCGGTCTACGCGGGCGACGTCAACACCAGCGCCATCTGGCTGGACCCGCCGGAAGAGCTGAAGGGCAAGATCAACGTCACGCCGGAAATGAACGACGTCGTGGCGCTGGCAACGATGTATGTGGGCGGCGAGCCCTGCACCGAGGACACCGAGGTCCTGAAGAAGGCACGCGACGCACTTCTGGCCGCCAAGCCACACTGGATGTCGATGGACTACGGCATGGAAGACAAGATGGCGACGAACGACGTCCCTGCCTCGGTCTACTGGAACGGCGCGATGCTGCGCGCGCGGCTGAAGAACCCGGACATCGTCTACGGCTACCCGAAGGAAGGCTACATCGTCTGGATGGACCAGGTGATGCTGCTGAAGGACGCCCAGAATGTCGAGGAGGCCTACAAGTTCCTCGACTTCATCATGGTGCCCGAGAATGCCGCGATGATCAGCGCCTTCGCGCGCTATGCGAACGGGATCGCCGGGACCGATGCCTTCATGCCCGAGGACATGAAGGACGCGCCCGAACTGGTGATCCCGGCCGAACTGGTCGACGCGGGAAAATTTATCCCGACCTGTGGCCCGAAGGCCCAGGAATACATCACCGCGATCTGGACCGAACTGCAGAAGTAAGGTCCCTGCATCGAGCGTCCGGGGGTTTTGCACCCCCGGACCCCCGCAGGATATTTGCAGAAGAGAAAGC
>OFDN01001823.1_pt1 | contig 13020 bp, 13 predicted proteins | sample 1520971 | NCBI WGS metagenome assembly OFDN01 (sample SAMEA94257418, study PRJEB24077) | hot springs metagenome | biome: Aquatic biome; feature: Geographical feature; material: Water | place: India | collected 2012-06-12 | depth 5 m | reverse complement strand
CAACCCTCCTTAAATCACAACCTCAAATCTGTGCCATTGGTGCTGACGGGGGACAGCGATGACCGCGCCCGAATGCCGGTGGAGCGGAAAGGCCTATCTCGATCACAACCGCGGCGCCGAGCCGCTCGAGAGCGGCTTCAACACCTGGCACTGGTCGCGCGCCCACCTCAAGGCAGGGGCGCTGGTGTGCTACGAGGGCGAGCGCGGTGACGGCTCGCTCTTCGCCAGCGCCCTCAGGTTCGACCGCCACGGCGTGCCCGAGCCGGTCGAGCTGCCCCCGATCGCCGCGCTCCCCGACAGCCGCTGGGGCATCGCCCGCCGCACCCGTTCCGACATCGGCGTCGCCGAGGTGCGCCGGACGTGGGAGGACACCCCCTTCTACGCCCGCAGCGAGCTCGCCTCGCGCTTCCTCGGCGAGGAAGTGGTCGCGGTGCAGGAGAGCCTCGACATGCGCCGCTTCTCCAGCCGCCTCGTCCAGTTCATGCTGCCCTACCGGATGCCGCGCCGCGCGCGCTGAGGCGGGGCGGCGACGCCCCCGCGCGACTCGGACGCCCTGCGCCGCGCAGCCGCGCGCGGATGCCGTGCCGGTTCAGCAAGCGCGGCGTTTTCCTGTCTGTTGGAGACAGATGAGACACTGTCCAGAGGCCAAATTCCCGCCCTCGGATCCGACCTCCCGCACCCGCACGGCGTCGCCGCTGCCAGAGCGGGCGAAAGCTGCGGGGAGGGGGTGGCAAGGGTCATTCGGCGAGACTGACAAATGCGCAGGCTGTAGGAAAGTTGTTTCGGCAAAAGGCTGCGCTGGGGCTGCTGCCGGCCCCGGGCCGGCCCCCGGCCGCCCGCCCGCCGCGCGCATGGGGACACGCTTGTCGCTTGCCCTGCGAATGAAGCTGCGGCACTTCGCGCGGGATGAAGCTGCTGCGCGATCCAATCCGGCTGGTGCCGAGCCTCTTCGCGCTCGCGATCCTGTTCGGCACCGTGCTGCTCAGCCTGCCCTTCGCCACGGCCGACGGTGCCCGCGCGCCGCTGCTGACCGCGCTGTTCACCACCACCTCGGCGATTGCCGTGACCGGGCTGGTGGTGGTCGATACCGGCTCCTACTGGTCGCCTTTCGGGCAGGTGGTGATCCTGCTGATGTTCCAGATCGGCGGGCTGGGGATCATGACCGCGGCGACCCTGCTGGGGCTGCTGGCCGGGCGCGGGTTCGGGCTGCATGACCGGCTCGCCACCCAGGTCGAGCGCGGCCGGCTCGAACGCGGCGATGCGCTCTCGGTGCTCAAGCTGGTGCTGGGCGTCACCATCGCGGTCGAGGCGGTGATCGCCCTTGTCCTCACTCTTCGCATGGCCGCCGCCTATGACATGAGCCTTGGTGCGGCGCTGTGGAACGGGGTGTTCCATTCGGTCAGCGCCTTCAACAATGCGGGCTTTTCGACCCATGCCGACAGCGTGATGGGCTATCAGAGCGATCCGCTGATCCTGGTGCCGATCATGGCCGCGATCACGCTGGGCGCGATCGGTTTTCCGGTGATGCAGGACCTGCGCGACAAGCGGCTCGATTGGCACCGCTGGTCGCTCCATTCCAAGGTCACCGTCTGGGGCTCGGCCGGGCTGCTGGTGGCGGGCTTTGCCGCGATCCTGGCGATGGAGTGGAGCAATGCCGCAACGCTCGGGCCGATGGCGCTGGGCGACAAGCTGCTCAATGCGGCGTTCCATTCGGTGATGTCGCGCACCGCGGGGTTCAACAGCCTCGATGTCGGCGCCTTTCGCGAATCGACCCTGATGGTCAATTACCTCCTGATGTTCATCGGCGGCGGCAGCGCGGGCACGGCGGGCGGGATCAAGGTGACGACCTTCGTCGTGCTGTTCGCGATCCTGCTCGCCGAGGTGCAGGGCCGCCGCGATGTCGGCCTGTTCGGCCGCCGCTTCGGGCACGAGGTCGAACGCCAGGCGCTCACCGTCACCGTGCTTTCGGCGGCGCTGGTGTTTTCGGCGACGACCTATATCGTCGCGATCACCGGCCTGCCGCTGGGCGAGGTGGTGTTCGAATGCATCTCGGCCTTCGCCACGGTCGGCATGTCGACCGGCATCACCGCCGAACTGCCGCCCTCGGCGCAGATCGTGATCGCGGCGCTGATGTTCATCGGCCGGGTCGGCACCATCACCTTTGCCACCGCGCTGGCGCTGGTGGGCACCCCGCAGCTCTATCGTTATCCCAAGGAGAACCTCATTGTCGGCTGACAAACGCAAGCCCGTTCTGGTGGTGGGGCTCGGCCGGTTCGGCGGGTCGGTCGCGCGGCGGCTCGCCGCGATGGGCACCGAGGTGCTGGGGGTCGATAGGAGCCCCGATCTGGTGCAGGACCATGCCGATCATCTCACCAAGGTGGTCGAGGCCGATTGCACCGATCCTGCGGTGCTGCGCCAGTTGGGCGCGGCCGATTTCGCCACCGCCGTGGTCGGCATCGGCAGCGATGTCGAGGCCAGCGTCCTCACCGTGCTGGCGCTGGCCGACATGGGCCTCACCAATATCTGGGCCAAGGCCTGCAACACCAATCACGCGCGCATCCTCGAGCGGATCGGCGCGACCCACGTGGTCTTCCCCGAGGAACGCATGGGCGAGCGGGTGGCGCATCTGCTCAACGAGCGGCTGCGCGATTTCATCGCCTTCGACGATGAATTCGCGATTGCGCGTCTCGCTGCGCCCGAGCCGATCGTCGGCCTGCCGCTGGTGACCAGCGCCTGCCGCAAGAAGTACAGCGTCACGGTGGTCGGCGTGAAGCGCAAGGGCGAGGCCTTCATCCATGCGGTGCCCGACACGCTGATCTTCCCCGAGGACGAGCTGGTGGTGTCGGGCCGCATCGAGGATATCGAGCGCTTCTCGACGATCTGAGCGGGACTGTGGCGAGGAGGGCCTTCAGGCCACCAGCCACTCGGCCTTGAGCGTCCCCCGGTGCCCCTCGGGCGCGAGCGCGGCGCGCAGCGCCTCGAGCAGCGGCGGCAGGGCTTGCGTGAAGGCATAGGGCGGGTTCACGATGAACAGCCCCGCGCCGTTGTAGATCCCCGGCTGGTCGGCATCGTGGAGCCAGTGCTCGACATTGAGGAACTTGGGGATGCCGAGCCGCCGCAGCTTGTCCTTCCACAGCGCGTGCGCGGGCCGTTCCTTCAAGGGATACCAGATCACCGTCACCCCGTGCGCCCACTTGCGGTGCGCGGCGGCGAGGGTGGCGGTGATGCGCGCGCGCTCGTCGGTCGCCTCGTAGGGCGGATCGACCACCACCACGCCGCGGGGGGTGCGGGTGGGGAGCAGGGCGGGCCACAGCTCGTAGGCGTCGCGGGTGTGGATGGCGGCGGGGGTGCCCTTCATCGCCTCGCGCAGCGAGCGGGCGTCCTCGGGGTGCTTCTCGTTGAGGATCAGCGCGTCCTGCGGGCGCAGAAGTTGCGCAAGGATGCGCGGGGATCCGGGGTAGAGGCGGGGTTCTGCGCCTGCCTCGTTCACCGCGCGCACGGCGGCGCGGTAGTCATCGAGCAGCGGGTTGGCATCCGCAAAGGCGCGCAGCACGCCGCCCGCCGCCTCGCCGGTGCGCCCGGCCTCGTCGCCCTGAAGGTCGTAGAGCCCACAGCCCGCATGGGTGTCGATCAGCGTCAGCGCGGATGGCTTGAGCTGGAGCGCGCGCACCAGCGCGATCAGCAGCGCGTGCTTGACGACATCGGCGCTGTTGCCGGCGTGGAAGGCGTGGCGGTAGTTCATGCGGCGACCTCCCTGACCTCGCCGGGCGCGATGCCCTCGAGCGTCCAGTCGCCCACCGCCCAGCGCACCAGCCTGAGGGTGGGCAGACCCACCGCCGCGGTCATGCGCCGCACCTGCCGGTTACGGCCCTCGCGGATGGTGAGCGAGAGCCAGCAATCGGGGACGGACTTGCGCACCCGGATCGGCGGATCGCGCTCCCACAGGTCGGGCGGGGCGATGCGGGCGGCCTCGGCGGGCAGGGTCATCCCGTCGTTCAGCCGCACGCCCCTGCGCAAGGGTTCGAGCGCCGCGTCCTCGGGATCGCCCTCGACCTGCACGAGGTAGGTCTTGGGCAGCTTGAAGCGCGGATCGGCGATGCGCGCCTGCAGCCGCCCGTCGTCGGTGAGCAGCAGCAGCCCCTCGCTGTCGCGGTCGAGCCGGCCGGCGGGGTAGACGCCCTTCGTCGTGATGAAGTCGCTGAGGGTCGCGCGCGTGGTGGGCGAGCCCTTGTCGGTGAATTGCGAGAGCACGCCGAAGGGTTTGTTGAACAGGAGCAGCCGGGCCATCGCGCGCTCATATCGAGCGATTGCGGGTCTGTCTTTACTCGGGTGCCTGCGGCCCCTCGCGCTCGGCAGCCTCGCGCGCCTCCCGCTCGGCGCGGGTCTGCTTGAGCTTGCGGTCCATGGCGATGTATTGCCACAGCCCGAAGGCGACCGCGACGCCATAGAACAGCCCGATCTCGATCCAGCCGAAGTTCATCGCCCCACCTCTCCCGCACCTGCTGCCACGAGGAACGCCGCGATCCGCGCGGCGATGCCTTCCGGCGCTTCCTCGTGGGCCAAATGGCCGAGGCGGGGAAGGAGTTCCAGCCGCGCGTTGGGCAGCCAGCCCGCGGCATCGCGCGCCCAGTCGGGCGGGATCGCGGGGTCGTTGGCGCCGTGGAGCAGCAGCACCGGATTGCGCACCGCGTCCATCTGTTCGCGCAGGGCGGGCAGGTCCCAGTTCGCCATCATCGCGAGCGCCCCGCCCGCGTGGCCGGGGTGCTTGAGCAGCCTGGCGTAACAGGCGAGACCCTCGCGATCGATCCGCGAGTGGGTCGAGCGCCACAGGAACCTCTCCGCCCCGCCGACAAGGTCGATGCTGCCGGTGAAGATGCGCGGCACCAGCGGATTGACGAACAGCGTCTTGGCGATGGCGGGGAAGATCTGGGCGAGGGCTCCGGGGAAGGGGCGCAAGGCGGCGCTGAGGCCGATGATCGGACCCTCGTGGGCATGATCCAGCGCCAGTTGCAGCGCAATCGCCGCGCCGGCGGAGTGGCCGATGATCGCGGCGGGCGTGACCTCGAGCGCCTCCAGCAGCCGCGCCACCTCGCGCGCCATCGCGGGCAGGCTCATGGCATAGGCATCGTGGCCGGTGGTGAAGGCGTGGCGGGGGAGGTCGGGGGCGATGACGTCGTGATGCTCGGCCAGCAGCGGCATCAGGGAGCGCCACGAATGCACCGAGGCGCCGGTGCCGTGGAGGAGGAGGAGCGGCGGCCCCGCTCCCATCCGCTGTACATGCCAGCGCGCCGCGCCGACCGGCACGAAGGTGCTCGCCGCGCGGTGCGGCCAGATCAGGCCCTCAGCGTTCCAGTCGAGCGCGCTCATGCCGCGCGGGCCGGAGATGGCCCGACGGCGTCGATCGCCTGCTTGAGCATCCGCGCATCGGCGCGGGGGAGGGCGAGGAAACGGCCTCCCAGGGCGGCCGCCAGCGCAGCGCCCTCGGGGCCGGGGCGGGCGGAGATGTCGACCACCAGCGCGTCGATGCCGCGCGCGGCGATGGCCTTGGCGGCAGTCTCCGCATCCTTGGCGGCCTGCGGGCGTCCCGGAGAGCCGTCGGCGGCGATATTCGCTCTGCCATCGGTGAGGATCACCAGCGCGGCGCTGCGGCCCTTGGCGATCACGGCCTCGGCCACCTCGCGCGCGGCGTTGAGGCCGAGCGCCAGCGGCGTCCCCCCGCCGCCGGGCAGTTCGGCCAGCGTCCGCCGCGCGCGGGTGAGCGAGCGGGTGGGGGGGAGCAGCAGCTCGGCGCTCGTGCCCCGGAAGGCGACCAGCGCCACCTCCGAGCGGGTGACATAGGCCTGCGCCAGCATCAGCTCGACCGCGCCCTTGGCCTCGGCGAGCCGCGCCGCCGCCGCCGAGCCGCTCGCGTCGACCGCAAAGATCGTGACGCGGGCGGCGCGTTCCTCGAAGCGGCGGATGCGCAGGTCTTCCTTGCGCATGATGATTGGGGCATCGGCGTCCGCGCCCTGTTCCTTGCGCCGCACCGCCTGCCACGGGACGGCGGCGCGCAGGGAATCGATCAGCGCCAGCTTGTGCCCGCCCCTCGGCATTCCGGGCCGCGCGCCCAGCGGCTTGCCGCGGGTCGCCGCCTTGCGCTTCTGCCCGGTGCCGCTCGACGCCGCGCGCCGCGGGGCCTTTCCTTGCGCGAGTTGTTCAAGCAGCCCCGCCGGGATCGCGGCCTTCGCCGCCGCGACGAGGATCTCGGAGAGGTCGGGTTCGGGCTGCTGCCGGTCGATGTTGGATTGGTCCTCGGGGGATCCATCAGGGGGCGGAGCAGGAGGCTCCTCGGGCGGGGCCTCGGGAGCCTCCTGCGGCGGCAGGCGCGTGGCCCGCGGCGCAAGAACAAGCCGCACCGCCGCCGCATGATCCGATGTGTTCGTAACCGAGCGCCCCTCAAGCGCTGCGATGCCGCGGGCGGCTTCGCCGGCGACGATCAGCGCGCGCAGGCTCTCTACCCCGAGCGCCTCTGCGGTCGCGGCGAGCGCGCGCAGGTCACCCTCGGCAAGCGGCGCGACATCGGCGAGCCTGCCTGCCGCTGGGGCCAGCGTCACCCCCTGCCAGCGGCGCGAGGCGCAAAGGTCGCACAGGAAGGCCAGCCTTTCGGTGAGGCTCGCGGGCGGCGCTTCCTCCGGCTCCACCGCATCGTCGAGCAGCACCAGCGCCGTGCTGCCTTCGTCCAGCGCCTGCGCCAGCCGTCCGGCGATGCTTGCGTCCATCCGCTCGGCCATGCCGGCGATCAAGGCACCGCCGCGCGCCTCCTCGATCAGCCCGGTCTGGCGGATCGGCTTTCCCGCCGAGAGGCTCGCCGCAAGGTCGATCCCGCCCAGCAGCCGCTCGTCATCGACATGGCCGGGCAGGCGGCGCAGCGGCAGGGCCTCGGCGAGCGCGGCCACCAGCGCCTCGCGCGCCGGGCTGCTTCCGCGCAGGGTGAGCCCCTTGAAGGTGCCGGGCGCGAGAACGAACAGCCGCGCCGCCAGCACCGCGTCCCCAAGCGGATCGGCTTGCGGATCGGCGGGGGCGGGCGTCATCCGAACAGCTCGGCGATCGCTCGGGTGATGCGCGCGGTGGAGCCGGTCTCGTCGAGCACGTCGCGCCGCAACCGGTGGCGCAGCGCGGAAGGGGCGATGGCGATCAGATGCTTGCGGGTGACCTTCTTCGCCCCCTCGAGCGCGGCCAGCGCGCGGGCGGCGCGCATCAGCGTGAGCTCGCCGCGCAGACCGTCGGCGCCGACCGCAAGGCACAGCTCGGCGGCATCGCGCAGCACGTCCTCGCCGGGGGTGAGCTTGGGCAGCTTGGCCTTGCCCTTGGCGACCTGCTTGAGGATCGTCTCGTCCGCCTCAGCCCAGCGCGCGGCGAAGCCTTCGGGGTCGGCCTCGTTCTCGGCGACCAGCTTCATGATCGCGATGCGGGTGTCGATATCCTTGGGCGTCCTCACCTCGACCGAGAGCCCGAAGCGGTCGAGCAGCTGCGGGCGCAGCTCGCCCTCCTCGGGGTTGCCGCTGCCGATCAGCACGAACTTGGCCGGGTGGCGGACCGACAGCCCCTCACGCTCGACCACGTTCTCGCCCGAGGCGGCAACGTCGAGCAGCAGGTCGACGAGGTGGTCTTCGAGCAGGTTGATCTCGTCGATATAGAGGAACCCGCGATGGGCCTTGGCGAGCAGCCCCGGCTCGAAGGCCTTCTCGCCCGAGCGCAGCGCGCGTTCCAGATCGAGGCTGCCGATCACCCTGTCCTCTGTCGCGCCCAAGGGCATGTCGACGAAGGGCACGGGGCGCTTGACCAGCTTGCCCTGCCCGCAGACGTCCGGGTAGCGCGCCTGATCGTCCTTCGAGGCACCATAGGGGCAGCCGTCTGCCGCCATGATCGGCGGGAGCAGGCCCGCGAGCGCGCGCGCCGCGGTGCTCTTGCCGGTGCCGCGGTCGCCGAAGACCATGACCCCGCCGATCGAAGGGTCCACCGCCGCGATCAGCAGCGCCTGTTTCATCTCGTCCTGACCGACGATCGCGGAGAAGGGGAAGCGTGCCATTATCGGCGCTTGTGAACCTTCCGGGCGCTTTGGACAAGCGGAAGTGACAGGCTGGCCTGACAGTTTTGCTTATCGCTTCCCCAGCCGGTTCAGCACCAGCACCGGCAGCAACCCCGCCGCCAGCAGGATCAGCGCCGGGATCGCCGCCTCGACCAGCCGCTCGTCGCCCGCCAGGCGATAGGTGCGGGTGGCGAGGGTTTCGAGGTTGAAGGGGCGCAGGATCAGGGTGGCGGGCAGCTCGCGCAGGGTGTCGATGAACACCAGCGCGGCCGCCCCGGCAAGGCTCGGGGCGAGGAGCGGGGCGTAGATCCGCGCGAGCACCCGCGAGGGCGACGCGCCGAGGCTCCGCGCGGCGGCGTCGAGGGCGGGGGGGATGCGGGCGAGGCCCCCGCTCACGCTGTTGTAGGCAACCGTCATGAAGCGCACGCCCAGCGCATAGACCAGCACCGCGCTCGTCCCCGTCAGCAGCAGCCCGCCGCTCCAGCCGAGGCTGTCTCGGGCGAAGCGGGTGAGCGCGATGTCGAAGGCTCCGAGCGGCGCCAGCAGGCCCACCGCGAGCAAGGCGCCGGGCAGCGCATAGCCGAGCGTCGCCAGCCGGATCGCGCCTGCGGTCACCCGCGAGCCCGAGCGCGCGCGGGCGAAGGCGAGCAGCAGCGCGGCAGCCACGCACAGCCCCGCCGCGACGCTGCCGAGCCACAGGCTGGCGCGCAGATAGGTCGCGAGGTCGCCCGCAGCGGCTTGCGCTGTCGGGGTCATGGCGAGGCTGACGAGGTAACCGGCGGGCGCCACGAAGCCGAGCAGCACCGGGGCGAGGCAGGCGGCGAAGGCCAGCGCCTTGCCCGCGGGAGAAAGGTGCACCAGCGGCTCGTCGGTCTCGCGCGCCGCAAGCCCGTCGCGGCTGTCGCTGCGCCCGCGCCGCGTGTAGGCCTCCCACGCGACCAGCGCGATGACGAAGACCAGCATGACGGCGGCAAGCTTGAGCGCGGCGGGCTTGTCCCCCATCGCCAGCCACGCGCGGAAGATGCCGGTCGAGAAAGTCGGGATGGCGAAATATTCGGCGACCCCGAAGTCGGCGAGCACCTCCATCAACACCAGCGCGAGGCCCCCGGCTATGGCGGGCCGCGCTGCGGGGAGGGCGACCTTCCAGAAGGCGCGGCCAGGCGCGGCGCCAAGGCTCCTTGCGGCGCGGAACTGGGTGCGGCTCTGGGTGGCGAATGCCGTGCGCGCGAGGAGGTAGACATAGGGGTAGAGCACGATCCCCAGCACGAAGGCCCCGCCGGGGAGCGAACGGATGTCGGGGAACCAGTAGTCTCCCGGCCCCCACCCCGCCCATGCGCGCAGGGCGCTCTGCACCGGCCCGGCGAAATCGAGCAGCCCCGCATAGACATAGGCCGCCAGATAGGCCGGGAGCGCCAGCGGCAGCACCAGTGCCCAGCCCAGCACGCCGCGTCCGGGAAAGCGGGTGGCGGCGACCAGCCAGGCGGTGCCGGTGCCGATCCCGCCCGCGATGCTGCCTGCGAGCAGCATCAGAAGGCCGGTGTTGGCGATGTAGGTCGGCAGCACGGTCCCCGCCAGCGCGCCGAGGGTTCCTCCGCGCGCGCCGCCCCCCAGCGCCGCCCAGCCAATCGCGGCGATCGGCAGGCCGACCAGCGCCGCCAGCGCCAGCGCGCCCAGCGTCCAGCCGCCCGCGCCCGCCGGCCCGCTTGCAGCCCCGCTGGCAGTTCGCCTAAGGCGGCCTACCGGTAAATCTGCGGACAGCGCCATTGAGCCTCGAATTTCGACATATTGCCCATGCTTACGGTGCGGTGCGGGCGCTGGAGGACGTGAGCTTCACCGCGCCCGCGGGGGAGATCACCTGCCTGCTTGGCGCGTCGGGTTGCGGGAAGTCAACGCTTTTGGGCCTCGCGGCGGGGCTCCTGCGCGTGCAGCGAGGCGAGATCGCGCTGGGTGAGGAGGTGCTGGCGGACCCCGCGCACAACCCCCCGCCCGAAGCGCGCCCTGTCGGCCTCGTGTTCCAGGACGGCGCGCTGTTCCCGCACATGACGCTGGCCGCCAACGTCGCCTTCGGCCTCCCGCGCGAGCGCCGCTCCGAGGCGGACGCGTGGCTCGCCAAGGTGGGTCTGGCGGGCATGGGCGCGCGCTTCCCTCACGAATTGTCGGGCGGCCAGCAGCAGCGCGCCGCGCTCGCCCGGGCGATGGCGCCCGAGCCGCAGGTGCTCTTGATGGACGAGCCCTTCGCCAGCGTCGACATCGTGCTGCGCCGGGCCCTGCGCCGCGAATGCCGTATCCTGCTGCGCGAGGCGGGCTCGACCGTGATCCTCGTCACCCATGACCCCACCGAGGCGCTCGATATCGGCGACCGGATCGCGGTGATGGAGGCGGGGCGCATCGTCCAGTTCGGCACGCCGCTGGAGCTCCACGAGGCGCCCGCCACCGCCGCCGTCGGCGCGATCTTCTCGGGCGCGCAAGTGGTGCCGGGGATGGTCGCCGAAGGGGGGCTCGATACCGCCTTCGGGCTGTGGCCGTTCGCGAGCCTCATGGGCGAATTGCCCGAGGGGGCGGGGCAGCTCGATCTGCTGGTGCAGGCTGACCGCCTCGTGCCTGTCGCCGATGTGCGCGGCGGGCGGGTGCGCGACATCCATCCGCTGGGGCCCCGCGCCCGCGTCCTGCTCGACGGCGCGGACGGGGCGGCGATCACGATCGAGACCGCGCTGACGGTCGATCCGGCGCGCAGCTACAGCGTCATTCCCGATCCGCACAGCGTGCGCGCCTTTGCGCGATATTGACGCCGGTTCGCGGTTCTGTCTTGCGCAGCCAGCGATAATATTGCAAGTCATTCGCAAATACCTGCCTCTCAAGCGTCTGCCGCGAAAGCCTCCCACCCGATGAAGCACCTGTTCCTTGCCGCAACCATCAGCGCCGCCCTGTCCGCCTGCGCCGGTGAGGGCGGGGGCGAGGGCAAGGCCGCCTGCGCTGCACCCGCGGGAGTGGTCAATGTCTACACCTCGCGCCACTACGATACCGACCTCGCGCTCTACGAGGATTTCACCTGCACCAGCGGGATCGAGGTCAACCGCCTCGAAGCCGATGCCGACGCGCTGATCGAGCGCATCGCGGCCGAGGGCGAATACAGCCAGGCCGACCTCTTCGTCACGGTCGATGCGGGCCGGCTGTGGCGCGCCGAGCAGGCGGGGTTCCTCGCTCCGGTGGATTCGAAGGTGCTGCATGAGCGCATTCCGGCTTCCTTGCGCGATCCGCAGAACCGCTGGTTCGCGCTCACCACCCGCGCGCGGATCATCATCTACAACAAAGGCAAGGGCGCGCCGCAGGGCCTTGCGAATTACGAGGATTTGGCCAAGCCGGAGTTCAAGGGCCGCCTTTGCATGCGCTCCTCCTCGAGTGTCTACAACGTCGCGCTCCTCGCCGGCATGATCGCGCATGACGGCGAGGCCAAGGCGGGCGAATGGGCCAAGGGCGTCGTCGCCAATTTCCAGCGCCCGCCGCAGGGCAACGACATGTCGAACATCGAGAGCGTCGCTGCGGGCGAGTGCGACATCTCGCTGGTCAACACCTATTACCTCGCGCGCTTCGACACGCCCGAGAAGCGCAAGGTGCTGGACTCTATCGGCATCATCTTCCCCAATCAGGCGACCACCGGCACCCATGTCAACATGAGCGGCGCGGGGCTGGTCAAGACCGCCCCCAACCGCGCGAACGCGGTGAAGTTCCTCGAATACCTCGCCTCGGACAAGGCGCAGCAGGTGCTGGCGAACGGCAACAACGAGTACCCCGCCGCCAAGGGCGTCGCGCCGACCTCGGCGGTCGAGGCGCTCGGCAGCTTCAAGGCAGACCCGCTCGCCGCTGCCGAGATCGGCAGGAATCAGGCCCGCGCTGTCGAGCTGTTCAACGCGGCCGGGTGGAATTGATGGCTTGCCCGATTTGCGCGCGATCAAGGCCCGCTTTCACGGCCTATCGCTAATCTGTCTTGAAGCGCGGGGCTCGCTCGTCCATTTGCGCCGCCATCCGAGCTGCCCCTTCCGGGCGGCCTGTTCCTGTATCCGAGGCCTGTCTTGACCCAAACCACTCTGACCCGTGACCAGTTCACCGAAAGCGCCGCGCTCTCGGTCGAGACCATCACCGATGTCCACCACTGGTGCGATGGCCTCTTCAGCCTCAAGATGACGCGCCCGGCGAGCTTCCGCTTCCGTTCGGGCGAGTTCGTGATGATCGGGCTGCCCGGCGACAACGGCAAGCCGCTGCTTCGCGCCTATTCGGTCGCCTCGCCAAGCTACGCCGAGGAACTGGAGTTCCTCTCGATCAAGGTGCAGGACGGACCCCTGACCTCGCGCCTCCAGCACATTCAGGTCGGCGATCCGATCTACCTCGGCAAGAAGCCGACCGGTACGCTGGTCACCGACGCGCTGCTGCCGGGCAAGCGCCTCTTCATGCTTTCGACCGGCACCGGGCTGGCGCCGTTCATGTCGTTGGTGCGCGATCCCGAGGTCTACCAGATGTTCGAGGAAGTGATCGTGGTGCATTCGGTGCGCAACGTGAGCGAGCTGGCCTATCGCGAGCTGCTGGAAAGCAAGCTCGAAGGCGACCCGCTGCTCGAGGACGAGGACCGCGCGCGGATGATCTACGTCCCCACCGTCACCCGCGAACCCTTCCGCACGCAGGGCCGCATCCAGGCGCTGATCGACGACGGCCGTCTGTTCGAACAGTCGAAGGGCCCGCAGCGCTTCGTGCCCGAGGAAGACCGCGTGATGCTGTGCGGCTCGATGGCGATGATCAAGGACCACGCGGCGGATCTGGAACGCCGCGGGTTCGAGGAAGGCGCGAACAACAAGCCGGGGCAGTTCGTGATCGAGCGGGCGTTCGTGGGGTAAGACCTTCCCCCCTCCTCTTCAGAGGAGGGGCCGGGGGTGGTGGCGCGGGCCGAAGGCACACGCGCT
>OFDN01001822.1_pt1 | contig 13021 bp, 8 predicted proteins | sample 1520971 | NCBI WGS metagenome assembly OFDN01 (sample SAMEA94257418, study PRJEB24077) | hot springs metagenome | biome: Aquatic biome; feature: Geographical feature; material: Water | place: India | collected 2012-06-12 | depth 5 m | reverse complement strand
TCACCCCGACCCTCTCCCCGGGGGGGAGAGGGAGATGCCACCCCCACCGTCAGCCTCTCCCCGTCAGCCAGATGCAGGGCGATGTCGCCGCCATTGTTGACGGAGGCGCGGCGCACCCGCGGCGCGGCGTCCAGGATCGCCGCCAGCACCTCGTCGGCGACCGACCCCGCGACCGCGGCCATCGGCGTGATGAACACCCCACGGTGCGGCCAGCAAGCGGCCAGCATGCGCCGCGCCACCGGCCCGGCCAGAGGCGGCGGCTCGCCCCCCAGCGGTGCGCGCAGCAGCGCCAGCTCCCCGCAGAGCGTCGGCAGGATGTCGGCGAAGCGCGCCACCGCCGCGTTGTAAGCGGCGCGCACCTCCCACACCCCGCCGTCCACGGTGACGATCAGGTCGATCGGCCCGTGCTGGAGGTGCAGCCGCCCATCGGGCAGCAGGGCCGCTGCGGGGCCGCTCACCGCCCCGGCTCCTGCAAGGGCCAGGGGTTGGCGGCGTGCCAGCCGGCCAGCCGCTTGCGGTCGGCCGCCGCCACCTCGCCGATGGGGCGCACGCGGTCCATGTGGCCGCCGAGGGCCGCGTAGTCGTCCAGCCGCAGCGTGAACTCGATGGGCGCCACGATGGCCGGGGTCGGCACATGGCCGAAGGAGTTGGCGGGCATGCGCAGCACGTCCACCATCACCGTGATGCCGCCGCCGGGCCACACATACACCGGCGCCCCGCCGCAGGTGACGCGGGTCAGCGTGTCGCGCACGGAGCGGGTCAGGCGTACGGGGTTGCTGGTCACCCCCGCCCGCAGGCTGCCGCCGGCCCCGCCCATGAACAGCACGGTGCTGAGCGCCGGCTCGCAATTCTCGCCGATGCGCTCGACCACGTCGCGCACGGGAGCCGGCATCTCGGCCGGTATGGGCCGGAGCTGGTCGTCCAGCACCGCCCACAGCGAATCCTCGCCGGTGGTGGACACCATCAGCAGCCGCATGCCGGACTTGGCGAGCTTGGGGTCGATGCTGTCGATGATGGTCAGCGGGTCGGTCACGTCGGTGCCGCCCCAGCCGGAGCCCGGCTCGGCCACCTGGAAATAGCGGCCGGGGGTGGAGCGCCGCCCGCGCACGCGGATGCCGGCCGGGGCCATCCCCAGGAACTTGCCGGCCTGATGCTCGGTCAGCACGCCGGTGATGTGGTCGTCCACCACGATCACCTCATCGACGTGGCCGTGCCACTGCTGGGCGAACATGCCGATGGTGGCGCTGCCGCAGCCGACGCGCATGCGGTGCTCCAGCTTGCCGTCGATCACCGGCGGCTGGCCCGCCTGCACGGTCAGCGTGGCACCGCCATCGACGGTCAGCTCCACCGCCCCGCCGTTGCACAGCGTCAGCAGCGTGTCGCAGGCGACCACCCCCTCCTTCTTGCTGCCGCCGGTGAGGTGGTGCACGCCGCCCAGCGCCAGCATCTGCGAGCCGTACTCGGCGGTGGTGACGTGGCCGACCTGCTCGCCCTTGCAGCGCACGGCGGCCTGCTCGGGGCCGACGAAGCGGTCGGTGTCGATCTTCACCTTGACGCCGCAATAGCTGAAGATCCCCTCCGTCACCACGGTGACGAGGTCCACCCCGTCCACATTGGACGACACGATGAAGGGGGCCGGTTTGTAGTCGGGGTAGGTGGTCCCCGCCCCGACCCCGGTCACGAACAGCGAGCCGCTGTCGATGGGGTTGCCGGTCCATTCCTTCGCCAGGAAGGGCACCATGGCGCCGTTCTGGTCGATGGTGCGGCTGGCCAGCACCACCGGGTCCATGCGAGTGAGCTGCCCGCCCTCGTTGGCGTAGCGGTCGCAGGCCCCGGTCTTGCCCGGCCGGATGCGGCAGAGCACCGGGCAGGCGTCGCAGGTGACGATGTCAGTCGCGGCGGTCTCGGGAAGGGTCGTCGTCATGGGCGGACACCTGCGGCTTTCAGCGCGGCGCGCACGCGGTCGGGGGTGGCCGGCACGCGGGTGATGCGCACGCCGGTGGCGTGGTGGATGGCGTTGAGGATGGCGGGGGCGGTGGGGATCAGCGCCGGCTCGCCAATGCCCTTGGCGCCGTACGGGCCCAGCGGCTCGCGGTCCTCGATGAGGATGCAGCGGATGTCCGGCACGTCGCCGATGGTGGGGATCAGGTAGTCGTGCAGGTTCTCCGTCCGCCCCGGCACATACTCCTCCATCAGGGCAAGGCCGAGGCCCTGGGCGATGCCGCCCTCGATCTGCCCTTCCACCTGCAAGGGGTTCACCGCGCGCCCGACGTCGTGCGCGGCGACGATGCGCAGCACGCGCACGGTGCCGAGCTCCACGTCCACCTCGACCTCCGCCATCTGGGCGGCGAAGCCGTAGGTGGCGTAGGGAACGCCCTGCCCGTCCGCGTCCAGCGGGCTGGTCGGCGGGTCGAAGCGGCCGAGCCCGGTGAGCACGTCGCCGTTGGCGTCGCGCTCTAGCTCGGTCAGGCGCAAGGACCGTTCCCCGGCCGCGTCGCGCACGGTGACGCGCCCGTTGCCGAAGCCCAGCACCGCGTCGGGCCCGGCGTTGAGCCGGCGCAGAAGCTGCCCGCGCAGATCCAGCCCGGCCAGCTCCGCCGCCTTGCCCGACACGAAGGTCTGGCGCGAGGCCGAGGTCTTGCCGGCGTCCTCGCACAGGTCGGTGCAGCCCATCAGCACGTCGATGCCATCCACCGGCACGCCCAGCGCGTCGGCGACGATCTGCGCCATGATGGTGTTGGAGCCCTGGCCGATATCGACCGCCCCGTTGTAGAGCGTCACCCGCCCGTCCGGCTTCAGCCCGATCCGCATGGCCGACGGGTTGGACAGCGAGGTGTTGCCGATGCCGTACCACATACAGGCGATGCCGACGCCACGCCGGCTGACGCCCCCGCCGGTGTTGGCCGCCTCCGCCGCCGCGCGCGCCTCCGCCCAGGGGCCGCGCAGTTCCTCAAGACAGGCGGCGAGCCCGCAGCTCGCCTCCAGCCGCTGCCCGGTCGCGGTCGGCTGGCCCGGCCGAATGGCGTTGGTGTGGCGGAATTCCAGGGCATCCATGCCGAGCTTGGCCGCCAGCTCGTCCATCAGCGCCTCGCCGGCGATGGAGGCCTGCGGCACGCCGAAGCCGCGGAAGGCGCCGGCCGGCGGGTCGTTGGTCAGCAGCGCCCGGCTCAGCGCCCGAACGCCGCCGGTGACGTGGTAGGGGCCGGTCGCGTGCACCGGCACCCGGTTCGCCACCGTCGGCCCCCAGGACGCGTAGGCCCCGGTGTTGAAATCGCCCGCGAAGTCGTAGCCGGTCAGCCGCCCCTGCGCGTCCGCCGACGCCGACGCCGTGATGCGGGCGGGATGGCGCTTGGTGGTGGCGGCCATGGATTCGGGCCGCGTGTAGACACAGCGCACCGGCTGCCCGAGCCTCCAGGCCGCCAGTGCTACCAGCGGCTGCACCGACAGGTCCAGCTTGCCGCCGAAGCCGCCGCCGACCGCGGTCGGCACGATGCGCACGGCGTCCAGCGGCAAGCCGAGCACGGCGGCCACATCCTCCCGGTCCATGCCGGGGCTCTGGGTGCAGGCCACCACCTCGATGCGGTCGCCGACGCGCTGCGCGTAGCCGGCCTCCGGCTCGATGTAGGCGTGCTCGACGAAGCTGGTCTCCACCGCGATGGACGCGCTGGCCGCCGCACCGGCGAAGGCGCCCTCCACGTCGCCGCGCACCACACGGCCGCGCACCAGGATGTTGTCGGGCTTCTCCGCATGCACCGCCGGCCCGTCGCCGGACTGCGCGGCGGTGAAGGTGACGGGCTCCAGCGCCTCCCACAGGATGGGCAGCACGTCGTCGGTCAGCGCCTCGACGGTGGCGCGGTCGCCGACCAGCGCCAGCACCGCCTCGCCCCGGTAGCGCACCTCCCCCTCGGCCAGCACCGGCTGGTCCTTGATGTGGGGCATGACGCCGTAGCGGTTGAAGGGCACGTCGGCCGCCGTCAGCACCGCCGCCAGCCCCGGCCACGCCGCGCGCAGCGCCGTCAAGTCGCCGATGGTGAAGCGCGCCCGCGCGTACGGGGAGCGTACGGCGCGCAACCACAGCGCGTCGGCCGGGGCCACGTCGTCGCCGTAGCGCTCGCGCCCCGTCAGCTTGGGCAGGCCGTCCGTCTTGGCGATGGCGGCGCCCACCGCCGCACCGGCGCGCGGCGCCACGGCGTCAAGCACCGGGTCGGCGGCGCGCAGCACCGCGTCCACGATCTTGCGGTAGCCGGTACAGCGGCAGAGCACGCCGCCCAGCGCGTCCTCGACCTCCTGCCGGCCGGGCCGCGCGGTGCGTTCCAGAAGTGCTGTCGCCGCCATCAGCATGCCGGGGGTGCACACACCGCACTGCGCCGCCCCGGCATGATGGAAGGCGCGCTGGAGCCGGCGCGTCGCGTCCGCTTCCTCCAGCCCCTCCACCGTGCGCACGCGCCGCCCTTCAACTTGAGCGGCGGGGACGAGACAGGCGCACACCGGCTCGTCGTCCAGCAGCACCGTGCAGGCGCCGCAGTCGCCGGCGTTGCAGCCGACCTTGGTGCCGGTCAGGCCGAGATCGCCGCGCAGCACGTCCGACAGCCGCCGGCTGGGCGGCACGGCGACGCTCTGCGGCCGGCCGTTCAGGGTGAAGGCGACGTCGGTCGTGTCGTCGGCCGAAATGGCGAAACGGGTGGTCATGGCCCCTCCACGAGCTGGGCGATGGCGCGGCGGACGAGGGTGAGGGCGGCGTCGCGGCGGTAGTCGGCGGACGCGCGCACGTCGTCGATCGGGGTGAGGGTCGCCAGATGGTCGGGGCGCACGCGGTCGGCCAGCCCGCGGCTGATCGGCACCCCGACCAGCTCCGTCTCCAGCTCCGTCAACCGCTGCGGCACCGCGCTGCAGGCGCCGACCGCGACGCGCAGCCGGCCGACCGTGCCGTCATCAGCCGGCTCCAGCACCGCCGCCACCATGGCGATGGAGATGACGAGATAGGCCCGCGCGCCCAGCTTCAGGAACACCGAGCGGGTCCCGGGAGCGCAGGCGGGCACGTACAGCCCGGTCACCATCTCGTCCGGCCGGCGCAGGGTGCGGCGGTTGCCGGTGACGAAATCGGCGACCGGCACCCGCCGCACGCCCTCGGCCGAGGCCAGCTCCGCCACCGCGTCGAGCGCCAGCAGGTTGGGCGTGCCGTCGGCGGCGGGCGACGCGTTGCACAGGTTGCCGGCCAGCGTGCCGGTGTTCTGGATCTGGATGCCGCCCACCCGACGGGCCGCGTCCTTGTAGCCGTCGAACCAGGAGGGCAGCTCGGCGCGGACAAGGTCGGTCCAGGTCGCGAGCGCCCCCAACCGGTGGCCACCGTCCTCCGCCGCGATCCGCCGCAGCTCGCGCAGTGCCGTGACGTCCAGCACATCCTCGGTCAGCGGCCGGCCGACGCGGGCCGGGTACACATCCGTACCCCCTGCGACAACCAGCAGCGGTGACGCCGCCAGCAGGTTGAGCGCAGCATCCACCTTCTCGGGCCTGTGGAACCGTCCCATGCCTCTCCCGCCCGGCCGTTGCGCGGCCATTGTGTGTGTACATATACGATCCGCCGTGATATGCATGGTTGTCAAGCGGATTTCGCATAGCGGAGTGTGCCCATGACCACCACCGCGCTGACGCTTGGGTTTGGCCTGACCTTTCCTGATCTCTACGGGCGGGAGGGGCTGGCGGCCGTCGATGACGCCTTCCTCGACCGGCTGCGCTCCACCGATGCGGCGCTTGCCGACGCGCTGCTCCGGGCACGCTCCGCCCCCGACTCGCTTGACGCCAAGGCGGAGAGCGCGCTTCTGCTGGACCTCGCCCGCCCGCTGGAGGATTTCCTGGGCGCACTGTTCGGCATCGGCGACGCCCTGACGGGCCTGCGCGACCGCCACCACGCGCTGGCCCCGCTCTACCGGGTCAAGCGCCTGTTCGTGCAGCGCCGCGCCGCCAAGGCGGTGAAGCCGGACGCGGCCGCCGGCCTGGACGGCGCCGCCCTGGCCGCGGCGCTGGAGGGCTGGACCGGCGCGCCGCTGGACGAGCTGCCCTTCGCCCGCGCCGTGGAAGGCTGGATGGCGGACGAATCCGCGAACGCCGAACGGCTGGACACCGCCGCCCGCTACGCCGCCTGGGCCCTGTACGCTCCGGAGGGCCGGGCGAAGCACGGCGACGGGCTGCTCTTCCAGGTGCCTCTCAAGACCGACCCGGAACATTTGGTCGAGCTGGTGACGGAGGAGCGCCACGGCGCCCCGACCTTCCGCTGCGCCGACGGGCACCGGCGCAACCGCGAGGGCTTCGGCCTCACCGACGCCGGCACCGACCTCGCCGGCGCGCTGGACGAGGCAAACTACTGCATCTGGTGCCACCACCAGGGCAAGGATTCGTGCTCCAAGGGCCTGCCCGACCGCAAGGCCGGCGGCTTCGCCCGCAGCCCCTTCGGCGTGCCGCTCGCCGGCTGCCCGCTGGAGGAGCGCATCTCCGAGATGCACAGCCTGAAGGCCGAGGGCGTGCCCGTCGGCGCGCTGGCGGTGGCGGTGGTCGCCAACCCGATGATCGCCGGCACCGGCCACCGCATCTGCAACGACTGCATGAAGGCCTGCATCTACCAGAAGCAGGAGCCGGTCGACATCCCGCAGGCGGAGACCCGCACGCTGAAGGACGTGCTGGAGCTGCCCTGGGGTTTCGAGATCTACAGCCTGCTCACCCGCTGGAACCCGCTCGACCTCCGCCGCCCGCTGCCGCGTCCGGACAGCGGGCGCAAGGTGCTGGTGGTCGGGCTCGGCCCCGCCGGCTTCACGCTGGCGCACCACCTGATGAACGACGGGCACAGCGTCGTCGGCATCGACGGGCTGAAGATCGAGCCACTGCCCGCGGACCTGTCCGGGGTGCGGCCCGACGGAAGCCGGGCGCCCTTCCGCCCCGTCCACGACGTGGCCGAACTGTACGAACACCTCGGCGAACGCACGATGGCCGGCTTCGGCGGGGTGGCCGAGTACGGCATCACCGTGCGCTGGAACAAGAATTTCCTGAAGCTGATCCGGCTGCTGCTGGAGCGCCGGGCGGCGATGACCATGGTCGGCGGCGTGCGCTTCGGCGGCACGCTCTCCATCGACGACGCCTTCGCCATGGGCTTCGACCATGTGGCGCTCTGCATGGGGGCCGGGCGGCCGACCGTGGTGCCGATGGCGAACGGGCTGGCGCGCGGCGTGCGGCAGGCGTCGGACTTCCTAATGGCGCTGCAACTGACCGGTGCGGCCAAGCCCGACAGCCTGGCGAATTTGCAGGTGCGCCTGCCGGTGGTGGTGATTGGCGGCGGCCTGACCGCGATCGACACCGCCACCGAGGCGCTGGCCTACTACCCCGTGCAGGTTGGCAAGTTCCTCGACCGCTTCGAGGCGCTGTGCGACTCCCTGGGGGAGGCCGCGGTGCGCGCGGGATGGACGCCCGAGGAGGCGGAGACGGCGGAGGAGTTCCTGGCCCACGCCCGCGCCATCCGGAGGGAGCGGGTGCAGGCCATGGCCGAAGGGCGCCCGGCCGACATCGGCGCTCTGCTGGCCGGCTGGGGCGGCTCCACCGTCGCCTACCGCCGCCGGCTGATCGACAGCCCCTCCTACACCCTCAATCACGAGGAGGTGGCGCACGGGCTGGCCGAGGGCATCCGCTTCCTGGAATGCGTCACCCCGCGCGGGGTGGAGATCGACTCTGCCGGCCACGCGTCGGCCCTGCACCTCGTCCACAACCCCGCCGGCCCCGATGGGGTGGTGGCCCCGGCCGGCATCGACCTCACCCTGCCCGCCCGCACCATCCTGGTCGCCGCCGGCACCCAGCCCAACACGGTGCTGGCGCGGGAGGAGCCAGGCTGGGTGAAGCTCGACGGCCGCTGTTTCCAGGCGGTGGACGCCGACGGCACCCCGGTCACCCCGGAGAAATCCGCCAAGCCGGCGGTGCCACAGGTGTTGATGACGCGCACCCCGGACGGCCGCTTCGTCAGCTTCTTCGGCGACCTGCATCCCTCCTTCGCCGGCAACGTGGTGAAGGCGATGGGCGGGGCCAAGCAGGGCTACCCCACCGTCACCCGCGTCATGGACGCGGTGCCCCCCACTGCCGTGACCGCCGCCGAGCTCGCAGCGCGGATCAACGCCGAGCTGCGCCCGGTGGTGCACCGGGTGGAGCGGCTGACCCCGACCATCGTCGAGGTGGTGGTGAAGGCCCCCGCCGCCGCCCGCCGATTCGAGCCCGGCCAGTTCTACCGGTTGCAGAATTTTGAATCACTGGCCCCGAAGGCGCTCGGCACCACGCTGGCCATGGAGGGGCTGGCCCTCACAGGCGCCTGGGTGGACAAGGAGGCCGGGCTGTTGTCGATGATCGTGCTGGAGATGGGCGGCTCCTCCAGCCTGTGCGCGCATCTGAAGCCCGGCGAGCCGGTGGTCGTCATGGGGCCGACGGGTGCCCCCACCGAGGTGCCGGCGGGGGAGACGCTGATGCTGGTCGGCGGCGGGCTCGGCAACGCCGTGCTCTTCTCGATCGGCCAGGCGGCCCGCGCCAAGGGTTGCCGCGTGGTGTACTTCGCCGGCTACAAGGCGCTGGCCGACCGCTACAAGGTGGAGCAGATCGAGGCCGCCGCCGACCGGGTCGTCTGGGCCTGCGACGAGGCGCCGGGCTTCGCCCCCTCCCGCCCCGGCGACGCCACCTTCACCGGCAACATCGTGGAGGCCATCCGCGCCTACGCGGCGGGGGAGCTGGGGCCGGTGGACATCCCGCTGTCGGAGGTCGACCGCATCGTCGCCATCGGGTCCGACCGCATGATGGCCGCCGTGGGCCGCGCCCGCCACGGCGTGCTGAAGCCCTTCCTCAAGCCCGGCCACGCCGCCATCGGCTCCATCAACAGCCCCATGCAGTGCATGATGAAGGAGGTCTGCGCCCAGTGTCTGCAACGGCACCTGGACCCGGCGACTGGGAAGGAAAGCGTCGTCTTCTCCTGCTTCAACCAGGACCAGGATCTCGACCGCGTCGATTTCGACAATCTGAATCAACGCTTGAAGCAGAACGCGGTGCAAGAGAAGCTGACAGCCCGCTGGATCCGCCACTGCCTCGCGGCGGTGGCCCCGGCGGACAGGACGCACTGACGGGATGCCGCCGATGCCAGACGCCGACCGCCTTCCCGTGCCCGACGACGACACCGGCGCCGGCCGTCCGGCCGCGGGCGGCCCCGGAATGGGAGGCCCTGGCATCGACGGTTATGTGCTGGAAGACCAGATCGGCCACGTCATGCGCCGGGCCTTCCAGCGCCACGCCGCCATCTTCGCCGACGGCATCGAGCCAACGGGCCTGACGCCCATGCAGTTCGCGGTGATGGTCAAGCTGTACGAGCTGGGGCCGCAGTCGCAGAACCATGTCGGCCGTCTGGCCGCCATGGACGCCGCCACCATGATGGGCGTCATCCGCCGCCTGCTCGAACGCGGCTGGGCCGCCCGCACCCCCGACCCCGCCCACGCCCGCCGCCTGCTGCTGACCCTGACCGAGGAGGGCGAGGCCGTCATCGCCAAGGCCCTGACCGCCGCCCGCCGCATCACCGCGGACACGCTGGCCCCGCTGAGCGAGGAGGAGCGGGGGGTTCTGCTGGGGTTGTTGAAGCGATTGACGTGAGGGGACGGCCACGCCAACCGCACGCCGCCTACGCCACCTCCGACAAGGGACGGACACGGGTGTTCAGCGCCTCGCCGAGCCGGTCCTCGGCCACATCCATGTCGTAACGGGCCTGCAGGTTCATCCAGAACCGGGCCTCCATGCCGAATGCTTTGCCGAGGCGGAGTGCCGTGTCGGCGGTGATGGACCGCTTGCCGTGGACGATCTCGTTGATGCGACGCGGCGGCACATCCATCGCCTTGGCCAGCCGGTACTCCGAGATCCCCAACGGCTTGAGAAAATCCTCGCTCAGGATTTCGCCGGGGTGGATCGGTGCGGGACGATCGGACATCGGGATCTCCTCAGTGATAATCGACGATCTCAACGTCGTAGGCATCCCCATCGTGCCAGACGAAGCACACGCGCCACTGGTCGTTCACCCGGATGCTGTGCTGCCCGACACGATCACCCGTCAGCGCCTCCAGCATGTTGCCCGGCGGCACCTTCAAGGTGTCCAGCACCGTTGAGGCGTCGATCTGCAACAGCTTGCGCCGGGCCGTGCGCTGCACATCGGCGCCAAACCGTTTGGTCGGCCGGCGTTGAAAAACGCTCTCCGTGTGACGGTCGCGGAAGCTCTTGATCACAGGCCATAACGTATCGCGTTATCATAATAACGGCAAGCGTTATGAAGAGGCCCTCTCGTCTCCGGACCGGACGGGCTTCTTCCTACCCCCCCGTCCCCAGCCCCGCCGCGGTCACCCCCGGCCGCGGCGTGGATGCCACGGTGCCGGCCCCCGCCCGGCCCGGTGCGGCGTCCAGCAGCTTGAGCGCGCGGGCGAAGGGCTGGTCGGCCGCCACGTCGGGGATTCCGGCGGCGGTCAGGGCCGGGCTTTCCGGACCGTCCACGATCACGTCGGGGGCGATGCCGATCTGGTGGATGGCGTGGCCGGCGGGGGTCTGGTAGCGGGCGACGGTCAGCTTGAGGGCGCTGCCGCCGGGCATCGGGTAGATGTTCTGGATCACGCCCTTGCCGAAGCTCTTCGATCCCACCAGCACGGCGCGGCCATGGTCCTGCAGGGCGCCGGCCAGGATCTCCGCCGACGACGCGCTGCGGTTGTTGATCAGCACCACCAGCGGCGCCTCGCCGCTCTCGTCGCCGGGGCGCGCGGTGTGGACACGGCTGGCCGCCCCATCGCGCGCGACCGAGGTCAGGATGGTGCCGCCGCCGAGGAAGGCGTCGGCCACATCCACCGCGGCGCGCACCAGCCCGCCGGGGTTGTCGCGCAGGTCCAGCACGATGCCGCGCAGCCCCGCCCCCCCGCCGGCGCGCAGCGCCGCCAGCGCCTCGCTCACGCCGGGGGTGGTGCGGCGGTCGAAGCGATTGATGCGGATGTAGCCGACACGGCCAGCCATGCCCCAGCGCACCGACGGCACCGTCATCGAGGCGCGCGTCACCGACAGCTCGATCAGGGCCGGCGCCCCGACCCGCTCCAGCGTCAGCCGCACCGGCACCCCGTCCCGCCCTCGCACGAGCCGGCCGATCTCCGCCATGTCGAGGGACGCCACCAACCGCCCCTCCACCTGCACCAGCGCGTCGCCGGTGCGCATGCCGGCCTTCTCGGCCGGCGAGCCGGGCAGAATCTCCGACACCCGCACCCGCTCGCCCTCCTTGCGGTAGCGGATGCCGATGCCCGTCATCTCGCCGCGTGTCTCGGCGTCGAGCTGCTTCACGTCGGCAGGGTTCAGGTATTTCGAATAACGGTCGCGCTCGGCCATCGCGGCGATGGCGATCTCGGCGAGCTGCCGGTCGGACATCGGCTCCAGATAGCTGCCGCGGATGCGGCGCAGCGCCTTGGTGAACAGCTCCACCGCCTCCGCCTCGCCGAAGGGGGCGGCCTCCTCCGCCGCGACGGTCTGCGCCCGGAGCGCCGCGGGTGCCACCCCCGTCAGCGCGAGGGCAAGGCACAGGGCGGCGACGGGCGCGGTCGGCGTCATGGGTGGAGGGCTCCGGATGCGCCGGGCGGTGACGGGACCCGGCGCTTTGGTCAGGATGCTGATGATGTGTGAACGCATCGTTAACCATCAGCTTGACCATACGCCGGATCCGGGCCGCGCCTGCGCGCTTCCCCGCCGGTACAACCCTGCCGTATCATGCGCGAAACAGGACGACGCCTCACCGGGGGAGGATGCGGGATGCGGCTGGACGGGGACTATGATTACGTGGTGGTCGGCGGCGGTTCGGCCGGCTGCGTGCTGGCGAACCGGCTGTCGGCGGACCCGTCGGTGACCGTGCTGCTGCTGGAGGCGGGGGGCGAGCCGAACTGGATCTGGTTCCATGTCCCGGTCGGCTATCTCTACTGCATGAACAACCCGCGCGCCGACTGGTGCCTGTCCACCGAGGAGGAGCCGGGGCTGAACGGTCGCGCCCTGAAATACCCGCGCGGCAAGGTGCTGGGCGGCTGCTCGGCGATCAACGGCATGATCTACATGCGCGGGCAGGCGGCCGACTACGACCACTGGCGCCAGCTCGGCAACCGCGGCTGGGGGTGGGACGAGGTGCTGCCCTTCTTCCGCAAGTCGGAGGACCACCACGGCGGCGCCAACGCCGTCCACGGCTCGGGCGGCGAATGGCGGGTGGAGCGCCAGCGCCTGCGCTGGGAGATCCTCGACGCCTTCCGCCAGGCCTGCGTGGAGGCCGGCATTCCCGCCACCGACGACTTCAACCGCGGCGACAACGAGGGGGTCGGCTATTTCGAGGTGAACCAGCGCTCCGGCATCCGCTGGACCACCGCCAAGGCCTTCCTGAAGCCGGTGCGCCACCGCCCCAACCTGCGCGTCGTCACCGGCGCCACCACCACCCGGCTGGTGCTGGAGGGGCGGCGCGCCGTCGGCGTCGAGTACGAGCAAGACGGGCTGCGCCACACCGCCACCGCCCGCGGCGAGGTGATCCTGAGCGCCGGCGCCATCTCCTCCCCCGTCCTCCTGCAACGCACCGGCATCGGGCCTGGGGAGCTGCTGAGCGGGCTGGGGATCGAGCCGCGGCACGAGTTGCCGGGCGTCGGCGAGAATTTGCAGGACCACCTGCAGATCCGCGGCGTCTACAAGGTGAGCAACGTGCTGACGCTGAACCGGATGAGCGCCTCGCTGGTGGGGAAGGCGCGGATCGGGCTGGAATACGCGCTGTTCCGCTCCGGCCCGATGAGCATGGCGCCCTCGCAGCTGGGGGTGTTCACCAAGTCCGACCCGCGGCTGGCGACGGCCGACCTGGAATATCACGTGCAGCCCCTGTCGCTCGACCGCTTCGGGGAGCCGCTGCACCCCTTCGACGCCTTCACCGCCAGCGTCTGCAACCTGCGCCCGACCAGCCGCGGCCACGTCCGGCTGC
>OFDN01001821.1_pt1 | contig 13021 bp, 11 predicted proteins | sample 1520971 | NCBI WGS metagenome assembly OFDN01 (sample SAMEA94257418, study PRJEB24077) | hot springs metagenome | biome: Aquatic biome; feature: Geographical feature; material: Water | place: India | collected 2012-06-12 | depth 5 m | reverse complement strand
GCGGCGATGAAGACGGCAAGGTTGCCCTTGGCCGCCTCCTGCCCGACGAACTCGGAGAGGCGGCGCGGGCGCAGGGCTGCGTCCGGGTCGCCGGGCTGGCGAGTGGGGGTGTGGAGGGGGGCGGCGTCAGTCATCAGCCCGCGAACATCATGGTCTGGCGATACTCGCCATCAATAGGCTCACCTGAAGGGTTAAGCGCCGGATCAAATGAGACGGATGGTCCGGTCAAGTATGCACAAGCAGCAGCCTCAAGCTGCGGCAAAGGTGAAGGCGCTTTCGCGTCGCAGTGCTTTGGTCGCCCTTCCTTGTCCACCTGCACCCGGACAATGACAGGGGTAATCCCCGAGGGAGCCAACGCCTGAAGCGCTCTGCCAACATCAGTCTCGTTAAGCTCGCGATAAATACGCAACTCGTTGCGCATCCGCGCTGGCCTGAACTTTGACCAAACAAAACCGCTGAAGGGACGTTCTTCGCACTGGCTGATATCGTTTGTTCTCGACAGCCCTTCTTCTTTCCACCGGGACTCATCGACCTTTGTAAGAACGCCGGTGGCGCGATCATAGGTCACGCGCTTATTGTAACTGGTCTGGTTAGGCGATCCCTCAAGAGCCACGCCCACTTCCTGCTTGAGAACGATCGGGTCAGCGCCCGCGTCATGAAGATCATACATGCTTGAGGAACCGCAATTGCCATCGCACCAGCGCCCCATGGCGAGGTCGATCTGCAAGTGTTCGGGCCGCGAATGGGTCCGCGTGATCTTTCCGGCCCTCAGCATCTCGCGATCCCCATAGCCGCAGATCAGATCGAACTGCAGGGGTTGCGCCGATACTGGCACAGCGAGCAGGCCCGCTCCGACAGAAATGAACAGGGTCGCAAACTTCATCGTTAAGGCTCCCATCACCCAGCCGCCTTCTTTAGCGCCACGCGGATCAGGTCGCCTTCGCTCGCGCCCTCGCCCAGTTCTTCCAGCGCGCGGGCCACGGCCTGAGCCGCCACAGCAGGCTTGAACCCGAGGTTCTCGAGAGCGCTGGCCGCGTCCGCGCCCTTGCTGCCTGCGGGAGCGGCGGCGCTCACCGCAAAGCCGCCGCTGCCACCCGGCATCGCGCCCGCCTTGTCTTTCAGCTCGTTGACGATCCGCCCCGCCAGCTTCGGCCCCACGCCCTGCGCCCGCGCCACCATCGCGGCGTCGCCCTTGCCGCAAGCGTCTCGCAGGTCTCCGGTCGAGAGCGCGGAGAGGATCGCCAGCGCTACCTTGCTCCCCACGCCCTGCACGCCGGTCAGCAGCCGGAACCAGTCACGCTCGGCCTGCTCGGCGAACCCCAGCAGGCGCATGTCGTTCTCGCTCACCTGCAACTCGGTGTGGACGGTGCAGCCCTCGCCCACCTCGCCCAGCGCAGCCAGAGTGCGGCTGGAGCAGTGGACGAGGTAGCCCACGCCGCCCACGTCGACCACCGCCCAGTCCTCGCCGGTCGCATCGAGCCTGCCTGAGAGTTTGGCGATCATGGTTTGTTCCTGCCCCAAGCCGCAAACGGCGTCCAGCCTTTATGGACAGATGCCCACACTTGCGCCAGATGGCACTCCCATGAGCTGGAACACCTTCGGGCGCGTGCTGCGCTTCACCACCTGGGGAGAGAGCCACGGGCCTGCGCTGGGCGCGGTTGTCGACGGGTGCCCGCCGGGGCTCGCCATCTCGGAGGAGTTCATCCAGCCCTTCATGGATGCGAGGAAGCCCGGCACCAGCCGCTTCACCACCCAGCGGCGCGAGGATGATCTGGTGCGGATCCTCTCGGGCGTATTTGAGGGCAGGACGACCGGCACGCCCATCTCGCTGATGATCGAGAACACCGATCAGCGCTCGAAGGATTACTCCGCCATCGCCCAGCAATACCGGCCGGGTCACGCCGACTACGCCTACGACGCCAAATACGGCATCCGCGACTATCGCGGCGGCGGGCGCTCCTCGGCACGCGAGACGGCGGCGCGGGTGGCGGCAGGCGCGGTGGCACGGCTGGTGATCCCGGAGGTGATGATCACGGCTTACGTCTGCGAGCTGGGCGGCGACCGGATCGACCCGGCGGCTATCGACTATGCCGAGATCGCCAACAATCCCTTTTTCTGTCCCGACCCCGCTGCGGCGAAGCGCTGGGAGGAGAAGGTCGACACCGCGCGCAAGGCCGGATCGTCATTGGGCGCGATCGTCGAGTGCGTCGCCACAGGCGTTCCCGCAGGCTGGGGCGCGCCGATCTATGCCAAGCTCGACAGCGACCTCGCCGCCGCGATGATGAGCATCAATGCCGTCAAGGGCGTCGAGATCGGCGACGGCTTCGAGGCCGCGCGCCTCTCGGGCGAACAAAACGCCGACCGGATGCGGCCGGGCGAGGATGGCAAGCCGGTCTATCTCGCCAACCACGCGGGCGGCACGGCGGGCGGCATTTCAACCGGGCAGCCGGTGGTGTGCCGCGTCGCCTTCAAGCCGACCTCCTCGATCCTGACGCCGGTGGAGTCGATCAATTCGGCGGGCGAGGCGGTCGAGGTGGTCACCAAGGGCCGCCACGACCCCTGCGTCGGCATCCGCGGCACCCCGGTGGTCGAAGCGATGATGGCGCTGGTGCTGGCGGACCACAAGCTGCTGCATCGGGGGCAGGTGGGCTGACCTTCCCCGCGGACGCCCTTCACTCCTCGTCCAGCAGATCGGCTGCGTAAGGCGGGGTCAAGCACGCTGCGGTGATCGAGCTGACCTGCGAAACCAGACTGAAGATAAGCATGCCCAGCGTGGCCCATTCGTCCGCTTCTCGCGGGAACCACATCCCGTCATCGGCAAGAATGCTCAGGAACACAGCCCACAGTCCGACGAGCACTGTCACCGTCCAGCCCCCGATCGCCAGAGCCTTCCAACGGATGGCGTCCTCCCGCTCGTCCGGCAGCCGGTATCCGCGCTCCTTGAAGTCGACCGCAACCTTGTAGAGGAGGGTGGCGATCATCGCCGTCGTCACCAGATCCCTGCCGTAATCGTGCCCCCGGGCCGTGGCAAAGATGCCGGCGAGCGCGGCCAACAAAAACAGGATGTTCGCGGCGATGATGATGTGCGGAGCGGAGAATCCTGTGTGCACATGGCGGCCCGTAAGCCGCATCGCCGCACGGTCCAGCTGACCGATCTTCCCCTTGTCGTTGTTCGTCATCATTCGCGTCCCTTCTGCAAAGCCTGCGAGAGCGAGGGGAACGGCTCGAACGAGAACAGCAGTTCCACGCTCACGCCGAACACCTCGGCAAGCGACATCGCCAGTTCCAAGCTAGGCTTGTAATCGCCGCGCTCGAGGAAGCCGATCGTCTGGGGGTTGACCCCGACCGCCTCCGCAAGCTCGCGGCGGGTCATCCCGGCATCGGCCCGGAACATGGCGATCCGATTGTGAATTTCCCTCGTCATGTGGCCCTGATATACGATTCGTTGCGTTTACACAACATATATTCGCGTGAACCAACAGGAAGGGAGGTCAGGGCCTCCGGTGCGACGGCCAACGAGATTGGTTTTTAGCGCCCCAGTTCCTTGGGCGGCACGTAGCCAGGATCGTGGGTGAAGGGCATCTCGCGCCCCTCGCGCAGCGCCGCGAGCACCGAGGCGAAGTCGGTCTGGCAGCGGAATCCCACATCGCGCGCGATGGCGGAAGGATCGTATACCCGCCCGATGCTCTGCGGCAGCACCCAGCCGCGCGCGGCGTAGAGCGCGGGGGCGTCGGGAAAGCGCTCCGCGATCAGCCCCGCCGCGTCCGTCTTCAGCCGCACCGCATCGGCGCGGGTGAAGGGTGGCGGGGCGCTCACCACATAGAGGCCCCAGCCGACCCGCGGCGCGGCCTCGAGCGCGGCGACATGCGCGGCGGCGCAATCCTCCACCGTCAGGCGGCGGTTCAGGAACTCGTTGGCCTTCAGGTTCTCGCCCGCGGGGACGGCGTGGGTGTCGTCATCCTCGGGAAAGAAGCGCGCGGTCCGCAGGCAGATCACCGGCAGGCCGTGGAGGTCGTGCCACAGCCGGCACAGCTCCTCGGCGGCGCGCTTGGTGACGCCGTAGATGTTGCGCGGGGCGAGCGGCCCGGTGCTCTCGTCGAGCCACACGGCCTCGCTCGCCAGCTCGTCGCGGATCGCCCGGGTGATCATCAGCGAGGTGGTGGAGGTGAAGACGAACCGGCTTGCCCCGTGCCGCACCGCCGCCTCGAGCAGGCCCAGCGTGCCGGTCACGTTGACGTCGATGAAGGATTGCGCCGGGTAGCGCGCGATGTCGGGCTTGTGGAGCGCGCCGGCATGGATCACCCCCTCGAAGCGGCATTCGGCGAAGAGCCGTTCGACCAGCGCGGCATCGGCGAGGTTGCCGACGACGTCGGTATGCGGCCCCGGCGCAATGTCGAGGCCGGTCACATCGTGGCCCGCTCCCGCCAGCATCGGTGCAAGGAAGCGACCGAGCCAGCCTGACGATCCGGTGAGCAGCACACGCATGGGCCATGCCTAACACCGGGCGGCGCCGCGGCAAGGCTCTCGATGAACGCCTTTTCCGATGGGTTCCCGCACGACAGATTGAAAAAAGCGATCTTCGCAATCGCACAAATGCACTTTTGTGCAGCGCGCAAGAGCCTATTTCGGCCGCATCGATTTTCCTCTCAATCCACCCGCATAAGGACAAACTCCCATGGGTATCATCGGTTCGACTCTCAAGCCGTTCACCGCCACCGCCTTCCAGAAGGGCAAGGACTTCTTCACCGTCACCGACGCGGACCTCGCGGGCAAGTGGTCGGTGTTCTTCTTCTATCCGGCCGACTTCACCTTCGTGTGCCCGACCGAACTGGAAGACATGGGCGAGAAGTACGGCCAGCTTCAGGCGATGGGCGTCGAGGTCTATGCCGTCTCGACCGACACCCACTTCAGCCACAAGGCCTGGAGCGACACCTCGGACAAGATCGGCAAGCTGACCTTCCCCTTCCTCGGCGACCAGAACCACGTGCTGTCGAACAATTTCGGCGTGCTGCGCGAAGGCGCAGGGCTCGCCGACCGTGCGACCTTCGTGGTCGATCCGGACGGCGTGATCCAGATCATGGAAATCACCTGCGAAGGCGTGGGCCGCAATGCCAACGAACTGACCCGCAAGATCAAGGCCGCCCAGTATGTGCGCGCCAACCCCGGTCAGGTCTGCCCGGCGGCGTGGGAAGAAGGCAGCGACACGCTCGCCCCCTCGCTCGACCTGGTCGGCAAGATCTGAGGCCGACAGGCCACACGAGACCGGCCAGCGCGGGGCTTCTCCCTCCCCCCTCGGCCCCGCGCCGGTCGCAAAATCCCGAAGGCTCCCAATCGCCCTCGGGTCGTAGCCGGGACCGGATGTCCCTCGCCCCACCTCCCCCCCTCGCGGGCGGCGGCATCCGGTTCCGTGTTGCCCTCATCTAGAGATCACATGATGCGCGCCCCCGGACGCGCCTGGAGGACACCCATGCTCGACGCCGCCATGCAGGCCCAGCTCAAGACCTATCTCGGCAATCTTCGCGAGGGCATCGAACTGGTCGCCTCACTCGACGACAGCGAGAAGTCGCGCCAGACCCGCCAGCTGATCGAGCAGATCGCCGCGCTGCACGACCTCGTCACCGCCCGCTTCGACGGCACCGACGCGCGCAAGCCCAGCTTCGTCATCCGCCGCGCGAGCGACGCCGAGAAGTGGGTGCGCTTTGCAGGCCTGCCGATGGGCCACGAATTCACTTCGCTGGTGCTCGCGCTGCTGTGGGCCGGCGGGCACCCGCCCAAGGTCGACGCCGACCTGATCGAGCAGGCGCGCGCGCTGGAGGGTGACTACAATTTCGAGATGTTCTTCTCGCTCTCGTGCCATAACTGCCCCGACGTGGTGCAGGCGCTGACGCTGATGGCGCTCGAAAACCCGCGCATCACCGCGACCCTGATCGAGGGCGGCACCTTCCAGGACGAGGTCGAGCGCCGCGATATCATGGCCGTGCCTGCAACCTTCCTCAACGGCGAGCCGTTCTACAACGGCAAGATGGAGCTGGCTGAGATCCTCGCAAAGCTCGACGCGGGCGCCGATGCCAAGCAGGCCGAGAAGCTCAGCCAGAAGGCGCCCTTCGAGGTGCTGGTGGTCGGCGGCGGCCCGGCGGGCGCGGCGGCGGCGGTCTATACCGCCCGCAAGGGCTTTCGCACCGGGATCGCGGCCGAACGCTTCGGCGGGCAGCTGATGGACACGCTCGGCATCGAGAACCTCCCCGGCACGCCCTACACCGAAGGCCCGAAGCTCACCGACAGCCTGAAGAAGCACGTCGGCGAATACGAGATCGATCTGATGGACCTCGCCCGCGCGGTGGAACTGCGCGCGGCGAAGGACGTCGGCGGCTACCATGAAGTCGTGATGGCCAACGGCGCGACCCTCAAGGCCCGCTCGCTGATCCTCTCCACCGGCGCGCGCTGGCGCAACCTCGGCGTGCCGGGCGAGGCGGAGTATCGCAACAAGGGCGTCGCCTATTGCCCGCATTGCGACGGCCCGCTGTTCAAGGGCAAGCGCATCGCGGTGATCGGCGGCGGCAATTCGGGCGTCGAAGCGGCGATCGACCTCGCCGGGATTGTCGGCCATGTCACCCTGATCGAGTTCGACGTGAAGCTGCGCGCCGACGAGGTGCTCCAGCGCAAGCTGCGCTCGATGGCGAACGTCGAGATCATCACCAACGGCCAGACCACCGAGGTGCTGGGTGACGGCACCCGCGTGAACGGCCTCGTGGTCAAGAACCGCGCCAATGGCGATGAACGCCGGATCCAGTTGGAAGGCGTGTTCGTCCAGATCGGCCTCGTCCCCAACACCGAGTGGCTCGGTAGCGCGGGCTTGGAACTCAGCAAGTTCGGCGAGATCGTGATCGACGATCACGGCGCGACGAACATCCCAGGCATCTATGCCGCGGGCGACTGCACCACCGTGCCGCACAAGCAGATCGTCGTCGCGATGGGCGAAGGCGCGAAGGCGGGGCTGGGGGTGTTCGACTTCCTGATCCGCATCGAGCCGGTGGAGGACGTGGCACGAGCGGCATGATAAAGCTGAAAAGACGATAGACGTCAAATCATTAGTTGGGTAGAAATTCACTCCGTCTGCTGATCTTCATTAGCATCCGGGGGGCTACTGATGACAACTCGTCACATTATTTTTGCAGCCTGCTTTTTCATCATTCTCACAATCGCAACCTGCACATTTGTATCTTCACCTCCATATGGCGTTCTCCGAGATCCATCTGCCGTCCCGCAAGCTTCGAACGCCGATGCATATACCGAAGAGCGTTTAATCGCTGAGACTCCTATGGCGACTGAGACAGGAGACGCTATGGCACCTGAGGGGGACGCTATGGCAGCTGAGACACCGGCAGCTAGTGAGGCGCCTTCAGTTGACTCAGGATATGATGAAGTTGGAAACGATGAAGAAACGAGCGTGCAGGGTGCGCTCGAAAGATTGGCCGAAAGGGGAGACCAATTAACTGACGGCGATCGAGGCACGCTGACGGCGGAGTCGCTTGAAGCCGTTCTTGGGACCTGCGAAGCTCTCACAATAGGACCGCAGCAATGCCGGGCGCAGATTGCAAGCCGCCGACAACCTTTTCAAGTATTAAGTGAAGCTGTTGCTCGTGAAGCCTCTCTTTTGCTCAGCCAGTGCGGCGAATCCGCCGACCTTATCGACTGTAGTTCTCGTGTCGAAGACGAGCGTTACATCCGAGCGCAGGAGATCGGGGAGGCCAATGCAGACATGCTCAAGATGAGGCAGTGGGAAGAAAAGGTCTGGTCGGTTACGATCCGTAGAACAGACGCTCGTGTGACACCAGGATCGAGAACTGTCGCCGATCCCAATGCAAAAAGCGAGCCGGGCAAGCCTGCCCCCTCATTCGAGAGGGGCATTCCGTTCAGTCCAGTGACATGCTTCGAACTTGTTGATGACCAAACAGCTTTTCAGATCGATGAGCCTCGCGATTGCCCCGAATATCAGCGCGGAAGTACGCCATACATCGCTAAGTGGCGCGTTAAGCCGCTCAAGGAGGGGCATTGGCCCCTCTCTGTCAAGGCAGTCTACATCCGAGACGGACGGACGATACGCTCAGATCTTGTTCCCACCAGCCCCTTTGTCATCGAGGTGGAGCATTGGTCAATTTGGTGGCGGGATGAACTCGGAAGGTGGAAGGCACTCGCCCTCGCTATCGGCGGGCTCATGACCGCAATCGCAGGCTGGGGGTTGTGGAAGTGGATCAGCGGCAAAAGGCCCGCCGAGCCGCCTGCGTCATGATGCCACTAATCGTCCCCCTCAATCAAACCCTCCGCATTAATCGATTGGACGCAATATCCTGAAAGCGTCATTCTCTCCCCATAGACTACGCGGCAGCGACGCGAGTCTGCATTTCGCCATGTCAGAGGAGAGACTATCATGGACGCAAAAACCGGAGAGATGAGCGGGGGTTGCCCGTTCCACGGCAGCATGGACATGCGCAATCTGCTGGGCCGCACCAACCGCGACTGGTGGCCGCAGGCGCTTCAGGTCGACATCCTGACCGAGCAGGGCAAGAGCGCCAATCCCTATGGCGAGGACTTCGACTACGCCGAAGCCTTCAACGCGCTCGATTACGCCGCGCTCAAGGCCGATCTGACCGCGCTGATGACCGACAGCCAGCCCTGGTGGCCGGCGGATTACGGCCATTACGGCCCCTTCTTCATCCGCATGGCCTGGCACGCGGCCGGCACCTACCGCACCGGTGACGGGCGCGGCGGCGCGAACTCCGGCCAGCAGCGTTTCGCTCCGCTCAACTCGTGGCCGGATAACGGCAACCTCGACAAGGCCCGCCGCCTCCTGTGGCCGATCAAGCAGAAATACGGCAAGAACATCAGCTGGGCGGACCTGTTCATCCTCGCCGGCAACGTCGCCATCGAATCGATGGGCGGACCCGTCTTCGGCTTCGGCGGCGGCCGTGCCGACGTGTTCGAGCCCGAGAGCGTATACTGGGGCACCGAGGAGCAGTGGGTCAACGAAGGCGTTCCCACCCGCATCCACCCCAAGGAAGGCCGCGCGCTCGAAAACCCGCTCGCCGCGATCCAGATGGGCCTGATCTACGTCAATCCCGAAGGCCCGCAGGGTGACCCGCACGACCACGAGGGCATGGCCCGCGACATGCGCGAGACCTTCGCCCGCATGGCGATGAACGACGAGGAAGTCGTCGCGCTCACCGCCGGCGGCCACGCCTTCGGCAAGGCCCACGGCGCGCACCCCGCCGACACCTTCGGCGGCGCGCCGGAGAGCGAGGACCTGCACCTGATGGGCTTCGGCTGGCTCAACGACGAGGCCGAGATCGCCGCAGGCAACATCACCACCTCGGGGATCGAGGGCGCGTGGTCGAACAACCCCACCGCGTGGAGCCACGACTACTTCCGCATCATGTTCAAGTACGACTTCGAACTGGTGAAGTCGCCGGCCGGCGCGCACCAGTGGACCCCGATCAACCCCGATCCCGAAGATCTCGCCCCCGACGCGCGCGACCCGAACAAGCGCGTGCCGACGATGATGACCACCGCCGACATGGCGCTCAAGAACGATCCGGGCTTCCGCGCGATCTCCGAACGGTTCCTGGCGCACCCGGAGCAGCTCGACGATGCCTTCGCCCGCGCCTGGTTCAAGCTGTGCCACCGCGACATGGGGCCCAAGGTCCGCTACCTCGGGCCCGAAGTGCCCTCCGAAGACCTGATCTGGCAGGATCCGGTTCCGGCAGGCTCCATGCCCTCGGATGCCGAAGTCGCCCGCTTCAAGGAGGCGATCCTGAACAGCGGCCTGTCGGTGCGCGAGCTGGTCAAGGCGGCCTGGGCCTCGGCCTCGACCTACCGCAACTCCGACCACCGCGGCGGCGCCAACGGCGCGCGCGTGCGGCTCGAACCGCAGCGCTCGTGGGCGGTCAATGACCCGGCGGAGCTCGCCAAGGTGCTCGACACCATCGAAGCCCATCGCGGCAGCCTCAGCATGGCCGACGCCATCGTGCTGGCCGGTTCGGCTGCGGTCGAGAAGGCGGCCAAGAATGCGGGCTTCGATGTCGAAGTGCCCTTCCTCGGCGGGCGCGGCGATGCGACCGAAGAGCACACCGACGCGGCGAGCTTCGAGCCTTTGGAGCCCTTCGCCGATGGCTTCCGCAACTACCTCAAGACCAAGGCTCAGGTCCGCACCGAGGAGATGCTGATCGACCGGGCGCATCTGCTCGGCCTGTCGATCCCCGAGATGACCGTGCTGGTCGGCGGGATGCGGGCGCTGGGCGCGGTGAGCGATCACGCCCACCACGGCCACCGCATCGGCGTGCTGACCGAAACCCCGGGCAAGCTCACGCCCGACTTCTTCCGCAACCTGCTCGACATGGGAACCAAGTGGTCGCCGGTCGATGACAGCGGGGACGAGGAATATGTCGGCGTCGACCGCGCGACGGGCGAGGAAAAATGGCGCGCGACCCGCACCGATCTCGTCTTCGGCTCCAACTCGATCCTGCGCGCGCAGGCCGAGGTCTATGCCGAGAGCGGGAACGAGGGCAAGTTCGTGTGCGACTTCATCTCGGCCTGGAACAAGGTGATGAACGCGGATCGCTTCGATGTGACCTGGGCGAAGTATCACGCCTGAGCGCTGAAACGTTGACGCAGAACGGGGCCTCCGGTGGCGACACCGGGGGCCTTTTTCGTGGGCCTCTCGCTTGATGCTTGATCAACCGGACGACCCGCCTAGGGTGCGCCTCATGCGCAACCCCGCTCCCCAACTGCTCGCCGCCGCCGCCCTCATCGCCGCACCACTGGCCGCCGAGGAAGCGCCCTCCAACCCCGCCGACACCCGCCCCGAAGCCACCCAGGGCATCGGCCCCGGCGCGCGTCCCGTGGGGGCGGAGTGGAGCCGCTCTCCTGTCGTCGCTCCCAACGCCATGGCCGCGACCGCGCATCCGCTCGCCACGCAAATCGCGCTCGACATCCTCAAGGCGGGCGGCAGCGCGGTCGATGCCGCCATCGCCGCCAACGCCGCATTGGGCCTGATGGAGCCGACCGGCAACGGCATCGGCGGCGATCTCTTCGCGATCGTCTGGGACCCCTCGAGCGGCGATTTCGTCGGCCTCAACGGATCGGGCCGTTCGCCGTCCGGCCAGACGCTCGCGCAGCTCAAGGCCAAGCTCCCCGCCGGCGCGACCAGCCTGCCGCCGGTCGGGCCGCTGCCCGTCACCATCCCCGGCACGGTCGATGCCTGGTTCGAACTCCACGCCCGCTACGGCCGGTTGCCGATGGAACAGGTGCTCGCACCCGCAATCCGCTATGCCCGCGAGGGCCATCCGGTCGCGCCCGTCATCGCGATGTACATGGAGCGCGGCCTGAAGAACTTCGAACGCCAGCAGCAGAACACCCCGTTCGAATTCGAGAATGCGCGCAAGACATGGTTCGCGAGCGGTCGCGCGCCCCGGCCCGGCGAGATGTTCCGCAACCCCGATCTCGCCAGCACGCTCGAGGCGATCGCCACGGGAGGCCGCGAGGCATTCTACGAGGGCGCGCTCGCCAAGGTGATGGTGGACTATCTGCAACGGCAGGGCAGCGCCTTCACCCTCGCCGATTTCGCCGCGCACCGCAGCGAGTGGGTCGATGTCGCCTGCGTGACCTACCGAAAGGGTTACGAATTGTGCGAATTACCCCCCAATAGCCAGGGTTTTGCCGCGCTACAGATGGTCAATATCCTCAAACACGTCGAGCTTGCCCAGTGGGAGCGCGGGAACCCGCAGGTGCTGCACTACATCACCGAGGCCAAGCGTCTGGCCTTCGAGGATGCCGCGCGCTTCTATGCCGATCCGGCCTTCGCAAAGACTCCGGCGGAACTGCTCACCGATGCATACGGCAAACAGCGCTTCGCTCTGATCGACCCCGCGAAAGCCACCCCCGCCTTCACCCCCGGCGCGCTGGTTGCACCCAAGCTCGAGGGCGAGGGCGACACCACCTACCTCACCGTCGCCGACAAGGACGGGATGATGGTGAGCCTGATCCAGTCGAACTATCGCGGAATGGGCGGCGGGCTGGTGCCCGACGGGCTCGGCTTCATGTTCCAGGACCGCGGCGAGCTCTACAGCCTCGATCCGGCGCACCCCAACGCCTATGCCCCCGCCAAGCGTCCCTTCCAGACGATCATCCCGGCCTTCATCAGGAAGGACGGCAAGCCCTGGGCGAGCTTCGGGCTGATGGGCGGGGGGATGCAGCCGCAGGGGCATGTGCAGGTGCTGGTCAACCTCGTCGACTGGGGCATGAACCTGCAGGAGGCGGGCGACGCGGCGCGGCTCCACCACGATGGCGGGCGCCAGCCGACCGATGCGCTGGCGGGAAGCCCCGCGGACACCGCGCCCATCGACACGCTCGGCGTTTTGCAGGTCGAACCGGGCATCCCGACGGCGACGGTCGAGGCGCTGCGCGCAATGGGCCACAAGGTCGAGGTGGAGACCACCGGCATCCCCTTCGGCGGCTATCAGGCGATCGCGCGCGATCCGGTGAGCGGCGTCTACACCGGCGCAACCGAGATGCGCAAGGACGGGCAGGCAAGCGGCTTTTGACGGTTCCGGCCGCACGCCAAGGCTAAGATCTTGCGTTAACCCGCGATTCACGGGACTCGCGTAAACCCCTGAATTACCGAGCAGGGTTTCTCGCACAGGGCCGCAATCATGTCGCTGATCGACCCCATCCCGGTGCCGCCAACACGGCTGCGCGACGTCCGCGCGGCGTGCGAAGGGCACCATGATCCCGCCTTCGTCGCGCGGGACGACCGGCTGCGGGCGAGACTGCTGCGCGCCGATCGCCTGTCCCTTGCGGAACACCGCGCCTGGGCAATCCTGAGCCAGCACGCCGCGCCCGGCAACATCTTCGCCGCTGACTGGCTGATGGCACCGGCCATGGCCCATGCGCGCTCGCGCACGGGTCGGCGGATGCATCTGGCCGCGGTCGAGGACGCGGCGGGAGACTGGCTCGGCGCGGTGCCGCT
>OFDN01001818.1_pt1 | contig 13041 bp, 9 predicted proteins | sample 1520971 | NCBI WGS metagenome assembly OFDN01 (sample SAMEA94257418, study PRJEB24077) | hot springs metagenome | biome: Aquatic biome; feature: Geographical feature; material: Water | place: India | collected 2012-06-12 | depth 5 m | reverse complement strand
GCGACTGCTCGATGCCGGCTTCATCACCACCGGCAGCGTCATCATCCGGCGCGAAGCCTTCCTCGCGCTGGGCGGCTTCGACCCGACGCTCGCGCTGGTCGAGGACCTGGATCTGTGGCTGCGGGCGGCCCTGCGCCACACCGTGCTGTGGCACCCCGCGCTCGCGCTGCTGCGTCGCCGGCATGGCGCCAATCTGTCGCGTGACGCGCACGCGATGGCGCGCGCGCACATCGCGGTGCTCGAACGCGTGGCTCGCCTGCCGGAGGCCTCGGCTCATCGCGCTCGCATCGCGGCGCTGCGCGGCAGGGCGCTGCGCGGACTGGCGCGTCAGGAAGCGGCGGCCCACCCGCTGCAGGCGCTCGGCCACCTGCTGCAGTCCCTGCGGCCATGAGCGCACCCGCCACGGCGGTCGGCCTGTTCGACCCCACCCGCAACACCCTGTCGCTGGATGCCGCGTGGGTCGCCGAAGGCCGGACCTGGCTCGCCGGCGAACGCTTTCCGGGCGAGGCGGCGGACGACCCGCTGCACGCCGGGCACGCGCCGACGGCCGATGGCCGCTACGCACTGGCCGCCCACGACGTGGCGGCGTCCGCGCTGGTACTGGCGCGCGATCCGGCCGGATCGGTGTCGCTGTTCTGGCAGCGCGGGCGCGATGGCTGCATCCGCTTCGCCACCGACCTCGACGCGCTGCTGCGCAGTCTGCCGGACACACCGGCGATCTCCCGGCAGGGGCTGGACGAATTCCTGCGCTTTCTCGACATCGCGCCCCCCAACACGATCTACGACCGGGTGCATGCACTGGAAGCCGGGCAGGCACTGCGCCTGACCGCAGCGGGGGAACAGCCGCTGCCGGCGCCGCCTCCGGCCGCCGTGTCCGGCGGCTACCCCGAAGCCTGCGACAGGGTCGAAGCCGCGCTGAAGGCCGCGATCGCACGCCGGCTGGTCGATGCCCGCTCGCCGGCAGCTTTCCTGTCCGGCGGCATCGACTCGGCGCTGCTGTGCGCACTGGCAGTCGGTGCCGGTTTTCCGGTCACCGCCTGGTCCGCCGGTTTCGACGACCCGGTGCTCGACGAATCGGCCACTGCCGCGCGCATCGCTGCGCATCTGGGCTGCCGTCACGAAGTGGTGCGGCCGGACACCGCCGCGCTGGCCGCCGCCTTCGAGCGCGTCCATGCGCGGGCCGAACAGCCCTTCTGCGATCCGGCCGGCATGCCCACCCGACTGCTGTACGAAGCCTGCGCCGCGCAGTCGGACCGTGCCCTTGACGGCACCGGTGCGGAAGCGCTGCCCGGACTCATGCCGGCGCGCTGGCGCCGCATCGCGCACGACCACGCAGCCCGTCTGCCGCGCGCGCTGCGACGCGCACTGGCCGGCGGCCTGCGACCGCTGCCCGGTGTCGGCGGCTATGCCCGGCTGTTCGAATTCGATGTGGTACAGGACCTCTACATCCGCTGGCAGGGCTTCCGCAGCGACGATATCGCGCGGCTGACCGGCCGCCGGCCGGACCTCTCCGGCACCCGCTTCTACCGCGAGCACGCCGCCCTGGCCGGCGCCAGTCACCTGAAACGGCTGTCGGTGCTGCAGGGCGAAGCCCAGCCGGACGACCGCATCCGCCAGGCCGCGCGCGCCACCGGACTGCGCGTGGACCATCCTTTCGGCGCACCTCAGGTCAGCGGCCTGCTGCGCGCGCTGCCGGAAGACTGGGCCTGGCAGCCGGGACGCGAGAAGCGCCTGCTGCGCGATCTGCTGGCCCGGCAGGTACCGGAAGCGCTGTGGGACGCCCCCAAGCGCGGCTTCAACATCGACCTGCCCACGCTGCTGCGCAGACAGGACGCCGCGCTGGTCCGGTCAGCCCTGGACGCCACCGGCGCGCTGGACGCTGCCGGTCTGGACAGGGCGGAGGTCGTACGCTGGCGGGACCGCTTCCTCGCCGGCGACGACCGCGCCACCCACAGGGTGTGGGCGCTGACAGCCCTGTCGGCGTGGCTTGGCCGGCATCACAGTGCGGCATCTGCCCGCGCAGCGGACACGGCGCCTCGGCTACAGTGAGCGCCCGTCAAGCATCCCTCCGTCTCCGGCCGGCATGAGTCTGCACCCTGCATCGAGCACCCGCCCACCGGCGGCGCGCACCTCTGCCGAGGTGGCGCCGCCGCGGCTGCCGCGCGTGCTGATGTACTCGACCTACTTCCCGCCCGAATTCAGCGGCGCGGCGCAGCAGGCCCTGGTGCTGGCGCGCCAGCTGCGCGACCTGGGCCATCATGTCGAATTCGTCACCGTGCGCTGGCACGCACTGCCGGAGCGCGACGTGGTCGACGGATTCCCGGTGACGCGGCTGTACGCGGGTCGCGGCAGCAAGCACCGCGAACTGCGTCTGTGGGCCAATCTGTGCGCCTTCGTCTGGAAGCGGCGACACGACTTCGACATCCTGCACAGCCACGGCGCCTACTACACCAATGCCATCGTCGGTCCGCTGGCGCGGGCGGCCGGGCTCAAGTCCATCGTCAAGGCCAGCCTGTCGAACGATGATCTGCACGATATCGGACGCCGTCTGAGTGGCCGGCTGCACCGCGCACTGCTCAGCCGGGTCGACGCCTACGTGGCAATCAGCCGCGACCTGATGCGTGAGTTCAGCGACTGCGGCCTGCCTGCGGAGCGCATCCACTACCTGCCCAACGGGGTGAATACCGCCCAGTTCACGCCCACCGACGACGCGCGCCGGCAGGCGCTGCGCAGCACGCTCGGCCTGCCGGCGGACATGCCGCTGGCGCTGTACGCCGGCGTGATGGACGGCCGGAAGAACATCGAATGGCTGGCCCGTCAGTGGGTGGAACAGGACGGTTTCGGCACCGGTGCCCGCCTGCTCGCAGTCGGTCCGCAGAGCCGCGAGGATCCGGACGGTGCCGTGATTTCGCGACTTCAGGCCCTGGCCGCGCGCGCACCTCATCTGTTCATGCTCAAGCCGCACAGTAGCGGCATGGAAAGCTATCTGCGCGCCGCCGACCTGCTGGTGCTGCCTTCGCACCGCGAAGGACTGCCGAATGTGGTGCTCGAAGCCATGGCCTGTGGCCTGCCCTGCGTCGCGGCCGACGTCAGCGGTACCCGTGATCTGGTCCAGCACGGACGCACCGGTTACACCTATGCGCCGGACGATGCCGTGTCGCTCGGTCAGGCGGTACGCGAAGCGCTGTCGCCGGCCGGACGCGCGCTGGGGGAAAGCGGTCGGCAACTGGTGGAAGCTTCTTACGCGCTGTCGCAGGTGGCGGACGGCTACAGCCTGCTGTACCGGCGCCTGGTCGGAATGAAGGACGCGCGCCGCGACGTGAATGCGGTGCGCCGAATCGAAAAGGATGAACGATGAACAAGATCTGCGGATGGCTGGACGGCGGCAACGCATCGACGGTCGCGGCGCCCGACCGTGACCGGGTGATCGAACGGATGGCGCAGCGCCTCGGCGGCCTGTCCGGCAGCACCGTCCAGTCCCGCGTCGGCCAGACCGGTGCGGTGGGGGTGCGCAGCCTGCCCGGCCACATCGAGCTGGGCAAGGACGGTGACCTGCTGATCGCGCTTGCCGGCCAGCCCCGCTGGAGCGACGCCGACCTCGCGGCACGCGCCGCGCACACCGGTTTTGCCCAGTCGCTGGCCCACGCCTGGCGCGAGCGCGGCAGCGCGCTGCTGTCCGCGCTGCACGGCCGCTTCTCGCTCGCGGTGCTCGACTGCGCACGCGGCGAAGCGCTGCTGGCCATCGATCGTGTCGGCGCGGAGGAACTGTGCTTCGCACAGCGTGGCGGCAGCCTGGTGTTCGGTGCCACCGCCGACGCGGTGACCGCCCACCCGGCGGTCAGGCCGGACATCGATCCGCAGTCGCTGCACGACTATCTGTACTGCCACATGGTGCCGGCGCCCGCCACCATCTACCGCGGCGTGTCCAAGCTGCTGCCGGCGCAGTTCGTTCATCTGCGCAAGGGCGCGCTGGAGACCGGCTTCTACTGGAGCATGCCGTACGTCGACGACGGCCCGGATGACTACCCGCGCTACGCCGCGGAATTCCGTCGCCTGCTCGAGGAGTCGGTGCGGGACGCCACCGGCAGCAGCGACGTCGGCGCCTTCCTGAGCGGCGGTACCGACAGTTCGACCGTGGCCGGCATGCTGGCCCGGACCGGCGGCAGCCGCCCGCACACCTATTCCATCGGCTTCGATGCCGAAGGTTTCGACGAGATGGAATTCGCCCGCATCGCGGCGAACCATTTCGGCTGCACCGCTCACGAGTACTACGTCACCCCGGCGGATGTGGCCGCGGCGATCCCGAAGGTGGCCGCCATCTACGACGAGCCGTTCGGCAACGCGTCGGCCGTGCCCACCTACCTGTGCGCACGCATGGCCCGCGCTGACGGACGCACCCGGATGCTGGCCGGCGACGGCGGAGACGAAATCTTCGGCGGCAACGCCCGCTATGCGGACCAAGAAGTGTTCGAGCGCTACGGCCGCCTGCCGGCACCGCTGCGCATGCTGCTCGACGGCGTGTTCGACCACCTGCCGGACGCACTGGCGGTGGGCGTGCTGCGCAAGGGCCGCAACTACGTGCAGCGCGCCAACATTCCGCTGCCCGATCGCATGGAGGTGTTCAACCACGTCGAGCGCGAAGGTGCGGCCAACATGCTGACGCCCCGCATCATGAAGGGCGTAGACACCGACCGGCCACGTGCCATCGCACGCGAGGTGTACGGGCGCACCCGCTCGTCCGCCATGGTCAACCGCATGATGCATCTGGATCTGAAGCAGACCCTGGCCGACAGCGACCTGCGCAAGGTATCGCGCATGTGCGAACTGGCGGACATCGAAGTGCAGTACCCGCTGCTCGACGAGCGGCTGATGGATTTTTCGGCCCTGCTGCCGGCCAGCTACAAGGTACGCGATGGCCAGCTGCGCTGGTTCTTCAAGGATGCACTGAAGGACTTCCTGCCGCAGGCCACCATCACCAAGTCCAAGCACGGCTTCGGCCTGCCCTTCGGGCTGTGGATGCAGCAGGACGCCACGCTCGGCAAACTGGCGACCGGCTCGCTCGACGCGCTGGTCCAGCGCGGCGTGGTGCAGCCCGACTTCGTCCGCCAGCTGCTGGAGCGCCATCGCAGCGAACACGCCTCTTACTACGGGGTCATGATCTGGGTGCTGATGATGCTGGAACAGTGGCTGCAGGCCCACCCGGATGCCCGTCTGGAAAGCTGACCCATGAGCACGCATCTCGCCGCGGCGGGTGATCGCCGCTACCTGGTCATCACCGAACTGTTCCAGCCCACCAAGGGCGGAACGGCCGTCTGGTTCGACGAGGTCTACCGCCGGCTCGGCGGCGCAGGCACCCACATCCTGACCGCCGATGTGCCCGGTGCCGAGGAACACGACCGTGCCAGTCCGAACACCGTGCACCGGCTCGGCCTGAAGCGCTATCCGTGGATACGGCCGGAATCGCTGCCGGTCTATGTGGAGTTCTTCCTGAAGGCGCTGTCGGTCGGACTGCGCCATCCGATCGAGCAGATACACGCCGGCCGCGTGCTGCCGGAAGGTCTGGTGGCGGTGCGTGCGGCCCGTCTGCTGCGCAAGCCGGTCGTCATCTACGCGCACGGAGAGGAAATCACCACCTGGCGCCAGCCCCGGCGGATCAAGGGCATGCGCGAGGCGTACTGCAGTGCCGATCTGGTGATCGCCAACAGCACCTTCACCCGCGACCTGCTGCTTGATCTGGGCGTGCTGCCCGAACGCATCGTCATCATCAACCCGGGTGTGGATACCGAGCGCTTCCGCCCCGGTCTCGATGGCTCGCATCTGCGCGCCTCGCTGGGTCTGGGTCCGCAGTCGAAGCTGGTGCTTTCGGTGGGCCGGCTGTCCCGCCGCAAGAGCTTCGACCACGTGATGCAGGCCATTCCGGAACTGGTCAAGCGCGGGCTGGACGTGCACCACGCGGTCATCGGCAAGGGCGAGGACGCCGACTATCTGGCCGGTCTGCGCGCGGCGTCACCCACGCCCGAGCGCATCCACCTGCTCGGCGGCGTCGGCGCGGACGATCTGCCGCTGTGGTACGCCGCCAGCGATCTGTTCGCCATGCCCAACCGTGACATCGGTGCCGACACAGAAGGTTTCGGCATGGTCTACATCGAAGCGGCTGCCTGCGGCCGTGCGTCGCTGGCCGGCAACACCGGCGGCACCGGTTCGGCCGTGCTCGACGGCGTGACCGGCCTGCGCTGCGAAGGCGATTCGGTGCCGGCCATCGCCGACGCGCTGTTCCGCCTGCTCGATCCGGCCAGCCGGTTCGGCGCCGAATGCGCGGCGCGCGCCCAGGCCCGCGCGCACGAGGAGTTTTCGTGGCACGCGGTGATGCGCAAGACGCTGGAACACTGCAGCCAGCTCGGACGCTGACCTTCGCGGCGGGCCGCACGCGGCCCGCGCCCCGCCGCACTCAGCCGTGCGGCATCGCGCCCGCCGGGCGCTTCTTCTTCAGCCAGGGAATCACCAGCCGACCGTTCTCCAGCAGGCCTGCAGGCTTGGTGCGCGCCCACTCCTCGTCGGACATGCCGGCCAGGCGCTTGCGGATGAGCCAGCTGGTCGCGATCACCGCCACCACCAGCATGTAGTAGTAGTCGTAGTAGGCCATGCCGAGGAACTGACCGGCGACCGCATAGGCGATCAGGCTCACCTGCACCATGCGCATCATGTCGGCCACCCAGTGGATGTCCGGCATCTTGCGCGCCTGCCGCGCGGCCCATCCGGCGCTGAACCAGGTCATCAGGCCCAGCGTGAGGAACAGCGCCAGACCGATGAAACCATGCTCGCCCAGCACCTCGAACGTGACGCTGTGCACGTCGCGCACGTTGTCCGGGTCCGGCGCGTACAGCGCGAAGGTGGGCGACTGCCAGCACTCGAAGCCGCCGCCCATCAGCCTGTCCTTGGCCATGTTGAAACTGGTCCACCACGCGTTCACCCGCCCGCGCGCCGACGCATCCTCGTCGTGGGTCTTGATCGTACCCATGCGCTCGTACCAGGCTTCGGGCATCAGCGCCGCAATGCAGGCGCCGGTCACCACCACGATGATGCCGCTCATCAGCTTGCGACGGCTGTTGATCCATACGAACAGCGCCATCGCCGACATGCCCAGCAGCGCACCGCGCGACTGGGTGCCGATGGCGGCAAACGCGGTCAGCACCGTCCACGTCGTCATCAGCAGTTTCAGGGTCGGATTGGCCACCCGCGAGCGCACGAAAAACAGCAGGGGCACGGTCATCGCCATGGCCAGACCCAGTTCGTTATTCCCTTCGATGAAGGTGCCCGGCGGCCCCTGCACCCGGTGCACGCCGCCCTTGGAAATCGTGAAGATGCCGCCCTTGAGCCCGTAGAAACCGATCGAGGCGGCACACATGCAGACCAGCGCCTCGATGCGGTCGAAGCTGCGCATCAGGATGAGCGCGACGAAAATCATCAGCTGGATCTTCAGCACCTTGTCGAGCTGAACCACCGCGTAGTCCGGATACATCGCGAACGCGGTCGTGATGCACATCCAGATCACGAACAGCAGCAAGGTCACGGTTTCCCGCGTCCAGATGATTTTCTTGATTTCCTTCGAGAACAGCAGCGCCACCAGGGTGGTCAGCGCGACGATCATCGCGAACGGAAAGCGCAGCGAAAAGCCGTAGGCCATCCGGTGCGGATTCATCAGACTGATCCAGGTGAACAGGATGATGCCCACCCACGGAAAGCGCAGAACGAAGGGCAGCACCGTGAAAATGATCGATGAAACTAGAATGTCGCGCATGCTGGCTGTCTTCCTCAGGCCGCCACGCGGCTGACCACGTAGCGGAACTTGCCGGAGCCTTCGGCCGGAATGGCATCGACATGGTCGACCGTGATGTCCACGGTCTGGCCCAGGCGGGCCCGGAAGCCGTCACGCACCCGCTGGTCACCGTCTGCCGGGTAGGCCGGTCCGGACACCACCGCCACCCTGGTGTGATCGGTGGTGAGCTGCTCGATCCGGAACGCCTCGACACCCGGCATGTCGCGCAGGATGTAGATAAGCGCCAGGCCGTGCATGACAGTACCGTCCTGCGCCACGATGAAATCGGTGCTGCGGCCCTGGATGTCCTGCAGCACCGGCAGGCCGCGGCCGCAGGCGCAGGATGCGGTCGCCAGCGTGCCGATGTCGCCGGTGCGATAGCGGATGAAGGGGTAGTCGCGGGTGGCCAGATGGGTCACCACGATTTCGCCGGACTGCCCGTCAGGCAGCACGCGGCCGTCGCGATCGACGATTTCGACGATGATGTCTTCCGCGGTCAGGTGCATGGACCCCTGCGGACACTGGTGAGCGATGAAGCCGGCGTCACGGCCGCCATAGCCATTGGCCACCGGCGCGCCAAACACGTCCTCGATCAGCGTGCGCTGGTGGTCGTACAGGCGCTCGGAGGTGACGAAGACGGTACGCACGCCGATATCGTCCAGCCGCACGCCGGTGCGCCGGGCGCGGGTGGCGATATGGGCGAAGGCCGACGGATAGCCGAAAAGCATGCGCGGCCGTACGGCGCGCATGTCGCTGATGAAGCCATCGACCCGGGCGTCCGACATTTCGAAAGCCGGCAGCAGCCGGGTGCGCATCAGGCCGTCGCGCAGCCGGCGCACGCGGTCCTGGGCGCCCAGTTCGATCGGACTGCCCCAGAGCACGATTTCCGGATCGCCGATATCGACGCCCCACCAGCGGGTGGCACGCCACTTCGCGGCAACGTCGCGACTCACGCGCTCGTTGCCGATGTAGAAGATGAGCGGCACGCCGCTCGAACCGCCGGTGTTGAAACGCGCCAGACCGCGTGCATCGTCGGCCTTCAGGGCGTCGGTGTTCGCGCGGATCAGCGGCTTGTCGAGAAAGGGCAGGCGCTGCAGGTCGGTCACCGCACGCACCGACCGGGGATCGAAATCCAGGCTTCGGAACAGGTCGCGGTAATACGGAACATGCGTGGCGGCATGGCCGAGCAGCGCGCGCAGGCGCTCGACCCGCAGCGTTTCCAGCCGCTCGCGAGGCCACCACTGCGACTGTTCCAGCGCGCGCCGGTCGGCCACCGTGGAATGCCCTTTCAGGCGCTCCTGCAGCGGAAACACGATGGATGAGATGAGCAGGGACTGCAGACGATCGAAAACCATGGGACGTTGGCAGGCGGCGCGCGGCGGCTACTGAGGACGGACCGCGCCAGCTTAACCGCTGGCGCCGCCGGCCGGTGTGGCCGGGAGCACGCTGCGGTACGCATTCTCGATGCGGATGCGGACGGACGACCAGGCGAACTGCGCGACGTGGGCGAGACCTTCGGTCCGCAGCGTCGCTGCGGTGTCCGGATGGTCGAGCAGATGCAGCAGGGCCTGCGCCATGGTTTCGGGGTCGGCCGGCGGCACCAGCAGCGCGGTCCGGCCGTCCTCGACCAGGAAGGGCACGCCTCCGACACGGGTGCTGACCACCGGCACGCCGCAGGCCAGCGACTCGAGTACCGAATTGGGCGTGTTGTCGACCCGGGACGGGTTGATCATCACATCGGCGTCCGCGTACAGCGCCGCCACCTGTTCGCGGCCCAGCCGTCCGGCAAAGCGCACCGCGGCCGTGACGTCCAGCGCCGCGGCGAGCGCCTGCAGCCGCGCCAGTTCGGGTCCTTCGCCGGCCAGCGTCAGCCGGGCGTCCGGACATCGCGCACGTACCAGAGCGAAAGCGCGCAGCGCGGTTTCGTTGTCGTAGATCGCCTCCAGATTGCGGGTGACGATGAAGTGCGGCGCATCCGGGCGAAAAGCCCGGCCGCGCGGCACGAAGCGCTCGACATCCACCGCATTCGGCAGCACTTCGGCGCGCATGCCGAAACGGGCGAACACGCCCTGCAGGAAACCGGACGGCACCGCCAGCAGCGCAGCCCGGCGCATCGTGAAGCGGACGACGGCCGCCTGACGTTCAAGAAAAGCGGCCGCTTCGCCGCCGCGGTAATTGACGATGACCGGACATCCGCGCAGATGTGCGATCCAGATCGCCGGCGCGGCGAACAGATGCCAGGACCAGCCTGAATTGGCCATCACATGCATCAGGTCGTTGCGGCCGGCCGCACGCCACAGCGCGCAGAGAAAGGGCAGCAGCCGGCCGGCGGCGCGCAGCCCGCGCACCGACGCCAGCCAGGCCGGCCGGTAGGGCGCATTGGTCTGCACCAGTTCGACCTGCACGCCTTCGGCGGCGAGCTTGTCCGCCAGCTGGCGCGTCTGGTTGGCCATGCCGCCGGCGGGCGGCGGCAGCGGCCCGACCAGTGCGAGCCGGACCCCGACCAGACTCATGCAGCCGCCTGTCCGAGCAGGGAGCCGTATACGCCGCGGTAGCGCGCGACCGAATTCGTCCAGTTGCGTTCGGTCTCGACGAAGCGGCGACCGGCTTCGCGGATCTGCGACCAGCGCGATTGCATGGACATCAGCTGCAGCACGCTGCGCGCGAGGTCGTCGGCGTCGCCGGCGCGGAACAGCATGCCGGTTTCACCGTCGCGGATCAGTTCCTTGTGGCCGCCGACGTCGGACGCCACCAGCAGCAGGCCCTGGGCCATCGCTTCCAGCGGCTTGAGCGGGGTCACCAGATCGGTCAGCCGCATCGAGTGACGCGGATAGACCAGCACATCGACCAGGCTGTAATAGCGCTGGACTTCGGCGTGCGGCACCCGACCGGTGAATTTCACGTGGTCCTGCAGACCCAGTTCCTGCACCAGGGCCTTCAGGTTCTGCTCCTGCGGACCACCGCCGGTCAGCAGCACGGCCACGTCAGGGGCCTTCTGCAGGATGGCGGGCAGCGCGCGCAGCAGCAGGTCCAGCCCTTCGTAGGCATAGAAGGAGCCGATGAAACCGAGCACCCTCTTCCCGCTCAGCCCCAGCTCGGCGCGCAGCGCCTCGTCCGCCGGAACGCGATAGGCGAAGTTGTCGATGTCCACCGCATTCGGGATGACGGTGATCTTGGATTCCGGCACGCCACGCTCCACCAGATCGCGACGCAGCCCTTCGCAGATGGTGGTGACCGCATCGACCGTGAACACGGCCCGCGTTTCCATCGCGCGCGTCGCCCGGTAGCGCAGGCTGCCTTCGGTGGTGGTGCCGTGATCGACTGCGGCGTCCTCCCAGAAGGCGCGGATTTCATAGACGACCGGAATGTCGAGGCGGCGAGCGACCAACAGCGCCGGAAAGGCGTTGAGCACCGGAGAGTGCGCATGGATCACGTCCGGCTTGATATCGCTGGCGACCTCAAGCAGACGTTTCTCGAGCGCGCGCATCTGCGCCCGCTCGCGCAGCAGCGGCACGCGGTCTATCGTGCCCGGCGTCCACGGCGTGCGGTGGAAGGTGAGGCCATCCACCTCCTCGACCAGCGGGCCCGGCGCGGTGTGCTTGACGCTGGTCACGTGATGGGTGTCCCAGCCCAGCTTGCGCTGCTCGCGCAGGATGGCCGCGGTACGGAAGGTGTAACCGCTGTGCAGCGGAATGGAGTGGTCCAGCACGTGCAGGATGCGCATGGATCAGGCTCCGACCAGCATGCGGCTGCGACGGCCGAACATGCCCTGGGCAAGGCGGATCGAAACGGCCGAGAACAGCATGACCACGCACATCACGAGCAGGAACATCGGTAAACCTCCGGGCAGCAGGACTTCGTTGGCAGACGTCGGGGCATGCGTCGTGATCGACGAAATCGCCAGCTTGGACGCCGCGATGAAATAGGCATGCACGAAATAGATGCCGAAACTGATGTCGGCCAGGTAATCGATCCGCGGCGGCACGCGCGTGCTCCACCGGTCGAAGGCGAGCAGGATGAGCGGAATGGACAGCGGTTTGAGTACGGTCTGCAGGGTGAAGCCGGCCTGAACCTTCAGCACGTACATGATGTACAGCGCGAGCACCGCGACGCCCAGCGGCCATGCCCACCTGCGCGCCCACGCCATGACCTGGGCGAAGTTGCGCGACACCCACATGCCCAGCAGATAGACCGGCAGGAAGTACACATACATGTTCAGCGGGCCGTAATGGCCGCCTCTGCCAGTGGTGGTGGCGTAAACCAGCAGCGGAATGATGGCCAGATAGAGCACCGGCTGCCGGCGGTCTATCCAGACGAACAGCGGTGCGCTCAGGTAGAACAGCACCATCATCGGAATGAACCACATCGGCGCCAGATGCTTGCCGGTCACGATGAAGGCCAGCACCTGCTCCCACTGCGGCATGTCGTAGAAGCCGGGCCACAGGCCGGGCCGCTGCGTGACGAACACGAACATCACGATCGCCGGCAGCGACAGCAGGATGTAGGGCAGCACCACATTCCGGAACTTGGTCGCGAGATAGTCGCCGTAGGCGAAGCGTCCGGAAAGGTGATGGAACAGGAAGCCCGAAATGAACATGAAGTAGGTCGAGGACTCGTTCGTGAAGCCCAGGACCAGACGCTTGGTCAGCGAGTCGGGCCAGTCGACCACCGGCTGCACGTGCGCGCCGACGATGAGCACGATGGCCAGCGCGCGGAAGATGTGGATGGAGCGCAGGAAGGCCTTGGATCGTCCTGTGGTGACCGCGGTCATGCGCACTTCCGGCCGTCGCCCTGTGCGGAGGCAGCGGTGCTGTTGCGCAGGAAGGCATCGAACATGAGCAGCGTCCACAGCGAAGCGCTGTAGTCGCGCCGGCCGCTCTGGTGCGCGTCGACCAGATGTTCGAGATAGGGACGGTTGAACCAGCCGGTATCCGCCAGCCGGCTGCCCAGCACCGCATCGCGCACCCGCTGTTTCAGCGGACCGCGGAACCAGCGTGCCAGCGGCACCGCGAAGCCCATCTTCGGCCGGTACATGATGTCGTGCGGCAGGTGCGGTTCCAGCGATTTCTTCAGCAGGTACTTGCCTTCCTGCCCACGTATCTTCAGCGAAGCCGGCAGCGTGGCCAGCCACTCGACCAGCGGGTGGTCCATCAGCGGTTCGCGCACTTCCAGCGAGTGCGCCATGCTGGCGCGATCGACCTTGGTGTTGATGTCGCCGACCAGAT
>OFDN01001814.1_pt1 | contig 13057 bp, 12 predicted proteins | sample 1520971 | NCBI WGS metagenome assembly OFDN01 (sample SAMEA94257418, study PRJEB24077) | hot springs metagenome | biome: Aquatic biome; feature: Geographical feature; material: Water | place: India | collected 2012-06-12 | depth 5 m | reverse complement strand
TTGCGGCCGAGCCAGCCTGCCTCGACATATTTCACCAGCAGCGGGCAGGGGCGGTATTTGGAATCCGCGAGCCCGTCATGAAGCACCTGCATGACTGAAAGGCAGGTGTCGAGGCCGATGAAGTCGGCAAGTTGCAGCGGGCCCATCGGATGGTTGGCGCCGAGCTTCATCGCCGTATCGATGGCGTCGACCGAACCGACGCCCTCATACAGCGTATAGACGGCCTCGTTGATCATCGGCAGCAGGATGCGGTTGACGATGAAGGCTGGGAAATCTTCCGAGACCGAAACCGTCTTGTGCAGTTTCCCGACGAATTCCTTGGCGAGCTCGAAGGTCTGGTCGTCGGTGGCGATGCCGCGGATCAGCTCGACGAGCTGCATCAGCGGCACCGGGTTCATGAAATGAATGCCGATGAAGCGTTCGGGACGATCTGTCGCAGCAGCGAGCCGGGTGATCGAGATCGAGGAGGTGTTGGAGGCCAGCATCGCATCGGGCTTGATATGCTGGCAGACGGCGGTGAAGATCTTGCGCTTGGTCTCTTCGTTCTCGGTCGCCGCCTCGATCACCAGGTCGCATTCGGCCAGGCCCTCGAGCGACGGCGCGGCCGTGATCTTCGACATGGCGACGCGGCGGATCTCGTCGCCGATCGCGCCCTTCGCCACCTGGCGGGCCATGTTGCCGTCGATCGTCGCCAGCGCGGTGTTGATGCGCTCCTCGGCGAGGTCGTGCAGCTTGACCTCGAAACCAGCCACCGCCGCGACATGGGCGATGCCATTGCCCATCTGGCCTGCGCCGATAATGCCGATCGTCCTGATCGCCTGGTCCGACATGGTCTGATCCATCTCCGTGGCGCGGCGGATCGTCCGCGGCGCGAGGCCGCCCGCAAGGACGGCCCGATAATCCTTAGGGTCAACCGCCCGAATCAGCGGCGCATGCCGCCGATCCTAGCAGCCGCAACCGCTCAGCGGCCGATCTTGCCGAGCTCGGCCGCAAACTCCGGCATCAGCGTGAAGAGATCGCCGACCAGCCCGTAATCGGCGATCTGGAAGATCGGCGCTTCCTCATCCTTGTTGATCGCGACGATCACCTTGGAATCCTTCATGCCGGCGAGATGCTGGATCGCGCCGGAAATGCCGACCGCGACATAGAGATCGGGCGCGACGACCTTGCCGGTCTGGCCGACCTGCCAGTCATTGGGCGCGTAGCCGGCATCGACGGCGGCGCGCGAGGCGCCCATCGCCGCGCCGAGCTTGTCGGCGACGGGCTCGATCACCTGGGCGAAGGCCTCGGCCGAGCCGAGCGCGCGGCCGCCGGAGACGATGATCTTGGCGGAGGCGAGCTCGGGCCGGTCGGATTTGGCGACCTCCTCGCCCTTGAAGCTCGACAGGGCCGGGTCGGCGCCGGTGGCGACGGCTTCGACTTGAGCCGATCCGCCCTCGCCCGCCGCCTGGAAGGAGGCGGTGCGGATGGTCAGCAGGATCTTGGGCTCGGCCGTCTGCACCGTCTGGATGGCGTTGCCGGCATAGACCGGGCGCTCGAACGTGTCGGGCGCGACCACCTTCATCACATCCGAGACCTGCATCACGTCGAGCAGCGCGGCGACGCGCGGCAGCACGTTCTTGCCGGTGGTGGTGGAGGGGGCGACGATGGCGTCATAGCCGGCGGCGAGCGTGACGATCAGCGCAGCCAGGGGCTCGGCGAGGTTGTGGCCATAGATCGGGGCCTCGGCCAGCAGCACCTTCTCCACGCCGTCGAGCTTGGCGGCATGGTCGGCGGCGGCGCGGGCGCCCTCGCCCGCCACCAGCACATGCACGGGCTTGCCCAGCGCCTTGGCGGCGGTCAGCGCCTTGTGGGTGGCGTCCTTGACCGTGGCGTTGTCGTGTTCGGCAATCAGCAGCGTCGCCATCACAGCACTCCCGCTTCGTTCTTGAGCTTGGAAACCAGTTCGGCGACGGAGCCGACCTTGATGCCGGCGGAGCGTCCGGGCGGCTCGGTGGTCTTCAGCACCGTCAGCCGCGGGGCGACGTCGACGCCGAGCGCCTCGGCGCTGGTCTCGTCGAGCGGCTTCTTCTTGGCCTTCATGATATTGGGCAGCGAGGCATAGCGCGGCTCGTTCAGGCGCAGATCGGTGGTGACGATCGCCGGCAGCTTCAGCGAGACGGTCTGCAGCCCGCCATCGACCTCGCGGGTGACGTCGACGCCGTCCGTGCCCAATTCGACCTTCGAGGCGAAAGTCCCCTGCGGCCAGCCCAGCAGCGCCGCCAGCATCTGGCCGGTCTGGTTGCAATCATCGTCGATCGCCTGCTTGCCGAGAATGACGAGCTGCGGGCTTTCCTGCTCGACCAGCTTTTTCAGCAGCTTGGCGACGGCCAGCGGTTCGACCGGCCCGTCGACCTTCACCAGGATGCCGCGGTCGGCGCCCATGGCGAGGCCGGTGCGGATGGTTTCGGCGGCCTGCGCCGGTCCGATCGAGACGACGACGACCTCGGTCGCCTTGCCGGCTTCCTTCAGCCGCAGCGCCTCTTCGACGGCGATTTCGTCGAAGGGGTTCATCGACATCTTGACGTTGGCGAGTTCGACGCCGGAGCCATCGGCCTTCACGCGGATCTTCACATTGTAGTCGACAACCCGCTTGACGGGCACAAGGATCTTCATCGTCAAATCACCGTTCAGGAGAGAAGCGCTTCAGGCCGCGCCGCAGGGGCGGCAGATCATCGGCATCGCGGCTCTCGGCTGGAATGCGGTCGGACCGTAGCGATGGCCGTTTGCGCTTGTCAACGCCATCAAAGTCGCGGCCGCCCCGCATGACGGCAGGGGCTCACGGCTGGGCGACGCGGCCAAACAGGGTCACGCCGCGCTGGATGAACAGCGGCGTCAGCGCGGCGCCGGCGGCGAGCCCGCCGAGATGCGCCCACCAGCCGACGCTGCCCTGCGGATCGAGCAGCGCGGAGACGAGCTGCAGCATGATCCAGGCCGAGAGCGCATAGGCCGCCGGGATGCGCAACGGGATCCATTTGAACGCCAGCCCCCAGATCCGCACCTGCGGATGCAGCATCAGATAGGCGGCGATCACGCCCGAGATCGCTCCGGACGCGCCGATCAGCGGCTGTTCGGAACCCGGGTTCATGAAGGCATGCGCCAGCGCGCCGGCCAGTCCGCAGAGCAGGAAGAAGGCGAGGAAGCGCAGATGCCCCATCGCATCCTCGACATTGTCGCCGAAGACCCAGAGAAACAGCATGTTGCCGGCGAGATGGGCCAGGCCGACATGCAGCAGCAGGCCGCTGAAGGGCGTGAGCCAGGCGGGCGCCTGCGCCAGTTCCGGCGGCAGCATCGCCGTGCCGAACAGCACCGAGGGAATCATGCCGAAGCCGGCCGCGACCGCGTTCTGGCTGTCGACGTGCCGAAACAGCAGCGCCAGGAAGACGCAGCAGCAGATCACGATCAGCCCGTAGGTGACATAGGGCGCGCGCAGGAAGCGCAGCGGCACCCCGTCATGCAAGGGCATGAACATGGCGTCAGCGGTTCTGCCCGGGAACCCAGAGCACGTCGCCCCCGGCCCTGGCGTTGAGATAGCGGGAGGCCACGAACAGGAAATCCGAGAGGCGGTTGATGTATTTCAGCGCGGGCGGGGCGACGGCCTCGCCCTCGCTCTGCGCCAGTTCGACCATCAGCCGCTCCGCGCGCCGGCTGACGGTGCGGGCGAGGTGGAGATGCGTCGCGGCAGGCGTCCCGCCGGGAAGCACGAAGGAGCGCAGCGCGCCGAGATCGGCGTTGAGCGTGTCGATGTCCCGCTCCAGCCGCTCGACCTGCGTCTGCACGATGCGCAGCGGCTCCCAGCCCAGCTTCTCGCCGGTGTCGGGCGAGGCGAGCTCGGCGCCGAGATCGAACAGATCGTTCTGGATGAGCCCGAGCATGGCGTCGACCGAGGCATCCTCGCCGGCGCAATGCAGGCGGGCGATGCCGATGCAGGCGTTGGTTTCGTCCGTCGTGCCGTAGGCCTGCACGCGCAGGTCGAATTTCGGCAGGCGCTTGCCGGTCGCCAGCGCGGTGGAGCCGTCGTCGCCGGTGCGGGTGTAGATGCGATTGAGAATGACCATGCCGCGGTTATAGCGCGGCGCAGGCGCAACGGAAGGGGCGACGCCCCGCAAAAAGCGCGCGTCGAACCGTCAGAAACTGTAGCCGAGGCGCGCGCCGAAATTGGCCGGGCCCTTGGGTCGGTCGCGTTCGGAACAGCCGACCGCGCCGAAATGCTCGAGCGTCGCCACCAGGCTCCAGCGATCGTTCAGGCGCACGCCCAGCGCCGCAGCCTCGCGCGAACCGGTGTTGCAGCCCAGCGCCAGACGGTTCTCGGGGACGATCGGCCCCGTCTTGCCGTCGTTGAGGGCCGCGCCGAGGCTGGCTTCGAAGAAGACGGTCTTGCTGAGATCGACGGTCCAGGTCGCGCCGGCATAAGCATAGCGCGTGCCGTTGAAATTGGCGCTGGCGCCCATGTGGAAGCGCGGCACGAAGGCCGATGAGACCCGGTCGCCGAAGCTCATCGCGCGCGGCGTCAGGATTTCGCCGCTGAAGTTGAGCAGGCCGCTTTCGCGCCCTGTCGGATAGGCGGCGGCCGCGCCGATGCGGGTTTCCCAGGAGAGCGGCGTGAGTTCGCTGGCCGGTGCGTAGCTGGAGACTCCGGCCGGAAGAGGCTGCGACTGCGCCCAGGCGGGGGAGGCAGCCACTAATCCGGCAAGGAGCAACAACGCGACGCGAAGCATGAGCCAATTTCTGTTGGGCGCCGGTAAGCCCGGCCGGGAAGGCGTTAGTGAAGCGCAGAGACTCGTGACGAGATTATGGCAGGATTGCGGCCAGGCCGGCGGCGCAATGCGTCACATGAATGAATACACACGTGATATCAGCGGCTTGGTAGGTCGAGAGCCCGCCTTAATCAGGGTGTTTCAGCTCAACCGCTGCGCCACCAGAGCACGCCGAGAATGACCAGGATCGCGACGAATTGCAGGACGACGCGCAGGCGCATCAGCGTCTGCGAGCGTGTCGGGCTGCCGCCGCGCAGCATGTTGACGAGGCCGAGCAGCAGCACGACGGCGACAGCGCCGACCGCGACCGGGACGAGGGAACCTGAGATGCTCATGACGCCCATGTAGTGCGGCGGGACAGGCTTGGCCAGACTGGCCTTGCCGGCGCCGCGTCATTCCGGGCGGGCTTGCGGGCCCGCGCCCGAAACGGGTGATTGCGAGAGCGCCGCCGCTCGCTCCAGAGCACGCGCCGCTCGGCTCGATTCGACCTGATCGGATCAGGCCCTAGCGGTAGCGCCGCTGCACGATCAGATGCGCGGCGACCGTCAGCAGGATCGTCGCGGTCATCAGGATGAAGGAGATGGCGCCGCCGAAGGGCCAGTTGTTCTGCTGCGCGAACTGGCCATAGACCAACGGACCCATCATCTGGAATTTTGGCCCGCCGAGCAGCACCGGCGTGGCGTAGGCGTTCATCGCCAGGATGAAGGTAAGGATCGTGCCTGCGAGAATGCCCGGCAGCGCCAGCGGCCAGAGCACGCGGCGAAACATCGCGGCCGGACTGGCGCCGAGGCTGAAGGCGGCTTCCTCGACATGGCGCGGGATGCCCTCGATCACGCTTTGCAGCGTCAGCACCATGAAGGGCAGGTTGACCGCGACGATGCCGATCAGCACCGCGTTCTCGGTGAACATGATCTCGAGCGGCTGGTCGATCAGGCCCAGCCCCATCAGCGAGGCGTTGAGCGCGCCCTTGCTGCCGAAGGCTGTCATCCAGCCGGCGGCGCGCACGGCGTTGCCGACGAAGAGCGGCAGAACCACCAGCATGATCAGCAGGTTCTTGCGCGGGCTGGTCATGCGCGCCAGCACATAGGCCAGCGGGAAGCCCATGATCAGGCAGGCGATGGTGCAGATCACCGCGACCTTCACGGTCCGCAGCAGCACGTTGAGATAATAGCTGTCGGTGAAGAACTTGACGTAGTTCTCGATCGTCAGACCGTCGACCATGAACTGGCCGGGAATGAACTGGTTCAGCGAATAGCGGAACAGGATCGCGATCGGGCCGATCAGCCCGATCGCGACGAAGATCGTCGCGGGCACGACGAGCGCCCCGGCCAAGCCGGTGCGCCCGCCTGCGACAGCTTCTGGAGCGGTGGCGCTCATCTCAGACCTTGAAGACCTTGTCCCACCACTCCTTCATCGCCGAATCGTTCTTGGCGAGGAAGGCGTAGTCGAGATCCTTCAGGCGCTTCTCCTCCTCGGCCGTGAAGCCGATGCGCTTCTGCAGGTCGGCTGCGACGTTGAGGCCGGTGACGGTGCCGTTATAGCCCATATCGACCGCGAAAGCCTCCTGCGGCGCCTTTTCCAGCATCGCGTTGAGATAGGCGTAGGCGTTGTCCTTGTTCGGCGCGTTCTTCGGGATGACGAAGCCCGAGACATAGGCCGGGATGCCCTCGACGGGAGAGACGGCCTCGCAGGGGATGCCGGCGTTCTGCCACTGCACGACGCGCGCCTTCCAGATCGCGCTGATCCCGACTTCCTCGTTCTTCATCGCCTGGGCGAAGGCTTCGTTGGTCGGGTAGACGCGGGCGCCGGCCTTCTTGACCGCCATCAAGACCTCCTTGGCCTTGTCGAGGTCGTTCATGCTCTTGCCGTCGGTGGCGGCCATCGAGGCGGCGATCATGATCGACTGGTACTGGATGTCGATGAAGCCGATCTTGCTGCCCCATTTCGGGTCGAGCCAGTCCTTGAAGCCCTTGGGGGCCGGGCTGATGATCTTGGGATTGTAGATCACGACGTTGCCGGAATAGATGTGGCCGACGCCATAGGGGTACTTCATCGCCGGGATGAGGTTCTTGGCGTTGGGGATCTTGCTGTAGTCGAGCTGCTCGACCACGCCCGCCTCGTTCATTTCGAACATGTTGGCGGCCGACAGGCCGTGAATGTCGACCGTGCCGCGCGGCAGGCGACGCTCGGCCACCATCTTGGCCCGGCGCGGCGCGTCGCCCGCCTGGTCCTGCACCACCTCGATGCCCTTGGGCTTCAGCAGCGGCTCTTCGATGTTCTTGGTCAGGAGCCGCGCATAGTCGCCGCCCCAGGTGCCGACGACGACCTTGCCGCCCGACTGGGCGAAGGCAGGGCCCGACAGCGACGGCGAAAGCGCAGCGGCGCCGGCCCCGGCGGCCAATGTCTTCAGAAGGTCGCGCCTATGGATCTTGGTCATGTCTTAACTCCCCTGTTGGACGCCTGGATTCGAGGGTTCAGCTCTCGAGCGAATAGACGAGCCCGGCGTCTTCGGCCCACCCTATCGTGATCATATCTCCCGGCCGCGGCTCGGCGACGCCCTGCCGGTTCGGGAATTGCAGCAGCATCTGGTCCTGGTCGGAAAGCCGCACATGCGTCTCGATCAGCGCGCCGAGATAGGCCGCATATTCGACGCGCGCCTCGAACCGGTTCGCCAGCCCTTCGGATTCGGCGCCGACGGCGATGCGCTCCGGCCTCAGGGCCAGCGTCGCGCCGCCCTCGCCGGTCGCCGCCGCGCAGGCGATGGCGAGTCCGCCCTTGCTGACGAAGCGGCCCGGCGACGGGCTCTGCCCATCCAGAAAGGCGCTGCGGCCGATGAAGCCGGCGACGAAACGGTCGGCCGGTTTCTCATAGAGTTCGCGCTGCGAGCCGATCTGCCGGACCTTGCCCTTCTCCATCACCACCAGCCGGTCGGCCATGGTCAGGGCCTCTTCCTGGTCATGGGTCACCATGATCGTGGTCAGGCCGAGCTTGCGCTGCAATTCGCGAATTTCGACCCGGACCTCCTGGCGCAGCTTGGCGTCGAGGTTGGACAAAGGCTCGTCGAGCAGCAGCACATCCGGCTCCATCGCCAGCGCGCGCGCCAGCGCGACGCGCTGCTGCTGGCCGCCCGAAAGCTGGCGCGGATAGCGCTCGTCGAAGCCGGTGAGCTGCACCAGGCGCAACGCCTCCGCGACGCGCGGCGCGCGATCGGCGGCGGAAACCTTGCGCATCTCCAGCCCAAAGGCGACGTTCTCCGCCACGGTCATGTGCGGGAACAGGGCATAGCTCTGGAAGACCAGCCCGCAATTGCGCTTCCACGGCGGCAGCGAGGTGACGTCGCGCTCGCCGATGGTGATGCGCCCGCCGCTCGGCGGCACGAAACCGCCGACCATGCGCAATGTCGTCGTCTTGCCGCAGCCGGACGGGCCGAGCAGCACGAGGAACTCGCCATCCGCGATGTCGATCGCGACATCGTCGACGACGGTGAGGTCGCCATAGGATTTGCGCAGATGTTCGATTGACAGACGCGCCACGGCTCAGACCACCCGACTTAGTTTGACATAGCGATCGGTGACGATCATCGCCGCGCCGATCAGGACGATCTGGATCAGCGAAGCGGCCGCAACCGTCGGATCGATCTTCCATTCCAGATATTGCAGGATCGCGATCGGCAGCGTCGTGCGCCCGGGACCGACCAGGAACAGGCTCATCTCGAGATTGCCGAAGGAGGTGACGAAACCGAACAGCCCTGCGGCGACGATCCCGGGCCGGATGCTCGGCAGCGTCACGCGCCAGAATGTTGTGAAGGGTCCGGCGCCCAAATTCTGCGCGGCCTCCTCGATCGTGCGATCGAAGCCGGCGAGGCTTGCCGTCACCAGCCGCACCACCCAGGGGATGACGACCAGCGTATGCGCGCCGATCAACCCCGCCACCGAGCCGAGCACCGGCAGGCCGGTCGCGATCTCGGTCTCGATCTGGAAAACGTAAAGCGAGGTGCCGAGCACGATGCCGGGCATCACCAGCGGCAGCAGCAGCAGCGTGTTGACGGCGGGGCCGAGCACGATGCGATGCCGAACCAGGGCCAGGCTCGCGGGAACCCCCAGCGCCAGACCGACGATCGTGGCGATGACGCCGACCTGCAGGCTGAGGATGAAGCCGTCGACGAAGGGCTTGTTGCCCGGCACCGCCGCGAACCATTTCAGCGAGTAGCCCTGCGGCGGGAAGGATGGGATTTCCTCGCGAAAGAAGGCGAGCCATGTGACGAAGAACAATGGCATCAGGATGAAGGCGAGCGACAAACCCGCCACCCCGTTGAGGGCGATGCGGCCGACACTGAGGCGAGACGCCGTACTCAAACCTGTGCTCCCACCTTCATACTGCAATCCCTCTCTTGGCCGGGTCGCTTGGGCGACCTCTCAAACGCTTGTAAAGTGACGTTAGGGTATGTCGTCCAACTTACAAACAGTCAAGCCCGTTTCTGTTTGAATAACAGGCGCGGCCCGCCTTGTTTTTGAGCGGCGCCGCGGCACTGCCGGCGCGGATAGGGCGCTTTGGTCGATATTCGCGTCGTCGCTCCATGAGGCCGCCCTCTCTCCGCGGACCGCTCCGGCCCATCGTCCCGCATCATGTCTCAATTCTGCGGTCACGCGAAGCCGGTCCCCGCTTTTCCCAAGCCGACGCGGAAATCCTCGCCTGGCCCGGCCTCGCCCTGCCGAGGTCGCAGCAAGAGACGCGTCAGTGCAGCGTGTTCTTGTGGAAGACGCCGCCCTTCATGATCAGGTCGAGATGCTTGCCCTGCTCCTGGAAAAGCCCGAGATTCTTGAGCGGGTCCCCATTCACCAGGATCATGTCGGCGAACGCTCCCTGCCGCAGCGTGCCGAGCTTGCCTTCCATCCGCAGCAGCTGCGCGCCCACTGTCGTCGCCGAGCGGATGATCTCGATCGGCGACAGCACCTCGCTGCGCAGGATGAACTCGCGCGACTGGTCGACCTGGAGCTGGCCGAGCAGGTCGCTGCCATAGGCGACGGGAACGCCGGCGCGCTTGCAGATCTCGAGCGAGCGCAGGCCGCCATCGATGACGAGATCGTTCTTGGCCAGCATGTCGCCATTCATCCCGAATTCGGCGGCGCGCTCCTTCATCGCGTAATAGGCGACGAGATTGGCGGTCAGGAACATCTTGTTCTCGGCCATCAGCTTGGCGCTGGCGTCGTCGATCAGATTGCCGTGCTCGATGGCGCGCACGCCGCATTGCGCCGCCCGCGTGATCGCTTCGGGCGTGTAGGCATGGGCGCAGACATAGCGGCCGAAGGCCTTGGCCTCCTCGACGGCGGCGCGGACCTCGTCCAGCGAGAACTGCAGCGAGTCGAGCGGATCATAGGGCGAGGCGACGCCCCCCGACATCATGATCTTGATGTGGTCGGCGCCCAGCCGCATCTGTTCGCGCGCCGATTTGCGCACGGATGAGACGCCGTCCGAGACGTTCATCGTATAGGCCATGGCGTTGCAGCAATGGCAGCGCGCGCCGAAATCGGTGCGGCGGCGCGGGTCGCTATGTCCGCCGGTCGGGCCGATCGCCGCCCCGGCGATGAACAGGCGCGGGGCCGGAATGTCCCCGCCTTCGACCGCTTCCTTGATGCCCCAATCCGCCCCGCCGGTGTCGCGGACAGTGGTGAAGCCACGGTCGATCATGCCCTTCATCAGCTTGACGGCGCGCGCCGTCATCAGCGTCAGCGGCATGCTCTCGAGCGAGCGGATGTAAACCTCGGAGAGAAAGACATGGACATGGCTGTCGATCAGCCCGGGCATCAGGGTGCGGCCGCCGCAGTCGATCACATCCGCCTTGGCCGGCTTCAGCGGCTTGTCGGAAACCTCGCGGATCAGACCGCCCTCGACGATCAGCTCATGGCCTGGCCGCAGCTCGCCATGATCGGGTTCGAGCAGATTGAAGTTGCGGAAATGCAGCTGGCTCATGGCAACGCCTCCCTACGGCTTCGCCCTATGGCGGCACCTCGGTCTCCAGCTGATATATTGCGAGGATTATCCTGGCTTGTCTACGGCTCATTCCCGGATCTGCCGGACGCTGCGCTGGCGAAGCCGAACCGCAACGCGGTCGTCCGGCTACGACATCCTCGAGCCGATACGACGATCCGACGCCGCTCAGATGCCGATGGCGGCGGGGCCGCGGTCGCGCAACCGTCCGCGCAGCGGCGCGGACAGGTCCTGGGCGAGCAGCCGGCTGATCGCGGGCAAACCGTCGAGCAGGCTGGGAACGAAGGCTTGCGACGGCGGCAGACGCTTCGGCAGGGCGTGCAACGCCGCCGCCATCACCAGCGGATCGCGTGGGCCGCCACCATCCTGGGAGGGGTCGAGCAACACGTCGATGAGCTTCAGCGCATCGGCGCGCGCCGCCCGGATCGCCTGTTCCAGCCTCGGCTTGACGCGCGGCACGATCAGCGCCGGCTTGTCGAAGGACAGGATCTCGCAAAACGTATTGTAGCCGCCCATGGCGACGACGCAGTGGGCGCGGTTCATCAGCAGTTCGAGCCGCGGCTCGAAGCCGAGCCCTTCGAGCCTGGGGATCCGCGCGATCCGCTCGGCGAATTCCTTGCGCCGCTCGCGCGACATGAACGGGCCGAAGACGATCAGCGCCGGCAAGGGAATGGTGGAATCCGCCTCATAGGCCGAAATCACCCAGTCGATCACGGCGGCTCCGTCGCCGCCGCCGCCCGGCGTCACCAGGATGAAGGGATCCTCGGTGATGCGCGGATAGCCGGTGGGGGGCATGGGACTCGGCACCGCCCGCTTGAGATAGCCCGTATAGGTGATCTTGCCGGCGAACAGATGCTGGTTCGGCAACCCGGCCAGCGGAGCATAGACGCTCTCCAACCCATAGACGAAGATGTCGTCATAGATCTCGCTGAGCGCCTCGAGCGCCCCGCTCTGGCGCCATTCCTCGTGCAGCTTGTCCGGCTCGTCGAGCACGTCGCGCAGCCCCAGCACGATCCGCGCGCCGCGGCGGCGCAGAATCTCGAGCGCCGGCACGAGCTCGCCGCGCAGTCCGATCGGCTCCTTGTCGACGATGACGACGTCGGGATCGAAGGAGAGCACCACCGTCTTGATGATGTCGGTGCGCAGCCTGATCGTATCGTTGAGGTCGAGATTGAGATGATGCGGGCCATAGCGCCCGTCGCTCTGCTTCTCGACCCCCGGGATGCGCACATAGTCGACGCCGTCGCCGAACTGGAAGCTCGAGATCACCGACGAGCCGGATACGATGATCACTGATATATGAGGATAGCTCGCGACCAGCGAATTCGCGATGGCGCGGCAGCGGCGGATATGTCCCAGCCCGAACGTGTCATGGCTGTAGATCAGCACGCGCGGCGCGTGGGGGTCCCGCGGGGTCCGCTCGCTGCTCGCTAGATCGACGACATTGAAAGGCATGAACGGGTCGCCCTCCGGCGGCGAGGCCACGCGACCTCGTGGCGAGGACGACATCCGCAATGCCTGACTTATAGCGCGATGTCAGGCCTGAACCAAGCCGGTTCCCATAGGGACGCCAAACCGGATCAGGCGAGCCCGAAAATCATCCTGGGGTTGGTCGCGGTCACGGCCTGATGCTCCGTGAGCAGTGCGAGCATCGCCGCCAGAGCGTCCCAGCCGGCGAGGTCATGATCCCGGTGGTGCAGCAGCAGGCCGATCGCGGTGCCGCCGGCCTCGGCGGCGCGGCGGGCGGCGAGGGTGGCGGCCAGTTCGGCGGCCATGTCGTCCAGTTCGCGGCCGATCCGCCCGCCCTGCCAGTCCATGACGTCGAGGTCCGTATGGGCGAGACGGGGGCCGCCTGCGGGGCCGAGGCGAAAGCCGCGGAAGCAGGACAATCCGGCGAAGCCGAGCGCCGGCAGGCGCGCGGCGTGGTCGGGCGCAATCCGGTTCCACGGCGGCACGAAGATCGGGAGCACCGCCTCCCCGAGCAGATCGGCGAGGCGTTTCCGGCCAAGCTCAATCGCGGCCTCTACCTCGGCAAGGGTCCGCTCGACCCCGAATTCCGACTTCCTGGCGCCCGGCGCGCCATGATTGCGATGCCAGGCACCATGCTGGCACGGCAGCAAAAGCGGCTTCTCGGCCAGGTCCGCAGCGAGCTCGGGCTCGGCCAGCATCGGGATCACCGCCAGCAGCACCGGCAGCCGGAACTGCGCGGCGAGCCCTGCGAGCCGGTCCAGCGCCGGCCCCGGAGCGATCGCGTCGTCATCGCGCAGCCAGAG
>OFDN01001813.1_pt1 | contig 13062 bp, 13 predicted proteins | sample 1520971 | NCBI WGS metagenome assembly OFDN01 (sample SAMEA94257418, study PRJEB24077) | hot springs metagenome | biome: Aquatic biome; feature: Geographical feature; material: Water | place: India | collected 2012-06-12 | depth 5 m | reverse complement strand
CTACGGGTCCGCGCCTGCTGCTCGCCGATCCGCAATGGGCCCCTGCCATCCTGAGCGCGGCGGAGAATGTCGCCGACCAGAACGGGCTTTCGTCGGTGCACGCGACCTTTGTCGAGCCTGCGCAGCTGCCGCTGTTCGAACAGGCGGGCTGGCTGATGCGCTCGGACACGCAGTTCCACTGGCATGACCAGGGCTATGGCGATTTCGAGGGCTTTCTGGGATCGCTCGCCTCGCGCAAGCGCAAGGATCTGCGCAAGGAGCGCGCACGGGCGCAGGACGGCGTCGAAATCGTCCACCTGACCGGCGATGCGATCACCGAAGCGCATTGGGACGCGTTCTGGATCTTCTACCAGGATACCGGCGCGCGCAAATGGGGCCATCCGTACCTGACCCGCGAGGCGTTCAGCCTGATGGGCCGGACCATGGCCGATCGCATCCTGCTGATTCTGGCCCAGGTCGAGGGGCACCCGATTGCCGGCGCGCTCAATTTCATCGGCAGCGACACGCTCTATGGCCGCTATTGGGGCTGCACCGTCGACAAGCCGTTCCTGCATTTCGAGCTGTGCTACTATCAGGCGATCGACGCGGCGCTGGCGCGCGGCCTGACACGCGTCGAGGCGGGCGCGCAGGGCGGGCACAAGATGGCGCGCGGCTATGCGCCCGAACTCACCTGGTCGGCGCACTATATCCCAGATCCCGGCTTCCGCCGCGCGGTCGCCGACTTCCTGAAGCGCGAGCGCGCCGCGGTCGCCGCCGATCGCGAAATGCTGAGCGAGATGCTGCCCTTCCGCAAAGGCGAGCGACAGGCTTGACGTGCGACGCAACCCGGCGCACGATCATCGCCTGACACCCCTTCCAAGCCCTTGTTCTTCCAACAGAAAGCCACCATCGATGCGCACGATCCGTCTTGCCGCCCTGCTGCTCGCCTGCGCCAGCCCCGCCCCCCTTTTGGCGCAGAATGCGCCTGATAGCCGGCTGACCGGTCAGGACCTTTTCTCGCTCGAGGTCGCGGCCGATCCGCAGATTGCCCCCGATGGCAGCAGGACCGCGTTCGTCCGCCGCGCCAATGACGTGATGAGCGACAAGGCGGTCTCGTCGATCTGGCTGATCGACAATGCGAGCGGTGAGCTGACGCCGCTCGCCGCCGGACCCGGCAGCCACAGCCAGCCCAGCTGGTCTCCCGATGGCAAGCGCCTCGCCTATGTCTCGACGGCCGAAGGCGGCGCTCCGCAGCTGTACGTGCGCTGGGTCGGTACCGGCCAGTCGGTGCGGATCACCGGCCTGCCCGAAAGCCCCGGCAACATTGCCTGGTCGCCCGATGGCAGCCAGATCGCCTATACCATGTTCGTCCCCGCCGAGGGGCTGAAGCTGGGCAAGGCTCCCGAAAAGCCCGAGGGCGCGACCTGGGCCGCGCCACTCGAAACCTATGACCTGCTGGCCTATCGAGCCGATGGCGCGGGCTATCTGAAGCCCGGCTTCGACAAGATCTTCGTCGTGCCCGCCACCGGCGGCGCGCCGCGTCAGCTGAGCTTTGGTGACTATCATGATGGCGGCGGCCTGACCTGGAGCAAGGACGGTCAGACGCTCTATTTCAGCGGCAACCGCTCGCCAAACTGGGAGAATGACCCGCAGGATGGCGAAATCTATGCGCTCGATATCGCGAGTGGCAGCATCACCGCACTGACCGACCGCGACGGACCCGACGCCGGGCCTGTCGTCTCCCCCGATGGCAGCAGAATCGCCTATCTCGGTTTCGACGACAAGCTGCTCGGCTACCACAACGCGCAGGCCTATGTGATGAACCGCGACGGCAGCGGCAAACGTGCGGTTGCACCGTCGCTCGACCGCAGCATCGACGCGATGGTCTGGGCACCCGACGGCCAGGCGCTGATCGCGCAATATGACGATCATGGCGAAACACTGGTCGCGCGCATCGGGCTCGACGGTTCGGTGCGCGAGATCGTGCGCGGCCTGACCGGACCGGCGCTCGACCGGCCCTATTCGGGCGGATCGTTCAGCGTCGCGAAGAACGGCGCGATCGCCTATTCGGGCGGCAACGCCACCAAGCCTGCCGATGTGATGCTGGCGAGCGGCGGCAAGACGCGCGCGCTGACCCGGCTGAACAGCACGCTGATGGCATCGAAGCGGCTGGGCGAGGTGCGCAAGATGACCGTCGCCTCCTCGTTCGACGGCCGCGAGGTCGAAGGCTGGCTGACGCTGCCGCCCGGCCATGTCGCGGGCCAGCGCGTGCCGCTGGTGCTCGAGATCCATGGCGGACCCTTCGCCGCCTATGGCCCGCATTTCTCGACCGACAACCAGCTTTATGCCGCTGCGGGCTATGCGGTGCTCTCGGTCAATCCGCGCGGATCGACCAGCTATGGCGCGGAGTTCGCCAATCTGATCCACCATGCCTATCCGGGCAATGATTATGACGATCTGATCTCGATGGTCGACAAGGCGATTGCCGATGGCGTGGCCGATCCCGACCAGCTGTTCGTCACCGGCGGATCGGGCGGCGGGGTGCTGACCAGCTGGATTGTCGGCAAGACGACGCGGTTCCGGGCGGCAGCGACGCAGAAGCCGGTGATCAACTGGACCAGCCAGGCGCTGACCGCCGATGGTCCCGCGTTCTTCGCGAAATACTGGTTCGGCAAGATGCCCTGGGAGGACCAGGCGAGCTATTGGGCACGCTCGCCGCTGTCACTGGTCGCCAATGTGAAGACGCCGACGCTGGTGGTCGTCGGCAGCGAGGATTATCGCACCCCGGTGAGCGAGTCAGAGCAATATTATACCGCGCTCAAGCTGGTTGGCGTGCCGACGGCGCTGGTCAAGGTGCCGGGTGCCAGCCATGGCGGGATCGCGGCAAGGCCGTCGCAAAGCGCGGCCAAGGCGTCGGCGATCATCGCCTGGTTCGAACGCTACCGCAAGGCAGCGCGCTGATCCGATCAGGCAGCGCGCGCTGCGATCTGCTGGAGCCAGGCGCGGGCTTCGCGCTGGGCTTCGGCGATCTGCCGTGCGGTCATCTCTTCCGAGATTTCGGCGCGGCACAGCTGGCTTTCCTCATGGCCCTTGACGGCGGCGAGGTTGAACCATTTGTGCGCCTCGATCAGATCGACATTGACCCCGTTACCGCCGGTGGAGAACGCCACGCCCAGTTCGAAATAGGCGTTGATGTCGCCGCGCGCGGCCGCCGCGAGCTTACTCTCGATCAGGAAGGTCGCCGACTTAAGACTATTTGCCATCTCACATGCCCCTCTATTGCATGATCGGAAATTCCGACGGGGCAAGATTGGGAAAGGCGCGTAAAAAAATGGTTAATTCGGCAGATACCATGCCACAAGTTTTACATTCAGACCGGGTTTACCGGCATGTTATCGATCAACCGAGTGCGACCTATCCGCGCAGCGACCAGAAGGCGCGCTGAGCGATCCAACTGATCAATTGGTTCGAGCGTCACGGCATCGGCCAATGTGACATAATCGATCGAAGCAAACCCGGCGGCCAGCAGCGCCTGTTCGATTCCCTCGATCGCGACCTTGACGGGTCCGCCCGCCTCGATCACCGCGATCCCCGCCTGCATCGCGCGCGGCAGCATCGCGGCGGCAGCGCGCTCCTCGGTGGTGAGATAGGCGTTGCGCGACGAGAGCGCCAGGCCATCCGCGTCACGCACGGTTGGCACGCCGATGATGTCGAGCCCGAAATTGAGATCGCGCGCCATGGCGCGGATGACCGCGAGCTGCTGGTAATCCTTCTCGCCGAACAGCGCCATGTCGGGCTGGACCTGGTTGAACAGCTTGGCGACCACGGTGGCGACGCCATCGAAATGGCCAGGCCGCGCTGCACCGCACAGGCCATCGCTGACCCCGGCCACGCTGATATTGGTGGCAAAACCTGCGGGATAGACCTGCTCGACATCGGGGGCCCAGAGGATGGCGACGCCCGCCTCGCTCAGCATCGCGGCGTCGCTGTCCTCCTGGCGCGGATAGGCATCGAGATCCTCGTTCGCCCCGAACTGTTTCGGATTGACGAAGATCGACACGACGACATGGTCGGCACGCTGCCGGGCTTCCTTTACCAGCTGCATATGCCCGGCGTGCAGCGCCCCCATGGTCGGCACCAGTGCGACATGACCGCCCTGCCCCCTGAGCAGCGACACCGCCGACCGCAACCTGTCAACCCGACGTAAAATTTGCACCTTGGTTAAGCCTCCGATAGGGAACGCCGCAGCTTAGTGCGGTACATATCGCAAGTGATTCACGCAGCAGCACTGGCACAATCATGCGCCTGCTGGAAGGGGCTGGAAAGACCATGGACATGATGACGCGCAAGGCGTCTCCGCATCACATCGTGTTTGCCAATGAAAAGGGCGGCACCGGCAAATCGACCAGCGCGGTGCATGTCGCCGTCGCCCTGTCATATCTGGGCTTTCGCGTCAGCGCGATCGACCTCGACCCGCGCCAGCGCACGCTGCACCGTTATCTGGAAAACCGCGTCCAGACCCAGCAGCGCCGCGGCATCGAGCTGCCCACGCCAAAGTTCGAGGTGTTCAAGGATGACAACCAGGCGCGACTTGAACAGCTGGTTGCCTCGCTTTCGCAGGATTGCGATTTCCTGGTCTATGACACCCCCGGCCGCGACGACAAGTTCGCGCGCTTCGTCGCCACCCGCGCCGATACGCTGGTCACCCCGCTCAACGACAGCTTTGTCGATTTCGACCTGATCGGCCAGGTCGATCCGGAAAATTTCAAGGTCCGGCGCCTGAGCTTCTATGCCGAACTGATCTGGGAAGCCCGCAAGGCGCGCGCCAAGACCGACGGGATCGAGATCGACTGGGTGGTGCTGCGCAACCGCACCCAGCAGACCGATGCGCGCAACAAGCGCAGGCTCGATGCGGCGCTCGCCGAGCTCTCGAAGCGGGTCGGCTTCCGCTATGTCCAGGGCCTGTCCGAGCGCGTGGTCTATCGCGAACTCTTTCCCTCGGGCCTCACCCTGCTCGACAAGGGCCATTTGGCGGATCTGGGCACCAGTCACATTATCGCGCGGCAGGAATTGCGCGAGATGGTCTCGGCGCTCAACCTGCCGGGCGTGGGCAGCCGCGCGCCCGAGCGCCAGCCGCAGTTGATCTGATCAGGGTTTTGCCATCAGCTTGAGCGTCATCGCGGTCATCGCTTCGGCGGCGGTCGCGATGACGGTATCGGCCTCGGGCGCCCAGAACGGGCTGTGCAGCGAGGGCATGTCGATGCCCTCCTTCTTCGCCTTGTTATACTCGGCCAGCGGTACCCCGCCGACCCAGAAGATCATGCTTTTGATATTGTCCGGATCGGCCCGGTAGAAGCGGCTGAAATCCTCGCCGCCCATCGACGGCGGCACCTGGGCGACGCGCTTGTCGCCGAACCGGCCTTTCAGGAACGTGCCGATTTCGGTGGTGAACTCGGGGCTGTTATAGACCGCCGGGGTGAAGGTATCGGCCAGCTTGACCTCGGGCATCCGGTCCTCGGGCACGCCGGCGGCAATCGCCTCTCCCTTGGCGATGCGCTTGATGCCATCGAGAATTTTCGCGCGCGTCTCGTCCGAATAGCTGCGCACGGTGAGCAGCAAGGTCGCCTCGTCCGAGATGATGTTGTGCTTCGCGCCGCCCTGGAAGCTGCCCACGGTGACCACGGCGGCATCCTGCGGATCGAGCTCGCGGCTGATCAGCGTCTGCAGCGTGGTAACGATGCGCGCGCCGAGCACGATCGGGTCCTTGGTCGATTGCGGATAGGCCCCGTGCCCGCCCAGCCCCTTCACCTTGATGTCGACGCTGTCGACATTGGCGAGCGCAAAGCCCGGCGTATAGCCGATGAACCCGGCGGGTGCCTGCGCGGCATCGTGAAAGCCCAGCACATATTGCGGCTTGGGAAAGCGCGTGAACAGCCCGTCGCCCAGCATCGCCACCGCGCCCGAGCCGATCTCCTCCGCCGGCTGCAGGATCATCACCAGCGTGCCCGACCATTCGGCCTTGCGCTTGACCAGTTGCCGGGCCGTAGCGACCCATCCGGTCATGTGCGTGTCGTGGCCGCAGGCGTGCATCACCCCGGTCTCGATCCCCGCAGGGCTCATCGCGCGCACCTTGCTGGCAAAGGGCAGGCCGGTCTGCTCGACCACCGGCAGCCCGTCCATATCGGCGCGCAGCATCACCACCGGGCCCGGGCCGTTCTTCATGACGGCCACCACGCCGGTCTTGCCGACGCCTTCGGTCACTTCGAAGCCCAGCCTGCGTGCCTCGGCGGCAAGCTTTTTCGAGGTGCGCACCTCCTGGAAGCTGAGCTCCGGATTGGCGTGGAGATCGCGGTAGATTTCCATCAGCCCGGTCATGTCGGCGGCGATATCGGCGCGGATCGTATCCTGTGCAGCGAGCGGCGTGGCAGCGGCCAGCGCCAGAGCGGATGCGGCTATGGCGCGCACGAAGAATGATGCGACCGGCATATGTGTCTCCCCAGACATGTGTTTGGGGGCAAGCTAACGCCTTGTTTTTGCCCTGTCAGTCTAAAATGCTCATCCGATCCGCCGCGCCATCAGGACGCCGATCGCCATGACGGCCATCCCGCACACCCGCAAGGCCGTCAAAGGACTGCGCGGAACGCCGAAAAGGCCGAAATGGTCGATCATCGCGGCGGCAACGATCTGGCCGAGCAGGACGAGGAACACCGCATTGCCGATACCGAAGCGCGGTCCGATCCAGGTGATCGAAAGGACGTAGAAGGCAACGAATGCGCCGGAAAAGAACAGGTGCATGGGCGCAGCACGCAGCCTGGCCATATCCGGCAGGCCGACCACTCCGGTTGCCGCGATGGCGATGAGCAGCGCCGACAGGAACAGGATGACCGATGCGGCTGCGGGATTGCCGAGCCGGACACCGAGCTGTCCGTTGAGCGCGGCCATGACCGGAATGCCAATTCCGGTCATCAGCATGATGATCGAATAGCCGAGAGCGGTTCCGCTTGGCATGTGCGGTCAATTCATCGGCCGCAGATCGATGATGTCCATCGTCGATTCATAATAGGGCCGCGGGAACACGATCCGCCAGCGGTCCTTGCCGATGCGCTCGACGGTTCCGGCCAAATCGCGCTCCTTGTCCTGGCCATAAGGCACCAGACCCTCGTCATCGCCGAGCATCAGCGAGCCCAGAAACACGCCCCTGCGCTTGCTATCGGCATGGATATAGCCGACCGGGCGCTGCGATCCCGTCAGCTTGACGAACTGACGCTTGTCGCCGCTGCCGTAGATGGCGCAGACAAAATCCGGATAGGCGATAAACGCGAGAAACTGTCCGCCCAGCTTGTGCGTGGCGCACCAGTATTTGCCTTCGGGCGGAAGCGGGTCCGCAAGACGCTTGTCGGGATCGTAGAGCAGCGGGCTCTTCGCGAGTTCGTCGGCAAATTCGGACGCCTTCACTTCCTTGAGCGCAGCGGCGAACATGGCATCGCGCGCCTTGAGGCGCTCCGCGTCGGCGGGCGTGGCGACATCCTGCCAGCGCTCGGCGATCGCCGCGCCGCTAGCCGATAGCAGTGCCAGTCCTGCCAGCGCCTTCCAACCAAACTGCATCACGCCTCTCCCGCAGTCCCAGCTCATTTGTACGGCGCAAGGTCGAACGCGGCGGTCTTTCCGTCCAGGATGTTCTGCGCCAGGATATCGCCCTTCTGCATCGTCGCGCGGACGGCGTCTATGCCCTGCTGCCAATGGACCTCCATGGTCGCGCGCGAGAATTCGAAATCGCGCATCCCGCTCTCCCATTTCTGCACCTTGTAGATCAGGTGCACAATGTTGACCGCATTGTCATTCACCAGCGCGCGCATCCGCTGCACATCGGGCTGCGAGCACATCTCCTTCGGCAGCATCGAGAGCACGTTGCGCAGCGCCGCATGCTCCTTGCGCAGCTTCAGATAATAGTCGGTCACCTGGCGGGTGCGGCTGGAATAGCGGATGTCCTTTTCGCGGCTCATCACATCGGCGAACTTGGTGGGCAGCTCGCCGCGCGCCGGGAAGAGATCGACCTGAAACGCCAGCATGTCGCTGGTCTGGTTGTCGAGTACATAAGCGAGCGGCGTGTTGCTGACCAGGCCACCGTCCCAATAGTGCTTGCCGTTGATCTCGATCGGCGGAAAGCCCGGCGGCAGCGCGCCCGAGGCCAGCACATGGCGCGCGTCGATCGTCTGCGGCCCTTCCGGATCGCGCGTATCGAAATAATAGAAATTGCCCGATTCGACGTTCACCGCGCCGACCGAGAGGCGCACCGGACCGTGGTTGAGCCGGTCCCAGTCGACAAAACGGTCGAGCGTCTTGGCCATCTCGCTGGTATCGTACATGCTCACCGCAGCCGGCGTGCCCGGCCAGGCCATCGGCGCGGGGATCAGGTGCGGGCGGAAAAAGCCGGGCACGCCGACTGTCGCGGCCATGGCAGCGCCCGCGAAATGGTTGATCTCGCGCAGCGCGTCGCTGTCTCCCCATACGAAATCAGGCGCGCCCGAGGTGACGAGCTCCCAGAATTCGCGCAGCCGCTGGCATGCGACATGCGGCTCGTTGCCCGCGATGATCGCGGAGTTGATCGCGCCGATCGAGATGCCCGCCACCCAGTCGATTCGCACATTCTGCCGCACCAGCTCGCTGAACACCCCAGCCTGATAGGAGCCCAGCGCTCCGCCGCCCTGGAGCAGCAAGGCCACGGTCGGCGGCAACGGCACAGCGGCCGATTGCAGATCCATCTCTTCAAGCGATGCGGGCATTCCAGTTTCTCCAGCACATGGGGGCAGCGCATTTATGCCGCACTGCACAATAGACCAGTTCACGCAAAAATCGATGGTGCTAAATCGCACCTTCCGGTGTTACTGTTCGAAGCCAAGCCGCAAAAGGGAACAGCGCCGGTCATGAAGCTCGACGATTATCGCACCAGCGACAATATTTCCGACCAGCGCGGCGGTGGCGGAGGTGGCGGCTTCAACCTGCCGATCGGCGGCGGTAAGATGGGGATCGGCACGGTCATCATCCTGGGCATCGCGGCGCTCGTCTTCGGCATCAATCCGATGGACCTCATGCAGGGCGGCGGCCTGCCCGGCGGCGCGCCGGTGGCGACGCAACAGGGCGGGCAGAACGCGGCCCAGAGCTGTGCTGTCGATGAAAAGAGCAAGTTCAGCTGTCAGGTGCTCGCCAGCACCGAGGACACCTGGGGCGCGATCTTCCGCGAACAGGGTCAGCAATATCAGCCCGCCACGCTGACCTTCTATGACCGCAACGGCCGCTCGGGCTGCGGCGCGGCGCAGAGCGCTATGGGACCATTCTATTGCCCGGCGGACAATGGCATCTATCTCGACACCAGCTTTTTCGACGAGCTCGCCACGCGCTTCCAGGCGGCTGGCGATTTCGCCCAGGCCTATGTCATTGCGCATGAGGTCGGGCACCACATCCAGACGATCACCGGCCGTTCGAACGAGGTGCGCCGCGCGCAACAGGCTGCGAGCGAGGCTGACGGCAACGAGCTTCAGGTGCGCATGGAGCTCGAGGCGGATTGCTATGCCGGGGTCTGGGCGGCGCGCAACCGCGACCGGATCGAGCCCGGCGATATCGAGGAAGGGCTGACCGCCGCCAACGCGATCGGCGACGATACGCTGCAAAAGGCGGCGGGACGCAGGCCGGTTCCCGAAAGCTTCACGCACGGCACCTCGGCACAGCGGATGGCCTGGCTGAAAAAGGGCCTCACCACCGGAAATCCGGCGCAGTGCGACACCTTCAGCGCGGCGCGCCTGTAACCGGAGCGCAGCCTTTGCCCGGATGGTGCGTATGCGCTTGCAACAGGCGTCCATATGGTCGCCGCCGATAAAGGGGAAGACATATGCGCCACTCGATCACCGCTTTCGCCACTCTGGCCATGATGGCCTGTGCCCTGCCTGCCGCCGCACAGAACCAGGCCGCCGAGCGCCCCAAGACCACCGAGAAAATGGCCGAAGATGTCGTCACCCAGCCAGCGCAAGATGTCGGCATCGACAAGAAGGATATTCCGGAAAACCTGCTGCGCATCCAGGACAAGCCCTATTCGCTCGTCGGCATCAAGACCTGCGCGCAGATCCGCAGCGCGATCGGCGACATGGACGCGGTGCTGGGCGAGGATCTTGACGTGCCTTACGAAGCCAGTCGCGACGAGAAGCGCAAGGCGACCGCAGGACGCGTCGGTGGCACGATCATCAATTCGATCATTCCCTTCCGCGGCGTGATTCGCGAGATTTCGGGCGCGGCGGCGCAGGAGCGGCGGTACAATGCGGCCGTCTATGCCGGCGTCGTGCGGCGCAGCTTTCTGAAGGGCGTCGGCCTGCAGCGTGGCTGCAAATATCCCTCGGCACCGGAGCCGAATGCGGTGAAGTGAACTCGGCCCTTGATGTAATGCCGTTCTCCGGCGAAAGCCGGAGTCCAGGAGCGGGATGGGAGCATGCCGCCTTCTGGATTCCGGCTTTTGCCGGACAGCGGAACTAGAATCAGGGTGGGCACAACATGCGACGATTTCCGGTGCGACGGCTGGGCGATTGCCATACGGTCGATGATTTCCGCGAACTCGCGCGCAGGAAGCTGCCCTATCCGGTGTTCCACTATATCGACGGTGCTGCGGATGACGAGGTGACCCGGGGCCGCAACACCCAGGCCTATGAGGATTGCGATCTCGTCCCCAACGTGCTCGCAGGCGTCGCCGATATCGATATGTCGACCACGCTGATGGGCCGCAGGATCGACATGCCGCTGTTCCTTTCCCCTACCGCGCTGCAACGCCTGTTCCACTGGCGCGGCGAGAAGGCAGTAGGCGCGGCGGCGGAGAAATTCGGCACGTTCTTCGGCATTTCCTCGCTCGCGACGGTGAGCCTCGCGGAGATCGGCGAGAGCATAGCGAGCCCCAAGCTGTTCCAGCTCTATGTCCACAAGGACAAGGGGCTCAATGCTGCGCTGATCCAGGCGGCCAAGGCGGCAAAATTCGACGCGCTGGCGTTGACGGTGGACACCATTGTCTCGGGCAAGCGCGAGCGCTGCCTGCACACCGGCTTCACCTCGCCGCCGCGCCTGACGCCATCATCGGCGATCAGCTTCGCGACGCATCCGGGCTGGACGCTCAACTATCTGGGCCGCGAACGCTTCGCGCTGCCAAACCTTGAAAGCCACGTCGCGGCGGGCACCAATGCCGCGATTTCGGTCGCCGACTATTTCAACACCATGCTGGACCAGAACATGGATTGGACAATGGCCGAGCAGATCCGCAGCCAATGGGGCGGCCCCTTCTGTCTCAAGGGCGTGATGAGCGTCGAGGATGCGCGCCGCGCGGTCGATATCGGCGCAACCGCGATCATGGTCTCCAACCATGGCGGGCGGCAGCTCGATGGCAGCCGCTCGCCCTTCGACCAGCTCGCCGAAATCGTCGATGCGGTCGGCGACCGGATCGAGGTGATCTGCGATGGCGGCATCACGCGCGGCACGCATGTGCTGAAAGCGCTGAGCGTCGGGGCGAAGGCCTGTTCGGGCGGGCGGCTGTACCTCTATGCACTCGCCGCCGGCGGACAGCGCGGGGTCGAGCGCACGCTCGCCAATCTGCGCGGCGAGATCGAGCGCGGCATGAAGCTGATGGGCGTGACCCGGCTGGACCAGCTCAGCCGCAGCAACCTGCGCTGGCGGTAGCTATTTCGGGCGGCCGACCTCGCCCATCGCGCTGATGACGATGCGGTCGCTATTGGCCCCGCGCGCCAGCACCACCGTGATGGGCCTGTTGGGCAGGCCGGTCGAATCGAACCAGAAGCGCGCGCGGCCCTGCTCCGCTTCGTCTTTCTCTCCCTCGACAGCCGCTTCCTCGATCCGCGCGATCGTGCCCGGCTTCCAGTCCTGATTGGGCAAGGTGCGCGCGTTCAGCGGCACCCAGGCGCGGTCCTGCCGCGCATCGAATCCATAGCCCGACGGCGCGATCCATACTGCGATTGGGCGTGCGCTCACCACCGCCTCGTCGCGCGCCGCCGCGACGCGCGCGGCAAAGCGATCGGCATCCTCGGACAAAGCCGCGCTATCCCCCGGCAGCGCCAGCACCACCGCGCCTGCGACCAGGCCGATAATGAACAGCACGACCATGAGTTCGATCAGCGTGAAACCGTTGTGAAAATCCTCCCTCAGCTTGCTGGGGGAGGAGGACCGTTCGCGCAGCGAATGGTGGAGGGGCAGCGGGGTTATGCCACACCAACAATTGTGCGCCACGCTTCCCCTCCACCCCACCGCTTCGCGGCGCGGTCCCCCTCCCCGAGACAAGCTCGGAGAGGATTTTTGGACTTCAAGCCCCATCGGCCGTGATGTCCGCATTCTCGGCCTCGCCGCCCGGCGCTCCGTCGGCGCCCAGCGAATAGAGGTCGAACGCGCCGGTCGTGCCGGGGCTGACATATTGATACGGGCGGCCCCAGGGATCCTGCGGCAGCTTCTTGATATATCCGCCGCTGCGATAGCGGCCCGGCTGCGCGAGCGTCGGCGGCGCGGTGACCAGCGCGTTCAACCCTTCCGCCGTGCCGGGATAGGCCAGATTGTCGAGCCGGTACATTTCGAGTGCCTGGGACAAGGTCGCGATATCGCTGCGCGCCTTTTCGGTCATCGCCTTGTCCTGGCTGGGCAGCACGTTGATGACGACGATGGTCGCGAGCAGCCCGATGATGAAGATCACCACCATCAGCTCGACCAGGGTGAAGCCGTTGGCGCGTTTGCGGGTTTCGCGGCTCAGGCGCTTCAACAGCAGGGTTCGGATGTTCAGCATGGGGTATTCCTCTAAAGTCCGGTCAGGTTCTGAAGCTGCAGGATCGGCAGCAGGATCGACAGGATGATCAGCGCGACCGCCCCGCCCATCACCACGATGATCGCCGGTTCGAGCAGCGCCATCGCGGTGGTCGTGAAATTGCGGAACTCGCGCTCCAGATAATCGGCAGCGCGTTCGAGCATGATGTCGAGCTGGCCCGCGCTCTCGCCGCTGGCGACGAGATATACCAAAAGCGGAGGGAAAGTCCCGGCATTGCGCAGCGCCGCCGA
>OFDN01001810.1_pt1 | contig 13070 bp, 23 predicted proteins | sample 1520971 | NCBI WGS metagenome assembly OFDN01 (sample SAMEA94257418, study PRJEB24077) | hot springs metagenome | biome: Aquatic biome; feature: Geographical feature; material: Water | place: India | collected 2012-06-12 | depth 5 m | reverse complement strand
CCTTGCACCCTTGCACGTGGCTCAACCACGCCGAAAAACCCTTGCACGGACCCTTGCGCATACCCTTGCACCCTTGCACGCATAGGCCGATCACGCCGCCAACTGGGCGCGCGTGCCCGCCAGGAACAGATCGACCCCGAGCTGAGACTCCCTCACCGCGTCGAAAAGGGCGGCGGCCGCATCCTCACCGTCAGGCGGCTGCCATTCGTGAGGCACCACGACCGTGCCACGCCACTTCTGCCGCGCTCTCACACGCTCATAGCCCTTCTCGTTGTCGGCCCTGTCCCACACCCACACATCGCCCTGCCGCACACCCTTGTGCATATGCCGCCCGAGCATCGTGCCGACCGTCGTCTCGTTGTCGACGAAGCGCTCCCCCTTCAGCCCACACCATCGTCGGAACACCTGATACACGTCCGAAACGCGGGCCGGCCCGAACCGGAAGTCCGGCAGCAGCCCGTCCTTCCACTCCATCAGGAATCGGTCGCGCGCCGGCATGTTCAGCTCGATGAGGTTCTTTCGCGCCCTGCTCTCGTAGGGGCGCGTGTGCTCGTTGAAGTCGCCCAGATCCTGCTGCAGCAGCCAGTGATACAAGCCCGCCGCGCCGCCCGCGGCGATCTCATCGCCAAGCGCCCGGAAGTACTCGGGCGAGAACGTGCGCCGCGGCTCATACCAGATCACCGTGTAGCGCCGGTCCCCCTGGTCGAGCGCCATGGGCAACATCTCGTTCGACAAGAAGCAGAAGTTCGAGTGGTTCGCCTCGGTGCGCAGCGGCATGTACTTCTCGTTGATGTTAACCACCGGGTTCGTGACCAGGTTCTTCAGCAGGCCCTTGTGGTGCTTCAGTTCCTGGCGCGTCACCACCTCTTCCGCCACGCAGAACAGCATCTTCGAAAGCCAGTCCGTGTACTCGCTCTGCAACTGCAGCTGCGTCACCATCCGGCTGTACTGCCCATAGATCTCGCGCACCACATCGAAGAAGATCGACTTACCCGTACCCTCCGGGCCGTGCACGATCAGCGCCGTGCGCATCTTCGCCCCCGGCCGCTGCAACGGCAGCGCCAGCCACGACACCACCCAGCGGAACAGACCGTCGTCCTCATCGCACACGTCGTAGAGGTGCGCCACCAGCCGCTCGCACGACTTCGTGCCGTCAGGCTTCACCGGCCAGCCCTCAAACAGATTCACCTGCTCATCCGTCGTCGCCTCGGTCGGGTCGAACACCACATCGGTATCCAGCACCGTCCGGCGCGAAGAGGACGAAAGCCACCCCTCCACGGCCGCCGCGCCGTAGTGCAGCTTCATGGCGCTGATCTTCACAATGCGGCGCCGCAGCCCGTCCCAGGCGGTTTCCGTCGGGTAGATCAGCGCCCATTCCTTGCGGTCATCGCCCGACCCACCACTCGCCTTGCGCGGCTGCGCACCTTTCGCGCGCCCCCCGCTCTCGACCGCAATCTGAAGTGCGTTCAGCACCTGCGAGCGCACCACCCCGAGGCCCTCGGCCAAGTGCAGATCGTTGAAGTCGGTACCGTCTGCGTCCTGCGCAGAGAAGGCCGGCAGAACCGCCACCCCCTTGAACTTGCGTGCGCACGCAGCGGCAGACTTGCGGCCCGCGTTCTCCAGGCTCCACGTGCGCGGCTCCCCATCCCCGCGGCGCACAGTCAGCTCAATCTTCGGCACCTCCTGCCCCGGCGCGAATCGCGCGCGCACGCGCAGCACCTCGTCGGCCTGGTGGAACACATGCTCCACCCCGTCAGGCTCAACCGACTCAGGCACCCCCAGCGAAACGCAGCGCTCGCGCAGCCGCCGGCGCAGATGACGGTCATCGTCACCGCAGAACACGAACTGCGCATCCGGGTACAGCGGCCGGAGGGCGGCCGCCACCGGCTCCATATTCCCCGCATCGAAGGTCGCCACCACCGGCCAGCCCAGCGCCATATGCAGGCTCGCCGCCGTCGCATACCCCTCGCTGAAGGCAATGATCTTCGCGGCCGACGCATCGCCCAGCAGGTGGAACCGCCCTTCCTTCACCATGCCGGTGTTGAATCGCTTGCCACCCTCGGCATCGATGAACTGGCAGCCCGCCAGATCGCCCGCCGCATCGCGCACAGGCACCACCAGCGAGCTCTTCAGAAAGCGCACCCCGAAGGCCCGCACCTGCTTGCGGTCGAGGTAAGGGCTGCCGCCCTCGTCGCGCGCCAGCGACCAAAGACGCGCCGCCTTTTCCGCGGCCGTCTTCGCCTCTGCCTGGCGCTCGCGCTCCGCCTCCTTCTTCGCCGCGGCCCGCGCTGCCGCCAGATCGGCCCGGTCCTCCACCGACATTTCCCGGCCAGAGAACTGCACCGTGTACGCATCCGGTCCCTTGCCGAACGCCCCGTTCCACACGGTGCGCCCTGACCGCGTGCGCGCCTCGAACAGGATGTACCAGGCGCTCTTCTTCGAGCCCTTCTGCCCATCCGGCTTGAACCGGTGGTACTTACCGTCCGCCACCAGTTCAGACGCGAGAATCCCTTGGATTCCCGCCTCCGCCATCTGGTTGATCACATCGCCAAGTGACGCCGCCATGTGCGCCTCAGCCCGCTGTGCGTTTGGCAGCCACCCTCAGCCGCGGCCGGTCCACCACCAGGCTGCGCACCCGGTCGAGCACCTCCAGCTGCGCCCGCACGCTCTCCAGCGTCTCGCGCTCGATGCGGTCGAACTCCAGCCGGTCAATCTCACCATCGGCCAGCGCCTCCCGCAGCGCCGCGCACGAATCGCCGTACTCCTTCGAACTGGTCAGCACCAGATCAAGCAGCGCGTCATCACCCACCGCCGAAAGGTCAGGCAGCCGCACCACCACTGCATCCAGTTCGGCAGCCAGCGCCTCGATCACCCGCAGATCGCGGGTCACGCGATTCACCCGCGAAACATCCGACAGCGTCGGCTCCGCCGACCGCGGCTCACCGTCTGGCCGGTCCAGCGTCGCCTTGTTGCGCAACACCTGCTCACCGCGGCCAATGCGCGGCGCCAGCGCCGCCACCGAACCCGGGTAATCGTGCACGACGTGATGAAAAGCGTCCTGTGGGCTCATTTTGTGTAGGCCTCTTCAGATCAAACGTTGGGAGAACGGCATGCCTGCGCCATGCTGAGAAAAAGTGCCCGGCCGGGGAGGAGGACCCGGCCGGGACCGAAACTCGCCGAAGCGAGGCACAGGACACCAGGAGAGGGAGGCGCGCCCATGCAGATAGAATCAGCCTTCCACGACATCAACATCTCCACAGGGGCACATCATGAACGACGAAATCAACATTCAGTCAGCCGACCCGCGCGCGAGCGGTGCGGCGTCGCTGTACCTGACCTTCAACCTTTACCGTTACCTCGTAGGGCTCGGCGTGCTCTCACCCTCACTCGCAAACCGGATCGCACTGCAGGCCGCAGAAATGGCCGATACGAGCGGCCAATCAAACGAGGGAGTGATGTTCGAAGAAGCAGCAGACCTGTGCCGGGCCATCGCCGTCCGTCTTCGAGAACTGCCGGGAGCGGGAAACGCTCCAGCGAGGGAATAAGAAAGCGGATCACTGGCTACTCCTCAGTTGCTGCTCATCAGGCGGACACTTCACGCATCGGAGAGCACTCAGGCCGCGTCACGGGTCACCTCCTGATCACTCGCCTCTTCAAGACTGACCCCCCGCTTCGCCAGCAGATCGCGGATCTCGTACTGCCGCAGCGGCGGCACTCGACCGCCCCAGGCATAGACAGCCTGGACGGAAATGCTCAAGGCGTCGGCCAGCTCGCGGACCGAGTTGTTGAAGTGCGGGAGGACAGAGGATGTCTGCATGCCAATCATTAAAGCATGCTTTAACTCCGATGCAAAGCATGGTTGTAAAGCAAGCTTGTATCGTGTTCAGCATGCAACTGACCACCCAAGGCGAGCGTATCGACCATGCGCTGCGCACCTCCAAGACCAGCGTCGCCACGGCAGCGAAGGAATGCGACGTATCGGCGCAGTCGGTCTATGCCTGGGTCAGGGGCGACACGAAGAACCTGCGCGCAGAGCACCTCTTCGCGCTGGCGGAACTCACAGGGTTTGAAGCTCGTTGGATTGCGACTGGCAAAGGGCCTGAACGGCCTATCTATCGCAGGAACCCGAGGGCGGCTGAAGTCCTCAAGGCGATGGAAAGCCTGCCGGAATATCTGGTGGACAAGCTCGTTGACGACGCCCGCTCACTGAGCGAGATCGCTGAGAAGATCAAGCGCGACGGCACAAACGGCTGACAGACTTTCACGCGCGGAACTATTGCAGCGCGCGCAAGACCTCACGCTCGAATTCGCCTGTGGCCACGCAGCGCGTCCCACCATCTTCTCCGGGGAAGGTGTCACTGCCCCCGCTGTTGAAGCTGATGGTGTCGCGCATGAAGCCGTTGGGCGCATTCGCCCTCAACGTCTTCGTCAGCACGTACTTCGCAGTAGCCGTTACCGTGGTTTCCGAAGGCCCGACTTCTTCAAAGATGAGGTTGACGCGGCCATCCAGATCCATCGTCCGCTCCACGTCGATAAGGCCGGCAATCGGATGTTGCAGCTTGAACCGCTGCTTGCCCCGTGACGCAGGGAAAACGTACGCCTGATCACCCTGGATCGTGCTGAACCGCGTGTTGATCTCGCCGCAATCGACGTACTTCTCAGGATCACCCGAGTAGCTCACGTTGATCAAGCCGGATGACTTATCCAGGTTGTTGATCACAAAAAACTGCTTGCCCAGTCGGGGCACTGCTCGGGCCCACACCTCATCTCGCGGCGCCTGAATCCTGACCGCATTCGGCCGCAGGTTCACCTCGTGAATGGGCGGCGTGTATTTCGTCGTGCTGGCACAACCTGCAGTCAGCAGACATACGGCGATTGCATGGGCAGTTCTCGTTTTCATGTCGCGATGTTAGCCAACGAACATTAAAGCTCGCCTCATCCTTCCGGCTGATTTTCCCGCACAAATTTAAAGCTTGCTTGACTCCAGATTTAAAGCTTGCTTTACTCCGGGCATGCAGTTCAACCCGGAGGCCACCATGCCCGCAGCAGCACCCACCCTGACGCGCGACGCCAGCCTTTCGCGGCTGTATCGCCGCCTTGAGCGCGACACGCTCACCCACCTGCGCCAGCACTGCGCCGAGCAGGCGGCGCGCATTGACCAGCTCGAAGCCCAGGTTGAAAGCCTGCAGCGCGACCTGAGCAACGCCGAGATGGCCGCCGAAATGTGGCACCAGGTGGCCTTCGACGCTGCGGCCGATCACGACCTGCCCATCGGCGTAACCCGCGACGGGCAGGCGGGCATCGTGACGGCGAGCGAGGTGACGGCATGAACAGCCGCCAGTCAGCCCACCAGGCTCACAAGCCGTTGCCGCAACGTGAGCGGCTCGCACCGCTCAACCTCGTAGCCCATCTGAAGCAGCACGTCGTTCCATGCCGGCATGCGGAGCGCTTCGATCTCGGGAGAGTCTTCGGCCTGCGCTTCAGCCAGGTCACGCTCAAGTGCAAGAGCGTCTTCCCCCGCCCGCGCGCGGGCCAGCAGCGAACTGAACGTCTTGTGCGCGCGCTGCGCGTCAGCCGCGTGCATGCCGGCCTTGACGATGTGGTCGAGCACGGCGACCACCGCAATCAGCAGGCCCGCAACGCCCGCCAGTTCAGGTTGCTTGGCGAGCCAGCCACCGAAGGCCGCGGAGCCCGCAAGCAGGTTGATCGCACTGAAAGCACCCTGCAGGCGCGCGAAAAAGCGCCGCTGCCTCAGCGCGTAACGCGCGCCGTAACAGATGTCGAACTCGATGTCTTGTGCGGTGCGGGCCATGGTGCAACTCCTTTCATCTTGCCGGCGGCTCAGGTGGCGGCCGCTTCGGCGGAAGTTAGTTTTTCTGCTGATCAGTCGATCGATGCAGATCCATGGCGGCTCCTTTTCAAAGGTGTGGGTGATGACACTGGCCGTGTCGCCTTCACTGTAGCAGAGGCAGCCGCCGCCCCCATTCGCGTTTATCCCCGCGTCGTAACCGAAGGGGAGACCGCATGAACCCCCGCGACACCCTCACCCGCCGCGAGCTCGCGTTCTACCTGCTCGTCATCCTCTGCGGCCTGCTCATCGTGGGCCGGCTCGACTACGCCGACGCCGTCATGGTCGAGAACGAGCGCCTGCAGTCCGCCCTGGTCGCTGAACGCGCCGCGCTGGCCGCCGAGTGCAGCGCCGACATCGAGCACCTCGACCGCACCGTCACCCCCCGCCCCACCCAACTGGAGATGTGACCCATGCGCGAGCTGCTCTTCACCCCCATCCCCATCACCGTCTGGCAGATGCTCTGCCTGCTGGCCTTCGCCGGCTTCATCGGCTGGGTCGTCGCCGTCACCCTGCACTACGACCGCGTCGACGAAACGCTCTGCCAGCTGCACGCCACCGACCCGGCGCCCAACACGGCGCCCGCGCTGACCGTGGTGCTCGACACCCTCAGCGGCCTCTTCACCGCCCACCGTGAGCTCATGTGGCGGCACGCCGTGCTCAAAGGCAAGCCGCGCGACGGCAGCGTGAGCCTCACCAGCACCGCCGCCCTCGCCCGCGCCTATACCGTGCTGCGCGCGCACGGCCGCACGCCCAGCACCGCCGAATGGCCGGCCGACCTGCGCGAGCGCGCCACCGACGAACCGCTGCGGAGCGCCGCCCGATGAACGCCCCCGGCACCCTGCCCAACCCCTTCCTGTTCGAGCCGGACAACCGCACCCCGGTCACCGTGATGCTCGACCCCGCCACCGCCACGCGGCTCGAAGCGGCCATGGCCGAGCACCGCGAAACCCACCCGCACGCCGATGACGACGCCCTGTGCGACCTCATCTTCAGCACCGGCCTGCACTGCTTCGAGCAGGCGCTGAAGAACATGCGCACCGCCACCACTCGCCCGGAGGGCAGCAGCGATGCCGAGCACTTCTAACCCGCACACCATTGGCAACCAACTCATGGCGCTCAAGCCCGCGAAGCGGCGCTGCCCAAAGTGCCTGGGCCCCATCACCCTTATCCGCGGCTGCGGAAATCGCGGCGTGCCGACTTGCGACAAGTGCGGCTTTTTTCCGCGCGGAAAGATGGGCATCACCGATCTGCGCCTGACGTTCGACAACACCGGCACCGTCAGCGGATGGGCACAGCCCTCGGAATCAACTACGGAGGGCAGCACCCATGCCGAGCACCCGTGATCCGCGCCAGGTGCTGAAAGAGGCGCGCCAGATCGCCCACGACCACGGCTGTTTCGTGAGCGAGAAACACAGCGGCTGCAGCACCTACTACCTGCTTTACCGCCGCACCAGCCCGCCGACCCTCATCGGTCAGCGATCCACCGCAAGCGCACTGCGCACCCTCGTGCGCAAGGCCTGCAGCACACACTGAAGGAGCCCACATGCCCCGCCCCATTACCGACACGCTGCGCGCACTGCGTAACGGTCACTTCATCGACGAGGCAAGCGAAGACCTCGCACGCATCGTCAATGCCGTCAGCGAAACCGGCAAGAGCGGCAAGCTCACCATCGAGATCACCGTCAAGAAGGCCGGCCAGGGCCGCAACAGCGCCCTGTCCGTGCAGGCCACCAGCGCCGTGAAGCTGCCCAAGCAGCCGATCGACGACACGCTGATGTTCCCCACCCCGGACGGCAACCTGCTTACCGAAGACCCGCGTCAGCAGAAGCTCGACCTCAAGGTCGCCAGCGTGCCCAGCGCGAGCGACGCGCCGCTGATCACCGCCGCCGGCGGCTGAGCCACCCCGCCCTACCCATACGGAGAAGTCACCCCATGAGCACCACCGAGCCGCAGAACCTCGCCCAGACCCTCGCCGAACACATGAAGCAGCCACAGACACTGCTCGACGATTCGGCCCCGCACCGCTACACCCTCGCCCTGCCCCCGGGCTGGACGCATCACCAGATCGACGAAGAGCGCTACCAGGCGCACCCGCGCCGCGCGACCGGCAAGTTCCGCTTCGATGACATGGAGAGCTTCGCCCTCTACCTCAAGCGGCATAGCGACAAGAGCGACACCACCGCCTGGTGCAAGGCCGATTTTCCGAAGGGCCAGCTCTCGTTCTCTGCCGTGCTCAATGATCACGACATCGATGCCGACTACCCCGGCCACCGGGACTGGTCCGCCCACTGGTCGCCCGCGAAGAGCGAAGAGTGGAAGACCTGGATGGAAAGCGACGGCAAGCCCATGTCGCAGGTCGATTTCGCCTACTTCATCGAGCGCAACCTGAAAGACATCGCCACCGGCGAAGGCCTGCCCACCGGCACGCAGATGCTCCAGATGGCCACCAACATGGAGATCACCCAGGACTCCAAGTTCAAGAGCCAGGCCAAGCTGCAGAGCGGCGGCGTGCGGCTCACCTACATCGACGACGCCGACGAGGCCACCGAAAAGGCGATGGAGGTGTTCAGCAAGTTCGCCATCGGCATCCAGGTATTCCGCGGCGGCGAGGGCTTCCGCCTCGAAGCCCGACTGCGCTACCGCCTCAACCAGGGCAAGCTGCTGTTCTGGTACGAGCTGGTGCGCCCGGATGTCACCCTCGAAGCCGCCGCCCAGAAGCTCGTCGAGCAGCTGCGCACGGAGATTGCCGACACCGGCGTGCCGATGTACTTCGGCGAAGCCGCTGCGATCTGAGGCCCGCGACATGAGAAAGCGCGGCGCTCACATCAAGCACACGGCCGCCCAGCCGCCCGGCATCGTGTGCATCAGCCTCGACCAGCGGTACGAAACGCGGCTGCGCATGAGCGTCAGCGCTTTCCGCGCCGGCATAGCCGGCAAAGACCACTTCCTCGACCTCTGCGACACCCACGACCTGCTGGCGCTCGCCAACAGCATGGCCATGCGGCCAGTGCCCGGCGTGCCCGAGGTCTGCAAGGCAGCGGAGATCGCCATCCTCAACATCCACGACCGCGAACTGCAGACCGGCAAATGGGGCGTCACCGGCGACGAGTCCGCCGCCCTTGTGCTGCTCGCCGACACCGCCATCAGCTTCTGGTCGGCCCAGTCCGGCGAACTGTTCCGGGTGGCCTATCAGCGCATGGTGCAGATGCGGCGGGATGAGCGGGCGCGGCAGATGAGGGAGGTGGCGGCATGAGCGGCCGCCCCTGGACCGACCGCGAGCGCGACGAGCTGCGGCGCGCATACCCCACCACCCAATGCCGCGACGTCGCAGCGAAGCTGGGCCGCAGCGAAAGCGCGGTGTATTCCCAGGCAAACGCGATGGGGCTGAGCAAGGCCGATGGCTATGCCGCGGAACTGGGCCGTATCGGAGCCCAGCACCCCAGCGCGATCGAAAAGCGATTCAAGCCAGGACTCACCCCATGGAACAAGGGCACGCACTACGTCGCTGGCGGGAGAAGTGCAGAAACGCGTTTTCGGCCTGGCAACCGATCTGGCCGCGCCACCGAACTGCACAAGCCTATCGGCTCGGAGCGGGTGAGCAAAGACGGCTATCTCGAACGCAAGATCAATGATGACATGCCACTGCACAAGCGCTGGCGCGCCGTCCATCTGATCGAGTGGGAAGCTGCGAATGGACCGCTGCCAGCCGGCCACGCGCTCACGTTCCGCGACGGCAACAAGCAGAACACCGCGCTCGACAACCTCGAACTGGTGAGCCGCGCCGACCTCATGCGCCGCAACACCCGCCACAACCTGCCGCCGGAAATAAACGAACTCATCAGCCTGCGCGCTGCCCTGGTGCGCAAGATCAACAATCGGACGAAGGACACCGAATGAACGACATAAAGGAGCTTCGCGAAATTCTGTTCGGCGCGCTGCGCGGGCTCAACGACAAAGAGGCCCCGCTCGACCTCGACCGCGCGCGGGCCACCGCCGATATCGCGCAGACCATCATCAACAGCGCCCGCGTCGAAGTGGAATTCATCAAAGCTGCCGGCGGCAAAGGGAGCGGATTCATTCCCCTGAGCGGCACGCCCGCACCAGGCGCAGACCGCTCGCCGTTCCAGAACGCGATCGCGAACGTGACCGGGGGGAGGTGAAGCCGTGAAACGAACCGGACTCTATGCAGCGGCCATCCTCGGCGCACTCGCATCAGGTCACGCGCTGGTGTATGGGCCGGCGAAGCGGACCACGGCACCTAAACCCAAGCGCCTATCCGTGAATGACTGGGCGGCACTGACGACGGCCCAGCGCAAGCGCGAGCGGAAGGCAGCGAAGCGTGCTGCCGAACTACACCGGGAGAAGACGCGATGAAGATGGCCAAGGCCTCGCAGGCCGATATCGAAATGGCGATTGAACTGGCCACCGCGCTGGAAGCGTTATCCAGCCGCTGGGGCGCCAGCATGCCGGAGAAGATCGCGAAGGGACAGACCGGAGAAGATCGCGATGAGGCCTTCAGCCTGGACGATCACGAGGACTGCCGGCGCGTGTGCGAGTACCTGATCCAGCTCGGCAGCGGTGCATCGATGTTCCGCGTGGTCATGGGTATGAACACCGTGCTCGATCCGCGCAACGAACTGTTGGACCCGGACGCCGACACGCTGGAAGCGCACCCGCGCATCCAGGCCGCACTGAGCGCGATCGAGCCGCTTCCGGAGGGGTACGCCAAAGCCAGCGCGGCCGTCGCCACTGAGGCCGCTGTGCTGATCGAGCGCGCCAGGCGGGCGGGCGTGGTGCTGACCATCGAGACGGTTCCGCGACAGCCGCTCGCAATGGGGAACTACGACCTGGTGGTGCAGACCCGCGAGGTGCGCAATGGCTGAGCGACCGATCCTATTTAACACCGCGATGGTGCGCGCGATCGTGGCCGGCACCAAGACGCAGACGCGGCGGGTGGTGAAGCCGCCCCGCAGTCGCCCTGCCTTCGTGCTTCTCGACCACGGTAACGGTTGGTGGCCGTACCAGAGCGACGACGGCGAAAGCGAGCTCTGCGACGACGGCATGGAGCACCCCTACACCTGTCCCTACGGAAAGCCTGGCGACCGGCTGTGGGTGCGCGAGGCGTTCATGCACGAGCCGGCCGATTACTGCTGGGAAGCGAGCGTCAGCATTCCATGCCGGCCGGCATCTACGGTCTACCGCGCAGACTTTCACGAAAGCCAGCCGGGCGAAGGTTGGACGCCGAGCATCCACATGCCGCGCAGCCTCTCCCGCATCCTGCTCGAGGTCACCGCCGTCCGCGTCGAGCAGCTGCAGGAGATCAGCGAGGCGGATGCCAAGGCCGAGGGAGCGGAATGCCTCTTTTCCCCAACCTGCAGCGCGGCAGACCGGGAGCTCCTGGACATACCGCTGATGGAGGACGCGAGCCCCTTCCGCAACGGCTACGCGCTGCTTTGGGAGTCCATCAACGGCGCCGGCAGCTGGAAAGCCAACCCCTGGGTCTGGGTGGTCGAGTTCAAGCGGGTGACGCCGTGACCGACCGCCAATCCTGCATCCACTGCGCGCGCGTCTATCTCGCGCAGTCGCGGCACTTCACGAGCCGCCACCGCGGCTTCAGCTTCCGGCTGCTCGACTGGGCCGGGCAGATGCGGCGGCGAGCGATGACACGAGACCTGCCTGCGCAGGGCGATCTGTTCGGAGGACACAAGGCATGACGGAAGGAACTGCACGGGCGCCGCTACCCGCTGACGTAGCGCGCTGCACCGGAGTGGGCGACGACGTCGATTGTTGCGTTTGAATGTGAGTATAACGCCAAGCTAAGCGGCCGGCACGAAGCGCAGCGAAGTGACGGTCGCGCTTGAGCGTGGAGTTAGAGCGCGGAGGACACAATGAGCATTGACGCGATTGACGGCTGGAAAGCCTACGAAGAGAAGAAGATCCGGGAAGGATTCGCCAGCCGTGAGACCGACCCGAACTTCCCTCGGCTCGTTGCGAAGGCGAAGGCCCGCGGCTTCGAGCCGGCGCCGCTGAGCGCATTGCTTTGCACCGGCAACAACGATGAACTCTACACGTGGCAGGGCCGCGTGTGGGTGAAGTGCAAGGAAGAGCCGGGGCAGCTGAGCCTTGCGCTCTAACGCAGAGGTGAGCAGATGACAAAAGCGCAGCTTTTGGCAGTCGGCTCGACCGCCGAGTTATGCCCCGTTTGGACAGCAAAGGAAGAACGATGGAAAACAAGATCGTGATGCGCGACAGCCCCGAGGCGGCGCAATACCGAACCGACCTGAAGGGGTGGGTTTCGCGTGATGGCTTCTACTTCGGCGATGGCCCGCAAGGCGAAAGAACGGCCCGCTACGCCGGCTGCACCCATGTGCCGTGCGGCCGGTGCGGCGCGCCGACCCCGAAGGGTTACACGCAGTGCCGCGGCTGCCGAGACTTGACCGACATCGCCAAGTACGAGGCCATGCCACGCGGAGAGTGGGACGGCAAAGCCATGCTCTACTCGGAAGCCCGTGACCAGTATTACATCAGCCCGGACGATGCAGGCGAGGATCTGGAGGAAGGCCAGACGTTGGCCGATCTGCGGCTGGTGATCTGCGAGCCGAACTACGTGCGCGAGCTCGAACCGGACTACTGCTGCGACGATCTGCCCGAGGACGGCGACGTGCCGGACGAAGTGTTCGAGGCGATGAAAGAGTTCAATGAGGCGGTGGCCGGCATCGTGCTTTCGTGGTCACCCGGCAAGACGGCGCTGGCGCTGCCTGATGAGGGGCATAACGCAGCTTATCCGACACATCCGACCGATAAGCCGGACGGGTATGCGGGAGACGGCGCCCACGCGCCAACTGTCGAATAACGGACGGGCAAACCGGACACGAAGGAGCAAGCATGAGCAGGGAAGCGTTTGAGGCGTTTGGAAAGCGCAAGGTGTTTCCGAACGGCGGTGTGTCAATGGAATTTGTTCTTGCCGTTCCCGGACTTCGAGAAAGCTGGGATTGCTGGAACGAAGCATGGAAATCCGCCCGAGCCGCCGCGCTGGAAGAGGCTGCGGAGGTGTGTGACAGACAACACGACCGCGCACGCACATCGCCTGGAGCCGCGCGTGCGAACGCCTGCGCCGACGCCATCCGCGCGCTGAAGGAGCAAGCATGAAAATCACCGACGCGCTCTACCGGGAATGGGCGCTGAAGCTGGCGCTGGGATTCGTGTGCTACTGGATAGT
>OFDN01001807.1_pt1 | contig 13083 bp, 10 predicted proteins | sample 1520971 | NCBI WGS metagenome assembly OFDN01 (sample SAMEA94257418, study PRJEB24077) | hot springs metagenome | biome: Aquatic biome; feature: Geographical feature; material: Water | place: India | collected 2012-06-12 | depth 5 m | reverse complement strand
CAACCCTCCTTAAATCACAACCTCAAATCTGTGCCATTGGTGCTGACGGGGGACACCCGCTCGAGGATTTCGGCGGGCACCATCCCGACCCCAATCTCGTCCATGCCCGCGTGCTCTATGACCTGATGATGTCGCCCGATGCGCCTGCGCTGGGCGCGGCGTCGGACGGGGACGGGGACCGCAACCTCATCATCGGCAAGGGGGTGTTCATCACGCCCTCGGATTCGCTGGCGATGCTGGCGGCGAACGCGCACCTTGCCCCGGCCTATGCGGGCGGCCTCAAGGGCATTGCCCGCTCGATGCCGACCAGCGCGGCGGCGGACAGGGTGGCGGCCGCACTCGGCATCCCCCTGTGGGAGACGCCGACGGGATGGAAGTTCTTCGGGACGCTGCTCGATGCGGGGAAGGCCACGATCTGCGGGGAGGAAAGCGCCGGCACCGGCAGCGATCACGTGCGCGAGAAGGACGGGCTGTGGGCGGTGCTGCTGTGGCTCAACATCCTCGCGGTGACGGGCAAGCCGGTGATGCAGATCGCGACCGAGCACTGGGCGCGCTTCGGGCGCAACTACTACGCCCGCCACGATTACGAGGCGATTGAGACAGCCAAGGCCAGCGCGCTGATGGCGGCGCTCGATGCTTCGCTGGCGGGCCTGCCGGGCAAGACCTTCGGGCCGCTCACGGTCGCTGCTGCCGACCAGTTCGCCTACACCGATCCGGTCGATGGCTCGGAGAGCCGCAACCAGGGCGCGCGGGTGATGTTCGCCTGCGGCTCGCGGATCGTGTTCCGCCTGTCGGGCACGGGCACCGAGGGCGCGACCTTGCGGGTCTATCTGGAGCGCTACGAGGGGCCGGAAGGGCGGCTGGCGGAGGAGACCCCGGCGATGCTCGCCGACCTCATCGCCGCCGCCGAAGCGATCGCCGGGATCGCGGCGCACACCGGCCGCACCGCGCCCGACGTGGTGACGTGACGCCAGGGCTCGGCGCGCATGTCGAGCGCGGCGTAACCCGCTTCGCCGTCCGCGCGCCGCGCGCCGAGGCGCTCGACCTGTGCCTGTTCGACGGCGAGGCCGAGACCCGCCACGCCATGGCGCGCGAGGGCGAGGTGTGGGCGTTGGAGCTGCCCGGCGACCTCGCCGGCACCTGCTACGGTTACCGCGCCCACGGCACCTACGCGCCGGAGCAGAACCTGTGGTTCGATCCCGCCAAGCTGCTGGTTGACCCTTACGCGCTCGAACTCGACCGCCGCTTCGTCCAGCACCCGCGCCTCGGTCACTATGGCGAGGACACCGCCGACCTCGTCCCGCGCGCGGTGGTGACCGGCCCGTTCGCAGAGTTGCCCCATCAGCCGCCGCTCTTCGAGCGCGGCGGGCTGATCTACGAGATCAACGTGCGCGGCTTCACCCTGCTGCACCCGGATGTGCCTGAGGCCGAGCGCGGCACCATCGCCGCACTCGCGCATCCGGCGGTGATCGCGCACCTGCAAAAGCTGCACGTCAGCGCCGTCGAACTCATGCCGATCGTCGCCTGGATCGACGAGCGCCACCTGCCGCCGCTCGGCCTTGCGAACCACTGGGGCTACAACCCCGTGGCGATGATGGCGCTCGATCCGGGCCTGTGCCCGGGCGGGGTGGCCGAGCTTCGCGCAGCCGTGGCGGCGCTGCACGCGGGCGGCATCGGGGTGATCCTCGATCTCGTGTTCAACCATTCGGGCGAGAGCGACGTCCATGGCGGCACGCTGTCGCTGCGGGGCCTCGACCCGGCCGCCTATGCCCGCGCGCCCGGTGGCGGCCTCATCAACGACACCGGCTGCGGCAACACGCTCGATTTCGCCAATCCGCATGTGCGCCAGCTGATGATCGACAGCCTCGCGCATTTTGTGCGCCACTGCGGGGTCGATGGCTTCCGCTTCGACCTCGCCCCCGTGATCGCGCGCGGGCCGGGCTTCGACCCCCATGCCCCGATCTTCGCCGAGCTCGCCGCCGAGCCTGTGCTGGCCGATCGCATCATGATCGCCGAGCCGTGGGACATCGGCCCGGGGGGCTACCAGCTCGGGAGCTTCCCGCCGCACTGGCTCGAATGGAACGACCGCTATCGCGACGACGTGCGCCGGTTCTGGAAGGGCGAGGCGACCATCGGCACGCTCGCCACCCGCATCGCCGGATCGTCCGACCTGTTCGGGGCGGATTGTCCCAAAGGAAGCAAGAGCGTCAATTTCCTCGCGGCGCATGACGGCTTCACCCTCGCCGACACGGTCAGCTACGCACACCGCCACAACCACGCCAACGGCGAGGACAACCGCGACGGGCACGGCGAGAACCACTCGTGGAATTGCGGCACCGAAGGGCCAACCGACGATCCCGCCATCCTCGCCCGCCGCGCCGCCGACAGCCGCGCGCTGCTCGGCACGCTGTTCGCCTCGACCGGCACGATCATGCTCACCGCAGGGGACGAATTCGGCCGCAGCCAGCACGGCAACAACAATGCCTATTGTCAGGATCTGCCCATCGACTGGAGCGCGCGCGACACGGCGCTCGAGGCCCAAGTGGCATCGCTCGCCCGCGAACGCGCCGGGCGGCTCGCCCATTTCGTGCGCTTTCCCGAGCGCGGCCGCTGGCTCTCGCTTGAGGGCGAGCCGCTGGCCGATTGGCAATGGCAGGACATGGCGAGCGACGGTTTCATCCACGAATATCCGCCCGAAGCGGGCGGCGGGGCCCTGCGCGTCAGCCGCGCCGAGCGGTCGGTGTCATGGCGGCGAGCATGAAGGCGCGCGCGGATCACGAGCCTGTCGATCCGCACGGAAATAAAGATTGACAATCATTCGCAATAGCAAGAAATGCGGGCCTCCCTTTCCGACCTGATCCGGAGCCCCCATGTCCCTGCGCCTGCTCACCGCCCCCTCGCTCGCCGCGCTTCTGCTTGCCACCACCGCCGCCCCCGCGTGGGCAAATGGCGAGGCTCCCGAGAGCGGCTCCGAAGCGGGCGGCCCCGGCCCGGCGACCTCGATCATCGTCACCGCCGAGCGCGACGGCGACCGCCTGCCCGACCAGTCGGGCACGCTGATCTTCGCGGGCAAGCTCGGCGATATCGCGGTGCTGGACGACATCCCCCCGGTGCCGACCCGCAACCTGCGCGTCGCGTTCGCCGACATTCCCGGGCTGCTGGTCTCGGAAGTCTCGAACGGGTCATGGGCCTCGCTCTCCTATCGCGGCCTCGGCGAGCCGCACGAGAGCTGGAACATCCTGACGCTTCAGGACGCGGTGCCGGCCGTGCCCGACATGTATTCCTATCCCGCGGGCTACTTCACCCCGCCCTTGGAAGCGGTCGAGCGGATCGAGTTCATCCGCGGCGCATCGGGCCTGCTCTACGGCCCGCAGCCGGGCGGGGCGATCAACTATGTGCTCAGGGGCCCGCGCCGCGAGGCGGGTGTCGGCGCCGAGGCGCGGCTGACTGCGGGCAGCTGGGACGCGCGGCAGGGCTATGCCAGCCTCGCCGCGTCGAACGGCACGCTCGCCGCGGACGGCTTCATCCACTACGCCGAGGGCGACGGCCCGCGCCGCGTCAATTCCGACCACGAGCAGACCACCGCGCGCCTGCGCGGCCATTACCTCGGGGAGGATGTCACCGCGACGCTGAGCCTCGACTACTACACCGGCCGCTTCGGAGAGCCCGGCGGCCTGACCCGCGCGCGGCTCGAGGCCGACCGCCGCGACGGCTCGCTCACCCGCGACCGCGTCCGGATCGAGCGTTTCGCGCCGAGCCTTGCGGTCGAATGGCAGGCCGATGACGCCACCCTCGTCACCGCGCGCGCGTTCTACAGCCGCTTCGAGCGCGAGAGCTGGCGCCAGGCGGGCGGCAGCTTCGGGCAGGTGACGCCCGACGTCAATGTGCTGATCCGCCAGCTTCAGGTGTTCGACACCGCCGGCATCGACCTGCGCGCCCGCCGCGATTTCGGCGGACAGGGCCAGCACAGCGTAACTCTCGGTCTGCTCGGCCACACCTCGAACGCGCCAGTCTTTGTCGACAAGGGCGCGAGCAATGCCGACTTCATCGGCACGGCAGGCGCGCTCGCGCGGGCGCAGCGCAGCGGCGACACGGCCGCGGTGTTCGGCGAGGTCAAGCTCGGCTTCGGCGACGTGCAGATCGTCCCCGGCTTCCGCCTCGAGCGCCTGCGCCAGCGCGTGGTCGAAACGCTCGATCTGGCACAGGGCAGCGCCACCGGCGGCGGCCCCGGCGCGGCCAACGGCCCGCTCGGCAACCGCGAGGAAGTGAGCACTGTCCCGCTCTACGGCATCGGGGTGACGTGGGACGCTTCGCCCACCTTGCGCTTCGTCGCCAACGCCAGCCGCGCCTTCAAGCCGCTGCAATATAATGACGGCGTCACCTTCCAGGCGGGGATCGATTCGGCGGGGACCTTCGAGGCCTCCTACGCCTTCACCATCGAGGGCGGGGTGCAGGCCGAGCCCATCCCGGCAGTGCGGATCGATGCGGGGCTGTTCCGGGTCGAGTTCGAGAACCAGGTCGGCTTTCTCGCCGGACCGCTTCCTGCCTCGCCGCCGCGCGGTTCGGTCGGCGCGGGCGGCGCGCGGCGGCAGAATGTCGGCAATATGCGCAACCAGGGGATCGATCTGGCGGTGCGGCTCGATCTCGTCGGACCCGAGGGGCTGGCGAAGAGCGACAACACCCTGCGCCTCTCGACCAATCTGCAGCTGCTCGATGCCGAGTTCACCGATGGCGTCGCGGCAGGCTTCACCCCGCAATATGCGCCGGGGCACCTGCTGCGTTCGGTGCTGGCGTGGATCGGCAAGGATGGCGCGCGCGCGGCGCTGACCTTCACCTCGGTCGGCAATCAGGAGGGCGCGGACAACAATGTCGCGGACTTCTTCCTGCCGGGTTACGAGGTGTTCGACGCCTCGGTCGAATGGCCCGTCGCGGGCGGTTTCACGATCGGGGCGGGGGTGAACAATCTGCTCGACGAGACTTACGCGAGCCGGGTCCGTCCCGGCGGCGGCGGCGGGTTCGATCCCGGCGCGCCGCGCAATTTCTATGTCTCGATCGGGTGGAAGGGCTGAGCGCCTCCCCCTCCGATCAGGCCATCAGCGCCGGGCTCGCGGGGATGATCGCATAGGCGAAGAAGGCGGCCGAGACCACCACCGAGAGGGCGGCGGCGAAGAGGCGATGGCTGGTTTCGTTGGCGTACATGGCGGTTCTCCTTGACGTGTCTTGCGGTGTGTCCCGGGCCTGTCCCGGGGATGCCGCAGACATTGCAGGAGCCGTGCCAAACGCGAAAAACGCCGGATTTGCGCGGTTTCGCTCGCTACTGGCTGCACGAGCGCCGTTCCGCCGGGCAAAACCTTGGGAAAAATCGCCAAGGGTTGGCGAAGGCGAGCGGCTTCACTTGGCGGCGGGCGGGCTCCACCATGACAGCGTCTGATTGTCATGTGCCGAGGTCCACACGCCTTTGGGTGTCCAGCGCAGCGCGCCGCTGCCCACACTTGGCCCCATGCGCGCGCGGATCTTGAGGCTCTGGGCGTCGATCACCACCATCGTCTGGTCCTCGGTGGTGCGCAGCCACACCGCGCCGTCGCCGGTATCGATATCGCCCCACTTGAGCTTGGGCCCGATCTTCGTGCGTCCCAGAACGGTGAGCGCCGAGGGATCGACCTTGGCGACCGTGCCGTCGCCCTGTTCCTGCACCCACACCGCGCCCTCTCCGGCCGCGAGGAAGCCGGGGGTGTCGCCCATCGTGACCTTGCCGGTGACCGCGTTGGTGGCGGGGTCGATCCGCTCCAATGACCTGCCCTCGCTCGACACCGCCCACACCGCATCGAAGCCGAAGGCGAGATACCACGTCTCGGGCGTCACCGGGATCGTCGCGATCACCGTGTTGGTCGCCGGATCGATGCGCGCGACCTTGCCCGCCGGATCGCTCGGCACCCACACCGATCCCGCTCCGGAGACCACGTTGGTCTCGCCCTTGGGATTGCCGAGGCCGGTCGGGATGATCGCCTCGACCGCGGCGGTGGCAAGGTTGATGCGGTAGACATCGCCGTCCTTGCAATTGGCGACCCACAGCGACCCTGCCGCCGTGGTCATCGCGCCGCAGGGGCGCGGGACGGGAGTCGCGGCGGCGAGGCCCGCGGGCGTCCACTTCTCGACCCGCCCGTCATTGGTGACCCACACCGCATCGCCGTCGATCGCCATGAAATCGGCAAAGCCGGGCACCTTCATCGCGTTCTCGGCGAGATCGGGCGCGGGGCCGACCGCATCGTTCGGCGGCGGGCCGTCCTCGGCGCAGGCCGAGGTCGCGAGTGCAGCGGCGGCGGCAAGCGTGGCAAGCGGGCGGGCAGCGTTCTTGGTCATGGTTCTTTGCCTCCATGCGGCGGCAGGCGGGGAGAGGAAGCGCCCCGCAAGGGCGCAGCGCCTGCCACGGTGGAACCAATCTCTCCCATATTACGTTTGCAATCAATCGTAATAAATCATGGTGGACAAACGCAACCAAGGCGCGGATGTTCGCGGGCGCAACATAGGGGACGAATCATGCTCCACCACCTCTCCCGGGCAGCCCGCTTCCTCCTCCTCGGCCTCGCCGCGCTGCTGGTGACAGCATGCTCCGGCGGGGAGGAAGAGGCAGCCGCGCCCAAGACCGAGTTCGATATCGGCTGGTCGATCTATGCCGGGTGGATGCCGTGGCCCTATGCCGACCAGGCCGGGATCGTGAAGAAGTGGGGCGACAAATACGGCATCACGATCAGGTTCGTGCAGGTCAATGACTACATCGAGAGCGTGAACCAGTACACCGCGGGCAAATTGGACGGGGTGACGGTCGCCAACATGGACGCGCTCACCATTCCGGCCGCGGGCGGCAAGGACACCAGCGCGATCATCCTCGGCGACTATTCCAACGGGAATGACGCGGTGCTGCTGAAGGGCGCGGAAACGCTCGCGGGGATCAAGGGGCGGCAGGTCTACCTCGCCGAGCTGTCGGTCTCGCACTACCTCCTCGCCCGCGCGCTCGAGAAGAGCGGCCTCAAGCTGACCGACGTGAAGACGGTCAACACATCGGACGCCGACATCGCCGCCGCCTTCGCCGCGCCGGAGGTCACCGCAGCCGTGGCGTGGAACCCGCAGGTCACCACCATGAAGGGCGTTGCGGGCACCAAGGCGGTGTTCACCTCGGCCGATATCCCGGGCGAGATCCTCGACCTTCTGGTGGTCGATACCGCCACGCTCAAGGCCAACCCCAACCTCGGCAAGGCGCTGGCGGGGATCTGGTTCGAGACCATGGCGCTGATGGCCCGGCAGGACGCCGAAGGTGCCGCCGCGCGCGCCGCGATGGCGCAGCTCGCGGGCACCACGCCGGAAGCCTTCGAGGGCCAGCTTGCCACCACCTTTCTCTATGCCGACCCCAAGGCGGCAGTCGCCGCGATGCAATCGGGCGATCTTCTCGCCAGCATGACCCGCGTGCGCGATTTCAGCTTTGCGCAGGGCCTGTTCGGGCAAGGAGCGACGTCGGCGGATGCGGTGGGGATGGAATTCCCGGGCGGCAAGACGCTGGGCGACAAGGCGGCGATCACCTTGCGGTTCGACGATACCTTCATGAAGCTCGCTGCCGACGGGAAGCTCTGAGCGCATGCGCTGGGTAACGGCACAGACGGGGCGGCGCGGCAGTCTGCTGCTCGGCGCGGCGCCGCTGCTGGTGCTGGCGCTCGGCTACGTCATCGCCGCCGCAGCGCGCCATGCCGACAACCCCGCCGACAAGATCCTGCCGCTTCCGGGAGCGATGGCGGCGGCGATGGCGGGGCTGTTGTTCGAGCCCGATCCGCTCTCGGGGCAATATCTGTTCTGGGCCGACACCGCCGCGAGCCTGTGGCGGCTGGGTGCGGGGCTGGGGATCGCGACGCTCTCGGCGCTGCTGGTCGGCCTGATGCTGGGCGCATTGCCGCCGGTTCGCAGCACTCTCGGGCCGCTCGTCACCGGGATCGCGGTGATCCCGCCGATCGCGCTGCTGCCGATCCTGTTCATCACCTTCGGCCTCGGGGAGGCTGCCAAGGTGGCGCTGATCGTGATCGGCGTCGCGCCCTTCATGATCCGCGATGTCGCCGGACACATCGGCGCCTTGCCACGCGAGCAGGTGGTCAAGGCGCTGACGCTGGGCGCGAACTCGTGGGGCGTGATCCTGCGCGTCGCGCTGCCGCAGGCGCTGCCCCGGCTGTTCGAGGGCCTGCGCCTCTCGCTCGGCCCCGCATGGGTGTTCCTGATCTCGGCCGAGGCGATCGCGGCGGACGTGGGCCTCGGCTACCGCATCTTCCTCGTGCGGCGCTATCTCGCGATGGACGTGATCATCCCTTACGTGGCGTGGATCGCGCTGCTGGCGGTTCTGATGGACTTGGCCCTCACCTTCGCCAGCCGCCGCCTGTTCGGCTGGGCCCATCTGGGGACGCGCTGAGCGATGCTGTCCCTGCGCAACCTCTGGGTCGAATATGGCGAGAAGGTGGTGCTCGAACGCATCACGATCGACATTGCCGAGAGGAGCTTCGTCTCGATCATCGGGCCGTCGGGGGCGGGCAAGAGCAGCCTCTTGCGGGTGATCCTCGGGCAGGAGCAGCCGAGCCGGGGGCGTATCACCCTCGACGGGGCGCCGCTCCCCGCCGAATGCGGGCCGGACCGGGGGGTGGTGTTCCAGCGCTACTCGGTCTTCCCGCATCTGACCGTGCTCGGCAATGTGCTGCTGGGCCTCGAATTTGCCGCCTCGCCCTTCACCGCGCGGCTGTTCGGCAGCGCGCGGCGCGCGGGCGTCGCCGAGGCCGAGGCGATGCTCGACGAGGTCGGGCTGGCCGACAGCCGCCATCTCTACCCTGCGCAGATGTCGGGCGGGATGCAGCAGCGCCTCGCCATCGCGCAGGCGCTGATCAAGCGGCCGCGCATCCTGCTGCTGGACGAGCCCTTCGGCGCGCTCGATCCGGGCATCAGGGGCGACATGCACGCGCTCATCACCCGGCTGTGGCGCGAGCACGGGCTGACGATCATCATGGTCACCCACGATATCAAGGAGGCCTTCGGACTTGGCACGCGGGTGCTCACGCTCGACAAGCGCCGCCACGATCCGCACGCGCCGCAACGCTACGGGGCAGGGGTGGTCTACGACCTCGCGCTGACCCGCAAGCAGCCTCCTGACGTCCCGCCGGAGCTGGAGCGGGAAGAGGTCGGTATTACGATTGACACGATAGGTAATAATTGAGATGCCCGGCAGCATGAGCCCCCCCGAAAACTCGCGGCCCGAACCGGCCAGGCTGGCGCGCCTCTCGATGAGCCTGCCGGCCGAGCTGTTCCGCCAGCTCGACCTGATGGTGGAGGAGCGCGGGCTGCCGTCGCGCTCGCAGCTGATCGCCGAACTGATCCGCCACGCGCTCGCCGAGCACGAGGCGCTGACGCGGCCGGACGAGACGCTCGCGGGGACGGTGACAATCGTTTATCAGGGCGGCGGCGGGCGGGTGCGCCAGCAGCTGGCCGAGACGCAGGTCGATTACCTCAAGGAGGTGATCTCCTCGCAGCACGTTTTTCTGGAAGAGGACCAGTCGCTCGAGGTGCTGCTGGTGCAGGGTCCGGCGGTGCGGCTGAAGCAGCTGTGCGACGCGCTGCGGGCGATCCGGGGCGTGCAGCAATTGCAGCTGGTCACCACCACCGCGCTGCTCCCGCCGCTGCACGAGCAGGACGTGGGCCCGGCGCGGCAGGAGGCCGCCGAATGAGCGCCGACGAAAAGAAAAGTCTTGGCGACCCCAAATCCGCCCGCGAACATGCTCGCGCGCAAGGGAACACGCGGGTCGAGACCATGCCGATCCTGCCCCCCGTGGCGGACGATCTGCCCGAGGGCGTTGCGGCTGACGACCTCGTCTGGGAAGAGACCGTCGCTCCCGGTGGCTACACCTCGCGCAGGCTGGCGCGCGGCACGCGGCTGCGGCTGATCGACAAGGCGGGCGATGCCTGCGCGAGCCTCAACATCTTCAACGCCGAAATGCCGACCGAGCGGCTCAACGTCGCCGACACGGTCAAGGTCCAGTGGAATGCCTATCTGGGCGCGGGCAAGCTGCTGCTCTCCGATATGGGCCGGGTGCTGGTGAGCATCCTCGAGGATGGCGCGGGGACGCATGACACCTTCTGCGGCGTGTCAAATGCGGGCGGCAACCTCCGGAAATACGGGGAAGGACGTAATTCCGGCGCCTACCCCAACGGGCGTGACCGGCTAATCCTCGGCGCAGCCAAGCACGGGCTGACGCGCCGCGATGTCCACCCGGCGGTGAACCTGTTCAAGGGCACGCGGATCGCGGCCGATGGCGGCATCACGCCGGTGGTCGGGCCGTTCGCGGGCGGGCGCGAAGTGCTGCTGCGCGCCGAGATGGAGGTGATCGTGGTGATCGCCAACTGCCCCCACGTCCTCGACCCTCGCCCGGAATACCGCAGCACGCCGCTGCGCCTCACCGCATGGCGTGGCCCCATCGCATCGCAAGACGACCCCGTGCGCAATGCCACGCCAGAAGGGCAGCGCGCCTTCCTCAACACCGAGGACTACTACCGCCGCTAACCCTTTCGACCGAAAGCCAAAGCATGACCAGCGATCCGGCCCTCTCCGGCCTCACCGGCTCCATCATCCACGACGAGATCGTGCCCGCGCGCGCGCCGTGGCTGCACCTTGTTCGCAAGGGCGAGGTGCTGCGGATCGTCGATGTCGAGGGCAACCAGGCGGTCGATTTCCTGATCTATTCCGCCGCCGACGATGCCGAACGCTACTCCGCGCAGGACACGGTCGCGGCGCAGGGCAACCTGTTCCTGCGCACCGGCACCGTGCTGCTCTCGAACGAGGGCAATGCGCTGATGACCATCGTCGCCTCCGCGGTCGAGTATCACGACACGATCGGCGGGGCGTGCTCGTGCGAAAGCAACACCTTACGCTACGGACATCACACGAGGCATCAACACGCCTGCGTCGACAATTTCCTCGAGACAAACCTTCGCCAAGGGCGCGGCAAGCGCGACATCGTCTCCAACATCAACTTCTTCATGAACGTGCCGGTGGAGGACGACGGCACCCTCGGCATCGTCGACGGGATATCGGCCCCCGGCCTCACGGTCGATCTCAGGGCGGAGATGGACGTCATCGTCGTCGTCTCCAACTGCCCGCAGATCAACAACCCCTGCAACGGCTTCAACCCCACGCCGGTGCGCATGATCGTCGCCGCGTGAATTTCGACACCGTCCTCATCGCCAATCGGGGCGCGATCGCGACGCGGATCATCCGCACCGCGCGCGCCATGGGGCTGCGGACGGTGGCGGTCTATTCGGACGCGGACGCAGGCTCGCTCCATGTCAGCGCGGCGGACGAGGCGGTGTGCATCGGGCCGGGCCCGGCGGTGCTCTCCTATCTGAACGTCGAGGCGATCCTCGCCGCCGCGAAAGCGACCGGGGCAGGAGCCATCCACCCCGGTTACGGCTTCCTCGCCGAGAACGCCGAGTTTGCCGAAAGTTGCGCCGCCGCCGGGATCGCCTTCATCGGGCCGACGCCGGATAACATCCGCACCTTCGGCCTCAAGCATTCCGCCCGCGCTTTGGCCGAGGCGCACGGGCTCCCGCTCGCCCCCGGCACGGGGCTGCTGACCGGCGCGGACGAGGCGGCGGCGGCGGCGGCGCGGATCGGCTATCCCGTCATCCTCAAGGCCACCGCAGGCGGCGGCGGCATCGGTATGCGCGTCTGCGAGAGCGAGGCGCAGGTGCGCGAGGGCTTCGCCGCCGTCGTCCGCCAGGGCGAGGCGAGTTTCGGCGACGCGGGCGTCTTCCTCGAACGCTACGTCCCGCGCGCGCGCCACCTCGAGGTGCAGATCTTCGGCGACGGCAAGGGCCGCGTGATGGCCTTGGGCGAGCGCGACTGCTCGCTCCAGCGGCGCAACCAGAAGGTCGTCGAGGAGGCGCCCGCGCCGTGCCTATCCGACACCAAACGCGCCGAGCTGATCGCGGCCGCCGTGCGGCTGGGCGAGGCGGCGGGATACCTTTCCGCAGGCACGGTCGAGTTCCTCTACGATGCGGCGCGTGAGGACTTCTTCTTCCTCGAGATGAACACCCGCCTTCAGGTCGAGCACGGCGTCACCGAGGAGGTGACCGGGATCGATCTGGTGGAGTGGATGATCCGCGGCGCGGCGGGCGATTTCACGATGCTCGATGCGCCTGCGCCGGCAACGCGGGGGCACTCTGTGCAGGTGCGGCTCTACGCCGAAGACCCCGGACAGGACTACCGCCCGACCGTCGGCACGCTCACCAATGTCGCCTTCCCGCCGGACATCCGCGCCGAGACCTGGGTGATGGCGGGCAGCGAGGTCAGCGCCTTCTACGATCCGATGCTGGCGAAGCTCATCACGCGGGGTGAAACCCGCGAGGAGGCGATTGCCGCAATGCAGGCCGCGCTCTCAGCCTCGCGGGTTGACGGGATCGAGACCAACCTCAGGTGGCTGCGAGAGGTGGTCCGGCACGAGGGCTTCACCAGCGGGAATGTCTCCACCAAGCTGCTCGAAACCGTCAACTACCAGCGCCGCGCGATCCGCGTCATCGGCGGGGGGACGGCGACCTCGGTGCAGGACTGGCCGGGGCGGCTCGGGCTGTGGAACGTGGGCGTGCCTCCCAGCGGCCCGATGGACGACCTCTCCTTCCGCCTCGGCAACCGCATCCTCGGCAACCCCGAGGGCATGGCGGGGCTCGAAGTCACCGCCAGCGGCCCGACGCTGCTGTTCGAGGCACCTGCCACCATCTGCCTCACCGGAGCCGATTTCGGCGCGACGCTGGACGGCGTTCCCGCTCCGCGCGGCGAGGCGCTTGCGGTCAAGGCGGGCCAGACCCTCGCCATGGGCCGCGCGGGCGGCGGAGGGATGCGCGGCTATATTCTCATCGCGGGCGGGCTCGACGTGGTGCCCTATCTCGGCAGCGCGAGCACTTTCACCCTCGGCCAGTTCGGCGGCCCCGCCGCACGCGCGCTGGTGGCGGGGGATGTGCTGCACCTCAATCCTCCCCTTCAGGGGAGGGGGACCACCGAAGGTGGTGGAG
>OFDN01001804.1_pt1 | contig 13107 bp, 12 predicted proteins | sample 1520971 | NCBI WGS metagenome assembly OFDN01 (sample SAMEA94257418, study PRJEB24077) | hot springs metagenome | biome: Aquatic biome; feature: Geographical feature; material: Water | place: India | collected 2012-06-12 | depth 5 m | reverse complement strand
AAGTGGCCCATGAAGAACGGCTCGTTGATGGTGACGTTCTTGATGGCACGGATGCGCTTGCCCTTTTCGAGTTCCAGCACCCGGTCGACCAGCAGGATTGGGTAGCGGTGGGGCAGCTTCTTCAGGATCTGGTGGATGTCCATCATCGTCAAACGTTCTTCTTTTCGAGCGCCCGCACGCGGTCGCGCAAGGTATGCAGGTGACGCAGCGTGGCGGCGTTCTTCTCCCACGCGGCATTGTCATCGAAGGGAAACACGCCGCTGTACTGGCCCGGCTTGAGGATGGAGCGGGTGACCACCGTGGCCGCCGACACGTGCACGCCGTCGGCCAGCTGCAGGTGGCCCAGGATGATCGCGCCGCCGCCCACGGTGCAGCCGGCACCGATGCGCGCGCTGCCGGCCACGCCCACGCAGCCGGCCATTGCGGTTTGGCGGCCGACGTGCACGTTGTGGCCGATCTGGATCAGGTTGTCGAGCTTGACGCCGTCTTCCAGCACCGTGTCGTCCAGCGCCCCGCGGTCGATGCAGGTGTTGGCACCGATCTCCACGTCGTGGCCGATGCGCACCGCGCCCAGCTGCTCGATCTTCTCCCAGCGGCCCTCGGTCGGCGCGAAGCCGAAGCCGTCGGCGCCGATCACCACGCCGCTGTGGAGGATGCAGCGGTCGCCCACCGAGCAGCCATCCCCCACCACCACGCGCGGCGCGATGCGGGTGTGCGCGCCGATGCGCACATCGCGGCCGATCACCGTCTGCGCACCGATCACTGCGCCCTCGCCCACCACCGCGCCGGGGCCGATGCACACCATGGGGCCGATGTGGGCCGTGCCATGCACCTGCGCCGCGGCGTCGACCACCGCGCTGGCATGCACGCCGGCGGCTTCGCGCGGGCGCGTCAGCTCGGCCCAGAGCTGCGTCAGCCGGGCGAAATACAAGTAGGGGTCGGGCGTGACGATGACGGCGCCACCGGCCGGCCGCGCCCTCGCCTCGTCGGCCTGCGCCGGCGCGACGATCACGCAGCCGGCCGAGGTCTCGGCCAACTGCGAGCGGTAGCGAGGATTGGACAGGAAGCTCACCGTCGTGGCGGTGGCCCCTGCCAGCGGGCCGATGCGATCGAAGCGCATCGCCAGATCGCCGGTGACGTCGCCCCCCAGGCGGGCGGTGATATCAGCGAGCGTGAGCGAGATCGTCATGCCAGCCAGCCCGGGCGCTGGCCGCGCATCACTTGCCGGCGTTCAGCGCGTCGATCACCTTCTTGGTGATGTCGACACGCGGGCCGGCAAAGACCACTTCCTGCAGGATGAGGTCGTACTTCTCGCTGTCGAAGATCTGCTTGATCACCTTGTTGGCGCGTTCCACCACCAGGGCCAGCTCTTCGTTCTTGCGGTTGTTGAGGTCTTCCTGGAACTCGCGGCGCTTGCGCTGGAAGTCCCGGTCCTGCTCCACCAGCTCGCGCTGGCGGCGGGTGCGCTCGGCTTCGCTCAGCGTGGGGGCTTCCTTGTCCAGCTTGTCGGAAGCGGCCTTGAGCCGGTTGGCCACCTCGGCCAGGTCCTTCTCGCGCTTGCCGAACTCGGCTTCCAGCTTGCTCTGCGCGGCCTTGGCGGGCGTGGCCTCGCGCAGCACGCGCTCGCTGTTGACGTAGCCGATCTTCAACTCCTGGGCCTGCGCGACCGAGCACGTCGCCCACAGCGACGCGGTTGCCACCGCGGCCGCCAACGTCTTCACCTTGTTCATCAAAACGCTGTCCCGATCTGGAATTGGAATTTCTGGATTCTATCGTTGCGTTCCTTGCGGATCGGCGCACCGAAGCTGAGCTTCAACGGGCCCACCGGCGAGATCCACGACAGGCCGATACCGGCCGAGGCACGCAGCGTTCCGGCGTCCAGCGACTCATGTTCGCCCCACACGTTGCCCACGTCGGTGAAGCCGAAGATGCGCAAGGTCTTGTCGTTGCCGGCGCCCGGCACCGGCACGTACAGCTCGGCATTGAAGTTGATGCGGCGGTTGCCGCCAATGTAGGTGCCGGTCACGTCCACCGGGCCCAGCGAGCTCTGGTCGAACACCCGCACCGAGCCCAGGCCGCCGCCATAAAAGTTCTTGAAGATGGGATACGGCCGGCCGCCGATACCCTTGCCCCAGCCCAGTTCGCCGTTGAGGCCCAGCGTGAACTGCGGGCCCAACGGGATGTACTGCTGGTACTGCGCATTGGCACGCACGTAGCGGGCATCGCCCAGCGCCGACAGCTCGACGTTCACGCGCTTGTAGCTGCCGGTGGTGGGCACCAGCGCGCTGTCACGCTGGTCGCGGGCCCAGCCCAGCGTCAGCGGCACGGTCAGGCTGCGTTCGCCGAACTGCTCGCGGTAGATCAGGTAACTGTTGGGCAGCGCGCCCGGGCCCTTGATCTGCGTGCTTTCCACGCCGATGCCGAAGAACACCGTGTCGTACTCGGAGAACGGCACGCCGAAGCGGATGGACGCGCCCGGCGTGGAAAGCTCGTAGTCCACGCCCTGGCTGTTCAGCGGCTTGCTGGTGCGGTAGTACACGTCGAAGGCCCGCGAGATGCCATCCATCGTGAAGTACGGGTCCACCGTGGACAACACGATGTTGCGGTTGTACTTGCTGGTGTTGACCTCGATGCCCAGGTAGTTGCCCGAGCCGAAGACGTTTTCCTGCTTGATCGAGCCGGTCAGCGCCAGCTTGTCGGCGCTGGAGAAGCCGGCGCCCAGCATCAGGTTGCCGGTGGGCTTCTCCACCACGTTGATCGTCAGGTCCACCTGGTCGGCGGTGCCCGCCACCTCGTTGGTCTCGACGTTCACTTCCTTGAAGTAGCCCAGGCGGTCCACGCGGTCGCGCGAGAGCTTGATCTTCTGGCCGTCGTACCAGGCCGACTCGAACTGGCGGAACTCGCGGCGCACCACTTCGTCACGTGTGCGGGTGTTGCCGGCCACGTTCACGCGGCGCACGTACACGCGGCGCTGCGGTTCCGCATTCAGCACCACCACCACCTGGCCGGTGGCGCGGTCGATCTCGGGGCGCTGCTCGACGCGGGCGAAGGCATAGCCGAACAGGCCGAAGCGCTCGGTGAACAGGCGCGTGGTCTGGGCCACGTCTTCCGCGCGGTACGACTCGCCCGGCTTGATGCGCACCAGGTCCCTGAACTCCTGGTCGCGGCCCAGGTAGTCGCCCTCCAGCCGCACCGCGGTGACGGTGTAGCGCTGGCCTTCGCGCACGGAGATGGTGATGGAGATGTCCTGCTTGTCCGGCGAGATCGTGACCTGCGTGGACTCGACGACGAACTCCAGGTAGCCGCGGTTGGTGTAGTACGCGCGCAGGGCTTCCAGGTCGGCGTTGAGCTTGGTGCGCGAATAGCGATCGCTCTTGGTGTACCAGGTCAGCCAGCCGCCGGTGCTCTGCTCGAACAGGCCCAGCAGCGTGCTCTCCGAGAATGCCTTGGCGCCGACGATGCGGATTTCCTTGATCTTGGCGGCTTCACCTTCAGTCATGGTGAAGGTGACATCCACGCGGTTGCGCTCCAGCGGGGTGATGGTGGTCACCACCTCGGCGCCGTACAGGCTGCGGGTGAGGTACTGGCGCTTGATCTCCTGCTCGGCACGGTCGATCACCGCGCGGTCGAAGGGCAGGCCTTCGCCGATGCCGGCGTCCTTCAGCGACTTGGTCAGCGTGTCCTTGTCGAACTCCTTCAAGCCGATGAAGTTGACCGAGGAGATCACCGCGCGCTCATCGGCGATGACCACGAGCACGTCGCCTTCCACCTCGATGCGCACATCCTTGAACAGGCCGGTGGCGAACAGCGCACGCAGGCCGGCCGCGCCCTTCTCGTCGGTGTAGGTATCGCCGATGCGGAACGGCAGCGCGGCGAAGACGGTGCCGGGGTCGGTGCGCTGCAGGCCTTCGATGCGGATGTCCCTCAGCGTGAAGGGTTCGACGGCCAGCGCCGGCAGCGCGGCCAGGCCGCAGGCCAGGGCCACGCAGGCAGCCACCGGCCGCAGCGGGCTCGGGCAAAAGAATGAATGCATCGGGGGAAACGCTTCAGTGCAGGCCCAGGAGGCGGGCCACATCGTTGGAAAGGGCGAGGGACATCAGCAGCAGCATGATGAAGGCGCCGCCACGTTGCAGCCACTTGAGCCACAACTCGGAGACCGGGCGCCCGGTCAGACCCTCGAAAAGATAATACATGAGGTGCCCGCCATCGAGCATGGGCAGCGGCAGCAGGTTGAGCACCCCCAGGCTCACGCTCACCAGCGCCAGGAAGGCGAGGTAGTCGGGCAGGCCGCGCTGCACCGACTGGCCGGCATAGTCGGCGATGGTCAGCGGGCCGGAGAGGTTCTTCAGCGATGCCTCGCCGACCAGCATGCGGCCCATCATCTTCAGCGTGAGGACCGAGACCTCCCAGGTGCGCGCCGCGCCATTCACCAGGCCTTCGACCGGCCCACGCTGCACGTTGACCATCTGCGGCGGTTGGCCCACGAAGGCGTCGATGCGACCGATCGCGGTGCTGCCTTCGGTGGCCACGCGCGGCTCCACCGTCAGCTCCAGGTTGCGGCCCTGGCGTTCCACCGTCCACGACTGTGGCACCGACGCGCCTTGGCGCACGCCCTGGCGGATGCGCTCGCGCAGCGCCTGGGCATCGCCGATGGGCTGGCCGTCCACGCGCAGCACGCGGTCGCCTTCCATCAAGCCGGCACGTGCCGCCGGGCCGGCCGGCTTCACCTCGCCCAGCACCGGCTCGCTGTACGGTGCGCCGATGCCGATCTGTCGCACCAACGCCGCGTCCATGTCCTGGCCTGCCACGCGGTCCAGTTCCAGCACCACGGTGCGGCTGCGGTGGCCACCGGGCTCACCCACCAGCATGTGCAGCCGCTCGCCCTGCACCGCGGCCTGGGTGACACGCCAGCGCAGGTCGGTGAGCGAGGCCACGTCCTGCCAGTCCTGGCCGTCGCTGGACAGCGCCGTCACCTCGTCACCGGCCCGCAGGCCGGCGCGCTCGGCCAGGCTGCCCGCCACCGGCGCCGACAGGATGGCGCGCGGCTCATCCACGCCGATCCACTGCGCGGCCGCATACAGCACCACCGCCAGCAGCAGGTTGGCCGCCGGACCGGCCGCCACGATGGCCGCGCGCTGGCGCAGCGACTTGCGGTTGAAGGCCTGGTCCTGCTCGTCGGGCGACACCGGGCCTTCGCGCTCGTCCAGCATGCGCACGTAGCCGCCCAGCGGCAGCGCGCTTAACACGAACTCGGTGCTGTCCGGCGTGGCCTGGCGGCGCCACAGCACGCGGCCGAAGCCCACCGAGAAGCGCAGCACCTTCACGCCGCAGGCGCGTGCCACGCGGTAGTGGCCGTATTCGTGGATGACGATGAGCACGCCCAGCGTCAGCAGGAAGGCCAGCACGGTGGTCATGAGGCCACCCCGCGCACCAGCTGCCGTGCATGGGCACGCGCCGCCTCGTCCAGCGCCAGCAGGTCGTCCAGCGCGGGCTGCGCCGGCAAGGCCGGCTGCACCGCCTCCACCGTCGCGGCATTGATGCGGTGGATGTCCATGTACCCGGTACGGCCGGCGAGGAAGGCCTCCACGGCCACCTCGTTGGCGGCATTCAGCACCGTGGTGCTGCCCTCGGCCGCGCGCAGGGCGTCCCAGGCCAGGTACAGGCCGGGGAAGCGCTGCCGGTCCGCCGGGGAGAAGCTGAGCGACGACAGCGTGAGGAAGTCGAGCTGCGACGCGCCGGACTCGATGCGCTCCGGAAAGGCCAGGCCATACGCGATTGGCACCCGCATGTCGGGCGTGCCCAGCTGCGCCAGCACCGAGGCGTCGCGGCACACCACCATCGAATGGATGATGCTCTGCGGATGGATCACCACGCGGATCTGCTCGGGCGCGAGGTCGAACAGCCAGCGCGCCTCGATCACCTCCAGCGCCTTGTTCATCATCGTTGCCGAATCGACCGAGATCTTGCGCCCCATCACCCAGTTGGGATGGGCGCAGGCCTGGTCGGGCGTGATGTCGGCCAGCGTGGCCGGATCGCGGTCGCGAAACGGCCCGCCCGAGGCGGTGAGCACGATGTGGTCGATGCGCTGGGCCCAGGCGCTGCGGTCTTCCGGCAGGCACTGGAAGATGGCCGAGTGCTCGCTGTCGATCGGCAGCAGCGTGGCACCGCCCTGCTTGACCGCCTGCATGAACAGCGCGCCGCCGACCACCAGCGCCTCCTTGTTGGCCAGCAGCAGCCGCTTGCCGGCGCGGGCCGCGGCCAGGCACGGCGGCAGGCCGGCGGCGCCGACGATGGCGGCCATCACCGCATCCACCTCGGGGTGGCTGGCCAGGTCGCAGAGGGCCTGCTCGCCCTGCAGCACCTCGGTGGCGATGCCTTCGGCGCGCAGCTTGTCGCGGAGCTGCCCGGCCAGCGTGGCCGACGGCATGGCCGCATAACGCGGCCGCCAGCGCGCGCACTGGGCGGCCAGCTCGTCCACCTTGGCATGGGCGGTGAGCGCGAACACCTCGAAGCGCTCCGGGTGGCGGGCCATGACGTCCAGTGTGCTGGTGCCGACCGAGCCGGTGGAGCCGAGGATGGTGATGCGCTGGCGATGGGTCATGGGAACAGGAGGCTCAGAGAGTGGCCAACGCGATGGCGATGGGCAGCACCGGCAGCAGCGCGTCGATGCGGTCGAGCACGCCGCCGTGGCCGGGCAGCAGCTGGCTGCTGTCCTTGGCGCCGGCGGCCCGCTTGACCAGGGATTCAAACAGGTCGCCGGCCACGCTCATCGCGGTCAGCACCATCAGGGCCAGCAGCGCCAGCGGCCAGCCCAGGCGGGCCGGCAGCAGGCTGTACAGGCTGGGCGATGCAGGCGTGAAGTGCGCATCGGCCAGCGACCACAGCACCGCCAGCAGCAGCACGCCGACCACGCCACCGTACACGCCCTCCCAGCTCTTGCCGGGGCTGATGGTGGGGGCCAGCTTGCGCCGACCGAAGGCGCGGCCGCTGAAGTAGGCGGCGATGTCGGCCATCCACACCAGGCAGAAGACCGACAAGAGGAAGTTCAGGCCCAGCGCCTTGCCCTGCGTCATCGCCAGCCAGGCCACGCACAGCAGCGCCACGCCCAGCACCCAGCGCAGGGCGGCTGGCGTCTTTGGCCAGCCGGCTGGACCGGCCCGCAGCACCAGCGCCACGCCCACGATCCAGGCTACCGCCACCAGCGGCCAGGCGCCGAAGGCGGTGCCGGTCCACCAGGCCGCCGCGCAGATCAGCGCCACGGCCGCGCCCACGAGCACGGCACCGCCCGCCAGGCCGTTGAGCCGGCCCCATTCCCAGCCGGCCGCGGCAACCATCACCAGCGTGAGCAGGCCGAAGGGCCAGGGACTGGAGGCGAACAAGGCGGGCAGCAGCACTGCAAGCAGCACCACCGCCGTGATCACGCGCTGCTTGAGCATGGACTGCGACGACTTCTAGTTGCCGACGGCAAGGGACGCCGCCGGCGCGGGCTTGACGCCACCGAAGCGGCGATCGCGTTCGGCATAGGCGGAGATGGCGGCGTCGAGCTCGGCTTCACCGAAATCGGGCCACAGGCAATCGGAGAAATGCAGCTCCGAATAGGCGATCTGCCACAGCAGGAAGTTGCTGATGCGCACTTCGCCGCCGGTGCGGATGAACAGGTCCGGGTCGGGCGCAAAACCCATCGCCATGTACTGGCCGAGCTTGCGCTCGTCCAGCGCATCGGCCGGCACGCCGTCGCGGATGGCCTGCTGCGCAGCCTGCACCACGTCCCAGCGGCCCCCATAGTTGAACGCCACGATCAGCGTAATGCGCTGGTTGTGGGCGGTGGTGGATTCCACCTGCTCCCAGGCCTGCCGCACCTTGTCCGACACCGCCGAGCGATCGCCCACGATGCGGATGCGCACGCCTTCGCGCGCCAGCTTGCCGAGGTACTTGGACACCGCCACCAGCACCAGGCCCATCAGCCCCGAGACCTCTTCGGTCGGACGCTTCCAGTTCTCGGTGGAGAAGGCGAACACGGTGAGGTACTCGACGCCGCGGTCGGCGCAGGCCTGCACCGTGCGCACCAGCGCATCGACCCCCTGCTTGTGGCCGAAGAAACGCGGCATGAAGCGCTTCTTGGCCCATCGGCCGTTGCCATCCATCACGATGGCCACATGGCGCGGAACGGAGGCGCTCACGCTCAAACCGCCAGGATCTCGGCTTCCTTGGCCTGGGTCAGGCGGTCGATCTCGGCGATCGTGCGGTCGGTGAGCTTCTGCACGTCGTCCTGGGCGCGGCGCTCGTCGTCTTCGCTGATGGCCTTGTCCTTGACCAGCTTCTTCAGCTGGTCGTTGGCATCGCGGCGCAGGTTGCGCACGGCCACCTTGGAATCCTCGCTGGCGTGGCGCACGACCTTGGTCAGGTCCTTGCGGCGTTCTTCGGTCAGCGCGGGCATCGGCACGCGGATCAGGTCGCCCTGCGAAGCCGGGTTCAGGCCCAGGTCGCTTTCACGGATGGCCTTCTCGATCTTCGGCCCCATGCCCTTCTCCCAGGGCTGCACGCTGATCGTGCGGGCGTCGATCAGGGTGACGTTGGCCACCTGGCTGATGGGCACCTGCGAGCCGTAGTACTCCACCTGCACCTGATCCAGGATGCCCGGGTGGGCGCGGCCGGTACGGATCTTCTGCAGCTCGGACTTGTAGGACTCGATGGACTTGGCCATCTTGCCTTCGGCGGTTTTCTTGATGTCGGCAACGGTCATGACAATTCCTCAGACGTGCACCAGCGTGCCCTCGTCCTCGCCGAGCACCACACGCTTGAGCGCACCGCTCTTGAAGATGGAGAACACCTTGATGGGCAGCTTCTGGTCGCGGCACAGCGCAAACGCGGTGGCGTCCATCACCTGCAGGTTCTTGGTAATCGCTTCGTCGAACGAGATGTTGGTGTAGCGCGTGGCCGTCGGATCCTTCTTCGGATCGGCGGTGTACACGCCATCGACCTTGGTGGCCTTCAGCACGATCTCGGCGCCGATCTCGGCACCGCGCAGCGCGGCGGCCGTGTCGGTGGTGAAGAACGGGTTGCCGGTGCCGGCCGCGAACACCACGACCTTGCCCTCTTCAAGGTACTGCAGCGCCTTCGGCCGCACGTACGGCTCGACGACCTGCTCGATCGCGATGGCGCTCATCACGCGGGCGGTCATGCCTTCCTGGCGCATGGTGTCGGCCAGGGCCAGCGAGTTCATCACCGTGGCCAGCATGCCCATGTAGTCGGCGGTGGCGCGGTCCATGCCCACCGAACCGCCGGCCACGCCGCGGAAGATGTTGCCGCCACCGATCACCACCGCCACTTCGCAGCCCATCTGGGTGACTTCGTGCACTTCGCGCACCATGCGGACCATGGTCGCGCGGTTGATGCCGAACTGGTCGTCGCCCATCAGGGCTTCGCCGGAGAGTTTGATCAGGATGCGCTTGTACGCCGGCATTCGGCTCCCCCGTGAGCGATGTTCAACTTGTTCTAGTTTAAGGGGCCGCGTTTGCGGCCCCTTTGCTTTGCAGACGGTTACTGGCCCTTGGCCGCCGCCACCTGCGCAGCCACTTCGGCCGCGAAGTCGTCCTGCTTCTTCTCGATGCCCTCGCCCACCACGTAGAGCGTGAAGCCCTTGACCGTGGTGCTGGCGGCCTTGAGCATCGCGGCCACGGTCTGCTTGTCGTTCTTGACGAAGGTCTGGTCCAGCAGCGAGACCTCCTTCAGGAACTTGGCGACGGAGCCCTCGACCATCTTGGCGACGATCTCGGCCGGCTTGCCCGATTCAGCGGCCTTCTCGGCGGCGATCTTGCGTTCCTTCTCGACCAGCTCGGCCGACACCTCCGACGACGACAGCGCAGCCGGCTTCATCGCGGCCACGTGCATCGCCACGTCCTTGGCGGCCACGTCGTCGCCGTCGAACTCGACCATCACGCCGATGCGCGTGCCGTGCAGGTAGCTGGCCAGCTTGCCGCCGTCGGCATAGCGCTTGAAGCGGCGGATCGACATGTTCTCGCCGATCTTGCCGATCAGGCCCTTGCGCACGTCTTCCAGCGTCGGGCCAAAGGTGTCCTGCTCGTACGGCAGGGCCGACAGCGCGGCCACGTCGGCCGGGTTGTGCTCGGCCACCAGCTTGGCGGCGGCCTGCACGAAGGCCAGGAACGAGTCGTTCTTCGAGACGAAGTCGGTCTCGCAGTTGACTTCGATCAGCGCGCCGGTGGTGCCGTTGACGGCCGCGGCGACCACGCCTTCGGCGGTCACGCGCGAGGCGGCCTTGCCGGCCTTGTTGCCCAGCTTGACACGCAGGATCTCTTCGGCGCGGCCGAGGTCGCCTTCGGCTTCCGTCAGCGCCTTCTTGCATTCCATCATCGGCGCATCGGTCTTGGCGCGCAGCTCGGCGACCATGCTTGCGGTGATTGCGGGCATCTCAAATTCTCCGTTGAGTGAAAAAGGGGCTCAGCGGCCCCTTTCGAACAATGTCGGCTTGCACGGCACCGGGGGCACCGTCGCAGTCCTTGGGCGCGGATCAGGCGTCTTCGCTGACCTCGACGAACTCGTCGTCGCCGGCCGTCACGGCCTGCACCAGCTCGTTCGTGGCGTTGGCCTTGCCTTCCAGCACGGCGTCGGCCACCGCACGGGCGTACAGCGCCACGGCCTTGGCCGAGTCGTCGTTGCCGGGGATGACGTAGTCGATGCCCACCGGCGAGTGGTTGGTGTCGACGATGCCGATGATGGGAATGCCCAGCTTCTTGGCTTCGGCGATGGCGATCTTGTGGTAGCCGACGTCGATGACGAACATCGCGTCAGGCAGCGCGGTCAGGTCGCCGATGCCGCCGATGTCCTTTTCCAGCTTCGCGATCTCGCGCTGGAACATCAGGGCTTCCTTCTTGATCGCGGGCTGGGTGCCGGCCTCGACCTGGGCCTGCATGTCCTTCAGCTTCTTCAGCGAGCCCTTGACCGTCTTGAAGTTGGTCAGCATGCCGCCGAGCCAGCGCTGGTCGACGTAAGGCATGCCGGCGCGTTGCGCTTCTTCGGCGATCACCTCGCGAGCCTGGCGCTTGGTGCCGATCATCAGGATCGTGCCGCGCTTGGCCGCCAGCTGGCGGACGAACTTCATCGCATCCTCGAAGAGCGGTTGCGTCTTCTCGAGGTTGATGATGTGGATCTTGTTGCGATGGCCGTAGATGTACGGGGCCATCTTGGGGTTCCAGAAGCGCGTTTGGTGGCCAAAGTGGACACCGGCTTCCAGCATTTCACGCATCGTGACGGACATGGAGACTCCGAAGGTTGGGTCTAGAATCCGGCGTGAATCGAAACAGGAACTGCAAGGGTTTTTCCCCTCGCGTCACGCTCCTTGGAGCGCCTGTCCCGACACCTTTCAGCAGCCGGATTCGCGATTGATTTACCGACAAGCACGCCGCCAGGATGGCAGTGGCCGGGTAAACCAAAGGATTCTAGCACGCGCCCAGGCGCCATCCTCCTTCTCCGCCACCGGCGCATCGCCGGCCGGCCCTTCCAGCATGCCCCAACGGCCCTCTTCTCCGGCGCGCCAACGCGCCGGCTCCACCGTGTCCCACTGCTTCCGCGGCGCCTTTGGCGCGGCGGGCCCGCGCTGAATGCGCGTCGCCGTGATAGGCGCCGGCATCGTCGGCGTGACCACCGCCTATGAGCTGGCCGCGGACGGCCACGAGGTGGAGGTGTTCGAGCGCCGCGGCACCGTGGCCGAGGAAACCAGCTTTGCCAATGCCGGAGTGCTCGCCCCAGGCTATGTCACCCCCTGGGCCGCGCCCGGCATGCCCGCCAAGGTGCTGCGCCATCTGCTGAGCCGGCATGCGCCAGTGCGCTTCGGCGGCATGCCCGGCCCTGCGCTGATGGGCTGGCTGTGGCGCTGGTGGCGCGCCTGCCATCCGGACACCTACGGTCCCAACCGACGGGCCATGCATGCGCTGGCGCATTACAGCCGCGAGCGCCTGGCCGACCTGCAGCACACGCTGCACCTGGAATATGAACAGGCGCAGGGCCTGCTGGCGCTGCTGCGCACGCCGCGCGACGTGGCCGGCGCCCGAGGCTCGCTCAAGCTGCTGGCGGAGCTGGGCGTGGACTTCCACCTGGTGGACGCCGCGCGATGCCGGCAGATCGAACCCGGCCTGGACGCGGCCACGCCGCTGCATGCCGGCGTGCATCTGGCACAGGACGGCGTGGGCAACTGCCGCCAGTTCGCGATGCTGATGCGCGCGGAAGCCCAACGGTTGGGCGCACGCTTCCGCTTCCACCACACCGTGCGCGGCATCGACGCCGGCAGCCGCACGCCGGTGCTGCGCTTCGCCGAGCATGCACAGCAGGACATGCCCGGCCCCGAGCAAACGCAGCCCTTCGACGCGGTGGTGCTGTGTGCGGCCATGGGCGCCCTCCCCTTGCTGGGCCGGCTGGGCGTGCAGCTGCCGATGCAGCCGGTGTACGGCTACTCGCTCACCGCACCGCTGCGCATCGTCGAGGGCCATCCCGATTTCGGACCCCGCGCGGCACTGATGGACGAGAAGTACAAGATCGCCATCTCTCGCCTGGGCCAGCGCGTGCGGGTGGCCGGCAGCGCGGAGCTGGGCGGCGCGCCGGGGCAATGGTCGAAGGCGCCGATGGACACCTTGTACAAGGTGCTGCACGACTGGTTCCCGGGTGCCACCCACCTGGCGCAGGCGCAGCGCTGGAAGGGCGCACGACCGATGCTGCCCGATGGCCCGCCAGTGCTCGGCGCCAGCGGCCAGGCCGGCGTGTGGCTGAACCTGGGCCATGGCTCCAGCGGCTGGGCACTGTCCTGCGGATCGGCCCGTGTGCTGGCCGACCAGCTGGCAGGCCGCACGCCGGCCATCGACACCACGCGCCTGGCGCTGGAACGCCTGCGCTGACATTCCCAGGAGCTGCCATGGCGCGGACGACTGAACCGGTGCTGCCCCTGGATCAGCCGCGGCCGCTCCACGGCATCGCGGCGGCACGGCAGATCGAGTCGGCCGCCGCCGCGGTGCTGCCGCCCCACACCCTGATGCAACGTGCCGGACTGGCAGTGGCGCGGCTGGCCCAGGCGCTGGCACCGCATGCGCGCCGCGT
>OFDN01001801.1_pt1 | contig 13125 bp, 11 predicted proteins | sample 1520971 | NCBI WGS metagenome assembly OFDN01 (sample SAMEA94257418, study PRJEB24077) | hot springs metagenome | biome: Aquatic biome; feature: Geographical feature; material: Water | place: India | collected 2012-06-12 | depth 5 m | reverse complement strand
CCGACGGGCGCTGCCGTGAACGTCACGCGCGACGCCGAAGAAGGCCGCTGCCTCGGCTGTCACACGCCCGAGCACAGCGACCGCTTCGTCTACACGGGCTACCGCGCGATGATGATGGTCCCCGGCCACGGCCTGCCCTCGCCCTGACCGAGGCAACTGGCGCGCCGGGCTCCTTCGTCGACGAGAAGCTGGCGCAGCGTCACACGGACCTACTGTTCCGCGTCACGATCGCGGGGATCGAGGCCCTCGTCCCCATTCTCTTCGAGCACCTGAGCTCGGATCGACCGCGCGTACCCCTGATCATCCTCGGCTACGAGCTCAGTTGGTACGAGGCGCAGGAGCCAGGCAACGAGCGAATGCCCCCGCTGATCCCGGTCGTGCTGACCCACGGGCGCACACGCATCGACACCCGCTTCCAGGACCTGCTCCAGCTGCCGGACGCGCTGCGCGACGCACTGACCCCGCTCGTTCCCCACTTCTCCGTGGTCCACGTCGATCTGTCGCGGATGTCGGACGAGCGCATCGCCCGCGCCTCCGCCACCGAGCTCGTGCGGGCCACGCTGCTGATGTTCCGGGGTGGTCGTGCGATGCCGGTCGCGCAGGCGCTTCGCCTCCACATCGGCGTGTTCCGCGCGCTCGAGGCGGGCAACCAACTGGCCGCGATCGAGCTCCTCATGCGCTACGCTCTCTCGATCGCTGCGGTCAGCGAGCACGAGAGCATCTTGGACGTCGTCGAGCAGATCGGACCCCGGACGAAGGACACGACCATGGTCTCCATCGCAGAGAAGCTCTTCCAGGACGGGCGCGAGCGTGGCCTCGCGGAAGGACTGGCGAGAGGGCGCGAAGAAGGGCGCGAAGAAGGGCGCGCGCGGGGCCGGGGAGGCCGCCTTCTCGCCCGCCATCAACCGGCCCCCGCGCTGAGGCCGCCGAAGCGGCGGTCGCGGCGGTGATACTCGTCGAGCGCGGCGAGGAAGTCCTCCGTGGTGAGGAAGGGCTGCTCGGGGCTGATGAGGATCGCCAGGTCTTTCGTCATCTTGCCGCTCTCGACCGTCGTGATCACGACGTCTTCGAGCGTCTCGGCGAAGTCGATGAGCGCCTGGTTGCCGTCGAGCTTGCCGCGGTGCATGAGGCCGCGGGTCCACGCGAAGATCGAGGCGATCGGGTTGGTCGACGTCGGCTTGCCCTGCTGGTGCTGACGGTAGTGGCGCGTGACCGTGCCGTGGGCCGCCTCGGCCTCGACGACCTTGCCGTCGGGGCTGGTCAGCACGCTCGTCATGAGGCCGAGCGAGCCGAAGCCCTGCGCGACGGTGTCGCTCTGCACGTCGCCGTCGTAGTTCTTGCAGGCCCAGACGTAGCCGCCCTCCCACTTCATGGCCGAGGCGACCATGTCGTCGATGAGGCGGTGCTCGTAGGTGATGCCGGCGGCCGCGAACTGGCTCTTGAACTCGTTCTCGAAGACCTCCTCGAACAGATCCTTGAAGCGGCCGTCGTAGGCCTTCAGGATCGTGTTCTTCGTCGAGAGGTAGACGGGGTAGTTGCGGGCGAGTCCGTAGTTGAGCGAGGCGCGCGCGAAGTCGCGGATCGACTCGTCGAGGTTGTACTGCACCTGGGCGACACCGCTGCCGGGCGCCTGGTAGACCTCGAACTTCAGCGGCTCCGAGCCGTCCTCCGGGGTGAACTGCACGGTGAGCGTGCCCGTGCCCTCGAAGCGGAAGTCGGTGGCGCGGTACTGGTCGCCGAAGGCGTGACGGCCGATGATGATCGGCTTGTTCCAGCCGGGCACGAGGCGCGGGATGTTCGAGATGACGATCGGCTCGCGGAAGATCACGCCGCCGATGATGTTGCGGATCGTGCCGTTCGGGCTCTTCCACATCTTCTTGAGGCCGAACTCCTCGACGCGGGCCTCGTCGGGGGTGATGGTGGCGCACTTGACGCCGACGCCGTGCTTGATGATCGCGTGCGCGGCGTCGATCGTGACCTGGTCATCGGTCGCGTCGCGGTGCTCGATGCCGAGGTCGTAGTACTCGAGCGTGATGTCGAGGTAGGGGTGGATCAGGCGGTCTTTGATGAACTGCCAGATGATGCGGGTCATCTCGTCGCCGTCGAGCTCGACGACCGTTCCCTCGACCTTGATCTTCTCCACTGCGGGGCGCCTTTCCATCGGTGATGTGCCGCGTGCCAGCCTAGCGGCTCGCCCGTGTTGTCTCGATATCGAGATACATCGGGCCTCCCCCGGTCGCGCCCCTCGTCTACCCTGGGGGCATGAGCGCGCTGAGACTCGAGGAACTGTCGGCCAAGACCATCGTGGCGGCGAACGGCCTGACGCTCAGGCCCGGACAGGAGCAGTTCGTTACGCCCGTCTCGTACTCGGCGGCCGATGCCTACGTGAACCCGACCACCACCTGGGCGCGCGTCGTGCTCGACGGCGACGACGTCGTCGGCTTCATCCGCGGCAACTTCGACCCCGACAACCCGAAGCCCGAGTTCCGCAGCTGCATCTGGCGCATCAACGTCGACGCGACCGCGCAGGGCCGCGGCATCGGCAAGTTCGCCGTGCACGCCCTCGCCGACGAGGCGCGCCAGCGCGGCTTCGACACTGTGACGGTGATCTGGGAGACCGGCGAGGAGGGCCCGGGCGAGTTCTTCCGCCGCATCGGCTTCGTCGAGATCGGCGAGACCGAGTACGGCGAGAAGATCGGCGCGCTGCACGTCTGATCGGCCCCTCAGAATCGGTCACGGGATGCCCGCCGCACCCGAGTCGCCGCGCGAGCCTGCTCCGCTCGACGGCGCCCCGCTCGACTTCGGCGGCGCCGTGCTCGACTTCGGCGGCGCCGTGCTCGAGGTCGTGCGCGACATCCCGCCGGGCCGCGTCATGACGTACGGCGACGTCGCCGCCGAGCTCGGATCGCGCGGCGCCCGCGCGGTCGGTCGAGTCATGGCCACCGAGGGGTCGAGCGTGCCGTGGTGGCGGGTGGTGCGGGCCGACGGCCGTGCGCCGGCGGGGCACGAGGTCGAGGCTCTGCGCCACTACCGCACCGAGGGGACGCCGCTGCTCGGAGCGTCCGACGGTGCGACCCGCCGCGACGACCCGACCCTGTACCGCCTCGACCTGCGCGCGGCGCGCTGGCGCCCCTCGTAGACCCGCGCCCGCGGCGGCGGTACTGTGCCGGGGTGCGGCGAGCGCCGCGCATCCCGACCCCCGGAGGTTCTCGTGACCGACTCCCCCGCCTCGAAGCCGCGCACCGCGAAGACGGCCAAGCCCGCCGCGGAGCCCGCGTCCGCTCCCGCCGCGGCGCCCGCGACCGCGCCGACCGCGCTGGCTGAGCAGACGATCTCCATCGACGTCAGCGCGGTGCCGGGCTTCTTCCGGGCGCTCGTCGACTTCAAGTTCGTGACCTTCGTCACCCGGCGCATCGCCGGCTTCATCTACGCGATCCTGCTCGTGAGCATCCTGCTCGCGGGTCTCGTGGCGTTCTTCGGCATCGTCGTCTCGGGCGTCGGGCTCATGGTGGGCGGGCAGCCGGTCTCGGGCGTGCTGACCGTGCTCGGCGGCATCGTGCTCGTGCCCGTCGGCACGCTCGTCGCCGTCGTGCTCGCGCGCATGATCGTCGAGGTCAACGTGGCGCTCGTCGCCATCGCCGAGAACACCGCGCGCTTGCGCTGACGCGTCGCGCCGGGGGCGGTCAGAACGCCGCCAGCAGCAGCCCGCCCCCGGCACCGACGAGCACCACCGCCCACGCCGGCGCCCGCACGACGATCAGCAGCACCGCGCAGATCGCGGCGAGCGCGACGGCGACGACATCGACCCCCGCCGTCGCGGAGAACGCTGGGTCGAGCAGCGCACTCGACGCAACGGGGTCAAGAAGTGCCGCAGCGAGCACGCCCACAACAGCGGCGTTCGCGCCGCGCACGAGCGCACCGACCGTCGGGCGGCCCTGCAGGGCGCCCCAGAACGGCAGCACACCGACCATGAGCAACATGCCGGGCAGAAAGATCGCGACGAGGGCGATCGCGGCAAGCGCCAGGCCGTCGACACCGGGGGAGATCGCCGCGCCGAGATAGGCCGCGAACGTGAACAGTGGCCCGGGCACGGCTTGCGCGGCACCGTACCCGGCGAGGAATTGCTCTGCCGTCACGAGCCCGGGCTCGACCACTGCCGCCTCCAGCAGCGGCAGCACGACATGCCCGCCCCCGAAGACGAGCGCGCCCGCACGGAAGAAGCCGTCGGCCACTGTCAGCGCCGTGCTCGGCACAAGCGCGGCGAGCAGCGGCAGCACCACCAGTACCCCCGCGACGATCGCGAGGCACACCACCCCCGCGCGACGTGAGATCGGGATGCTCACCGATGCCGCGACCGGCACTCCGCCCGCGCGGCACAGCAGCAGTCCGAGCCCGGCGCCGGCCGCGATCGCGAGCAGCGTGGCCCACCCGGTGCCGACGAGCAGCACGAGAAGGCCGGCTCCGAGCGCGATAGCCGCCCGGCGCAGGTCGGGGGTGAGCGAGCGCGCCATGCCGATGACGGCGTGCAGCACGACAGCGACGGCGACGACCTTGAGGCCGCCGATGAGCCCCTCGGCGAGAGAGCCGTCGAACTGCGGTGCCACGATCGCGGCGAGCACGAGCAGCACCGCGCTCGGCAGGGTGAAGGCGACGAAGGCGGCCAGGCCTCCGAGCAGCCCGGCCCGGTGCATCCCGAGTGCGAAGCCGACCTGGCTCGACGCGGGACCCGGCAGGAACTGGGCGAGCGCGACGAGGTCGGCGTAGCCCTGGTCGGTGATCCAGCGACGGCGGGTGACGAGCTCGTCGCGGAAGTAGCCGAGGTGCGCGATCGGGCCGCCGAACGACGTGAGTCCGAGGCGCGTGAAGGCGCCCAGCACCTCGCCCGCCGTTCCCTGCCGCTCGTGCTCCGTCACACGCGAACCCTACCCAGTGCGCGTGAACCCGCTCACACGAGCGACTCGCGCCAGGCCGCGTGCAGCTGCGCGAACTTGCCCGTGCCCGCGATGAGCTCGGCGGGCGTGCCGTCTTCGATGATGCGGCCGTGCTCCATGACGAGCACGCGGTCGGCGATCGCGACCGTCGAGAGCCGGTGCGCGATGATGACCGCCGTGCGGTCGGCCAGCAGGGTCTGCAGGCCGCGCTGCACGAGCCGCTCGCTCGGGATGTCGAGCGAGGCCGTCGCCTCGTCGAGGATCAGCACGGTCGGGTCGGCGAGGAAGGCGCGCGCGAACGAGATCAGCTGCCGCTGGCCCGCCGAGACGCGACCGCCGCGCTTGTTGACGTCGGTCTCGTAGCCCTGCGGCAGCGACACGATGAAGTCGTGCGCCCCGACCGCCTTCGCGGCGGCCTCGATCTGCTCGCGACTCGCCTCGGGGTTGCCGAGCGCGATGTTGTCGGCGACGGTGCCCGAGAACAGGTACGCCTCCTGCGTCACCATGACGATCGCGCGCCGGAGGTCTTTCGGGTGCATCTTGCGCAGATCGACGCCGTCGAGCGTCACCGCACCCTCGGTCGGGTCGTAGAACCGCGCGATGAGCTTGGCGAGCGTCGACTTGCCGGCGCCCGTCGTGCCGACGAGCGCGATCGTCTGGCCGGCCGGGATGCTCAGCTCCAGCTCGGGAAGCACGACCGTCTCGGGGTTGTACGCGAACCGCACGCGGTCGAAGTGCACCGCACCCTTCGCCTTCCAGAGGTCGATGGGAGTCGTCGGATCGGGCACGGAGGGCTTCTCCTCCAGCACGCCCGAGATCTTCTCGAGCGCGGCCGCGGCCGACTGGTACGAGTTGTAGAACATCGCCATCTCCTCCGCCGGGTCGAAGAACCGGCGGGTGTAGAGCACGACGGCGAGCAGGGTGCCGATGAGCAGCTCGCCCTCGACCACGCGGAACGCGCCGACGACGAGCGCGGCCGCGACGGTGACGTTGCCGATGAGCACGAGCCCCGGGTCGAAGATGCCGAACAGCTGGATGACGCGCGCGTTGGCGTGCCGGTAGTCCTCGACGTGCCCGGCGAACTGGGTCGCGTTGCGCGGCTCTTTGCGGAACGCCTTCACCGCCCGGATACCCGTCATGGTCTCGACGAAGTGCACGATGAGGCGGGCCGAGGCGACCCGCGTCTGCCGGAAGAGCTTCTGCGAGCGCACCTGGAACCACCGGGTGAGCAGCAGCAGCGGCACGAGCGAGGCCGCGAGCACGAGCCCCGAGGTCGGGTCGAGCAGCACGAGGGCCGCCGCGGTGAAGCCCATGTAGATGAGCCCGGAGACGAGCTGGTTGAGCCCCGATTCGAGCAGCTCGCGGATCGAGTCGAGGTCGCTCGTCTGGCGCGCGATGATGCGGCCCGAGGTGTACGACTCGTGGAACTCGAGAGAGAGACGCTGGGTGTGCAGGAAGACGCGCTTGCGCAGATCGAGCAGGATCGCCTGGCTCAGCCGGGCGCTCATCACCTGGTACAGGGCGATGAGCGACGCCCCGGCGATGGCCGTGAAGAGGTAGGCGGCCACCGTCAGCGAGACGGGCATCCAGTCGTTGGAATCGAGGAGGGCGGGAAGGCCCTGGTTGATGCCGAGCGCGATGAGCGCCGGGCCCGCGACCTGCAGCGCGATCGACACGACGATGACGACCATGGTCGCGGCGATGCGGCCGCGCACCGGCCGCACGAGCGACCCGAGCAGCCGCAGCGAGCGGGCGCGGATCTGCCGCGACTCGGCGCGCGTGTAGTTCGAGCGCTCTTCGCCCTCGACGCCGGTGACGCTCATCGGGCGACCTCCCCTCGGGGTCCATCAGAAGCGGAGTCGATGACACGGGCCTCGCGGTCGATCGCATCGCGCCGTCGGCCCTCCTGCTCGGCGAGCTTGAGATCGCGGTCGGCGCGCTCAGCCGCCGCGAGCTCTTCGTCTTCGAGCGACGAGATGACGTAGCGGTAGTGCTCGTTGCGCTTGAGCAGCTCGCTGTGCGTGCCGACGTCGGTGATGCGGCCCTGCTGCAGCAGCGCGACGCGGTCGGCCATCTGCACGGTCGAGGGGCGGTGGGCGACGATGAGACCGGTGGTCGTCGCGAGCACGCGCCGCAGCGCCGCCTCGACGAGGGCCTCGGTGTCGACGTCGAGCGCGCTCAGCGGGTCGTCGAGCACGAGCACGGCGGGGTTCGCCGCCACGGCGCGGGCGAGCGCGAGCCGCTGGCGCTGGCCGCCCGAGAGGCTCAGCCCCTCTTCGCCCACAGTCGTGTCGACGCCGTCGGGCAGGCTGTGCACGAAGTCGGCCTGCGCGATGTCGAGCGCCTCGGCGAGCACGCGCTCGGCTTCGGCCGCCGCCTCCGCAGACGGATCCTCGGTCAGGTCGGGGCGACCGAGCAGCACGTTGTCGCGCACGCTCGCCGAGAAGAGGGTCGCGTCTTCGAACGCCATCGCGATGTGGCGGCGCAGCTCCTCCCGCGTGAGGTCGCGGATGTCGACGCCGTCGAGCAGCACCCGCCCCTCGGTCACGTCGTACAACCGCGTCGCGAGCGCGGTCATCGTCGTCTTGCCGCTGCCCGTGACACCGACGAGGGCCATGGTCTCGCCGGGCTCGAGCTCGAGGGTGACGCCGTCGAGCACTCCGGGCTGGTCGGCGGGAGCATCCTGATACCGGAAGACCACGTTCTCGAACGTGAGCCGCCCCGTCGGCGCCTCGATGCTGACCGGCGCGGCCGGGTCGGTGATGGTGTTGACCTCGTCCATGACCTCGAAGAAGCGATCGGTCGCGGCGCGGGTGTCGTAGGTCATCGCGAGCAGGAAGCCGATCGACTCGATCGGGAAGCGCAGCACGGTCGCCGTCGCGAAGAACGCGAACAGCTCGCCGACGCTCAGCTCGCCGTTCGCCGCGAGCGCGACCCCGCCGAGCAGGCAGAGCGCGAACGCGACGTCGGGAATCAGCACGAGCCAGAACCAGATGCCGGCGATGGCCTTTGCCTTGTCGATCTCGGTGGCGCGCAGCAGCTCGGCCTGCTCGGCGAACTTCAGCAGCGAGTGCTTGCCGCGGCCGAAGGCCTTGAGTACGCGGATGCCGTGCACGCTCTCTTCGACCGCCGTGGCGAGGTCGCCCTGCTGGTCCTGCGCGCGCCGCGCGATCACCGAGTACTTCTGCTCGAAGAGGTAGCCGTAGATCCAGAGCGGCACGCTCATGACGAAGAACAGCAGACCGAGCCACAGGCTCCAGCTGAACAGCACGACGAAGCCGATGACGATCGTGATGCCGTTGACGATGAGCAGCACGAAGCCGAACGACAGCCAGCGGCGGATCAGGTTGAGGTCGCTCACCGCGCGACTCAGCAGCTGGCCCGACTGCCAGCGGTCGTGGAAGGCGACCGGCAGGTCTTGCAGCTGCGCGTACAGTCCGTTGCGCATGCGCGCCTCGATGTGGGTGCCCGGCGTGAGCACGAAGAAGCGGCGCAGCGCGATGAAGACGGCTTCGAGAATGCCCAGCACGAGAACCGCGATGGCGGCCGGCCAGATCTGGCTCGGGTCGCCGGTGGCGAGCGGCCCGTCGACGAGGCTCTGCAGCACGAGCGGGATCGCGAGCGCGATGACCCCGGCGAGCAGGGCCGCGACCATGCCCGCGTAGATCCAGGGCATGGCCGGCTTCGCGTACGGCAGGATGCGGGCCAGCGCCCGGGCGGTGCTCATGCGCGGCGGCGCGGGGGGTGCGGGGTGCCCGGCGGGCGGTGAAGCGGTCGTCGACATGGTGCGTCCTCGATGGGCCGCGCTCGCTCGTGGCGGGCGCGGGAGTGTGTCGTGGTGGCGTTGGCCCGGCGGTGACCGGGGCTGCTCGGGGTGGCCGGGCAGAGCCTTCCACCCTACGCCTTACGTCATACCAATGTCGACGCGGGCGGCAATCGTGACGGTGCTGTTATCGCACGAGCACGCTCAGGGTTATCGCACGAGCACGCTCAGGCAGGTGACGCAGCCCTCGAGCTTCTCGAACTCGGAGATGTCGACCGTCACCACCCGGTAGCCGAGCGAGCGGACGAGCTCGGCGCTCTGCGGCGCGGAGGCCGCCATGAGCACCGTGTCGTCGGCGAGCACCACCACGTGGCCGCCCTCCGGCTCGGGCACGGCCAAGAACGAGCGCCACATCGAGGCGTCGTCGATCGTCGACGGGTGGCCGATGACGGTACCGTCGGGCAGCGCCGTCACGGCGCTCTTCAGGTGCAGCACCCTCGAGACGGGCACCGCGGCGACCTCGCGCCCGAGCCGCCCGGCGATCGCGCGCAGCTGGCGGATGCCCTCGGCGTTCGTGCGCCCGCCGCGCCCGACGTAGACCGTCGAGCCGATCTGCAGCACGTCACCGCCGTCGAGCGTGCCCGGCTCGACGATGCGCTCGACGCGCAGGCCGAGGTCGCGCGCCGTCTGCTCGGCCGCCTCGATCTCGGGCGTGCGCGAGTCGGCCCCGGGGCGGGTGACGATCGCCGTGCCGTCGATGACGACGAGGGTGTCTTCGATGAACACCGAGTCGGGCAGCTCGTCGGCCGGCGGCACCTCGACGATGGTGAAGCCCTCGGTGCGCAGAGCATCCACGTACGCCTCCCACTGCCGCTCGGCGAGGTCGGGGTCGACGGGCACGCGCTCTTGGTGGGTGAGCTCGCCGTCGGCGAGGCGCGAGCTGGGCATCCGTACGATCGCGATGCGGCGGGATGCGGAGGCTGCAGCCGCACGGGCCGCCCAGACGCGGCGCCCCACCGTGAAGGTGCTGAGCACCGCGACCACCTGGAACAGCAGGTTGAAGCCGAGCACGCTCACCCACAGGTAGTCTATGAGCTCGGCGCTGATCGGGTTGCCCGCCGCGATGATCGCGAGCATCGCGCCGAGCCACGACGACACGAAGGCGGCGAGCACGGCGACGGCGAGCGCGACCCAGCGGTTCTCGAGCACCCCGGCCGTGCCGACGACGGTGAGGAAGACGAACAGCAGCATCGACGAGAACCCGAAGACGCCGTTGACCTGCGCGAGCACCTCGACCGTCGCGCCGTTAATGGCGGCGAACAGCACGACCGTCACGAAGTGCGTGACGAGGGCGACCGCTGCGGCGGCGAGGGCGGAGTCGAGCAGGCGGCGGCCGAACGTTTGCGTCATGCCTCCACGCTAGTCGCCGCGGCGGCGCCCGGATCTCAGTGGAAGAAGTGGCGCTCGCCCGTGAGGTACATCGTCACGCCGGCCGCCTGGGCCGCCGCGATGACCTCCTCGTCGCGCACCGAACCGCCCGGCTGCACGACGGCGCTGACGCCCGCGTCGATCAGCACCTGCAGCCCGTCGGCGAACGGGAAGAACGCGTCGCTCGCCGCGACCGAGCCGCGCGCCCGATCGCCCGCGCGCGACACCGCGAGGTGGCACGAGTCGACGCGGTTGACCTGGCCCATGCCCACGCCGACGGATGCTCCACCCGACGCCAGCAGGATGGCGTTCGACTTGACGGCGCGGCACGCGCGCCACGCGAACTCGAGATCCGCGAGCTGCGACGCCGAGGCCGGCGAGCCGGAGACCAGCTGCCAGTCGCTCGCCGCCGCGAACTGCCGGTCGGCACTCTGCCGCAGCCAGCCGCCGCTCACCTGCCGCAGCTCGACGTCGCCGAGCGCGAAGCCGTCGGGCAGCTGCAGCAGCCGGATGTTCTTCTTCTCGCGCAGCAGTTCCACCGCAGAAGGCTCGAAGCCCGGAGCGACGACGACCTCGGTGAAGATCGGGGCGATCGACTCGGCCGCCTCGCGGGTGATGACGCGGTTGGCGGCGATCACTCCCCCGAAGGCCGAGACGGGGTCGCACGCGTGGGCCGCGGCGTGAGCATCCCCGATCGATGCCCCCACGGCGATGCCGCACGGGTTGGCGTGCTTGATGATCGCGACCGCCGGGGCGTCGTGGTCGTAGGCGGCGCGCACGGCCGCGTCGGCGTCGACGTAGTTGTTGTACGACATCTCCTTGCCGTGCAGCTGCGTCGCCTGGGCGATGCCGTGGGCTCCGTCGGCGCGGTAGAGCGCGGCGTGCTGGTGGCTGTTCTCGCCGTAGCGCAGCACCTGCTGCAGGGTCGCGTGCACGTCGATGCTCGAGGGGCTGCCATCGGCCGCCGGGCCCGACGCCGAGACGGCGTCGGGCGCTGGCGTCGCACGAAGCCCAGAAATGGGCTTCGTCTCAGCTCCGCGCGCACGCACGCCGAGCGTGTCGGCGAACCAGCCCGCGACGGCGGTGTCGTAGGCGGCGGTGTGCGCGAAGGCCTTGGCGGCGAAGCGCTGCCGCTGCAGCAGGGTCGTGCCGCCGAGCGTCAGGGCCTTCGTCACCATGACGTAGTCGGAGGGGTCGACGATGATCGCGACGTTCGCGTGGTTCTTCGCCGCCGCGCGCACCATCGCGGGCCCGCCGATGTCGATCTGCTCGACCACCGCGTCGCCCTCGGCACCCGAGGCGACCGTCTCGACGAAGGGGTACAGGTTGACGATCACGAGGTCGAAGGGCGACACCCCGAGGTCGGCCAGCTGGGCCTCGTGCGCCTCGAGCCGCAGGTCGGCGAGGATGCCCGCGTGCACCGAGGGGTGCAGCGTCTTCACGCGCCCGTCGAGGGTCTCGGCGAAGCCCGTCACCTGCGACACCTCGGTCACCGGGTGCCCGGCCGCGGCGATCGTCGCCGCCGTCGAGCCCGTCGACACCATCTCGACGCCCGCCGCCGCCAGCTGCGCGGCCAGCTCAAGTAGGCCCGTCTTGTCGCTCACCGAGATGAGCGCACGCCGCACCGGAATGGCGTCGCGGTGGCGGTAGAGGGCGGGGTCGTGGGCGGGGCCGGCCATGGGGAACTCCTGGGTCGCGAGGCGGGGGGTCGGGGTCAGGGGGTGCGGGATGCGGCGCCGAGGTCGATCGACCCCTCGGCGATGCCCCGCACGACGTCGATGAGCAGGCGCCGCTCGACGGGCTTGATGCGCTCGTGCAGGCTGTGCTCGGTGTCGTCGGGCAGCACGGGCACGCGCTCCTGCGCGAGGATCGGCCCGGTGTCGACGCCGGTGTCGACCACGATGACGCTCGCCCCGGTCTGCGCGACCCCCGCGGCGAGCGCGTCGCGCACGCCGTGGGCGCCGGGAAACTCGGGCAGATACGCGGGGTGCGTGTTGATGAGCCGCGGCGCGAGGGCCTCGACGACGCGCGGCGGCAGCAGGCGCATGAGCCCGCTCAGCACCACGAGGTCGGGCTGCCACTGCTCAACGGTGGCGAGCAGTTCGTCGCCCCACTCCTCCCGCGAGGCGAACGACGAGTACGGCACAGTGAAGCTCGGAATGCCGAACTGCTCGGCATGCGCCAGGCCGTCGGCGTCGCGGTCGGCGCCGACGGCGACCACGTGGGCGGGGAACGCGGGGTCGCGGCACTCCTCCAGCAGAGCGCGCAGGTTCGACCCGCCGCCCGAGATCAGCACGACGACCCGCAGCACCCGCCCAGGCTACCGGCTGGCGGAGGAGGCCTGCGGCCGGGGCACCCGCACACCGCCGGCGAGCAGACCCAGGAATACTCCGACGAACGCTTCGGCGAGCATCCACAGCCCCACCGCCACCGGGTCGGGGCCCACCACGGCGAGGCGTCCGGGCCCGGCCGCGCCCGCCGCGACGAAGGCGAGAAAGCCCATCGCGGCCCCCGCGATGACGGCGGCGAGCGCCGCGACGCCCAGGCTCCAGAGCTGCAGCGCCCCGCCCTCGACGCCGACCCGAGCGGCCGCCGCCGCGAGGCGCGGGCGCACCGCGATGCCCGCGGCGAAGGCGGCCAGCACCGGAACCAGCAGGGTCAGAAAGCCGAGCGGCGAGGGCTCGGCCGGCAGCGCGCCGAGCACCGGCACGGCCGGCAGCGGTCCGAGCGACACCGCGATCGGGCTCACGGTCGACCCCGCGCCGACCGCGAAGCCCGGCCCGACGAGCCACGAGGCTGCCCACACGACGAGCGTCGGCAAGAAGGCCAGTTGGGCGACCGTCAGCGCCACGCCGCCGAGCACGCCGGCCTGCACGCTCTCGTACAGCGCGATGACCTGCCCGTAGCCGAGCAGCAGCGCGGCCGTCGTCAGCAGCGCGGCCACCGCGACGACCGTCGCGACCGTGCCGAGCCCCGCGCGCAGCGCGGCCCCGCCGGCGGCGA
>OFDN01001800.1_pt1 | contig 13130 bp, 13 predicted proteins | sample 1520971 | NCBI WGS metagenome assembly OFDN01 (sample SAMEA94257418, study PRJEB24077) | hot springs metagenome | biome: Aquatic biome; feature: Geographical feature; material: Water | place: India | collected 2012-06-12 | depth 5 m | reverse complement strand
GGCCTGGGCTGCGCTCAGTGCCGGCAACCTCGAGAAGATCTGGATTCCCGACACGGTGACCAAGGTCTCGATCTACGCCGACAACGATGCTGATGGCGATTTCGCGGGACAAGCCTTCGCTTTCGCCCTCGCGCGCCGCCTCAAGAGAGAGGAAAAGGGTGGTGGGCGGCGGCAGGTCCAGGTCTTCGTGCCCAAGTGGCCCGGGGTCGACTGGTCGGACATCTGGTTCCGGCGTTGGCAGGCCCAGATGCGGCAAGCCGCATAGAGATCGATTGCGTTGAGAGGGGTGCAGCCACGGGCTGCACCGCCTTTTCAGTGGCACCTGCCCCTCGGTGCCAGCGAAAAGGTTCTCTCCGGGAGCCTCGCTCCCCTGGTAGCTGCCATACCTGCCACGCCCCTGGGCGTCGCCAAGGCAGCCTTGAAGCCCATGCGCGACACATTCGCGCCGAACCCGGGCCGGCCAGTTGGCCGGCCTTCATCAACCCTGGCGGGGATGCGCATCCCCGCAGGGGTCGTGCCGTCCCCGCTTTTCATTCCGAAAAGGAGAATCACATGAAAAGCGGACGTTCTCTCCAAAGCCTGGCCCAGGAACTCGATCGCCAGCGCCTCAGCAAGCGCGACCTGGTCCTGCCCTCCTCGCTCATCCATCACACCACTCGGGAAGACGGCGAGACCGAGCTGATCGTCGAAGAGCCCGAATCGCCGCGTCGGTATGACGTGACGCCGCTCGCCCGCCGGCAGCTCGCGGACAAGCTCCGCATCCCGTTGGCGTACTTCGAACGCATGCGCAGCGAGCAGCCAACGCTGCTCGATCGCAACGTCAACACGTGGCTGGAGCAGGAAGGTGATCGGCACATGCTGCGCACCCTCGACGGACGGGTGCGCGCGGTGCTCTCGGATCGCTATCGCCGTCTCGACAACTACGATCTCGCCGAGCACGTGCTGCCGATCCTCGGTCATCTGGACGGCCGTGTCGAGTCGGCCGAGCTCACCGGGACGAAGATGTACCTCAAGTACATCCTGCCGCGTCTGCAGTACGAGATGCGTGTCGGCGACGTGGTCCAGGCCGGCATCGTGATCTCGAACTCCGAAGTGGGCCACGGCACCCTCACGGTCCAGCCGCTGGTCTTCCGGCTGGTGTGCAGCAACGGGCTGATCGCCGTCGACCAGTCGCTGCGCAAGACGCACCTGGGCCGCGCACTGGGCAGCGATGACTCGGTGACGATCTTCCAGGACGACACGCTCCAGGCGGATGACCGTGCTTTCTTCCTGCAGGTCCGCGATGTGGTTCAGTCCGCCCTGTCCGAAGCCACCTTCCTGCAGGTCGCCGCGAAGATGCACAAGACGATGGGCATCGAGCTGAAGGGCAGTCCCGTGAAGACGGTCGAGGTGCTGCGCCAGCGCTACACGCTGACCGAAGCCGAAGGGGATGGCGTGCTGCGCCACCTGATTACGGGCGGTGACCTGTCCGGATACGGGCTCGTCAACGCCGTGACGCATTACAGCCAGGAGGTGGACGACTACGACCGGGCCACCGAGTTCGAAGCGTTGGGCGGCAAGCTCGTCGAGCTGTCCAGCCGCGAGTGGAAGGGGTTGGCCGAAGCGGCTTGAGCCATTGAATAGCTGGCGCACCAGGAGACGCCGGTCCGCTTGTTCGCCACCTGTTCCTATTTCCACCCACGAGGGACACATGCGCCTCCATTCGAGGCCGTGTCCCTCGCCGTTCTCAACATCTCTTCAACCACGGAGCTTGCTCCCCAGCCGGGGAACAGGCTCCACTTCCTCTGATGGAGAAACCCCATGCACCCTGATTCAAACCCTTTCCTCCGCGGCTACCAGAAGCTGCGCATTGATCGCTCCCTGTACATCACGTACGAGGACGACTGCCCGCCGGTCTGGCGCCTGCTGCATCCCAGCCAGGCGCATCTGCCAGACGAGCAGGTCGCGCTCTTTCCCTGCATCTTCAACAGCGACTACGCCCTGATCACCGAAGGCCAGGATCTTCCCGAAGATCTGGAGGTCCAGTGCCAGACCGAAGGCGTGGTGCGCACCGTGGTCTATGCCATCAGCGGCGACGACTCCGGCCAGCCCGTGCACGTTGGCGACACCTACTCGGAGGAGGCCGCGCGGGAAGTGGTGCGGCGACTGAGCTTCGAGACAGGCTTCTACAGCCGCTGCTGGGAGATCAGCAGCGCCCATCTCACCGCCGAAACGGGCCGCTTCCTCGCCGAGCTGGCGGACATCGCCACGCCGAGTGGCTTTCTGTTCATCGCCTTCCGCATCCCGTACAGCCCCGCGATCGGCGTGAAGCTGATCGCCACCCCCTGGACGGATGCGAACCTGCAACTGATCGAAGGCATCACCGCAGAGCAGTTGCGACAGGAGCATCGCAACAAAGGCATGCCGGAATCCCTGGTCGAGGTGCTGCACCTGGCTGCGGTCGCCGACGCGCGCATGCTGGTGTTCGATGCCGATGCCCCGATACTGGAAGGGTTGACGCTGTACGGTGACGAATGACCCCCAAGCAAGCCCCCGCGTGGGGCTCGTCTTACTCTTGTCGATTCGTCGATTCACACTTTCGTCCGACAATCGGCATGCGTCCACCCGCATGCCGTTATCGGCGCCGCAACGCCATGAGCGCACTGGCGAGCTTCTTGACCGCCACTTCCAACTCATCTCGGGTATAGGCCGCGAGCCCCATCAGGAAACCAGCCTTGTGTTTGCTCGACGCATGCAACGCCGTCAGCCCCAGGAGATCAATGCCGGCCCGGCGCGCAGTATCGATGGCCTCGCGCTCGGGAATGTCGCGGATGAAGACGCAGGGCAAGAGAGCGGGTGATGGCGCGCACCTTTGAGCGCCAGGTGATCGAGTTCCATGTGCGGGTCGCGTTGCTCAATCGCTTGAGCCAGATCGACCGTCCTCAGACTGCCGCCGTGGCACGAGTCCGTCCGGGGCTGGGGTTATGGCGCCGGGAAATCGATTTGTGCAGCAAAGCCACTTCAGATACATGACAAGGCGATCAAGTCAACTCGCATTGCCTTCCCCGTTCCGACCTTTGCGAGTGGCCCCCGCATTTTGCGAGTTTGACGATATTGACGGAGCCATTCCCGCGCAAATAGTCTCGATCCCAACGACGCTGCCGTTCGCCGGAGCATGCCAATGACGAAGCTCACTCTCGGCCGCGTGTCTCGTCAAAGTCTGCGCGGAGAAGGCAATGGGCAAACTCGAGCTTTCGCAGGTCCAGATCGCGAATCTGAACATGCTCATCTTGATTGCGGAATGTGCCAAGCACGATAACGCAATCGCATGCAGCCGCTTCGGACTCGATGCCGACCAGGCCGAGTTCCTCGCCTCGCTCGCCCTTCAGGACATTCTGAGTCTCGTCACACACCTCGGTGACGAGTGTCTCTTCCCCCCGCGTGCCGACCTCGTCCAGGTTCTGGCCTGGCCGCCACAACTCGCCGGCGCGCTGTTGATGGTTCATCCTGCCCAGGCTGCCCGCCCGGTTCGCCCACTGGATGGGAGTGCATTGCCATGAAGAGCGAACGCAATCTTCTCCATGCGCAGAGGCACATCCATGCCCTGGCCGTGGCCACCGAATGCGCCGAGCTCGGGGCACGGATCCGGACCATCCAGTTGCTGACCGGCCTTTCGGCAAGCCAACTGCACCAGCTGTTCCGCCATCCCCTCGGCGGACCACGCCGCGGCCGCCATCCCGATTCCCGCGAGTGGTACCACAACGCGAACCTGCTGTGCCGAACCGAGGCCTCAATCATCGTCGTCCTCTTCCGCCGGCTGGCTTCCCGCGGTATCGACCCGCCGCTCGCACTGATCGGCGCCTATCGGCACTACCTCAATTTCTGCAAAGCGCAGCCCCGAATCAGCTTCGATCGCGCCTTCGACCTCGTGGCCCACACCACCGGGCGCTGGTTCGTGGCCGCAAGGAGCTTCTCGATTTTCACCTGCCCGACCTGCAAGAGCGAATACCTGACCAGCCTGAGCCTGGCACCGCTCACCAACCACGAATGCCCGTTCTGCAGGCTGCTCAGTCGCCACACGAAGGATCCGCGCATTCAAGCCGCCTATCCGAGGCAAACGCTTCAACGCGACATCCAGATGTTCTGGATCAGCGCGTGCTGGAGCAAACGACTGGCTCCGCACCCGACGTCGAATTCGCCTTGATCCGGGGCCAATTCCTGCTGGGCGGGTCGGGCGCCGGCACGCACGATGCGTCCATCGATCCGGATCAGGTACCCCGAGATGGATGTCGCCACAAACAGTTCGCCGCCTGGGGCACAGGTGCTTTCGACCGAGTTTCGCTATCCCTCGGTCGACCCGGGCATTCCTGCCCTCGACGTGGAAGCCCTGCTCGCGGCGCATCAGGAACTCATCGACCGGATCAAGCTGTGCTTCGGCATGGATCGCACCGGCTTCGAGCAGACAATCCTCCCCCAACTGCGCCGGTATGCCACCTATGTGCATCTGCTCCCCTGCACGGCGGACAACTACTTCAATGAGCCGGGCGGCCTTCTGCGCATCGGCCTCGAAACCGCCTTCTTCGCGCTGCAAGGCACCGATGCCCACATCTTTTCCGGGCGGGCGACGATCACCGAGCGTCGCAACCTCGAACCGCGCTGGCGCCTGGCCACCTTTGTCGGCGGGTTGTGTTGCGAGCTGCACCGCCCACTGAGCCATGTCATCGTCACCGATGAAGCCGGCAACGAATGGTCTCCCTACCTTCGGCCCTTGACCGGCTGGCTCCATCACCATCAGGTCAAGCGCTATTTCCTGAAGTGGCGCCCCAACGCCGTAGAAAGCCGCTCGCTGGGCCTCTTCGCCTTGCCGCATGTAGTGTCTGCGGAGACCCTGCAGGACCTCGCCACGGGAAACACCCAGATCGTCCCGCACCTGCTCGCGGCGGTTGCCGGCATCCCGATCTACCGCGACCACAACGTACTGGAATCCCTGGTCCGCCGCGCCCTGGCGCTGGTGATCGATCGTTTCCTTCTGGCCAGCGCCGAACGCTATGGCAAGCCCCAACTGGGGTCGCACCTGGAACGCTATCTCGTCGATGCGCTGCGACGCCTGGCGGCTTCCAATCCCGGCTGGACCCCGAACGCGGAAAAGTCTCGTGTCTGGTATGGCCCAGACGGGATGTTCATGGTGTGGCCCGGCAGCGCCGACGACATTCGCAAGCTGCTCGAAGCCGACCAGCTTCCCGGCATTCCCAAGGCGCCCGAGACCATCCTCGAAGTTCTGCTCACGGCCGGTGTGCTGACCGCACAGGAAGATGGGAAGGCAACCTGGCTCATCCATCCGCCAGGCAACAAGCCCGCGCTGGAGGCCGTCAAGCTCAGCGCCCCGGCGATGCTCTTCACGGAGTCGGACAAACTGCCGGAAGCCTTCACCAATCCGCTGCTGACGCCACCGACGGCGGATGCGGCAGCCGTTGCGCCGGCCGTCTCGACCAAGCCAGCGCTTCTGACCACACCAAGCGCCGATGACAGCGCCAAAGGAAGCAGCAGGAAGCGCCCGCGTGCCAGCCCGCCATCGATCTCACAAGTTCCCGAAGCGCCCTCCCCGCAACATCCCGAACAACTGGCCCTGCTCGACCCGCCGCCTGCCGCACCAGCGGACGAAGCACCCACGCCCACGCCGATCACCCCTCGCCCAGACGAGCCACAGCAAGCCAGGCTGCTCGCGCCCCTTCGCCTCCCTGTCACCGTCCGCGATGCGCTGGCGGCAATCGTTGCAACGCTGTCGGGACCCGAAGCCGAGTGGGCGGCAAAGCCTACGGACGACGGACTGTTCGTTCCTCTGGCTGCGCTGACTGCACGCAAAGTAGCCCCGCCTGCCGCGATGCGCTCCCTGAGCGAGGTCGGCATGCTCGCGGAGCCGTCGCCGATCTCCCGGCATTTCCAGGGACAGGAGGTTGTCGGCATCCTGATCGACAAACGGCACGTGATCGGCCTGCCGAGTCAGCAGAAGGAAGCTGTCTGACATGCTGGCGCGCGCATACGAGATGCCTTGGCGCCGAGCCTACGAGGCCTACGCCAGTGCCATGTGGCTGCTGGCCGTATTCGCCACGGTCACGATGGCCGTGCGAGCCCAAGCGCCCATCAGGATCGCGATGCCGCTGGCAGCCGCATGCCTGCTCATGGCCGTATGGCGAGCCGCGCAGGCCGCCCACATCATGGTGCTGCGCGCCGCCTTGAGCGGCCGTGCCATGCAGGTCATCGGGCCAAGCGAACAGGAACGCCTGACCCGGAACCCCGAGCAGGTCTTTCTCGGCTTCGGCTTCGACTGGCAGCCCCTGCACTCGCAGCGCCTGTACGAACTCGCTAAGATCGACTACCGCAGCTATACAGCATCCCCCGCGCTCCTCAACTGGCTGGGATACAAGGTTACCCCCCAGCCGGACTCCGAGATCGGCCTGCCCTACATCCACGGCGTCGAGCCCCGCGAGCGCCCGCTCTACCGGCCGCTGCAGAACTTCGAGGGAGGAACGCTCCTGGTGGGCACCACCCAGGCGGGCAAGGGCGTCGCACTATCCAATCTTGTCACCCAAGCCATTCGGCGCGGCGACGTCGTCATCGTCATCGACCCGAAGAACAGCCGTCGGCTCAAGCGTGCCGCCATTCGCGCCTGTGAGCGCTATCGGGAGGCCGACACCTTCCTGGAATTCCACCCCGCCTTTCCCGAGACTGGGGTGAGACTCGACTTCGCCTTCAACTGGCAGAAGCCGACTGAGCTCGCCTCGCGAATCCAGTCCATCCTTCCGCCGGATACGGCCGGGGCCTTCGGTGCCTTCTCGTGGGACGCGGTCAACGTCGTGGTGCAGGGGCTCGTGGACCTCGAAGAACGTCCGAGCCTGGCCAAGCTGACCCGCTACATCGAAGGCGGCATCGAGCCGGTCCTCGAACAGTCCCTGCGGCGCTTCTACGACGCGGAGTTCCGCGACGGTTGGCGCGAGCACCCCGAGATGAAGCGCCTGCTCCACGAAGCGCACCGCGGCAACCTGAAGCGCCCTTCGGAAGCGGCCAGCGCCGACCTCATGGCCTTCGTCGCCTTCTACGAGCATCACGTTCCCCAGAGCCAGCGCAGCAAGGTCATCGATTCCCAGGTCCGGGTCTTCCGGCACAACCGGGAGCACTACCAGAAGATCACGGCCAACCTGCTGCCCATCCTCTCGATGCTGACCTCCGGCGATCTGGGCCGCAGCCTGAGCCCCGATCCGTTCGACCCGGCGGACAAGCGGGCCATCATGAACTTCGAGAAGATCGAGCGCGCCGGGCACGTGCTCTACATGTGTCTGGACTCCCTGCCCGACCCGTCGGTGGCTTCGGCCATCGGCGCCCTGGCCCTCGCCGATCTCGCCGCCCGCGCCGGCATGCGCTACAACCTGGGCGGGTACCGGCGGATCTCGCTGTTCGTCGACGAGGTCAGCAACGTCATCAACCAGCCCTTGATCGAGATCCTCAACAAGGGGGCCGAGGGCGGCATCTACACCACCTGCGCCATGCAGACCCTGGCCGACCTCGCCAAGCGCCTGGGCAGCGAGGACGCCGCCCGCATGGCGCTCGGCAACCTCAACAACCTGATCGCGCTCCGCTCCAAGGATCGGCCGACACAGGACTTCGTGGTGGAGACCTTCGGCAAGACCGCGATCCATACGCTTCGCGTGGGCCTGAGCCACGGTGCGGACGCTCACCTGGGCGATTTTTCCGCCAGTCACTCCACACAGATCACGGAGAGCTTCGAGGAAATGATCCCTGCCGATGTTCTGGGCAAGCTGCCGAATCTGCAGTACTTCGCATCGGTATCGGGCGGGCGCATCATCAAGGGACGCTTCCCCATCCTCGACACGGAAACACCGTTCCCGAAGCCGCGCCATCGGGTTGCAGCATGATCCGCGTCATCGCTGTCGCGGCCCTGACCCTGCTGCTGGTCTTCGTGCTGTATCTGCCGGCCGCGAATCCTCCCGAGCGCTTCCTGAACCAGATCCACAGCGAACACGAGCTCAACGCGGCAACGTGGAGCGAGGCGCGCGCAGTGCTCATCCTTGAGCGCGCGCTCTCGATGAACCAGGCCCTGAGCGCCGCCAGCCCGGTACCAACCTCGGCACAAGCGCCCGGCACGGACCGCATGGCCGAAGCCGTCGCTCAGGAAATGGCTCGGGTCAATCAGCGCTTCTTTGGCAACACCTACTTCCGCTCGATCGATGCCCAGCTGCTACTTGCGACCTACCGGCTCGCTGCGCTGATCGAGTGGCTGCCGTTGCAGGCATTCGTCATCATTGCCACCGCGATCGACGGCTTCGTCGTCCGCATTCTGCGTGCCAAGCAGTTCAAGCCGCACGATCCGGAGTGGTTCGCCCTCCACGCCAGCGCCTTCGTTCTGATGGCGTGTGCAAGCATCGTCGCGGCCGTAACCCCGATCACCATTGCCCCTGCACTGCTGGCCATGCTGCCGGTTTCCTGCGCCTTCTTCCTGAGCAGGGTGGTGGCTAATTTCCATCGCCATGGCTGATCGGCTCGACCCCGCATGAACGGAGGGCATGAACTTGCCCCTGAGGCGTCGAGCCCGTTACAATAAGAATAATTCTTATTCAACACACTTCCCTGATCCCGAAAGCTGTGCGGGCAAACCATCGCGCGGCGTGATGACTTGCCTGTGAGCGCCCTGGACCCAACGCTTTCTCCCTCCGTGGAGACCCTCTACTGCGACCACCATGACTGGTTGCAGGGGTGGTTGCGCCGCCGCCTGGGCAATGCCGCGGATGCCGCCGACCTCGCGCACGACGCCTTCCTGCGCTTGTTGGTGACGCCCCGGCGCTTTGACGGTCCACCCGAGGCGCGCCTCTACCTGCGCACCATGGCCAATGGTCTGTGCGTCGATCTCTGGCGTCGCCGTCAGGTGGAAGCGGCCTGGCTGGAAGCGCTGGCCGCCCAGCCCGAATCGTTCGCCCCTTCGGCCGAGCAGCAGGCCATCGTCCTGCAAACCCTGCAGGACATCGACGCCATGCTGCAAAGCCTCTCACCCAAGGCCGCTCGGGCCTTCGTGCTGGCGGTGGGTTGCGAGATGACCGACAAGGAGGTTGCGGCAGAGTTGGGTGTTTCCACCCGCATGGTGCGCAAGTATGTGGCACAGGCGATGCTGCTGTGCATGCAGATGGAGGCGCAGGCCCATGTCCGCGGCTGAACTGCCCCTGCCTCCTACGCCCAAGGCAGCCACGAGCGGCACCACCGTCAACACCACGCACCGGGCCATGCAGGAAGCGGCCGAATGGTTCGCGCTGCTGCGCTCTGGAGAAGCCGGCCACACTGATCGCACGGCCTGGGAATCCTGGCTGGCAGCCAGCGAAGCCCACCGCGCGGCTTGGGGCCACGTCGAGCAGGTCAGCCGCCGCTTCGAGCCCATCCAGAGCAGCGTCAACCCGCGTTCCACCGTCGAAGTGCTGCAAACCGCGCGGCACCATGCGCTCCGGCGCCGCGTCCTGCTGGGCTTGGCCACTTGTGGTGGCACCGGGCTGCTGAGCTGGGCTGTATGGCGCCATACGCCGCTGCCCGCCATGGCCATGGCCTGGGCGGCCGACCACCACACCGGCGTGGGCGACGTGCGCGAAGTCTCCCTCCCCGACGGCACCCGCGTGTGGCTGGGCTCTGCCAGCGCATTCAACGAGGACTACCAGCCCAGTCTGCGCCGCCTGCGCTTGGTGACGGGTGACATCTTCATCGAGACGGCAGCCGATGCCCGCCGGGGCTTCGTGGTCGACACCCCTAACGGGCGCCTGCGCGCCCTGGGCACGCGCTTCAATGTGCGGCTGGAAGACGACGGGCAGACCTTTGTCGCGGTCTATGAAGGCGCAGTCAAGGTGCGCACCGCCACCAGCGGCACCACCCGAGTCCTCCGGGCCAGCGAGCAGACCCGCTTCAGCGGCAGCGGTGTCGAGCCCCCCGCACTGGCCGACCCCGCCCGCGAATCATGGACCCAAGGCCTGCTGATCGCCCAGGACATGCCCCTGGCCCAGGTCGCGGCCGAACTGGCGCGCTACCGCCGCGGTCACCTGTCCGTCGCCCCCGAGGTCGCCGGCCTGCGCGTGTTCGGCAGCTTTCCGCTGAACGACACAGATCGGGCGCTGGTCATGCTCGCCACCGTGCTGCCCGTTCAGGTGCGGCACACACTGCCCTGGTGGAGCAGCATTGAGCCCAAGGGCAAGGGAGCGGCTCCATCACCATGAGCTTCAGCGCCACAGGATCACCCGAGGCCGCCGCGCTCCAGCAGCAAATACACAGCCTCTACAGCGACCACCACGGTTGGCTGCACGGCTGGCTGCGCAAGAAACTGGGCTGCACCCACCGCGCTGCCGATCTGGCGCACGACACCTTCGTGCGGCTGCTCACCTCCCGCATTCCGGCCCGGCTGGACGAGCCCCGCGCCTATCTGACCACCGTGGCCCGGCACGTGCTGCTCAACCACCAGCGGCGCCAGCGGCTTGAACTTGCCTGGGCGGCCGAACTGGCCCTGGTGCCGCAGGAGTTTGCACCCTCCGCCGAAGAGCGGGCCATGGCGCTGGAAACCCTGATGGCCATCGATGCCTTGCTCGACGGCCTGTCGGCCAAGGCGCGACGGGCCTTTCTGCTCAGCCAGCTCGACGGTCTGACCTACGCCGAGATCGCCGCCGAGATCGGCGTCTCCGTCAGTCGCGTGCGGCAGTACATGGCCGAAGCCCTCACGCGCTGCTATGCCGCGCTCTGAGGCCCTTGCGGGTGGCCTGGGTGACGATCCGGGCGCAATACCAACCGCCGACCGCTCCGTGCCGAATGCGCCCGACCCACTTCCCGAGCCAGACGCTCCCTCCAACCCTACAGACCCCATCGCCGCCCGAGCCATCGCCTGGGCGGTCCAACTGCGCTCCGGCGAAGCCAGCGCGGCCGACCACGCCGCCTTCGACGCCTGGCGCCGCGCCGACCCACGGCACGAAGCCGCCGCCGCGCGCATGGAGCGTGCGCTCGGCCGCCTGAACGAACTGCCGCAGGAGCTGGCACCCCGCCAAGCCATGCGCCGCAGCCTGCTGGCACAAGCCGGGCGGCGCAGCGCCCTGCGCAATACGCTGGGGCTTGTACTCGCGGGCGTGGGTAGCGGCCTGCTGTGGTCCCACGGGCAGCGGCCCCTGTCCGCGATGGTGGCCGATTTTTCTACCGGCACCGGCGAACGCCGCGTCTTCGCCCTGGCCGACGGCAGCCGCCTGTGGCTCAACGCCCGCAGCGTGGTGGACCAGTCCTTCGACGGCGCCGCCCGCCGCCTGCACCTGCGCGCCGGGGAACTGATCGTCGAAGTGGCCAAAGAGTCCCAAGAGGCCGGCGGGGGGCGCCCCTTCATCGTGCACACCGCGCAAGGCCACATCCAGGCCCTGGGCACGCGCTTCCTGGTGCGGCAGGACGACGGCAGCAGCCTGGTGGCCGTGCTGCACTCGGCGGTGCGCATCGAGCCCTTGCAGGGCCCAGCGCTGACGCTGGCCCAGGGCCACAGCGCCCGCCTGACCGCGCAGGGCGTGGCGCAAGAGGCGCTGGCCCCCCAAGCCGCCAGCGCATGGGAAGACGGCTTCGTCGAGGTGCACGACCGCCCCCTGCAAGATGTGGTGGACGCCCTGCGCCCCTACCACCCCGGCGTGCTGCGCGTCTCGCCCCAGGCGGCTCACCTGCGCGTGACGGGCAGCTTTCCGCTGGACGACAGCGAGCGCACCCTGGCCGCGCTCGCCCGTGCGCTCCCGATTACAGTGCATCGGCGCACCGGCTGGTGGGTGAGCATCGACATGCGCTGAACAGCCGCCAGGGAGGATTTCGGTCTAAAGGGGGGCCTGGATGCCGCGATCACTCAGGCGGAAACCGCAGCCGGGAAAACGCACGCCCTGCCAGGACGGCCCGGCGTTCAATCTCTGCGGCAGAGTCAAGCCACCCTTTGTGCTCAAGAAAGAGCAGGAAGGATCGCGTGCTGATCTTGCGGCAGTTGTCGGGCACGAGGAAGCTCGCACGGGCGATCTTGTGATCCTCGAACAGAAAAACGCCGGTCCTCGGCGCCTCCATGAGGGCAAAGCCGTTCATGGTCTCCTGAATGGCCAGCTCCCCCAGATGGGACTTTCGCGGCGCACCCTGCTGCACCGCCCGGGACTGGGCCTGCTGGTAACGCTGGAAAGTCCGGGTCGGCACCACCGCGAGTTGCCTGTCGCGCACCCATTGCGCCAGTCTTTCGCTCGTGGGGGTCGAGCTGCGCGTCACCTCGTGCAGCACCATATCGACCATTTCCACCGGCCAGCCCGGCCGCAGCAGCAGATCCAGGGCATCGGCGTAGGCCAGGGTGATGAGCGGGCCCGCATCGGGCAGCACAACGGTGTCTGAGCGGGACGGCACCTGACGCCCCGCTCAAGACGACAATGCGTTCAGGCTCTCGACCATCCCTTGCGTCACCGCCTCCGGCAGACGCGGCATCGGCAGATGCGCCTGCGCCATGAGCAGAAAGAGATCCTCATCGCTGTCGATGCCCAGCGAGCCCTTTGCAGCATGGTCGTCGATCCGGCCCAAAGAAAAGTCGAGCAGCGTCTTGTAGTTCTGATTGCCGGCTGCCTCGGCGGCCTCGAAGGTCTCGACCAGATAGCGAAGCTCGGCATTGAACAGCGCGTTGATCGATGTGTCCGACTTGGCCGCGATCACCTTGGCGCGCCTGAGCAGCTCACGATCCACAGAACCCGTGAAATTGACAGTTGCAGCCATCTGGATGCCCTCGACGATGAACACATAAATCAGTGTAGCACTTATTTGTGTGGATCGGGCGCAGTATTTCTCGTGCAGCCCCTGTCACTTTTCTCCGCTCGCGGTTCAAGGCTGATGAAGACATTGCTTCCAGCCATCCAATCGTTCTTTCGGAGAAACCGCATGCACCCTCAACACCCCCGACCCACCTTGCCTGTTGCGCTACACCCGCTGGCGCTGGCCGTTCTGCTCGCCCTGGGCGGCACCCTGGCCCACACACCGGCCCGCGCGCAGTCTGCCGCCGGCGCCCAGACCACCGCTTACGACCTGCCCGCCGGGCCGCTCGACGACCCGCTCACCGGCATCGCCCGCCGCGCCGG
>OFDN01001799.1_pt1 | contig 13137 bp, 8 predicted proteins | sample 1520971 | NCBI WGS metagenome assembly OFDN01 (sample SAMEA94257418, study PRJEB24077) | hot springs metagenome | biome: Aquatic biome; feature: Geographical feature; material: Water | place: India | collected 2012-06-12 | depth 5 m | reverse complement strand
CATTCGCGCGGTGGGCGCTTCCATTCGTCCGCCGCGTGATTGAGCACGAGATATAACAGCTTCATCGCGGCATCGTCACCGGGGAAATGGCCGCGGGTACGGACGGCACGGCGAACCTTCGAATTCAGGGCCTCGATGGCGTTCGTAGTGTAGATGATCCGGCGGACGCCCTCGGGAAAGGCGAAGAACGGGATCACCTGGTCCCAGTGTCGCCGCCAGCTTATGGCGATGGCCGGGTGTTTCTGGCCCCAGGGGCCTGCCTCGAACGCCTCCAGCGCAGCCATGCCGGCCTCGGGCGTCTCGGCACGGTAGACGCCGCGCAACGCCTGGGCGATGAACTTGCGCTCCTTCCAGGACGCAAAGCTCATGCTGTTGCGGATCAGATGGACGATGCAGGTCTGGACGATGGCCTCGGGGAAGACAGCGTTGATCGCCTCCGGGAACCCCTTCAGGCCGTCGACGACGGCGATCAGGATGTCGGCGACGCCGCGGTTCCTGAGCTCGTTCATAACGCGCAGCCAGAATTTGGCCCCCTCGGTCTGCTCGATCCAGATGCCGAGCACCTCCTTGGTCCCGTCCGGCTGAATGCCCAGCGCGATGTAGACCGCCTTGTTGCGGACGAACCCTTCGTCGCGGATCTTCACCCGGATCGCGTCGAAAAACACCAGCGGATAGCAGGCGTCGAGCGGCCGATCCTGCCATTCGGCAACCGCCTCCAGCACCGCATCGGTGACGGTCGAGATCAGGTCCGGCGAGACGCCGATCCCGTACAGCTCCTCGAGGTGCCCGCGGATTTCGCGCACCGTCATCCCGCGCGCGTACATCGAGACGATCTTGTCGTCGAAGTCGGGGAAACGGCGCTGGTATTTGGCGATGAGCTTCGGGTCGAACGTCCCCGCCCGGTCGCGTGGCACGTCCAGCGTCACCTTCGACGTGCCCGTCAGCATCGTCTTCCTCGATGACCCGTTGTGCCGGTTGATGGTGCCTGCGGCGCCTTCGCTTTCCAGATGATCGTCGAGCTCAGCCGACAGCATCCGCTCCGACAACGCCTTCTTCAGCTCGTCGAGCAGACCGTCCTTTGCAAACAGCTCCTGCGGGTCACGACCAGCCAGAAGCTGGTCCAAAACGTCCTTGTCGATTGCCATATCGATGGTCCCTTCCATTCCATCCTATGGCCTCCCGCACGAAATTCCTGACAGTCCCGATAGCAAGACCCATGTGTAGATGCCGCCGAGCCGCTCCTTGCCGCCGCTCGAGTTCTGCCGCGGCACCACCCCGATCCAAGCCGCTAGATTGCGGCCCGAGCGGAAGATCGCCGGGTCAGGAACGGTGGCGACGATGGCGCTGGCGAGCAGCGGGCCCACGCCAGGTATCTCCATCAGCCGCCGGCCAAGCTCAGTCTCGCGTGCGCTCGCCAGGATGCGGCGATCGTTCTCGAGGATCTGCTCTTTCACGATGCGCAGCTGCGCCGCCAGCATCTCCAGGCAGAACCGTGCATCGGCCGGCACCCGTTCGTCGGTAGGATCGGCGATGACGTCGAGGAGCTGCTCGATGCCGTTCCTGCCTATCGGCGCCGTGATCCCGAACTCGGCCAGGTGCGCCCGCATCGCGTTCGACAGCTGCGTGCCCTGGCGGTTGAGGATCAGGCGGACACGATGCAGCATCATCGCGCTCTGCTGCTCGGGCGACTTGATGCCGACGAAGCGCATCGTCGGCCATGTCACCGCCTCGCAGATCGTCTCGGCATCGGCTGCATCATTCTTACCGCGCTTGACGTACGGCTTCACGTACTGCGCCGGCATAAGCTTCACGTCATGCCCGAGCGTGACAAGCTCGCGCGCCCAGTAGTGCGAGGTTGCGCACGCCTCGATGCCGACCAGACATGGCGGCAGCTTGGCGAAGAACTTCAGCATCCGCCCACGGGTCAGCCGCTGACGAACAACCGCTGCACCATCAGCATCTACTCCGTGCACCTGAAACACGTTCTTCGCGATATCCAGACCGATCGTCGTGACGTTTCCCATTGTGGCTCTCCTTCGATTCTCCGCAGGAAACCCTGCTTGAGGGTTGGAGAGCCGTCCACGTCATCACATATGGACGTTCAGATTGCACAGCGCGCTTCCCAGATCCCGCCGTTTGCTAATCCTAAGGCGCTCACGGTCAGTCGCGCTCGCGAACGGTAGCTTAAGCTCCCCGGGAAAGTTTTAAACGCTGATCAAAACCGAAACTAAATTTCCAGAGCACGCAGAAGTGCACGGTCATCCTTGATGTTTCGTTCGACGTTGCGCCGCAGTTCGTCCGACAACGATTGCGTAGTTTCTGCGCCGTGCGGCAAGGCTTTGCCCAACGCATCGAGCACCTTGCGCGTCCGAATGACGACCTCTTCCTCCCCCGCCCCTTCGCGGATGATGGGGACAAACCCGCCGCGGACCAGTTCGTCGGCCGACGGCCGGGCCATATAGACTGGAGGTCGATCGGCGTCGGACGGCGGGGCATCCGCCGGTAGCAGCGAGAGTACCCGGAACAGCGCGTTCACGACCTCGATCGCGGTACCGGGATCGTTAGTCGCGGGGGCAAGCGCGCGTCCCGCGATCTTGCCGAGGGCGATCACGCCCAACCGCGGATCGTGATCGAAGCGGCGGTGACGCTCCGCGGTGAACGCATTTGCCAGTGCCTTGCGCACAGGGTCGGACGATGCATCGCCGACGATCCGCAGCAGGGGGCGATTGGGATGGACCAGCGTCCCGGTCAGAACCTCGACATGGATTGCCAGATCATGTTTCTGCGCCAGCAACGCGAGCGCCTCGGCATCGATATGGGTCACATAGCCGATGTCGATGGAGCATATTGCCATGGCCGATGCCGGCACCGCGATTGCCGGGCGGGCGCCGTCATAGGGATTGCGCGCAAAGGCAGACATCGCGGCGCAGGCGGCATTTTCGACACGATCGATGACATCCGCCATCCACCCGAACGCCGCCAGATGCGCGATCCACCGCAGCAGCGTCACCTCCACGAGGACGATCAGGATGATCGTCGCCAGCAACAGCACCACCCTACCCTGTCCGCCATAGAGGTGCGTCTGCAGGCCGATGATGCCGACCACCGCAAAGATAAACGAGCCAAGAAACGTCGACAGCGCGTTCTGCGATGTGCGGTCGGAGATCATCAGCTGCGTCGCGCGCGGCGTGGCGAGTTGCGTGGCGGAGGAATAGGCGCTGACCATTGCCGTCATCGAGAAGGTGGTGACCGCCAGCATCGACGACGCGATGATCTCCAGGATCTTCCCGACGGCGCTCTGCCCGACGTCGCCGGTGAATTCATAGGGTATGGCCCGCGCGACGATGCCCGCCAGTGCCGCGATCACCACGCTGGTCGCGCTGATGACCGCGGCCCGGAACCAGATCTGCCGACCGGCATGTCGGAAGAACCGGGAGATACGCGTGAGCGAAATCACGGCAACGTCCGCGGCATCGGCGGCACCCCGTCAGCCATCGGCATTCTCCATTTCCGGCGGCCGCTTCCGCCACGCGAGGCCGGCAGCGACGGCGATCGCCACGATGCCGAGCGGACGTCCCCGGCGCAGCATCGCGAAACCGACCGTCGCCATCGCACCATTGCCGACAAGGTCGATGACTGCGCCGACAGGGGTGCGCGGCGTCCCGATTGCGGGTGCAGGCCGCGCCGCTTCGGGTGCTGGCGCCGCGCGGGGCGCCACCGGCTCGGCGGGCGCGGGGTCGGCATCCGCAGCCTCGCCCTCGACCTGTCGTTCGAGTTCGGCGTTCAGTTCGGCACCCAGCAGGAACACATAGGCGGTAAGCCAGAGCCATGTCAGCGTCACGATGACCGCGCTCAGCGAGCCATAGGTCGCGCCATAGTTGCCGAAATTGGATACGTAGAACCCGAACCCCGCCGTGCCCGCCAGCCAGAGCAACGTCGCCCCCGCCGACCCCGGCGACAGCCATATCCAGCGGGGTTGCCGGTGGTCGGGACCGAAGCGGAACAGGATCGCCGCCGCCGTCACGACCAGCACCGCCAGCAGCAGGAAGCCGGCGATGCGGATCAGCGCCAGCACGGCAAGCGGCGCATTCGGGATCAGCCCGCTGAGAAATGCGAGCAGCATGGTCGTGCCGATCGCCGCGAAGATCATCACGACGCCGCCGCCGACCACGGCGAACTTCAGCAGCGTCAAACGGACGAAGCCGCGGCTCTCCTCCGTATCATAGGCGACGTTGAGGCCGGTGATGATCGCCGCAGACCCCTTTGTCGCGCCGTACCATGCCAGCAGCAGCGCGACGACCAGCCCGATCCCCTGCTTGTCCTTCGAACTTTCCACGACCGTCAGCAGCTGGTCGGAGATGATGGAGGCCGCATCCCTCGGCAGCGACGCGAACACGCTTTCGATGTTGCGCCGTACCGTCTCCGCCTCGGCGAACAGGCCGTAGCTCAGCACGACGGCCCCCAGCGTGGGCACGATGGCGGCAAAGACGTAGAAGGCGATACCGGCAGCGATGATGCCGATGTTGTCGTCGCCCATCTCCTGCCACGTCCGCTTCAGGATCGCCAGCCATCCCGCTGGCGGCACCTGCAACGGGGAGCGCGCACCGGTGCCTGCGCCATGATCGGCAACGCTCATGCCGCCTGCTCCCGTTCCGCGCCGGCATAGTCGAGGCACGCCTCCACCGCCGCGCCGAGGCTGCCGACATAGAGGTCCGCGCCCAGGGTCCGCTGTATCTCGCGATCGGTGAGCGCCGCTTCGCCTTCCGGCCACAGCCCGACGAGGATCGGAACATCGCCCACGCGCGACCGGATGCGCCGTACGAGATAGCGCAGATGCGACGGCGAGCCGCCGATCTCGAGATAGGAGATGCACACGAGCCGGGTGCCCGTCGCGTCGAGGCGATCGATGTTCGCCCGCGATCCGACGTTATGCGGAACCCGCTTCGCGCCGAACCCGCGCTTGGCGAGCAGCTGTTCGAGCATGGCGGTCACCGCATCGTCGAGGACGCCGCGCCCGGCAATGCACAATACGCTTCCGGCGGCGTTCCACTGCGCCGGCGCTGCCGGCAGGGTGGCCGGCGCGGTCTCCTCAAAGCCTGCCCCTTCCCCGACCAATGGATTGAGGCGGCCCTCGCGTGCCCGGGTTACGCTGGCCGTATCCTCCTGCGCATGGAGTTCGTCCACCAGCACCAGCATGGAGTCGACGACGCTGGTCGCCCGCTCGCGCGTGATGGCACCCCGTTCGACGTCTGCCGCCGCGAGTTTCAGCGCGGCCAGCGCTACCTCGTCATAATAGGCCGTCAGCGACCGGTCCGCGAGCTGGCTCTCCGCCTGTTCAAGCGCCTCGTCCGGGTCCTCGGCCAGCATCCGCTGGTAGAAGCTTTCGACCGGGGTAAGCGCCGGCCGGTCGCCCAATATGACGTCGAGAAATTCGAGGCTCGGAATATGCCGGCCCAGCACGACCAGCAGCAGCGTCAGCGGCATCGACAGGACAAGGCCGACCGGACCCCAGATCCACGTCCAGAACACCGCCGCCAGCACGACCGAAAGCGGCGAGAGACCCGTCGAATGGCCGTAGAGCAACGGTTCGATGACATAGCCGATCAGCGGTTCGAGGACGATGAAGAGCGCCGCCACCATCAGCACCGTCGACCAGCCCGGGTCGGCCCCGGCGGCCACCACCAATGGCAGGGCGGCCCCCAGCAGCGCACCGATATAGGGTACGAAGCGGAGCACGCCGGCAAGAATGCCCCATAACGCCGGAACGGGCAGGCCGATGATCCACAGGCCGATCCCGACGACGGTGCCGAAGCTGGCGTTCACCGCCAGTTGCGAAAGGAAGTACCGGCTGAGCCTGCCCCCGGCATCGTCCATCGCGGCCGTCGTGCGATGCAGGTCGGACGATCCGAACAGGCGGATCATCCGATCGCGCAGATCTTCCTTCTGCATGAGGATGAAGATCGCCACGACCAGCACGATCACGAAGGTTTCGAACGGCGCGACCACCGGTTCGAGATAGCCGCCCACCTGTTCCAGCACCGGAATCTGCTTGTCGATGACCCGGACGTTCAGGGGATGGGTGCGGGTGCCGCGCACGACATTGGGGTCGGCGACCATGGCCGGGGGCGGCGTGTCGGGTCCGATGAAGGGGAGCTGCTGCGTGATGAAACCGGTCGCCCGGTCGATCTTGGACTGGACGGTCGTGACATAGCCCGGTGCCTTGTCCGACAGGGACGCGGCCTGCATCCCGACCAGGGTGCCGATGCCGCCCAGCACACCCAGCGCGCTGATCACCGCCACGAAGATCGCTAGCCCCTTCGGCAACCGCAGGCGTCGCAGGAACAGGACGATCGGCGACAGGACGAACGACAACAGCACCGCCAGCGTGATGGGGATCAGCACGTCCTTGGCTAGGAACAGCCCGGCGATCACGACCACGGCTACCGCGAGACCCAACAGTCCGTCTCGACTCGGCACTTTTGCGGCCGCCACCTGAGCGGCTACTGCCCCTTGCTCAATCTTATCGTTCATCCGCTGTCCCTTCGGGGTCAGCAAACTCACACTGACCTACTTCGGTCCGTTCATACGCCGACCACCGGTTCTGCCGTACCGGATTGGCGTGACATGCTATCCAAAGTTTTAAGGTAGCCAGGCGCGAAAGTGCTATAATGCCGTGCTAATCGCGCGGCGCTAACGTAGCGTCAAAATCATATCGGACGTCGGCGCGGACGCGAGACACCCGACAAGATTATGACGCTACGCCGTCTGCGGCAAACCGTCGGACGGACGATCCTCTTCGTATACCCTGTGTGGCAGCGTAATCGAACAGCGAACGCTGTGTGCAGATCAGATTGCTGACGCGGGAGGTGCGAGCCTACCCAGCCATGTGACCAATGCCAGAATCGTGACAGCGTACGCAGCTTCGATCAGAAGACTTCGCCGTTACCAAGCGAGTGCAGTTCGATGATTGGCCGTGGCGATCGAACGCTGGCGTGAGCCGAGAGGGGTAAGTGACGCCAGTCCCAGCATGGCAGCAAATAACGGCAGATTGGCAGTTAGCAGCCAAAGATCGATAACCTGGACCGGATCCGTGCTTTGCTTCGCCGTCTCGTGCAGGAGTGCGAGTCTCACACAGCAGGGCCTCGCCCAATCCTGACTGAGTTCGACCACTCTTAAGATCATAGGCGAAGACCAAAGCGCGGACCGAGCCAGATCATCGCTAGGTAGAGCGCGATTGTAAGCAGGCATCCTACCGCAAGCGCCATCCAGAACGGTACGGCGCGTTGCAGCAGCGCAGGGATCAGAAGGAACATCGGCAGGGACGGCAGCACGAACCAGAAGGTCGCGCGCGCGTGGGCGGCCATGCCAACCGGATCATGGGTGTCGCGCCATAGCCAGATCATTCCGAGCACCGACACAAGCGGCAACGACGCGACCAGCGCGCCAAAGCCGGGGCTGCGCTTCGCGATCTCCGACACCGCCGCGATGATGACGCCCGAAACAAGGGCCTTTGCCGCCAGGTAGAGCATACGTTCCTCTCAGACTGTCGCGATTTGCGGGGTTGGAGCGTGCCGCCGACCATGAACGATCCGGTAGAGTGCCGGCAGCACGAGCAGCGTCAGCAGCGTGGATGAGATAATTCCGCCGATCACCACCGTGGCGAGCGGACGCTGGACTTCGGAACCAAGTCCGACGTTGAGCGCCATCGGCACGAAGCCGAGGCTTGCCACCAGCGCCGTCATCAGCACCGGCCGGAGCCGGGTGAGCGCGCCTTCGCGAACCGCGTCATCAAGGTCCGCCCCTTCATCGCGGAGCTGGCGGATGAAGGTGAGCATCACCAGCCCGTTCAGGACCGCCACGCCAGACAGCGCGATGAACCCGACGCCCGCCGAGATCGAGAACGGGATGCCGCGCAGCAGTAGCGCGGCGATGCCGCCGGTGCGCGCCAGCGGCACGCCCGAGAACACGATGAGCGCATCCTTGGCCGACCGGAACAGCGCGACCAGCAGCCCGAAGATCAGCAGCAGCGCGAGCGGCACGACGATCTTCAGCCGGGTGGAGGCCGACTGGAGCTGTTCGAACGTGCCGCCATAGTCGATCCAGTATCCCGCCGGCAGCTCGACTTCCCGACCGATCCGCGCCTGCGTCTCGGCGATGAACGAGCCGAGATCGCGACCGCGCACATTGGTGGTGACGACCGCGCGGCGTTTGCCGTCCTCGCGGCTGATCTGGTTCGGACCGGTCGTGCGCTCGATTGTCGCCACCTCCGACAGCGGCACCGACCCCGCGCCGTTCGGCAGCGGGATAGGCAGGCGCTGGAGCACAGACGGGTTCTGGCGCAGCCGTTCGGGCAGGCGCACGACAATATCGAAGCGTCGATCGCCATCGAAGATCTGTCCGGCCTGGGTTCCCCCGGTCGCCGCGGCGACCACGGCCTGCACGTCTGCGATGTTGAGGCCGAGCCGGGTCAGCGCGAACCGATCGGGCAGGATCTGGATGAACGGCAGGCCCGTCACCTGTTCGGTCTGCGCGTCCTGCGATCCTTCGATGCCCGAGACGACGGCCAGCACGTTCGCGGCGACGTCCGCGAGTTGTTCCAGGTCGTCTCCATAGACCCTGATCGCCACGTCCGATCGGACACCGGCGATCAGCTCGTTGAACCGCATCTGGATGGGCTGGATGAACTCGTATCGAGAACCCGGCACCTGTTGCACCGCGGCATCCATTTCGGCGACGAGCTGCGCCTTGGGCTTGCGCGGGTCGGGCCACTGGTTTCGAGGCTTCATGATGACAAACGTGTCAGCGACGGAAGGCGGCACAGGATCGGTCGCGACATCGGCCGTGCCGATCTTGGCGAACACCTGCTCGACTTCCGGGAACCGCTTGATCCGACGTTCGAGCGCCGATTGCATCGCCACGGCCTGGCTGAGACTCGTGCCGGGGATGCGGAGCGCGTGGAGCGCGATGTCGCCTTCATCGAGATTGGGGATGAACTCCGATCCTAGCCGCGTTGCGGCGACGCCACTGACCACGACCAGTGCGACCGCGCCGGCGACGACCGCCACGCGCATCCGCAGCGCCCAATCGAGCAGCGGGCGATAGCTCCGCCCCGCCGCCAGCATCACCCGGTTCTCCTTCTCATCGACGCGCCCCGTGACGAAGGTCGCGACCGCGGCGGGAACGAAGGTGAGCGACAGCAGCAGCGCCGCCGTGAGCGCGAGGACGACGGTGAACGCCATCGGGTGGAATGTCTTCCCCTCCACGCCTTCGAGCGCAAAGATCGGCAGGTATACGATGGTGATGATGGCGATACCAAACAGGCTGGGCCGGATCACTTCGGTGCTGGCCGACGCCGCCAGATCGAACCGCTCGTCGCGTTCGAGCAGGCGGCCCTTGGCATGTTGTGCCTCGCCGAAACGGCGCAGGCAGTTCTCCACGATGATGACCGCGCCATCGACGATGAGGCCGAAGTCGAGCGCCCCCAGGCTCATCAGATTGCCCGACGTGTCCGATGCCACCATGCCGGTGATCGTCATCAGGAAGGATACCGGGATGACGGCCGCGGTGATGAGCGCCGCGCGGATGTTGCCGAGCAGCAGGAACAGCACGACGATGACGAGGATCGCGCCTTCGGCAAGGTTCTTCTCAACCGTGCCAACCGTCGCCTCGACTAGCTTGGAGCGGTCATAGACAGTGTTGACTACGACCCCGCCCGGCAGCGAGCGGTTCACCGCCTCGAGGCGTTCGGCGACCGCGACGCTGACATTGCGCGGATTTTCGCCGACAAGCATGTAGATGGTGCCGAGCACGACTTCGCGACCGTCCTTGGTCGCCGCGCCGTTCCGCAGCTCCGAGCCGATTTCCACATCGGCCACATCGGCGATGCGGATGGGGGTGTTCTGGCGATAGGCGACGATGATGCCCGACAGATCGCGCTCGTTCGTCGCCTGCCCCGGAACGCGGATAAGATATTGCGAGCCGGACTGCTCGATATACCCCGCGCCGACATTGGCGTTATTCTTCTCCAGCGCGGCCACCAGGTCCGACACGCTCAGGCCGAAGCCCGCGAGGCGTTCGGGATAGGGGGCGACAACATACTCGCGACGGTAGCCGCCGACCGAGTTGACTTCCGTGACGCCTGGCACCGTGCGGAGCTGGGGACGCACCACCCAGTCGTGCAGCGTGCGCAGATCCTGCGCCGTGTAGCGCTTGCCCGAGTCGTTGACCGCGCCGGGTCGCGCTTCGACCGTGTACATGAAGATTTCGCCGAGGCCGGTCGCGATCGGGCCCAGCTCGGGTTCGATGTTCGCCGGCAGCGTGCCGCGAACACCTTGCAGCCGCTCGTTCACGAGCTGACGCGCGAAGTAGATATCGGTGCCGTCCTTGAACACGACCGTGACTTGGCTCAGCCCGTAGCGCGAGACCGAGCGGGTATATTCCAGCCCCGGCAGGCCAGCGATGGCCGTCTCGACCGGGAAGGTGACGCGCTGTTCGGCCTCCAATGGCGAGAAGCCCGGCGCTTCGGTGTTGATCTGGACCTGGACGTTGGTGATGTCCGGCACGGCGTCGATCTTAAGGCGACCGAACGCCCAGACGCCCAGCCCGGCGAGGAGAAAGGCTATCGCCAGGACGGCGAATCGCTGCCGGATCGACAGCTGAATGATGCGTTCGAGCATGACGATTCCTAGTGGTCGTGGCTTGCGCCGGACTTTTCGATGTCGGCTTTGATGACGTAGCTGTTCTTGGCCACGTAGGTCGTTCCGGGCTTCAAGCCGCCCAGCACCTCGGTCCACTCAGGCCCTTCGCGGCCGAGCTGGAGCATCCGCACCTCGTAGGTATTGCCAATCTTGGCAAACACGACGCGGAAATCGCGGAACTGCTGGATCGCTTCCGTCCGCACCGCGAGCGGCACCGTGCGGCGATCAATGGTGACGATGCCGCGCACCGCCATCCCCGGCCGCCAGAACCCACCCGGGTTGGGCAGGCCCGCGCGCGCCGTCACCGTCTGCGTCTGGACTTCGGCCAGGGGCAGGAAGTCACGGATCGTCGATCCTTGCGTGCGCTCGCCTTCCAGCCCCCTGATCTGCACCGCCTGCCCCGGCCGGATGCGCTCGATGTCACGCGGGAAGACAGGGAACGTCGCCACGGTGCGCGACGGGTCGGAAATCACGAAGATTGGGTCGTCCCCGGTCACGTCGCCGACATTGGTGTTTCGCTGCGTGATAGCGCCCGCGATCGGCGCGGTGACGGAATAGGTCTGGAGCGAGTAGCTGCTTTCGACGCGCGCCAGCAGCATGCCGCGACCGACCCGGTCGCCTACGTTCCGGTGAACCGATACGACGCGCCCCGGAAACTTCGCACCCACGTCAGCGCTGGCCGAAGGGTCCAGCTCGACCCGGCCAATGATCTCGAGCGTTTCGCCTATCTCGGCAGGCCCGGCGACCGCCGTGCCGATGTTCGCGGCGCGCGCGGCCGGCGCCGCGATCGTCGTGCGGCCCTCATAGGATTGGAATTTCCACCCATGCCGCCGCCCGCCTTCGCTGGCGGTGACCGCGACATCGAAGCTGTGCGGCTCGACCAGCGTGGCTTGCCCGCGCAGATAATCCTCTTCGGGACGGAACGCGAATGTCGTGACCTCCCCGTCGAGACGCCGGATCGTGACGCTCGCCTGGACCTCAGCAGGTGCGACCGGCTTGTCATCGCGATAGGCGAATAGCCGGTACTCGGGCGGCACACCGTCCTCGAACACGGTAACCTCGATGGCGAAATCCCCGTCGCGGAGCATCCGGCCATTATGCGGTCCGCGCTCATAGTCACCGGCAGCCGGCGCTTCCTGTTCGGCGGTGGTGTTCCGAGCCCCCTCGCCACAAGCGGTGAGCGGCAGGGCGAGGAGCAGGGCGAGCGTGAGCGTCCGCATCATGGTGTTCCTTGGACAAGGGAGGCGAAACGGCCGGTGAGGCGATCGAGATCGACACGGGCTTCGTGGTGACGAGCGGCGACGCGGACCATGCGGGCGCGCGCTTCATGGAGCGCGATTTGCGCCGTGGACACGTCGAGGAAGGTGAACCCGCCGCGGTTGTAACCGGCGCGGACTTCGGCGAGCGTCCGCTGAGCGCCAGGCACCACCCGATCCCTGATTGCCTCTACCTCGTGACGCGTCTCCTCGACCTTCTCGGCCGCGAGCGCGATAGCCTGGGTCCGCTGGAACCGCTCTACCGCCAAGTCCGCCTCGACCTGCCTCGCTTCCGCTTCCGCGCGCGCGATGTTGGCGCGGTTGAGCCCGCGGTTGGCGAGCGGTAGCGACACGCCCGCGACCACAGCCACGTCACCCGTGCCGATATAGCGCGGACCCGCCGTCCAGGTCGGATCGGTGCGCGCACCCGCCTGTTGCAGCGTCAGCCCCGCCGCCGCGCGGCGTCGCCGCGCCTCGAAAATTGCGAGATCGGCAGCAGCGGGTCGGAGCGTACCAGCGGGGGGTTCGAGTATCAGGAAGCGATCGGCCGTGATTGCCATGCCCGCCGCGTCTCCGCTCCATAGCGATGCTAGCCGCTTCATCGCTGCGTCGCGCGCGTGCTCGGCAAGCTCCAGATCGACCTTGGCCTCGGCGAGCTGCGTACGCGCGCGCGTGCCGGCGAACAGCGGATCGCGCGCCTCGGCGACCCGGCGGCCGACCTCCCGCACCAGTTGCTCGGCGATGGCAACCCGCTCGCGCGCGATGCCGATCGCGGCTTCGGCCGCCTGGACCTCGACATAGAGGCGCTGCACCGCCGTCGCGGTTTCAAGCCGACGCACGACGGCTTCGGCGCGCGCCACGTCGAGATCAGCATCGGCGCCCGCGACGCGCGCGGCGCGCTTGCCCCCACGCTCGATCCGCTGGCTATACGTCGCGCCGATCTGAATCTGGCGGTTCAGATCGTTGCCGCCGAGCCCGAAGTTTTCGGCCAGCACGTCGATCGACGCAGCCGGTCGCGTATCCGCACCCGCGCGGGCAGCGGTAAGCGCGTCGGTGCGTGCGGCAGTCGCTGCACCTTGCGGTGAGGCGGCGATCGCGCGGACGATCGCATCCTCAAGTGTCAGCGTCTGGCCGTGAACGACCGTCGCGGACGACAGCGCCGCCGCCATAATGGCGGCGCGCAA
>OFDN01001798.1_pt1 | contig 13138 bp, 13 predicted proteins | sample 1520971 | NCBI WGS metagenome assembly OFDN01 (sample SAMEA94257418, study PRJEB24077) | hot springs metagenome | biome: Aquatic biome; feature: Geographical feature; material: Water | place: India | collected 2012-06-12 | depth 5 m | reverse complement strand
AGCTCGGCCTCGGTGACCGGGGGGGTGGGCGGGAGGGTGGGCGGCGATGGGCGATCGGTACTCATAGGGTGCTTCGCAATGCATTCATTTGACGACCTTCAGCCGCACGGGTTCGGCACGACCTTCCATCAGGCCGCGCAGGCGCTCACGGCCGCGCGACAAGCGCGACATCACCGTGCCGATGGGAATGCCCAGGGCCTGCGCCACGTCGGCATAGGCCATGTCTTCCAGCGCCACCAGCAGCAGCACTTCCTTCTGCTCGACGGGCAGCAGGTCCAGCGCGGCCTGCAGGTCCAGCACCGCCAACCTGTCGCCTTGCGTCGGCATCACCGGCACCTCGGGGGTGTCATCGTCCATGGTCACGGTGTGCAGCCTGGGCCGGCGCACGCCATCGACGTGCAGGTTGTGCATGATGCTGAAGAGCCAGGCGCGCATGTCCGCCACGCAGCCCCACAGGCCCGACTTGGCCCAGGCCCGCTCCAGCGTGTCCTGCACCAGGTCGTCGGCGTCGTCACGGTTGTTCACCAGCGCCCGGGAATAGCGGCGCAGGCGCGGCACCCAGCTCAGCAGTTGATGGTCGTCGTTCATCAAGATGTTGAAGATGGGGTGAGCCCGCGCGAAGCTGGGTGTGCAGGCGGGTGTACAGGCGTCATTCCTTGATGATGTGCCAGACCTGTTTGAAGTTGTCGCCGCTGCGGTCGCCGGCCTTCTGGTCGGCCTTGTAGGTGTACACCGGCTTGCCCTTGTAGGCCCACTGGCGTGACCCATCGTCGCGAGTGACGATGCTGTAGGCACCCGTGGTCCGGTCGGTGGCGGTGGCCATCATCGGCGGCCAGAGCGCGGCGCAGCCGCCGTTGCAGGCGCTCTTGCCGCTGTTCGCCACGTCCTGGTCGAAGGTGTAGAGGGTCATGCCAGCGGGTGTGACGAGCGCGCCGCCAGACAACATGGCGGGCGCCTTGGCAGGCGGCTCGACCATGTTGGCACAGCCGGCAGTGACCAAAAAAGTTGCCGCAGATGCGGCGATGGCGAGGGTTTTGAACATGGGAAGCTCCGTGGAGGTGGTGGCGGATCGGGCAGCGTGGGTGAGATGTTGCTCACATCGGGGCAGACGGCACGCTCAGGCCTTTTATTCCGCAGGCGTGAAAAAAGATGGGGTGTTGGTTGTGCAGGGTGGCAGGCTGCCGCTGCCCTGTGCGTCCAGCGCGGCTCCATGGTCGGAGCCGCGCGGCCTCGTTCTCAGGGTGCGGGCGTCAGGTTTTGGCCGTTCTCGACCGGGCTGATGCCCACGACGTGGCTGACGCTGCGGGTGCGGTTGGCGTTGTCGGTGACCCGGGCGGTGATCGTGACCGAACGCTTGCCCGCAGGCATCAGGAGCGATCCCCCCACCACCCAATCGGCCGTCGTCACGACATAGCCGTCAGCGTCCAGCTCGCTGCCGGCAACGTTGAAGATCGGCGCCAGGTTCGAGCCCGCCGGCACCACGTTGCCGTTGGGCTGACGCAAGGGCACGTCGAAGGTCACGTTCAGACCCGGGAAATTGCGGTTCGTGCCGTTGCTGGGATGCGTGATCGGGTTCTGGATCTGGCTGCCATCCAGGATGGTTCCCAACACCGAGCGGGCCGCCGTGCCTTGGCCGTTTTCGCTGACGCCGATGCCGTGACGCGAGCGGTCCAGCGCCGCCACTTGAATGAAGAACAGCGATGCATTCGCAGGCGGCGTCGGATTGCCGGTTTGCGGCCCAGGTGACACACGCGACGGCACGCGGGGCGCAATCATCGTCACCTCCGGTCCGTCCGCGTCGTCGATGCCGTCATCGAACACATCGATCGGAAGGGGCGTCAGTGCCTGCCCCGATGTGATACCGCCGCGCAGCACCGCCATCGAGACCCGGTCGAATCCGATCCGACCGGCGGTGTCGACCACGGCGGTGGTGATGTTGAAGCGGTTCGTGTCGAGCGGCAGCGATTCAAGCACGTGCCAGCCCAGCCACAGCGTCACGCCCGCGCCCGGCGTGTCGTCGGTGCCCAGGATGTTGAAGAGGTTCGCCAGGTTGGTGTTCTTCGGGATCACGCCACCGTCGGGCTTGACGAGGTCGGTGTCGAGGAAGACATAGAGGCCCGGAATGTTCGGGTTGACCTGGCCGAGCAGCGCGGTGTTTCTGCTGTTGAGCGATTCTTTCGCGGCGATCGGTGTCGCGTCGCGCGTGACGACCTCGATGTTCAACACGAAGCCGGTGCCATTCACGCTGCCTGCGCCAATGCGGCCTTCGCCCGGCACGATCTGCGAATCCGCCAGCGGCGAGACGATGCGTGCGATCGGTGCGAGGTCGCCGCGTGCGCCCATGCCGTCCCGTATCTTGATGATGTTCGGATACGTCAGGGATTCAGCGCCGTCTGCAGCGTGGCCGGGCAGTGAAGCAAGGCCTGCCGCGGCCGCGAGGGCAGCATGCATCAGCACGGCCGAAAATTTGGAAAGCGGGTGTCGCATGGGGAACTCCTGGGGGGATGGGTGAGCAGTGGCTCGACCACTGCAAACGGGTAGACGCACGGGCGCTTGCGGGTATTCCGTTGTCGATACGCCGTGTGAACCGAGCCGGCATGCGCCTGCAGGCAGCGCCGTGCCAGCGTGCACTGGCATGAACAAGGCCGCCTTCGGCGCGGCGCTGGTGGATCAGTAGGTCGCGGTCTTGCCGGCGGTTTCGGCCGTGGCTGCCAGGGCGACGTTCAACTTGGGGTCGATCTGCCACGTTTCGCTGACGATCTTGCCTTCGCGGTAGGTCAGCACGTAGCGCACCTTGATGGGCATCTTGCCTTCGAAGACGACGTTGGCGGAGACCGTCGAGCCCTTGGGGTTGGCCGATTCTTCGATGGAGCCGATGGTGAGCTTCAGCGGGCCGACGGCCTTGCCGAACTTTTCCCAGGTGCCGCGGATGGCGTCGGTGGTGGCGTAGGTGCCGTCCAGCGGGCCGCCGACCCAGTTCAGCTGGGCCTGGTCGGCGTAGGCGCGCATCACGATCTGGGTGTCGCCCGAAGCGATGGCCTGGAAGTGCGTGCGGGCGTCGTCGGAAGGGGCGGCGAAGGCGCTGCCAGCGGCAAGCGTCAGGGCGGTGGCGGCAAAGGCGAATGTCTTGAACATGGAGGGCTCCGTTGAAGGCTTGATGTGAAGTGAGGGTGGTCGGTGGTGGATGAAGGGTCCATGAGGTCCCGACACAAGGGCAGACGGCGCCGGCAGGCGGTCTATTCCGGCCCACGCAAAAACTTTTTTTGTCACGCCATCGGCAGTTGACCCGCCCGACACGCTCCACCAATTGCTCCGATGAAGCGAACCCTGACCTTCCTGCTGCTGGCCAGCTTGTTCACCGCCGCGACCGGTGCGCTGGCGCAAGGCATCACCGACCCCATTGGCAACCTACTGCCCACGTACATCGGTCCGCAGAACGGCGACGTGGATGTGGCGAGCGCGTTCGCCGGCTACGACCCGGCCAGCGACACCTTCAGCTTCTCGGGCACCTTTGCCGACGCCCTCGGCACCACGGAGGGCGCCTTCTACTTGCGGGGCCTGGACCGCGGTGTCGGCACCGAAGGTTTCGTGAGCGGCAGCCCATCGGTCGGCCAGCGCATGAAGTTCGACGCCGCCGTGTTCCTGCGGCCCGACGGCATGGCTCGCGTGATCACCTTCGTGGGGTCGGTGGGCACGGGCGTCGAACTGGGGGCCGGTACCGGCACTATCGCCGGCGGCTGCGCGCCTCAGGGCGCCAGCCGCTGACCGTCTTGCGCAAACACCACCCCGCCGGCGTAGTGCGCGGCAATCGACGCCTTGACGGCATCACGCTGCGCGTCGAGCGCAGGTGACAGGTGGCTCAGCAGCAGCTGGCCGGCGCGCACCGCATCGGCCACTTCGCCGATGGCCTTGGGTGGCGTGTGCAAGGTGTACAGCACGTCGGGCGAGCCGGGTGGGTCGAGCACCACGCTGTTGAAGACCAGCAGGCTGGTGCCTTGGGCGATTCGCCGCAGACCCGCCAGCCAGCTGGCGTCGATGTCGCCGCTGAAGGTGATGCTCTTGCCGGCGTGGTCGATGCGGTAGACCACCGCCGGTGCGTCGCGGTGGTGGCCGGCCACGGAGCTGATGCGCAGGCCGCCCTCATCGAACACCGTGCGCACTTCGGGCAGGGCTGACGCCGTGGCGGGTGCGTCGATGTCGTTCACTTGAAAGCGCAGCGGCGCCGAGAAGTCCTTCAGGTAGCCGAAGGCGCCCTGCTTGCCGAACAAGAGGTCGATGAAGCGGCTGGTGGCCGGGAAGTCGGCATCGTCTGCATCGAGCGCACGCCGCCCTGCCGGCCCGAAGATCTTGAAATCGACCGGCCCGCGGTTGGACACCGCACGGGCCTTGAAGAGGCCTGGCAGTCCACCGGCATGGTCCACATGAAGGTGCGTCAGCAGCACGATGTCGGCCCGACCCAGCGCCAGCTTGGCTTCACCCAGGCGCACGAAAGATCCCGGGCCGGCGTCGACGAAAACACGCGCCACGCCATCCACCAACACCACGAAGGCCGAGCCCGCGCGGCCGGTGGCACCCGGGCCGCCCGAGCCCAGCACCACGAGTTCCAGCGCCGGCGGGGCGGCCGTCTGGGCCTGAGCTGCGAACGCGGCGGGCAGCGTGCACATGGCCAGACAAAGTGCCGCCAAGCGGCGCCGGCAGGGGTTGGCCAGAGTTTTCATTCGATCCTTTGTGCGGGCGGGGCGACAACGGGGCGAACCGGAAGCGGCAAGCCCCCGGCTCGGTCGTGCGGTGCGCCGGTTCTCTGACAGTTCCCGGTTTTCAGTACGCCGCCACCGCCTGCGCAGCGGCCACCGTGGCGACGATTCGCTGCCCGGCACGCTCGACCTTGGAGATGCTCAGGTCCTCGTTCAGCACGTAGGCCGTCTTGCCGTCGCGCGTGAACACGATGGCCTGGCGCGGCTGCTTGAAGCCGGCGATGGTGGCGACCACCTTCAACGTGGCCACGTCGATCACCGACACCGTGTTGTCGGCCAAGTTGCCCGAGTAGACGAAGCGGCCGTCGGGCGTGAGCGCGGCGCCGTAGGGGTCGCGGCCCACCGGCACGGTGCCGGTGACGCGGCGCGCGGCGATGTCCACCACCGCGATGTCGTTGCTGCCGCTGTTGGCCGCAAACAGGGTCTTGCCGTCGGCGGTGACGGAGATGGCGCGGATCTTGTTGAAGCCGGTGATCTCGCCCTCGATCTTGTCGGTCTGCGTGTCGACGATGGTCACCTTGTCGCCCAGGAAGTTGGTGACGTAGAGCTTCGCGCCGTCCGGGCTCAGGCGCACGCCCTGGCGCGGCTGCGCAAAGCCGGTGATCACCGCCTTGGCCTGCCCGCTGGCGGTGTCCAGTCGCGTCACCGTGCTGCTGGCCTGGTTGTTGACATACAGCGCGCTGCCGTCCTTGCTGAGCGCGGTGCCGAAGGCGCCGGGGCCGGCCGCCAGCGTCGACGCGGTGGCCAGCGGCTTGAGCGTGGTGGTGTCCAGGCGCGTCACCGTGCCCAGGCTGCTGTCGGAGACATAGAAGCTCTTGCCGTCGGGCGCGAACACGATGTTGCGCGGCGTGACGTAGCCGCGCAGCACACCGCGCACGGCACCGGTGGCCAGGTCGTAGACGATGACGTCCGGGCGCTCGCTGTAAGACACCACGGCGGTGGCCTCGTCGGGGCTCAGCGCCAGCGAGTTGTTGCGGATCTGGCCGTCGAAGGTGACGCGGGCCGGGGTGGCTTCGGCGCCGTTGGCGGCGTTGGCGGGCACGCTGGCGGCGACGAGGACGAAGGTGCTGCACCAGGCCAGCGCGGTGGTGCGGAAGAAGGTATTCATGGGATGTCTTTCGGAGAGTGTTGAGAAAAGAGGGAAAGGCTTGCTGTGGTGGACGAGGAGAGCCCGTGGTTTATTCCGTCGGGCCGTGAATTCGAGGCTTCAGCCGAGCAGGGCCGGTACCCAGCGGTTGATCAAGGCACCGCCGACGATGAGCCAGCCGAACAGGATCAGCGCCAGCAACAGCGGCTTGGCACCGGCCTTGCGGATGGCGCCGATGTGCGTGGACAGGCCGAGTGCGGCCATGGCCATGGCCAGCAGCGCGGTGTCGATCTCGGTGGTCACCGCCACCACCGAGGCCGGCAGCCACTGCAGCGAGTTGAACAACACCACCGCGACGAAGCCGAAGGCGAACCAGGGCACGGCGAGCTTGCCTGGGGCCTGGCCCGTGGCGGCGGAAGTGTGGGCGTGGCGTTTGTCGTCACGTGCCAGCCAGGCCGACAACATCACCAGGAACGGCGCCAGCATCATCACCCGCACCATCTTCGCGATGACGGCCGAGTTGGCCGCGTCCGGGCCCACCGAACGCGCCGCGGCCACCACCTGGGCTACCTCGTGGATGGTCGAGCCGGCGTAGATGCCGAAGCCGTTGGCGCCACCCGGAATCAGCGCCCAGTGCTGGTTCAGCTCGAACAGCGCCGGGTACAGAAAGATCGCCAGAGTGCCGAACACCACCACCGTGGCCACCGCCACCGTTACCTGCTCGGCGCGCGCCTTGACCACCGGTTCGGCAGCCATCACCGCGGCGGCGCCGCAGATGGAACTGCCGGCGCCGATCAGCATCGCCGTCTTGCGGTCCAGGCCCAACCAGCGCGTGCCGATGAAGCAGGCCAGCGCGAAGGTCGAGCCCAGCACCAGCGCGTCGATGGCGACGCCGGCGATGCCGACGTGGCCGATGTCCTGCACCGTCAGCCGCAGGCCGTACAGCACGACCCCCAGGCGCAGCAGGTTCTGCTTGGACACGTTGACGCCGGCACCGCTGGCCGCGGCCAGGCGCGGCACCAGCGGATAGACCGTGTTGCCCACCAGCATGCCCAACACGATGGCCAGCGTCAGCGCACTGAAGCCGTGGTCCTGCAGCCAGCCGATGTGGCCCAGCGCGATGCCGGTCGCGGCCAGGGCGCCGCTCAAGGCCAGGCCGGGCAGCAGGGCTGCCAACTGCAAGCGCAACCGCGCTGCCCGGTGGCCGGCTGACGGGCCAGGGCTGGCTTGTGAGGTCGACAGCGCGTGCATCACGCCAGCACCCAGATCAAGGCGATGCCGGCGCACAGCAGCACGGCCGCCATCGGCACTGCGACCGGCATCCAGCGCAGCACCTGCGGGTCGATGCTGCTGTCGGCGGCCAAGGTGGTCGAGACGGCATGGGCCACGTCGCGGGTCGGCCCCATGAAGCCCGCCACTGGCCGCCGGGCAGCAACCCATTGAAGGGCATGCAGCGCCTGTGGGGCCAGCGGGCCGGGTGCTGCGGGGCGTGGGGTTGTTCGTTCAAGGGTCAGCATGTCGGGCTCCAGATGCCGGTGGTGGCGCGGCGGGCCGCCGCCCCGTGATCGAGCGGCCAGGCAAATTTAGAGCTTGGCAATCAACCCGTCCAACGGGTTGTATGACTAAGATGTACCTGCGAAATCGATAACAAAGGCAATCACCGTGGACGTGCTTCGACTCACCCTGCGTCAGCTGCAGATTTTTGTCGCCGTGGCGCGCAGCGGCAGCACCACGGCGGCCAGCGCTGAGATAGCGCTGTCGCAATCGGCCACCAGTTCGGCCGTCAACGAGCTGGAACGCCTGCTGTCGCTGCGCCTGTTCGACCGCGCCGGCAAACGCCTGCTGTTGAACGACAACGGCCGCGCGCTGTTGCCGCGGGCTTTGGCTTTGCTCGACGGCGCCGCAGGCATCGAGCAGATGTCGCGCGACGGCAGCGCGCAGGCGCAGTCGCTGCGCATCGGCGCCAGCACGACGATTGGCAACTACGTGTTGCCCAAGCTGCTCGCTGGCTTCATGGGGGCACAGCAGCCCGGCAGCGCCGCCGCCTGGCGGTCGAAGGTCGTTATCGGGAACACCGCCGCCATCTGCGATGCCGTGACCGCTTTCGAACTCGACGTGGGGCTGATCGAGGGGCCCAGCCACCAGCCGGAGCTGGTGATCACCCCCTGGCTGCAAGACGAGATGGTGGTCGTGGCTGCGCCCGACAGTGCGCTGGCCCAGTCAAGCCGGGCGGGCGATCGCATTCCCCTGCGCACGCTGCGTGAGGCGGTCTGGCTGGTTCGCGAAACGGGCTCTGGCACGCGCGAGGCCACCGACCAGAGCTTGCTGCCCCACCTGCGTTCTTACCGGCGCAGCATCGAGCTAGGCAGTTCGGAGGCCATCCAGCGTGCCGCTCAGGAAGGGTTGGGGGTGGCTTGCCTGTCCGCCTGGGTAGTGAACGATGCGCTGGAGGCTGGACGTCTGTGCCGCGTCTCCACGACATTGCCGCGGCAGCTTCGGCAATGTCATCTGGTTGTGCATCGTGAGAAGCAGTCGACGCCCGCGTTGCTGGCGTTCATCGCCCAGGCAGATGCGACTGCTGGGGCTGCCCGCTAACGTCCCGGCCCCGCTTCGCATGTCGAAGGTTCAGCCCTCGGCGACACGCGATTACCCTTCAGCTAGGCGCCGACGCCCGCTCCGCCCACCTGCCCATTGATCGAAGCTTTGATGCAATGAGCTGGTCTGGGTAATCGACGTCCGCTTCCGGACGCACCACCCAACGGCTGCTTGTGGCCGACAGCGGTCATCGCGACCAGCGCATGCAACCGACCGCAATCGCCGCGCCTCGGTCGTCCGCGACCCGAACCGCAGATGCCGAACTCGAGTACGTGTCCTGCGAGTGCAACTGTCGCGGAGTGGAGCGCAGGGGGGCATGCCGATTCAATCAACGGATCGACCGACGGCTCGTGCGGTGCGCCGTCGCTCGTCCTGCTGCCCGCACTGTCGTCGTCGGTAGGCGACGGCATCAGCCCGCTCACCGCTCCTGGAGATACGAATGCGGCCACAGCCAGCGCGCTAAACACACGCCAATGCTGCGGCCGGCCGGGGCCAACCGGCCGGTTGGCCGGCCTCAACCGAAGATCAGCCGATCTTCACCTGGTCGGCGATCGCCACACCCCCCATCGCCGGATCACTGATCCCATCCACGCCCGTCTCCATCCGCCCCGCCACGCGCCGGCTGTAGTCGGCCTGGCCGGCCACGCTGACGGTGAAGTCGTACCAGTGGCCGCTGGCCTGCAGCGGGCAGCGCACCACCTGTTCGCTGCGCGCCAGCACCTTGTACACACCCGGCGTGGCTGCGAAATAGGCGTTGGCCACGATGCTGAAGCTGCATGGGCCGCTGCCCGGGTTGTGCAGCCGCAGCACCAGGTCGCCGGTGGCTTTGTCGTAGCTCACCTGCACTTCAGGATTGGGCTGTGCCGCCGACACCGCGCGCCGCGCATTGCCGGTGAAGTGGCGGTGGAAGCCGTTGGGGCCCAGCACCCACAGGTCGTAGGCGCCGTTGGCCTGCGGGGCCCACTGGCCGCTGAGCTGCTTGCCCGGCTCCACCGTGTAGCGGCGGGGGATGGCCGACAGGTTCTTGCGGTCGTACACATGGAACACCGCGGCCTGCGCGCCGGTGTTGGCAAAGCCGATCTCCACCTGCACCGCCGCCAGCTGGCGTGCCGGTGCCACCACGCGGCAGCTGGCATGCAGCTCGTAGGGCAGGGCGCGCGAGGGGCGCGAGCCCACCGCCTGCGACGGCAGCGCCAGGCTGGCCGGCGTGGGCGGCGTGGTGGTGCGGGTCAGCGCACGGGCCTGGTTGGCCAGCGCCAGCGTGCCGGGCAGCTGCGCGAAGAAGGCGTTGTCGTTCGGGTTCCTGAAGTTGAAGGCGGAGGTGAAGTCGCCGCACACCGCGCGCCGCCAGGCGCTGATGTTGGGCTCCATCACGCCGAATCGGGCTTCCACGAAGCGCAGCACCGAGGTGTGGTCGAACACCTGCGAGTTGACCCAGCCGCCCTTGCTCCACGGCGACACCACGTACATCGGCACCCGCGGGCCCAGGCCATAGGTGCGGTGCAGGTAGGTGGGCGACGAGCCCTTGAGGATCTCGTTGTACTCGGGCGTGGCGTCGGCGGTGGTGGCGCCGGCGTACTGGCCGGCGGCCGTCCAGGCCGGCGGTGCCGGCGGCGGCACGTGGTCGAAGAAGCCGTCGTTCTCGTCGAAGTTGATGAAGAGCACCGTCTTGCTCCACACCTCGGGGTTGGCGGTCAGCGCTTCCAGCACCTTGGCGGTGTAGTCGGCGCCCTGCGCCGGGCTGCTGGGGCCCGGGTGCTCCGAGCCCTCGGCCGTGGCCACGATGAACGAGACCTGCGGCAGCTTGTTGGCCAGCACGTCCTCGCGCAGCTTGTCCAGGTCGCGGGTGGAGATGCCGCGCTCCTTCAGCGCCACCGAATGGCCGGGCCGGTTGTACCAGCCGTCGCGGTAGGCGCGGAAGCCTGCCAGCGGGTTGTCGGTGAAGTTGTCCGCCATGTTCTGGTAGACCTGCCACGAGATGCCTGCGGCCTGCAGGCGCTCGGGGTAGGTGGTCCAGGTGTAGTCGGTGCTGCGGTCCTCGCTGAACCAGTCGCGGCTGTTGTCGGTGGCCGGGCCGCCGCCCAGGCCCAGGCCGTCATTGGTGCCGGTCCACTGGAAGAGGCGGTTGGTGTTGGTGCCGGTCTGCGACGAAGCGTGGTACGCGTCGCACAGCGTGAAGGCATTGGCCAGCGCGAACTGGAAAGGCAGGTCGGCCTGGGTGTAGTAGCCCAGCGAGTGGTTGTTCTTGGCCACCGTCCAGCGGTTCATGCGGCCCTGGTCCCAGGCGGCCTGGGAGTCGGTCCAGCTGTGCGGGGTGCCGGCCACGCGCATGTGGGCGAAGGTCTGCTGGGTGTTGAGCGCGAACGGCGCGATGGCCGGCGGGCCGCCCACCGGCGGGCGGCCGGGCTGTTGCTGCGATTGCGGGTTGGGCTGCACGAACACCGTGCGGCCCACGATGCTGCCGGCATCGGCCACCGGGATCGGGAAGCGGTCACCGAAGCCGCGCACGCCGTTGAGCGTGCCGAAGTAGTGGTCGAAGGAGCGGTTCTCCTGCATCAGGACGACGATGTGCTCGACGTCGCGGAGGGTGCCGGTGCGGTTGTTGGCCTCGATGGCCAGCGCGCGCTGGATGGCTGGCGGAAAGGTCGTCATCACGGCGGTGGCGCCGGTGGCCGTGGCCATGCTGCGCAGGAAGCCGCGGCGGTCGTTCTGGGTCATGGATGTGTCCTTGGAGTCGGTGTGGGCGGGGCGCGGCATCAAGCTGCGCGGCGGCGGCGGGCCATCAGGCCCACGGCGGCCAGGCCGGCCAGCATCAGGGCGTAGGTCTCGGGCTCGGGCACGGCGGCGGTGAAGGTGAAGTCGTCCATGCCGAAGCCGCCGTGTGCGGCGCTGTTGACGGCCACTGCATCCACCAGGCCGGCATATCCGCTGGCCAGGAAGGCCGAGCTGCCGCCCGGGTTCAGCACATCGGAGGTCGCCACTTGCTGGCCCTGGTAGTACAGGCTGAAGCTGACGGCGGCGTCCTCGTAGCCCGAGAACCAGGCGCCCTGGAAGGTGGCGGCCTGGCCGAAGCTGATCAGCGTGGCGGTGGTGTCGGTGCCCCAGTCGGTGGCGAGCTGGCGGTTGCCCGAATGGGTGCCGGAGGGCTCGCCGGCATCGGCGAACGACAGCCAGGCGGCCGACCATTGCAGGCCGCCGTAGCCCGAGGGCAGGGCGCCGTCGGCCAAGTCGTCGAAGCTGAGCACGGTGGCGGCCGAGGCCAGCGGTGCGAGCAGGGCGAAGGCCACGGCGGCGGCCAGGCGGGTTAGTTGTCTAGACATGTGAGGTGCTCCAGTGGATTGGGGTCAGGCGGCGACGCCGCTGCGGCGTGCGCGGCGGGCGAACAGGCCTACGGCGGCCAGGCCGCCGAGCATCAGCGCGTAGGTGCCGGGCTCGGGCACGGCCGAGATGCTGAAGGCGAGGTTGTCGGCATAACCGTCGTTGTCGCCGCTGACCAGGCGTTCCATCGACAGCGCGAAGCTGGCGCTGGTGGTGCCCACCGGCACCCAGCCGCTGGTGCTCACCGCGAACAGGCCGGTGGTGTTGTTGCGGTCGGCCGGCGTCACCGGGCCCAGCATCGCATTGGCCAGCGTGTTGCCGGCCGCGTCCATGAAGCTGATGAACACCAGCGCGTTGTCGGCCTGGTTCGTCCAGCCGCCCAGCCAGCCGCTGGCCGCGAAGCTCACCCGGCCGGCATCGATGGCGGCGGCGTTGGCGCCCAGGTCGAGCAGCTGGTAGCCGGCGGCATAGGGCACGCCGCTGCCGCCCACGAACAGGTTGGCGCCGCGGTCGGCCGGGCCGGGCTGGCTGGGCTGCACCCAGTTGGGCCCGTAGTCCACCGCGCTGAACAGCGGCGTGCCGTCATAGGCCTGCCAGCCGGCCGTGCCCTGCTCGGCGTTGCCGTTGACGATGAGGTTGGTGTCATAGGCAGCCGCTTGTGCTGCGCAGGCGGAAATGGCCAGCCATGCGGCGGCCGCGACCTGGGCGGTCGAGTACTTCATGTGATTGCCCTCCTGGCGTTGCCGGGGGCATCGAGGCCCCCCGCGCAGCCACGTTAGCCAGGCAATGTGACGGGCAGAAGAAAGCCGGCGCTGCCGGCTTGTCTAGACAAGTGGCGGGCGCCTCACGGCGCGCCGGGCCGCCATCCTTTCAGCAGCGTGTCCAGCGCCGCCACGTCGCGCTGGCGCATGCGTGCATTGAGCCGGATCTGCTCGGCCTGCCGGCCGGCGGTAAGGGCGCCGCCCTTGCCCACCAGCCGGGCCTGGTCTGCCAGCAGCGCAGCGGCCTGCCCAGCCTGCACGAAGCGCCCGGCCGCGCCCGGCAGCAGGTACTGCCGGCCTTGCATGCCGGCCAGCGGCTCATAGCCGGCCCAGTGGTCCAGCACATGGCGGTAGGCCATCTCGCCGAAGGGCCCCTGCGTGCCCAGCAGCGAGGGCAGCGTCGACGCCACGTTGGGCGGCGCGATGCCGGCCAGGGCCGCCTCCAGCAGCCGCCGCGCCTGTGCCTCGTCGCGGCCGGAAGCCAGTGCGCGGGCATAGGTCCAGCGGTCCTCGTCGCCTTGCGCCGATTGCAGGCGCTGCAGCAGTTGGCCGAAGCGCGGACCGTCGGCGCGTGCGCCCACCGCGCCGATGACGCCGCTGCGGATGGCCGCGGGCAGCGGCTC
>OFDN01001797.1_pt1 | contig 13139 bp, 10 predicted proteins | sample 1520971 | NCBI WGS metagenome assembly OFDN01 (sample SAMEA94257418, study PRJEB24077) | hot springs metagenome | biome: Aquatic biome; feature: Geographical feature; material: Water | place: India | collected 2012-06-12 | depth 5 m | reverse complement strand
TCATCATGGTGGCAAAGACCGGGTTTTTCAGGCTGACTTTGGTGAACCACATGGCGCGGTGTCCTCAGCGCGCGACTGCGGCGGCAGGCTTGACCTTCACGCCTTCGCGCAGGGCGCCGGCGGCGGGCGCCAGCACCTGCGCACCCTCGGACAGGCCGCTGACGACCACCCGGGTCTGGTTGCCGACCTGAATACGAGCGCCGGGCTCCACGCCGACATGTCGCACGCGGTCGCCTTCGATCACCTGCACGTAGGGCTGAGGCTTGTCTGTGCGCACGCTGCCCAGCGGTACGGCGATGGCCTGAACGGAGCGGGTGCCCAGCGTGCCCTGGGCGAATGCGCCCTGGCGCAGGCCCTCCTGGCCAGGCACGCCCAGGTAGGCCAGCACGCTGCGGCTGCCAGCCTGTGTGCTCGGGTTGATGCGCAACACCGTGGCGCTGACGGGCGGGTCAACGCCTTCCACCTGCAATTGCGCTTTCATGCCGATCTGCACGCCGGTCGCGTCCTGTGCAGGCAGGGCCGCTTCGAGTTCGAACTGACCGAGGTTGACGATTTCCACCACCTTGGCATCGATCACGAGGCGCTCTCCTGGTTGTGCCAGGCGTTGCGCAATCTGGCCGCCGATGGGGGCCTTGAGCGTGGCATCGTCCAGCGCCTTTTGCGCCACATCGGCGGCAGCCACGGCAGATTGCCACGCGGCGCGGGCGCCGTTCAGGCTCATGAGCGAAGTCTGCAAGGCCGTCTGCGAGATGAAGCCCTGTCTGACCAGCGCCTCGTTGTTGTCGTACTGCTTTTGAGCGATGTCCATCTGCGCCTTGGCCGATTCGGCTTGTTGCTTCGCCTGGCGCCAGCGGGCCTGGTATTCGGTCGGGTCGATGCGCGCAATGACCTGCCCGGCCTTGACCGTGTCGCCTTCGCGCACCACCAGGTCCATCAGCTCACCGGCCACACGGGCCTTGACCAATGCGGTCTGCGTGGCCTTGAGAGCGCCCGACAGCGGCAAACCCAGCGAAAGCGTTTCGGCATGCGCGGTGAACACCTCCTCGGCAGCGAGCTCCAGCGCGGGGGGGCTGCTGGCGGCAGGGGAGGAAGCCGGGGCACGCTGGGCCGACAGACGCCAGCCGAGCACGGCGATGGCCGCGGCGGCGATACCCACAAGGATCAGGAGGTTGTTTTTGTTCATGGAGACTGCTTCAGACGGACAGGCCACGCACCAGCAGCTCGGTGTGGTGGCGGATGAAAGTTTCAGGATCGATCTGCTGGCTGGATGGGCAGCAGGGCGCCAAGGAGTGCTTCCAGGTCACCAGAAAGAGCAAAGGCGCCAGCACCGAATGGACCGTCAGGTCCATGTCCACGGGCCGGAATTCACCGCGCTCAATGCCGCGCTGCAGCACCGAACGGATCATGGCGTGTCCGGGTGTGACCACTTCTTCCTGAAAGAAGCGCGCCAGATCAGGGAAATTGCTGGCCTCGCTCATCACCAGCTTGGAAATGCCCGAGGCCTTGGTGGCCCCGTAGCGCCGCCACCATTCGAGCATCAGGTATTGCAGCAAGGCGGCTGTGGGTCCCTCGAAGCGGGCGATTTCTTCGGCCCCTTCGGTCTGGTGGCGCACCATGTTCTCGCGCACCACTGCCTTGAACAGTTCTTCCTTGCTCACGTAACGTGCCTTGCACTCGGCTTCGGTCGCGGCGTCGAGGCGCGAACGGTTGTGATAGATCACGTTCATGCCAAAGCCATGCGAACCGCGCCGGGCGATGCCCTGGCCGATGCGACCCATGCCCAGGATGCCCAACGTCGCGCCGTGGATGTCGGAGCCCGCGAACATGTCGTAGCTCCACTTGGTCCACTTACCCTCGCGCAGGTAAATCTCGCTCTCGGTGATACGGCGTGCCGTGGCCATCAGCAGGGCGAAGCCGAAGTCCGCCGTGGTCTCGGTCAGCACATCGGGTGTATTGGTGCCCAGTACACCGCGCGCCGTCATGGCGTCGAGATCGAAGTTGTTGTAGCCCACGGCCATGTTGGCACAGATCTTCAGCTTCGGACAGGCCTCCAGCACCGCGGCATCGATGCGCACGCTGCCGGTGGTGAAGGCGCCATCCTTGTCGCGCAGGCGCTCGGCCAGTTGCGCGCCGTTCCAGTCCTCATCAGACGGGTTGGCTTCGACCTCGAAGTGCCGGGACAGGTAGTCCACGGTCTCGGGAAAGACGGCTCGGGTGACGAGGATACGGGGTTTGCTCATGGGTCTCTCTCTTTGCTTAACGGAACCAGATCAGGGTGATGATGACGAACAGCGGCAGCAGGATGCCGCAGGACCACAGCATGTAACCGAAGAAGCTGGGCATCTTCACGCCACGGTCCTCGGCGATGGCCTTGACCATCAGGTTGGGTGCGTTGCCAATATAGGTGTTGGCGCCCATGAAGACAGCACCGGCCGAGATGGCCGCCAGCGTGGGCGCCAGCGTGCTCATCAGCACGGCCGGATCGCCGCCGGCGGTGTTGAAGAAGACCAGATAGGTCGGCGCATTGTCGAGGAAGGAGCTCAGCGCGCCTGTGGCCCAGAAATACATGGCCGGGTCGGGCGAGCCATCGGGACGGGTCACGGCCGCCACGACCGCACCAAAAGGACCATTCACGCCGGCCTTGAGCATGGCAATGACCGGGATGATAGTCAGGAAGATCCCGGCGAAGAGCTTGGCCACCTCCTGCATGGGCGCCCAGGAAAACTGGTTGCGATCATGCACGGCCGCCGGCGTGATGCGCAGCGAGATGAAGGTGACGATGATCAGGCCGATGTCACGCACCACGCCCGGCAAGCCGACATCGGTACCGGCGATGTTGAAGGCCACGGAGGACTTCCAGAAGCCGCTGAGCAGCACCAGGCCCACGACCGCCCCCAGCAACCAGAAGTTGACCGCCCCTTCGAAGCCGATGCGCTTGCTGTCGGGCGTGGGATCGACCGGCAGCACTTCTTCGCGCCGATGGTAGTACCAGTTGTCCATGGCATAGAACAGGGCGAGCAGCACGCCGACGAGGAACAGGGTCTCTGGGAAGATGTGGCTCAGGGTCCAGAAGAAATCCACCCCCTTCAGGAACCCCAGGAAGAGCGGCGGGTCGCCCAGCGGCGTCAGGGAGCCGCCGGCGTTCGAGACGATGAAGATGAAGAAGATGATGACGTGGGCCTTGTGGCGCCGGTTGTCATTGGCCCGGATCAACGGACGGATCAGCAGCATGGAGGCACCGGTCGTCCCCATGAAGCTCGCCAGCACAGCGCCGATGGCCAGGATGGCCGTGTTCAGGCCGGGACTGCCGTGCAGGTTGCCGCGGATGTAGATGCCGCCAGCCACCGTGAACAGCGCCGTCAGCAGGATGATGAAGGGGATGTACTCGGCCAGCAGGGCATGCACGAAATTCACCGCCGCCAGCCCCGGCCCGAAGACCGCGGCAAAGGGCAGCAGGAAGACCAGGGACCAGGCAGCGGCCACCTTGCCGAAGTGGTGGTGCCAGAACAGCGGCGCGACCAGCGGCAGGATGGCGATGGAAAGCAGGATACCCGCAAAGGGCACGCCCCAGAGGACGGACAGCTGGCTGCCGTCCAGATCGGCCGCCAGGGCCAGGCCCGGGCAGGCCGCCAGCAGGGCCAGGCCCCAACGCAGGGTTCTCATTCTTCTTCCTCGTCTCAGGTGAGCCAGCGGGTGTAGTCCTCGAGCGGGACGCGCGGCGTGTGGAAGGTGTTCACGATGGCGGTCGGGTCGGCGTAGCCCAGCGCCATGCCGCAGACCAGCATCTCGTCGGGACCCGCCCCGATGTGCGGCAGGATGATCTTCGCAAAGCCGTTCCAGGCGGCCTGCGGACAGGTGTGCAGGCCGCGCGCGCGTGCCGCCAGCATGAGGTTCTGCAGAAACATGCCGTAATCCAGCAGTGAACCGCGACCCATGACGCGGTCGACCGTGAACATCAGTCCCACGGGCGCGTCGAAGAAGCGGAAATTGCGCTGGTGCTGGACATGCATCTTGTCCTTGTCGCCCTTGCCGATGCCCAGCAGGCCGTAGAGCCCCCAGCCGTTCTCGCGCCGACGGTCGATGTAGGGGCTGACCCATTGATCGGGGTAGTAGTCATAGGCCTCGCGGTACTCGGCCGCCAGTGAAGGATCGGCGCGCAGAGCGTCGTGCGCGGCGCAGACTTTCTGGACCAGGGCGTCGCGGCTGGCACCTTGCAGCACATACACGTGCCAGGGCTGGGTATTGGTCCCAGAGGGCGCGCGCGCGGCCAGCTCGAGGATCTCGCGGATCAATGCCGGCTCCACAGACTGCGTGGTGAAGGCGCGCACCGACATGCGCGTGCGGATGGCTTCGTCGACTGTCATGCGGGCACCAGCAGCGATTGCAATGCGGCCCGCAACGGGGACGGCAAGGGCACGGGGCGACGGGTCTGACGGTCCACGTAGACATGGACAAAATGCCCCTGGGCCGCCGCGCTCTGCTCGCCCTGGACGAACAGCCCCACCTCGTAACGCACGCTGGAGTTGCCCAGCCGCGCCACACGGATGCCGGCCTCCACGGTCTGAGGAAAGGCCAGCGAAGCAAAGTAGTTGCACTGGGTCTCGATGACCAGGCCGATGGTGGATCCACCGTGGATGTCGAGCACCCCCTGCTCGATCAACCAGGCATTCACGGCGGTATCGAACCAGCTGTAGTAGACGACGTTGTTGACGTGTCCGTAGACGTCGTTGTCCATCCAGCGCGTGGTGATGGCCCGCCAGACCGGGTAGGCGCCGCGTGTCTCCGGTGTCGGTTTTTTTGTTTCGGTGTTCATGCGCAGCCCTGATTCTGCCAGTCCTCCCCGACCGCCCCCTTACACGCAGCCCCGGCCGGGCAGTCCCGCGCATCCCGACCACGGCTAGGGCACGGACCCTAGAATGCTGCAAAGCAGCAAAAACCACTTGCCTTCGGCCACAACCCCTCTAAAATTCGTTCCATGCTGCAATGCAGCATACATTACCAGTCCACCTTCACTCAGGAGATCTGTATGCTGACCGCTGACCAAATCCTGGCCGCCAACAAGGCCAACATTGAAACCCTCTTCGGCCTGACCGGCAAAGCCTTTGAAGGCGTGGAAAAGCTGGTCGAGCTCAATCTCGCCACCTCCAAGGCCCTGCTGGCCGACTCCGCCCAGCAGACCCAGGTAGTGCTCGGCGTCAAGGACGCCCAGGAGCTGCTGACCCTGCCCACCGCCCTGCTGCAACCTCTGGGCGAGAAGACCGCCAGCTACGGCCGTGAGGTCTATGACATCGCCGCCGCGACCAGCGCCGAGTTCGGCAAGGCCTTCGAAGCCCAGTTCGCCGAAGCCCAGAAGAAGTTTCTGGATGTCGTGGACAGCACGGCCCAGAATGCTCCGGCCGGCTCCGAAACCGCTGTCGCCCTGATGAAGAGCGCCGTGGCTGCCGCCAACAATGTGCTGGAAACCGCCCAGAAATCGGCCAAGCAGGCGGCCGCCCTGGCTGAGTCCAATTTCAAGGCGGCGACCGCCAGCACGGTGGAAGCCGGCAAGGCTGCCAGCAAGAAGCGTTGAGCTTCGGACGCCGATAGGCCCAAATTTTCAAAGCCTTTACGCACAGGCTTCACAACAAGGGAAAACCCTGACATAATTCGCTCATCGGAAAAACAGAGACTTTTGTTTTTCCACCGGTTGTCTCCTCGGGTCCTTTCGTAACCAACAGGTTCAGGGATCCCTTCAAAGCCCCATCCTTGGATGGGGCTTTTTTTTCGCCTACTTCGGGTGTTAATAAGCAGTTGGCCAAAACCTTTATAAATCAATAAGTTACGTTCTTTTCGACCGTCTGAAAAACAAAATTAGCTGACGTCCTAGCCGCAGCCGCCTTGGCCCTTGCGGCGCACACCGGCACTGGATACTCTGCGACCCTGACCCGTGTATTCGGAGACTGCAGTGCCGCCCCCGTCACCCAAGCAACCTAGAAAACTCCCCTCCCAGACGGACGCACCCGCGGCCGTACCATCCGAGCCGTCGAAAGCGGAGGACGTGTTGCGTCCGCTCACCCCTGCCCAGCATCGGGCCATTGAGAAAGCCGCGCCTAAGAGCTACGGCAAGGTACTTGAGTCTTTGCTGTAAGCGGAACGTTTTGGTGGCTACCGAAAAAGAAGGGCCGCATGCTTCTCTCAGGTGTCCGGACTAAACAAGGTGCCCTTCACGCACCCCGGTCGGCTGCAACGCTTTCGGGTCTCAGTGTGCCCATAGGGCCCGCCATCAATCACATCGACAACCAGTTGATGGAACCCCAACCAGCACAAAAGCCTCGCCCACATTGAATCTCGCCTAAAACACGTTGAAGGCGCAGATTCCACGAGTGCTGGTCAGCCACTCCTTCTTACTAGACACGAGAACGGCTTGAAGGAATTTCTGCGAACCTTTGCCAGCAGGTGTCCGCTTAGTAACAGGCTTGCTGCTCCGAACCAGGCCCAGTCGAGCATCAGAAGCGCGACACCGCTAACAGCAAGAGAAGCGGCGACGATTTGGCTTCGGCGTATCGCTTCCGTTATCTCTCGCGGAACATCCTGCACTCGGGAGCCGTCACTAGAAATCGTACCCACGACCAGGTACGGCGGCTTGCCTGGTAACGACGCGCTCACAAAATCCTCTAGGTCCAGAGTTTCTAGATGAATCCCTTTGATTCGTCCGTGAGCCAACGCTGCCTGCAGCAGAGAGGGAACGTGCACAGGAGCGAACACCTGAAAATGCCCGTCCGGTTTGTACCTCATGCTCAAGACAAACAAGTTGTCCGTCTTCTCGGTTGAGCTCTGGGCGAGCGGGACGAGCGTGAATTCGAGTGGTTGATGGAAGGTAGAGTTCATGAGAAGGGCAGCTAGTACCCCGTCGTATAGGCAGGTTCTCAATCTCTCTCGGCCTATTAAAAGTACCGAAATAAAGGGAAGGAGCTAAACGACATAAAGACGTCCCACTTTTCCTATGCATACCTCCCAAAAGAACCTATATCAAATCCTCCTCGAAAACAACGAGCAGTTCTACTGCCCGCCTATCCAGCGACTGTATGTGTGGGACAAGAAAAAGCGCGAGGAGCTATACGCTGACCTCTATGCGCTCACTCAGGGAGAGAAATACCACTTCTTCGGAACGCTTATAGTCTCAAGCCCAGAGGACGTCGAGATAGAGTTGGAGGGGCAGACCGAGCAGTATCGTCGTCGAATGATTATTGATGGGCAGCAACGGCTGACAAGCCTTTTCCTGCTGCTAATCGCGGCTAACCAGCTCCTCGGGAGCATGAACTCCCGAGCCCTGTCCGTCGTCAAAAAACAAGTTGCTGACTGCGCCAACACGGCATATGCCGAAATCCCCAAGCTTCTGCCAACCATAGCGGACCAGGCTGAGCTGCTAGAGGTGTTGAAGGGTACAGCTAGCAATAAGCGAGAAATTGGACGTGCCGCGAGCCAGTTCAAGCAAGAGCTTGAGAGTCTCCAGACTCCTGAGGCACTTCGCGGTCTGCTTCACGCGGTTCTCCACAACACAACGTTTGTAGTTGTCGAGCTGTCCAAGGAGGAAGACCCTTGCGCATATTTTGCCGCCGCAAACGGACGAGGAGTCCCGCTAAATCCTACTGACTTGATTAAGAACCTTCTGCTCATGAAGTCAGGTGAAAAAGACCTAGACGTTGCCAGCAAGCAGTACTGGGAGCCGATAGAGGACGCAGTAGGGGGCGCCCGGTTGCGTCAATTGACTCTTGCCATGCATGACGTGTTACATGGGTGGGGGCCGCGGAGTCTTGTCTATCGAAACTTGGCGGAAGACCTACGCAAGCAAGGCGCGGAACCCTTCTTCAACGAGCTCAAGCTTTTGGCTGACGCGTTCTGTTGGCTTGACCGAAGCATCTACATGACGGAAAAGCTGTCAAAGAATGTGCTCGACGCTTCCGAACGCGCTACTCGGTTCAAAAAATTCTTGCCAGAAGGAGTGCAATTTATGTGGATGTACCCCGTCACCTTATATCTCCAAAAACAAGTCAATGCGCAACAGCTGGAGCAATGCTTGAACTTTGTTGAGAACTACGCCATACGCATGTTCGGAAACTTTGGGTCCACTTTAAGAGATGTCAGCGCACGGATAGCGGCACTACGTAAGAAAGAGCTCAGCGGGGAGGATTTTGTTGGATGCTTCTTTGACGCATTGGCTGGTCACTCCGCGTACAAAGACCGAGGCGATGAAGAGCTCCAACGATTCATCAAGCAGTTGCGCGTTCGCAAAGGAGCCGACGAGCAGTGGATTAGGGCCTGTCTGCTAGGTCTGGAAGCGTTAAACCGTCCCTCCAGCACTCCGGTTCAGCCTTCGCTGGAGCACATCCTACCTAAGCGGTGGATTTCATCGCCGATGTGGAACAAGACCTTTGACCGGGCTGACGATGGCGACATTCAGTATCGGGTGGGAAATCTAACAATCCTTGGGCTGTCCGACAACTCCGACGTGGGTCGCGCGAGCTTTACCGAGAAGAAAGAGTTCATGCAAAGAAGCCCTCTGCTGATTAATGAAAACATTGCGAAACTCTCTGCCTGGACCAAAGAAGAGATTCTTTCGAGGACGGACTCGCTCGCGAGCGACATTTGTCGCGCCTGGCCGCAGCGCCGGGTTTGATTAAGCAGAGCCTGCTCATGTCGACCGCTCTCTTTACACTTTTTAGTATCCAGCTTCCTCCCTTTGGAAGAGCTAGGAAGCTACGGGGAATGGCCGGTTTCACGAGTGCTCAAAGTTCTGTATATTGAACAGCGGAGGAACACATGGCTAAGAAGAAAAGCTCGGGGTTCGGTACCCTAGTGGTGGTCGGACTCGTGATTGCGGTCCTGACCTCAGTGCCCAAAGAAGTGTGGATTGGGCTTGGGGTGCTGGCACTCATCGCTGTTGCTATCTATTTCTACAAAGAATCTCGTCAGTCTCAGGACGAGGGCGGTGCCCAAGTGCCAGTCCAGAAAAAGCTCATGCTGAAGGCTACCGACTATCTTGGCAAAGGTGGAGGAGCTGCTGCTCGCGATGAAGGGCATGGTGATAGCCATCCGGTGTCAGCAGGCATTCATGCCCTTTCCGAGGGTGGAAGCGCGTTCAAGATTCCAGGTAAGCCCAAGGGCATCGGCCCCGCAAAGTGGCTCAATCCAAACGAGTCAGTCGCTGTCGCTGGCATTCATCTCACGGGAGGCTTGCTGTACGTCGGGACTTCGTTGCCCACCCCCTTTGGCAAGAATGACCCATGCTTGATTGACCCCAACAAGTCAGTTGCTTCACAGGGGGACTTCACGGAGCCTCTCGGGGGCTATTGGCCAAGCTACTCTGAGATTTCCCGAGAAGGTCGTCGGGCCTACTTGAACTGGTTGGCTGATGGGCGGAAGCATCCCGAAGCGGACATCGGCTACGTTTTTCTGTACTTCTACGGGCTGGAGCGTCGAGCCATCGTAGACGCCGCCAAGGACGCCACGGCACAAGCGGATTGGCCGCTCATAGGGCAGGAGCTCCGCCGTTTGCTTGGGATTTACGGCGAGAAATCGTCGTCGTTCAAACGGTATGCCACAGAGCTCCTCAGCTGGATTGAAGTGTCTTCCTTTGACGGGAAGCTGTACCTGAGGCCTATCCCGGCGTATGCCAAGACCTGGGAGCTCCCGCTGTACATACGCCTTGCGCTCGGGCGAGTTGCAATGGATGGCGCACCGGTACCGGCACCCTTGGCCCTCGCCTGGGCCAAGCTTGAGCCAACTATTTCACTTCGTACGGCAGCAGTACGCTGCCCGGAGGAATTCGACAAGCTCTTCCTGCTCAAATACCAGCAAGAGTTCGGGGAAGGCATGCCACTTCCCCGAAACAAGACCAAACTGAAGTTCGTGTACCGTCCCGCATCGTCCGGGCTGCATGGCTATGGCGAAATCAAGCTGTCTTTCGGCGAAACGCCCGATGTCACGGTTCTAACCGCTCCTGTGACGAAACTTCGCAAGCTGGTGGATAAAGCGACCGAGGAGCTCTCTTCTTTCAGCCGGTTTGTGGGCAAGAATCCTAGCCAGCGAACCAGCCTCGAGGGCCTGCTGCAGCTGCCGGCAACTTTGTGGCCCGACAAGCCTAGGGCGGCCCTCAACGCGCTGAAGTCTAGGATGGACTCTGGGTTGCTAGTGGTCACGTTCCAAGAGCTCCTCTCGACCTTTGATGCCAAGAGTGCTCCTACCAAAGAGAAAGTCGTCGGCCTAGCTAAGGCCCTCGAATCCTTGAATATCGGCATGGAGCCAGACGTGCTCAACGGCGCCAAGCCTCCTCGCCCTGAGGACAAGGTGGTCTTGTTCTTGCACCAGCCTGTTGAGCCGCTGGTAAGGAACTCTCCCGCGTTCCAGGCCGCGCTCCTCACGCTGCAGCTGTCAGCGGCCGTTGCGACCTCCGATGGCGACTTCACTCCTCAGGAGATGGAGCATCTTCAGACACAAATTCGGTCGTGGAACCACCTCACTCCCAGCCACCTGCAGCGCCTGATGGCGCACCTGAGGCTCTTGGTGGATACGCCGGTTTCACTGACTTCCTTGAAGAAGAAGCTCGACCCCATTGCTCTCCCCGCAAGAGAGGCCATCGCTTCATTCATGGCTACTTTGGCGCAGTCTGATGGGACGGTATCCCCTGACTGTTGATTTCCATCCAGAACTGACCCACCTTCACGGGTAATTTCCATCCAAATCTGACCCACGTAAGAACCCTAACCTGCTGCTTTTAGTGGCAGGAGTACAGGAGTGATTGACGTGGCGACATTGAGTGTCATCAGGCGTTGGGCACTGCGAGAGCATCTGTCCCTGCGCGAGATAGCGCGGCGTACCGGGCTGTCTCGAAACACCATCAAGAAGTACCTTCGGACCGACACGGTCGAGCCGCGCTATGCCAAGCGCGTGAGCGCCAGCAAGCTTGACCCGTTCGCAGACAAACTGGCAGGCTGGCTCAAGACCGAGACCGGGAAGTCGCGCAAGCAGCGGCGCACGGTCAAACAGATGCACGCCGACCTGGCCGCTCTGGGCTACGACGGTTCGTACAACCGCGTGGCCGCCTTCGCGCGTGTCTGGCAGGCCAAACGGCAGGAAGCCGAGCGAACCACTGGCCGTGGCACCTTCGTGCCCCTGACCTTTGGTGCCGGGGAGGCGTTCCAGTTCGACTGGAGCGAAGACTGGGCCGTCATCGGCGGCGAGCGCACCAAGCTGCAGGTGGCCCACACCAAGCTCAGCCACAGCCGAGCCTTCATTGTTCGGGCCTACCTGCTGCAGACGCACGAGATGCTGTTCGACGCCCACAACCACGCCTTCCGCGTGCTCGGCGGCGTCCCCAGGCGCGGCATCTACGACAACATGAAGACCGCCGTCGATAAGGTACGCCGTGGCAAGGAGCGCGACGTGAACGCGCGCTTTGGTGCCATGGTCAGCCACTTCCTGTTCGAGGCGGAGTTCTGCAACCCGGCTTCGGGCTGGGAGAAGGGCCAGGTCGAGAAGAATGTGCGCGACGCGCGCCACCGGCTCTGGCAGCCCATGCCGGCGTTCGCCACGCTGGCGGCCTTGAACGACTGGCTGGAGGGGCGTTGCACGGCTCTGTGGCGCGAGATTGACCACGGCAAGCTGCCGGGCACCGTCGCCGACGCCTGGATGCAGGAGCGGGCGCTGCTGATGCCGCTGCCGCGCCCTTTCGATGGCTTCGTGGAGCACACCAAGCGCGTCTCGCCCACGTGCCTGGTGACTTTCGAGCGCGTTCGCTACAGCGTGCCGGCCTCGTACGCCAACCGACCGGTGAGCCTGCGCGTCTATGCCGAGCGCATCGTGGTGGCCGCCGAGGGCCAACTGCTCTGCGAACACCCGCGCGTCATTGACCGACGCCACGACAGCACAGGCCACACCGTTTACGACTGGCGCCACTACCTCGCGGTGCTGCAACGCAAGCCAGGTGCGCTGCGCAACGGCGCGCCCTTCGTCGAACTGCCAGCGGCCTTCCGGCAACTGCAGGCAGCTCTGCTCAAGCAGCCCGGTGGCGACCGGGAGATGGTCGAGGTGTTGGCCCTGGTGCTGCACCACGACGAACAGGCGGTGCTGACCGCCGTCGAGCTGGCCCTGGAGGCCGGCGTGCCGACCAAGATGCATGTCCTCAATGTGCTGCACCGGCTGCTGGACAGCAAGGCACCACCTCCACCGGTGACTGCCCCGCAGGCACTGCGCCTGGTTCGCGAGCCACTGGCCAATGTGACCCGCTATGACGACCTGCGTGCGTCAGAAAGGAAGGTGCGCCATGCGTCATGACCCCGCCATTGCAGCCATCGTCATCATGCTGCGCGAACTCAAGATGTTCGGCATGGCGCAGGCCGTCTCCGAGTTGGCCGAGCAAGGCGCGCCGGCCTTCGAGGCCGCGCAGCCGATGCTCTCCCAGCTGCTCAAGGCTGAGACGGCCGAGCGCGAAGTGCGGGCCGTGGCCTACCAGCTCAAGCAGGCCAGGCTACCGGCGTACCGGGACTTGGCAGGCTTCGACTTCAGCAACAGCGAGGTGAACGAAGCCCTGGTGCGTCAGCTGCACCGCTGCGAGTTCATGGACAGGGCTGAGAATGTGGTGCTGGTCGGCGGCCCGGGCACCGGCAAGACGCACTTGGCCAGCGCCATCGGGGTACAGGCCGTCGAGCACCATCGGCGCCGGGTGCGTTTCTTCTCCACGGTCGAGCTGGTCAACATGCTTGAGCAAGAGAAGGTCTGCAACAAAAGTGGCCAGATGACACACCGCTTGGCCCACATGGACATGGTGGTGCTCGACGAGCTCGGCTATCTGCCCTTCAGTGCAACGGGCGGCGCCTTGCTGTTCCACTTGCTCAGCAAGCTATACGAGCGCACAAGTGTGGTCATCACGACGAACCTGAGCTTCAGCGAATGGGCCAGCGTATTCGGCGATGCCAAGATGACCACAGCGCTCCTGGACCGCCTCACCCATCACTGTCATATCCTTGAGACCGGCAACGACAGCTACCGGTTCAAGAACAGCTCTGCTCAACCCATCAAGAAGGAGTCCAAACCCAAGAAGTTATCCACACCGTGAGCCCCTCAGGGCTCTATCCAGGGTGGGTCAATATTGGATGGAAACG
>OFDN01001794.1_pt1 | contig 13162 bp, 18 predicted proteins | sample 1520971 | NCBI WGS metagenome assembly OFDN01 (sample SAMEA94257418, study PRJEB24077) | hot springs metagenome | biome: Aquatic biome; feature: Geographical feature; material: Water | place: India | collected 2012-06-12 | depth 5 m | reverse complement strand
GTCGGGGGCATGCCCCCGACCCCGTTGCGCGGCGAGCCCGGCCGGGGTCTGCCCGCCGAGCTTGGAGTGCGGCCTGACGGTGTTGTAGTCGTCCCTCCAGGCGGCCAGCACGGCCCTGGCCTGGGCCAAGCTGGTGAACAGGGTCTCGTTCAGGCACTCGTCCCGCAGGCGGCCGTTGAAACTCTCCACGTAGGCGTTCTGCATCGGTTTGCCCGGCTGGATGTAGTGCCACTCGACCTGGCGCTCCTGGGACCAGCGCAGGCTCCCCGACGACGTCAGCTCCGTCCCGTTGACGCTGACCACCAGCGCCGGCTTGCCGCGCTTGGCAACGATCGCGTCCAGCTCGCGTGCCGTCCTCGCGCCGGGGATCGACGTGTCGGCCACAAGGGCGAGGCATTCCCGGGAGAAGTCGTCCACCACCGCCAGCACGCGGAACCGCCGCCCGTCGGTGAACGCGTCGGAGACGAAGTCCAGGCTCCACCGCTGGTTCGGCCCCTGCGGCAGCGCCGCCGGCGCCCGCGTCCCCAGGGCCCGCTTGCGCCCGCCGCGCCTGCGCACCTTCAGCCCCTCCTCGCGGTAGATGCGGAACAGCCGCTTGCGGTTCACCCGCAGCCCTTCCCGGTCCAGCAGGTAGCCCAGCCGACGGTAGCCGAACCGGCGGCGCTCCCCCGCCAGTTCGCGCAGCCGGGCCCGCAACGCACCGTCGTCCGGGCGCTTCGACCGGTAGCGGACCACGCGCCGCGTGGCCCCGATGATGGTGCAGGCCCGCCGCTCGCTCACCCCGAACCGGGTCCGGGCATGGGCGACGGCTTCGCGCTTGGCGGCGGGCGTCACCACTTTTTTCCCGCGATGTCCTTCAGCACGGCGTTGTCCAGCATGGCCTCCGCCAACAGCCGCTTCAGGCGCGCGTTCTCATCCTCCAACGCCTTCAGCCGCTTGGCCTCCGACACCTCCATGCCGCCGTACTTGGCCTTCCACTTGTAGAAGGTGGCGGGGCTGACCCCATGCCTGCGGCAAACCTCCGCTGTCTGCTGCCTGGCCTCCTGCTCCTTCAGGATGCCGATGATCTGCTCTTCACTGAACCGGCTCTTCCTCATGCTCCGCCCTCCTCATGGAGGACTCTATCTCAGCCCGGATACATTTCAGGGGAGCACGTCACGTTATTTTGGTTCGTCCAGGTGGATTTGGCTTCCCATCCTTCGGAAGGGCCATGAAGTCCTTGAAAGGAGACTTCAGCCATTCGCACGGCTCCAGAATGACGGGAACAATGCGGATCTTCCCTTCCTCGGCAAGCTTCAGCGCATGCAGAAACTCCGTTTCATAGCAATAATTCGATGCAAGGTAATCCGGACTTAGCAGTGCTATGAATATCGCGCTCTGCTCAAGGCTATCCCTAATCTTTCTGTTGAAACTTTCTCCAGCCAGGATCTGGTTGTCAGTCCAGGTGGACAGGGTTCCGTCACGCAGAAGCATCGCCAAATGCTTGTGCAGCCGCTCCAGGGACTTTTCGTCGGCATGAGAGTAGGAGATGAATGCCTTGCTGGACATTTTATCCCCTTAAATCTGATCGTGCTACCGTCTCATTCGCGCCCGAGAATGGCTTCGTAATCCCGCCCGCCGGAGAACACGCGCAGGATATCGACGCGGCCAGGCGGCAGCTCGTAGGCGATGATGATGCGCCGCCACAGCGGCAGGATGTAGAGGCCGGGGCGCAGGTCCGGGCGCTGCACGCCGATCATCGGGGTATCACAAAGATTCCGGCAGGCTTGCCTGATCTCATCGACATAGGTTCTCGCCCGCGGCGGATTGTCCTCGGCGATGAAATCAAAGATGCCATCGAGGTCGGCCTGCGCTTGAAGCGTGTAAACCAGCTGGCGCGTCACGGCGTCCGTTTCTTCTCGGCCTCGGCGAGCCGCCTGTCGAAATGATCTCCCAACTCGTCATCGGTGATGCGGTCGGGACTTTCCGCCGCCTCGCTGATCTGAGCGCGGATCACGTCAAGCCGCCGCTCCCGGTCCTGGGCGCGGTCATGCCAGATACGCAGCGCATCGCGGATCACCTCGCTGTTCGAGGCGTAGGCCCCGCTTTCGACTTGGCGGCGGATCATCCTAGCCATATCGACGGGCAGGGTGATGCTGAGTTTTTCGGTCTGCATGTCGCCATCCTCCACTCTGCCCATGATACTACCAAATGCTACTGAGTAGCAATAGTTTAGCGAAATTATGGTGTGAAATAACCGCTCTGGTGGCCTCTGCCGCGCCCATAGAAGCCCGCTGAGTGGGAGCTGTCTGCTCTGGTCTCCTCCCCCCACCTCCACCCTTGGAGACCATGCAGAACTCCTGGGTGATCAGGCGGCGTTTGCCATGGCGGACGCCGTGGTGTGGATCGGCGTGCTGATTGAACGCCGATCGGCGTCTCAAAACATTGATCTTACAAGAAATAGGTGGCCGGATTTCGACACCGATCCACAGTAGGCCAGGATGGCATCGTGCATCTCTTGATCCGCCTGCGTCCTCGACATCATCGTCCCTTTTGTGACAGCGTTTCGGGGATCGAGTGTACGTGGGCATCGTCGGATGCGCGAAATTTTGCAGCTGATCGGCGCCGTCGGCGCCGGGCTGCAGGTCCTGCACCCGGGCGCGGCGCCGCAACGTGGGCGGCCGCACACCAGGTGCTGAAGGATATGCTCCGGTCGGAGTGACAGCCTGAACGACGAAGGGGAGGCAACCGCCTCCCCTTTCCGTTTCTGCACAGCTATGTAGTCACTGGGACAATAGAGCTAGGGGGTGACCAGTTCGGCTATCTTGGCCGCGACGTCTGTCATCGGGTCTTCTGCAGTGCTCAGGCCGCTTCGCGAGCCGAGCAGGGGGCTGACTTCACGGAGAGCTTCATACGTCGTGTCGTGCACGATAGGGACAAGCAGGTCACGCGCCAGGAGTGCTGAAAGTTCTTTGTCGGCGATGCCCTCTGCTTGGACGCGGCGCAGCAACGCAGGGGTCACTAGCACGATCCCAACGCGCGACTTCGCCAGTCCTTTGTCGATTTCGCGAAGCAATGAAGTGCCGAGAAGGACATCCTTCTCGCTGAACCAGACCGAGACACCGCGCGACTCCAGCAGATCGTGCAACTCCTTGGCGGCCCCTTTCCGGTCATCCCATGCGTGGCAGAGAAAGACGTCCCGAAGGTCAGGCAAGGACGCTCGCTTCTCGACGCTCTCGCGGACCGGTGTGAGCGCCCGCACCTCGGCAGGCGTGTACACCACGGACGAACCTGCTCGCGACCAGCGCGGCCTTCCGCTGCCGCCGGACCCGCCCCCGCTGCTCCGGCCGCCCCCGCTGCTCCCCGACAGAGAATAGGATGGGGAGTAGGACGGGGAGGAGTAGCCCGAGTACGACGGGTAGCTGCGATAGCTGCCACGACATGCAGGGCAGGCCGCTGCCGCGCTCGCTGTGCGATGGCCATTTACTGGTGCTGTGCATCTTGCCATGTGGTTAACCTCAGTGCAGGGTGTACTGTCGCCACGGGATGGCGCGCAGCGGGATGTTGACCAGGAAGCGTGCAATGTCGTCCCGCCCGTAATAGGTCGGGCGACCATGGCCGTCTTGGGCCATGAGCACGACCGGCATGCCGGGGAACACCGGCTGAAAATTGCTGATCGCGTCACGCGCCGCGAATGAGTCGTCCACGACGTGTTTCTTGACCACGACCACGGCGAAGGTGACGCCCTGTTCGCGGATAACGGCTCCTTGAAACTGCATAGCTTCTGCTCCTTATGAAAAAGGCCGCATCCTCTGGAGGATGCGGCCTAGTTGGTCAGCCCTTCGGCGGATACGGGTCATTGCCGTAGCTGTTGCGCTCACGAATCTGGCCGTTCTGGCCGTGAATGAGCATCTCGCTCTGCTGGTTTTGAGCGATGCCGCGCGCCCGGCCGATGGCCTCGGCTTGGGTGTTGTGAATCGAGGTCGCCCGGCTGTTGCCGGCACCGCGAACGACCCACTGATCCCCACGGGGAACGACGTGCTGGTTCTTGCCCGACATAATCTATCACCCCCTTCCGATGTTTGCGTCGGCGTACGATTCGTTCAGGTATACGTACGAAAGGGGAGCTTGTCAACAGGGACGAACGCGATGTTCGATTGACTGAACGCGGCTTCTGGGAGTAATGAATCAACCGGCTCGACTGGAACCAAACAAGAACATTAGCGGAGGCGGTGTATGTCACTAGGTGCGAAGCTGAAGGAGCTGCGGCTCAAGAAGGGAGAGTCGCTTCAGCAGGTCGCTGATGCGGTGGGCGTCTCCAAGGCCCACATTTGGGAGCTGGAAGGCGGGAAGAGCACCAAGCCCAATTTCGATCTTCTCAAGGGCTTGGCCGAGCACTTCAAGGTCACGATGGCCTTTCTGGCGGATGAGGCTCAGCCGTCAGCGGATGCGACATCGATACAGTTTTTTAGGGAGTTCGAGGGAAAATTGTCCGACAAGGATTGGGAAGCGCTGCGCTTCATGGCCGAGCGGCTGCGCGACAAGCCAAAGGAAGGCACATGAGCGATGAGCTGCGCATGGACTTGGCCGATTGCCGGTCGCCCGAGGCGATCATTTCGGCTTTCCTGAAGCACTACCCGAACCTGACGATTCCGGTGCCCATCGAAGAGCTTGCCGAGGCGGTCGGCATCCATGAGATCAAGGACATGGACATCGAAGGGTTCCAGGGCGCGTTGGTCGCAAACCCCGAGAAGTCCAGCGGCTTTATCATCGTCCACCAGGCGGCCCGAGGAGGCCGCCGCCGGTTCACCATCGGCCACGAGTTGGGGCACTTCCTGATCCCCTACCATCGTGGCGACATGCGCTGCACCAAGGCCGATATGGCGGTGGAGCGCAGCAACGATCCGGTGAAGCGCATTGAGGCCGAGGCCAACCGGTTTGCGGCCGGCCTGCTGATGCCCAAGCCCTACTTCCTGAAGCACATGCGCCAGCTCGGCGACGCCGACGTGGCGCACGTGCTGGAGCTGAAGAAGCTCTATAAGACCAGCGTCGAGGCGGCGATCAACCGCTACGCCGAGCTGACCGACGACACCTGTGCCTTTGTACTCTCCAAGGACGGCATCGTGCGGTACGTGCGGCCAACGCGGGATTTTCCACGCTTGGGGGTCCAGCGCCGAATGCCTCTGCCACCGGGCAGCTTCAGCGTGGACATGCCGGCGACGCCACTGCGTAAGCCCTCGCCCTGGCGCGAGATCGATGGCTCGGTCTGGCTTGACGTGCCGGACGGGCGGCGCGCTCCCCGGCTGCTAGAGCAGGCGATGCGCCAGGCTGAAGGCTACCAGATCACCTTGCTCTTCCTGGATGAGATCGAGGACGAGGAGGAGCGGGCCGAGGCGGAAAACCGGTGGACGCCTCGGTTCCGCCGCTGATCGGCTTTAAGGCTTCGCTCCTTTTCGCTACTCGGTCTTGGGCTTCGGAACCGGGCGCGGCCCGAGTTCCCGGAACAGCGTGCGCCGTGACACCTTTAGCTGCCCGGCAATGTCCGTGATGGGAATCGACAGGTCAGCCCAGAGGGCTTGCGCCAGCTTCAAGGGCGCCCCCTCCAACTTCCGCTTCCGCCCGCCGCGGCGGCCGCGCTCCCGGGCCGCGCGCAACCCAGCCTGGGTGCGCTCGCTGATCAGCGCCAGCTCGAATTCTGCGAGCGCCCCGACGATGTGGAAGGTGAGGCGGCCGACCGGCGTGCCTGTGTCGATGCCGGCGTCGAGCACGCGGAGCGCAGCGCTCTTCCCCTGGATCGTCTCGCCCAGCTCGATCAGGTGCTTCACCGACCGGGCCAGCCGGTCCAGCTTGACCACCACGAGCGTATCGCCTTCGCGCAGCGCCTTCAGCGCCGATGCCAGCCCGGGGCGGTCGGCGTGCGCGCCCATCGCCTTGTCAGTGTAGATCCGCTCGCCGTCGACGCCGGCCGCCGACAGCGCGTCGAGCTGCGGTTCCAGGTGCTGGTCGATGGTGGAGACGCGCGCATAGCCGATCAGCATGGATGTCCAGAGTGCCAAAACTCAATGGATGCACTCTGCCATGGCACACCCATTTTGTCACTTGTTTTGGCACGTCATCCGCCACCGTTACGCTGGGCACCCCTCCCCTACTCACAGCGAGGGTCACAAACGGACGTTTGCGTGCGGGTGTTAATATCTGCAAGACCTGCTAATGTTCTCACAAACTGGACAATCTGATCAGTTCCTTGTCGTCACCCCTTATGGGCGGGCAGATTGTCGAGCACGACGATGTCGCCGCGCGTCAGGGTGAGCGCCAGCACCTGCTGGACGTAGGCCAGGAACGCCGCGGCGGTCATCGGCCCGTTGAGCACCATCGGAGTCGTCAGGCGATCGCGTCTCAGCGCCGCCACGAAGGTGGTGGTTTTCCAATGCCCAGAAGGGTGCCGCGGCGACCAGCCCGCGGCCACGCGGCGCCCGGCCGTAGAGCCGCGTCATCGTCGTGGAGGCGCCGGTTTCGTCGATGAAGACGATCCGGTTGGGATCGACAAAGGGCTGGGCGGCCCGCCAGACCCGGCGCCGGGTTGGGGTCACGCCATAGAACGGACGAAAATATACGCTGAGACCGTCGAGAACCTGGGGGTGGGCTGGTAAACGAGCGTCTGGATGGCTGCGCATTCGGGGGCGGTATGAGGTGGCGTGTGCTGCTTGAGATCACGAGCGCGGACGGGGTGATGACGCTCGGGCCGGTGGCCGCTGGGGAACGGCCCGGAGCGATCCAAACGGCAGCCTCTCTCGGCCTGTCGCTCGATGAGGGGAAGGCGATCCTGGTGGGGGTGCAGCAACGGCTGGTCGAGACCCAGACCAGCACGCATTGCCAGGCACGGCGCCGGTGCCGTCGCTGCGGATCGCTCCGGCCCGTGAAGGACCACCGGAGCCGGCGCTTGCAGTCGCCGTTCGGGACGGTGGACGTCCGGGCACCGCGGTTCGCGGCCTGCCGCTGCGGCATGGCCTGCCCGCGCGAGTACGAACGCATCATGGCGCTGGCCGGCAGCTCTCTGCCGTATCGGCGGGCCCGTGTCCTGCTGGAGGAACTCCTGCCCCTCGATGAGGGACCCGACGAGGAAACGATCCGGCAGCGGACGCTCGGTGTCGGTGCGCGGCTGGAGCAGGCGGCCCTCGTCGATCTAGAGCCGTCGAACGGAGAGCCGCCGAGCGGGCTGACAATGTCGATCGATGCCGGTCATGTCAGCTCGGTCAAGACCTATCAGGTCCGGTCGTTCGAGGTCGTGATCGCGCGGGCGATCGGCGCAATGGGGCGCGAGTTGATCGTCAGTTCGATGCCGGCGGAAGCCGGCCGGCAGACGCGCCAACTCCGGCATCTTCTCCTCGGGTTGGGTGCCGCACGGTCCATTCCGATCACCATCCTGAGCGACGGGGCGGAGGGACCCCGCGGGCTGGGCGAGGCGGCGAGCCTGGGCCCTGTCCGCCACGTGCTCGACTGGTTCCATTTGTCGATGCGCATCCAGCACGTCGCCCAGGCGGTGCAGGGATGGGCGACGGCCGTGCCGACGGAGCCTTAACGGACCCGCCAGATGGCCGACGCCGTCGGCCGCATCCGCTGGCGGCTCTGGCACGGCCGGACCGGGCGTTCGCTGACCCTGATCGGTGACACGCTGGCCGAGCTCGACGGTCTGCCGGCGGCAAAGAAGGTGATTACCACGTTGCGCAGCCTGGAGACGTACGTGGCCGGCCAGGCCGGGCTGATCATCGACTACGCCGACGCGCGACGGCGGGGCGAGCCGATCTCCACGGCTACGACGGAGAGCGCCGTCCAGCGGCTGTTGCATCGACGGATGGGGGCGAGCCAGCAGATGCGCTGGTCACCCCGCGGTACGCACCTCATGCTGAAGGTGAGGACCGCAGCGATGAACGGGACGCTCGCTGCCGATGTCCACGCTGCCGAGCCGTTCGCTCGACCTCCATATCGCCGAGCCGCGTGACACCCCCAGGTTCTCGACGGTCTCAACGTATATTCTCGCCCGTTTTATGGCACTACCCTGGGTTGCGACGTCCGGCCGGTGCCGCTCGCTCACCTTGAGTGATTTTTTTGAGCGTCAGGCCGAGCCGGTCGGTGGCCGTCCACATCGCGCCGCTGCTCAACCGGACACCGTGCTCGACCTCCAACCACCGCTGCATCGCCGCCAGCGTCATGTCCGAATGCACCCGGACATGCGCGGCAAGCTCCGCCTCCTGCTCCGGCGTCAACTTGCGTGGGCGATGGCCGAGCATCGGATTAGCGCTCGTCTCACCGGTAGTCCGGCGCCGGATCAGCGCCTTGTAAATGTAGGAAATGCTGACCCGGAACAATAAAATCCACATTCTGGGGAACGCCAAGGCGCCGCGTACCGAGGGGCACACTCCCAGGGCTTTTGAACCACCCCGTTCCTTTCAGACAGCAGCATATTAACCTGAACAGGGAACATTTCTGGGATACGAACCAAGTGCCTCGCGCGTCAGGATACCGTCCGCTTTGCGCTCTGGTCGAATACTTGGCCGCGCTGCTGATCCTGCGGAAGCTGATTGCTGGTCAGTCGCGGGCGAAGCTGTAGCGGCTGACCGTCACCATGAGTGGCGGTTTGGACTTTGGCGATGAGAACCGGCTGTTTGGACTCTACCGATGATCAGCGGCCGGCGATGCGGCCGATGTCCCGTTCCGGGATCGGCGGCCGCGACGGGTGGAGAAGCACCCCTTCATCCTGCACGTCGACCAGCGCGTCGGGGTAGACGGCCAGGGCCAGATCCAGCGCTTGGCGGAACCCTGGCTTGAACTGGAAAAGGTGCTTGTAGCCGGCACCGAACTGCGCGTGCAGCGCGGCCCAGGTGATCGGCGTGGCCTTCGTCAGCACGTGCAGGCGGTACGCCAGCCAGATGTAGACGTCGAGTGCCATGCTCTTGCCGCTAATCGCCTTGATCGCGGCCTCGTGGACCGGCACCGGATGCCGCTTCAGCTCGCGGAAGAAGGTTTGCGACAGCTCCACCTGGTCATCCCACAGGTTGCCCTGATCGGGATTGCCGGCGGCCGACAGGTGGATGCCGCCGGTGACGATGCTGTCTTTCCGCCACGCGTCGGCCCCGCGATCGTCCTGCCAGAAGAAGGTGAGGTGGCAGGCGCTGATGCAGGACGCCTGATGGCGCACGTCGGCGTAGGTTTTCCCGCCGACCGGGATGTCCATGCGCGCCAGCCAGTCGTTCATAGAGCGTCCCAGCTCTACCACCGGGCTGTCCTGGCGGATCGCCTGTGTCTGAAGGTAGAGCAGGATCAGGCGCGCCCGGCTGCCGTAGGGCACGCCGAACTTCGTCAGCTTGCCCCGCACGGGAAGTTCTCCCGGCTCGACCAGCAGGGAGACGCGGGCGCCTTCGCGCACCCACTTTTCACCGTCCGCCAGCTTCCGGTGCGGAAGTGCCGTCAGGCAGAAGCCGGAATAGGTGACCGCCAGACCTGTGCTGGTGTCTTCCAGCATGCGGGCGGCCACATCGACAACGGCAGCGCGATCAGGACCGACCAGCCGCCGTGCTTCATCGCGGCCATGGGTACGGACGAGGTGGTGCACGCTGGACATTGACCATTCCCCATTATTTGGCGGAAGCCTAGCCTCGACAGCTTTGGTTGTCCATTTGGACTCTACCGATGCGGACTATTTGAAAGCTATTTGTTTCCTACTACTTGCTCTATCGGTAAAGTCCAGGGGATAACCCCGATTCGCATCGGTACAGTCCAAGAATCTCATCGGTACAGTCCAAACCGCCGCTGTGGATAACGGCGGCTGGTGCGCCCTGCCCGATCGCCCGGTGCTGCGAATCGGGTGGTTCATCGGTAAAGTCCAAAGCCCAATGCACAACTCTGTGGCGTTGCAACGTTATGATGTTAAAACGTTGCAGTGTTATGCGGTTGCTCGGAAGGTGAACAGGTTCAGTCCCATCCGTTCGAGGATCCGCAGCGCGAAGGTCTTGCACGCGGCGTTGATCCGCTGGTTCGGCCCTTCCTCGCTGACCAGGGTGATCAGGCCGTTGATTTCCGGCAGCGGCGACAACAGACGCTGGCTGTAGACGCCCATGCGGCTCTGAAGCGCGCGTTCCGCGGCTGCCCGTGCCCATGTCGATGTGGGCCAGCGGTTGGGTAGGCCATAGGCGTCGGTGAGCCGGTCAAGGTCGGCGCTGGCCACCCGCATATCCTCATCCGAATGCAGGAAGGGGATCAGCGTCAGGTCGGCGGCCTTCGCCAGCACCGCGTCCACCTCTGGTCGGCCGCCGCCGCCGTCGATCACGAGCACGCAGTCATCGCGCTTGGCGAGCTGGTCGATCACCTTCGCGAGCTGGCGAACGTCGCGCCCGTCGACCGTCGCGTAGCGGCGCGGATCGGCCGTCAGGACGAGCCGGCGCGGGTCGGTGGTGACGTGGACGGCGCGGACGCCATGCAGGCCCAAGCCGTGGCACAGGGCGTGGCTGGTGGTGGTCTTGCCGGACCCGCCCTTGTCGCCGGCGAACACGATGGTGTGGCTCATGACTGGTGGCTTCCATCGAGGACGTTGGCCGGGAAGGTGGGATCTGCGATCGCACGGTCGATCATGGCGCGCACGATATCCTGGGGAGTGACCATGACGCGCCCGCCAGCCGCCTGGGCCTTGGCGAGCGCAGCCAGGCGCAGCGCATCGACATGACCTTCCGGCAAGCGGAGCGTGAGCGGCACGACCTTGCCCTGCACCTTCGCCGGACGACCGGTCTGAGCCGGGGCGGACGGGGTGGGGGCAGGGGTTGGAACGGGCATGCGATCGAGCGCGCCGCCCGTCAGTTCGGCCAGCAGCTCGCTGCCGGAGAGCTTCGGCGGTTTGGCCATTGAAACCTCACAACGTTATAACGTTGTAATGTTCAAGTGTCACAACATTACGACGTTGTTCTAGCAGAGCACGAGAACGTCATAACGTCAAGACGTTGAAACGTTTCAGCGTTATAAAGTTATGATGTTAAAACACCGAGCATATGAAGTCGGCAAGGGGTCACGCCATAGGAGGCCATGCAGACCCCCTGAGTGGTTCGGGTGGGCAAGCGGGGCACGGGGGGGCGCGGTACTTTTGGAGGAGGCAGGAGCGTAGTGCTGCCGAGACGCCCGTCACGGCTTCGTTGACGCCTGCCGCGCTCGCCACGTCGAGACGAGGAAGGTGGCCATGGTGCCCGCCAGGTTGACCGCGAGCTCGGCGTGCCGGGGCAGCGGGCGCGCCGCCTTGCGGCCCCGGCCGTGTGCGTCGCTGAGCTTGTTGCGCACGCTCCCGAGGCTGTTCACGATCGACTGGCAGTTGCCTAGGATGGTCTTGAAGACCTCCTCCGTGTGCTGATCCGGGGCGAGGTTCAGGTGTGTTGCCGCCGTGCGGTACAGCTTGGGCAGTTCGTCGCTCTCCGTGTAGGTGCCGCCGGCGTCCTCGATGATGTGCTTGCACACCGTCTCCAACAGCGTGCGGGCCGAGGTGATGGCCCCTTCAGGATGCGAGGCCCGGCGTTCCAGGGCCTTCCTCCAGGCGTCGTGCACGCTGGCCTCGTCGAAGGCTGCCAGCGCCGCCGAGATCGCGGTGTCGGCCGGCGTCTGGTGGGCGGAGGCCCGCTCCTTCACGGTGAAGACGCTGTACCCGGAGACTTGCCCCGTCGGCATCAGCGCAAAGCCGTCCCGTTCCAGAACAGGGTTGAGGGCGTCGACCAGAGCGCGCTGCTGCCGCTCATCGCGGGTGCGTGGGTGCGCGACGGCCTCGATGAACGCGAAGAACCGGCGCTGCGAGCACGCGTAGGCGCCGACGGCGCCAAGGACTTGGTCATTCTCCCAGTCGCTGTTGCGAACGGTGTAGCGGTCGAGGTCATCGGCCACGGTGTCCAGCGCCGACGTCTGGGAGCGCATCACGTCGATCGGGAAGTGGTCCCGGATCAAGTCCAGAAGGGGCACATGTCCGCCGAGATCGAACCGGTTCAGCGCGCGGCCGATGTTGCGCCGGGTCAGCTCCGAAACCCGGCGCCCCACGGTCTCGGCCATCGTGTCGACGGCCTCCTGCAAATCGAAGTTCGCACCGTACTCGGAGAGCACCTGCTGGGCCACTGCAACGAGAGACGCCGGCGGCAGGCGTTCCAGGCGCGTCAGCACGTACACCCGCTTGCTTCGGAAGGCGTCATCCTCGGTGCCCGGCGCAAGCCCCAGGCGCTCGCAGGCGCCGGGCAGCTGGTAGGACTTCACGGAGTGCAGCGCGTCGGCGATCAGGTCGCGCAGTCTCGACGCCGGGAGAGGGGCCGGCGCAGACATCATCGGCTCATCCGAGACGCCAGCTCCCCCCCCCGAGGCAACCAGATCGGGCGCGGCCACGGACACATGCCATGGAACCCGCTCGAGCTCATCGCCAGCGAACTCCAGCGCCAGCGGGTGGTAGGCGCTGGGCCGCTGGCCGGAAGCATTGTCCTCCGCCTGGAGATGCGCTTCGTCGAGGGCGCAGGCGTTGTCGTCGATGCGGAAGACGCGGCGCAGCTCGACCACGGCGGCCCACTCACCGCCCTCGTGGAAGGCCTTCTGGATCGCCGCGGCTTCCTGCTGACTGGCCATGAACATCGAGGCGCCCCCTCACCGACCGGGGCCGATGATGCGCCCACGCTGGAAGGCGGGCAAGACGGCCGTGTCGCCGGCCCGATCGTGACGTCACGCATCGGGAGTGCCGGGCTGATCCGGCGTCACGAAATACGCCCTGCGCCAGCGCGCCCGGACCATCCGCCGGGACCGCCGCGCCGACCTCGATCACCGGGTCCACGCCGGCCATCGGAGAGCCTTCGCGGGAGGGTTCCGCGAGCCTCCGAACCGACCCGGCAAGAGGGGCGTCCGGACCCCTGCCCGCCAGGTCGTCCAAGGGCGTCCCGGGGGACGAACGGAGGGGATAGCAATGCGCCTCCGGCGCGTCGGACGGGGCCTCGAAAAGTCCTCGACGGAAAGCACCTGCGACGGCGTCCGGCGCGGGGTGTCCGCGGGCGTCAGCGCTCGGGGAAATGCCCGACGAGGAGCGGCCAGCGCTGATGGAGCTGGGCACGCTTGCGCGCGCTCAGATTCGCCTCGGCCCAGACCAGCGCGGCGACCAGCTCGTCGTGCTCGCGACGCCGGCGCGTGC
>OFDN01001793.1_pt1 | contig 13163 bp, 10 predicted proteins | sample 1520971 | NCBI WGS metagenome assembly OFDN01 (sample SAMEA94257418, study PRJEB24077) | hot springs metagenome | biome: Aquatic biome; feature: Geographical feature; material: Water | place: India | collected 2012-06-12 | depth 5 m | reverse complement strand
TTCCCGTTCGGGCTCCGTCCGTCTGCCGGGATGCGCACGGTGGCGCTGGGTGCGGTTGCCGCGTTCGGCCTGATCGGGGTCGGATTGCGCCATCGCGGCGCTGTCGCCGTCGCAGTGCTTGCCGCCGCCGCACTGGCGGCAAGCCAACTGCGCCGCAACGACGACGCGGCGGACCATCGTGAACGGGTTGTACAGTGGCTTGAGGCGGAGTTGCGCCCTTATCGCGGCCGGCTGCTGGCCGCCGCCGGCGACTGCGTCGTGTGCCACACCGCACCCGGCGGCACGCCCAATGCCGGCGGCCGCGCGATGCACACACCCTTCGGCACCGTCTACAGCACCAACCTCACGCCCGATGCTGCCACCGGCATCGGCCAGTGGTCGTTCAGCGCCTTCCAGCGGGCGATGCGCGAAGGCATCTCGCGCGATGGCCGCCACCTGTACCCGGCCTTCCCGTACACGTCGTTCACAAGGATGACCGACGACGACCTGACCGCCCTGTACGCCTACCTGATGGCGCAGCCGGCGGTCGCACACCAGCCGCCGGCCACGAAGCTGGCCTTCCCCTTCAACTTGCGGCCGCTGATGGCGATGTGGAACGCCCTGTACCTGGTGCCCGGCCCGATGCAGCCCGAGCCCGCCCGCAGCGCGGAATGGAACCGCGGCGCCTACCTGGTCAACGGTCCGGGCCACTGCGGCGCCTGCCACACGCCGCGCAATGCCTTCGGGGCCGAGCGCATCGGCGCCGCCACGCTGTCGGGTGCCATGGTCGATGGCTGGGAAGCGCCGGCGCTCACCGCCCTGTCCACCGCGCCGCTGCCCTGGACCGAAGGCGACCTCTACGGCTACCTGCGCCGCGGCTACAGCCCCCGCCACGGCGTGGCCGGCGGCCCGATGGCGCCGGTGGTGCAGCAACTGCAGGCGCTGCCGGATGCCGACATCCGCGCGATGGCGGTGTACCTGGCCTCGTTCAACAAGGCGCAAGCCACGCCGCCCGCGGCCGCAGCCGCACTGGCGGTGCCGCTGCCCGACGCCCGCGCCCGCCTGTTCGAAGGCGCCTGCGGTGCCTGCCACCACGACACGCCGGTGCCCGGCCAGTTCGGCCTGGACCTGCCGCTGGCGCTGAACAGCAACCTGCACAGTGCCCGGCCCGACAACCTGCTGCGCACCATCCTCGACGGCCTGCAGCACCCGCCCACGCGCGAGGTGGGCTACATGCCCGCCTTCCGCCATGCGCTGGACGACCGGCAGATCGCCGACATCGCCGCCTTCCTGCGCCAGCGCCACGCGCCCGGACAGCCGGCCTGGCCCGACCTGCAAGCCGAGGTGGCGCGGCTGCGTCAGCAGCCGGCGCATTGATCGCCCGGCCGTCGCACGCCTGACATACACGCTGCCCACACTGCGACGCTCAACGCCTGCGCAGCCAGGCGCCAAGCACATCGCCAGGAGCAGTACATGGGACGTCCCCACACCAAGCCGCCGGCCCGCAAGGGTCCCAACCGCCGCGACTTCTTCAAGCAGTCCGGCGGCAGCACCGCCGCCCTGGCCGCCGCCACGCTGCTGCCGATGGGCAGCGCCCTGGCTGCCGATGCGGTGCCCGCGTTCCAGCACGGCGTGGCCAGCGGTGATCCGCTGTCCGACCGCGTGATCCTGTGGACCCGCGTGACGCCCAACGGCCCGCGCGGTGCGGTGCCGGTGCAGTGGGTGGTGGCCCGTGATCCCGGCCTTACGCAGGTGGTGCTGCGCGGCACCGCCAAGACCAACCCGGACCGCGACTACACCGTGAAGGTGGACGCCATCGGCCTGCAGCCGGGCACCACCTACTACTACCGCTTCAAGGCCGAGGGCACCGACTCGCCCATCGGCCGCACGCGCACGCTGCCGGTGGGTGCGGTGGACCGCCTGCGCATGGCCGTGGTGAGCTGCAGCAACCACGCCTACGGCTACTTCAACGCCTACCGCCAGATCGCAGCCCGCGCCGACCTGGACCTGGTGCTGCACCTGGGCGACTACCTGTACGAATACGGCACCAACCAGTACGGCACCGCCCGCCCCACCGAGCCGGCTACCGAGATCACCAGCCTGGCCGACTACCGCATGCGCCATGCGCAGTACAAGCGCGATGCCGACCTGCAGGCGCTGCACCGCCAGCATCCGATGATCGCCATCTGGGACGACCACGAGATCACCAACGACGCCTGGAAGGACGGCGCCCAGAACCACACCGAAGGCGCCGAGGGCGTGTGGAACGAGCGCGTGAACCGCGCATTGAAGGCCTACTTCGAGTGGATGCCCACGCGCGCGGTGGACACCACCGACCTGCGCAAGAACTGGCGCAGCTTCCGCTTCGGCAACCTGGCCGACGTGGTGATGCTGGAAGAGCGCCTGGCCGGCCGGGAGCAGCAGCTGCCTGCCGGCGGCCAGTTCACGCAGACCGGTGCCTTCACCGATGCCAGCCGCAGCCTGCTGGGCAGCGAGCAGGAAGCCTGGGTGGCCGACACGCTGCGCCGCTCCACCACGCAGTGGCGCTTCCTGGGCCAGGGCGTGATGTTCGCGCAGCTCAAGGGCGTGGGTGCGGCCAACGCGGCCGGCGGCGGCGCCTTCCTCAATGCCGACCAGTGGGACGGCTACCAGCCCGCCCGCAACCGCATCTACGACATCATCAAGGGCAATGCCACCACGCCGGGCGTGGGCAACGTGGTGGTGCTCACCGGCGACATCCACAGCTCCTGGGCGGCCGACCTGACGCAGGACCCGAACAACCCGGACCTGGCCAGCGGCGGCTACAACCCGGCCACCGGCGAAGGCTCGCGCGCGGTGGAGTTCGTCGGCACCTCGGTCACCTCGCCGGGCGTCAACGATCCGCAGGGCAGCACGGCCGCCTTCCTGCGCAGCCAGAACCCGCACTTCAAGTACATCGACCTCATGCGCCGCGGCTACATGCTGATCGACGCCACGCCGCAGCGCGTGGTGGGCGAATGGTGGTACGTGGACACGGTGGCCAGCATCAGCAACGTGCAGGTGTTCGGCACCGCGTTCGAAGTGCAGGCCGGCACCAACCACCTGGTGCCTTCGGCCCAGACCACGCCGCGCGCCAACCCGCCGCTGCTGGCCCCGTGAACACCTCTCTTGCAGGACACCCCATGACCACCGCCCTTCCTTTCGCCCTGCGCGCCGCCGTCGGCGTGCTGCTGGCCGCCGCCGGCCTGACCGCGCATGCCGCCGACTTCACCCTCAGCGGCAACATCACGAACCACAACGACGTGGTGCGCATCACCTTCGACGTGGCCGCCGGCGGCAGCAATGTCACGCTGTTCACCGACTCGTGGCAGGGCGGCCTCAACTTCGACCCGGCCGTCGTGCTGTGGTCGAAGACCGGCAACGACTGGACCCGGGTGACTGAGAACGACGATGCCGACCCCGCCATCGGCAACAGCGGCTATTTCGACGCCGGCCTGGCGCTGCCGCAGCCGGCCGCAGGCCGCTACATGCTCACGCTGGTGGCCAGCTCGAACGACGCCAACGGCGAGCTGCTGTCGCAGGGCTTCACCTACGACGCCGAAACACCCATCGCCATCGACCAGTGGAACCAGCCCACCTACGACCCGAACGCCAACGACCAGAAGGGCAGCTTCTGGCGCCTGCAGCTCAGCGGCGTGCAGAACGTCAGCGCCGTGCCCGAGCCCTCCACCTGGCTGTTGATGGCACTCGGCGCAGCGGCGCTGGTGCCCGCGGCGCGTCGCCGCCGCTGAGCCACCGCGCTTAACATCGGTCGCCTTCCGTACAGGAGGGCTTCCGATGCCAACGTTCGTTTCCGCTGGCCTGATCGGCGCCGTCGTGCTGTGGGGCTTGCTGTACCCGGCATCCCTCGGCACCACCTTCGAGCAAGCGCTCGCCTTCATCACACGCAACTTCGGCTCGTTCTACCTGTGGGTGGTGCTGGCGCTGGTGGTGATGTGCGCCCTGCTGGCCTTCAGCCGCTACGGCTCGCTGAAGCTGGGGGCGGAGGACGACGAGCCCGAGTTCTCGCTGGGCTCCTGGTTCTCGATGCTGTTCGCCGCGGGCATGGGCATCGGCCTGGTGTTCTGGGGCGTGGCCGAGCCCATCTCGCACTACGGCGCGCCGCCGCCGGGCATCCCCGCCAACACGCCCGAGGCGGCCAACGCGGCCATGCGCTACAGCTTCTTCCACTGGGGGCTGCACCCGTGGGCGGTGTACAGCGTCGTGGCGCTGGCCATCGCCTTCTTCCAGTTTCGCCGGCAGCAGCCGGCGCTGGTGAGTGCGGTGACTTCGTCGCTGCCCTACCCGCTGGTGAAGAAGCTGGCACCGCTGTTCGACAGCCTGGCCGTCATCGCCACTGCATTCGGCGTGGCGGCGTCGCTGGGCATCGGTGCGCTGCAGATCAACAGCGGGCTGGCCAAGGTGTTCGGGCTGCCGGTGTCCACCACCGCGCAGGTCGCCATCATCGTGGTCACCACGGCCATCTTCATCACGTCGGCCGTCAGCGGCGTGGCGCGGGGGCTCAAGTGGCTGTCCAACGCCAACCTGATGGTGGCGGCGCTGCTGGCGCTGGCCGTCTTCGTGCTGGGGCCCACGGTGGCCATCATCGACACGCTGACCAACACGCTGGGCGGCTACCTGAGCGAATTCGTGCGCATGAGCCTGCGCATGACGCCCTTCCGCGACAGCAGCTGGGTGGCCGGCTGGACCATCTTCTACTGGGCCTGGTGGGTGTCGTGGGCGCCGTTCGTGGGCCTGTTCATCGCGCGCGTGTCCCGCGGGCGCACCATCCGCGAGTTCGTGATGGGCACCGTGCTGGCCCCCACGCTGGCCGCCATGCTGTGGTTCAGCATCTTCGGCGGCACCGCGCTCAACCTGGAGGTGATGCACGGCGCGCCCATCGCCGCGGCCGTCAAGGCCGATGTGTCCACCGCGCTGTTCGCGATGTTCGAACTGCTGCCGCTGGGCGGCGTGATGTCGCTGGTGGCCACGGTGCTGGTGGCGGTCTTCTTCGTCACCTCGGGTGATTCGGCCACGCTGGTGCTGGGCATGATGAGCCACCGCGGCGACCCGAACCCCTCCGCCCGCAGCAAGATCCTGTGGGGCCTGCTGATCGCCGGCATCGCAGTCAGCCTGCTGCTCAGCGGCGGGCTGAAGGCGGTGCAGACGGCCACCATCGTCTTCGCGCTGCCGTTCACCATCGTCATCCTGCTGATGGCGCTGGCGCTGTGGCGCGGCGTGCGCCACGACTGGCACGAGGAAGACCGCCGTGAACGGGCACTGCGGCGCCGCCTGCGGGAGCTGGCCGCCGACCGCTGAGGGCCCGGCGGCTTGCGACGACAATGGGCCACGCGCGGCCGGGTGAGCCGCCGGAGAGACCCGAGTGCAACCGATCATCCACAGCCTGCTGGACAACGACCTCTACAAGTTCACCATGTGGCAGGCGATGCTGCATCGCCATCCGCAGACCCAGGCCGAGTACCGCTTCGTCTGCCGCCACGAGCCGGGGTATCCGCTGTCCGAGCTGGAGCAGGAGATCGGCGAGCAGCTGGACCACCTGTGCAGCCTGCGCTTCCGCCCCGACGAGCTGAAGTACCTGCGCGGCCTGCGCTACATCAAGACCGACTTCGTCGACTTCCTGCGCATCTTCCAGTTCCAGCGGGAGTTCATCCACGTGCGCATCTCTGGCGACACGCTGGAGATCATCGCCAACGGCCCGCAAGTGCACGTGATGGCCTTCGAGATCTACGTGCTGGCGATGGTCAACGAGCTGTACTTCCGCCGCTTCGATGCCGACAAGGCCCTGGCCTGCGGCCGCCAGCGGCTGCAGGACAAGCTGGAGCTGCTGGACCGCTTCGACCACGAGGCGCCGCGCACCCATCCGTTCGAGTTCTTCGACTTCGGCGTGCGCCGGCGCTACAGCGGCGCCTGGCAGCGCGAGGTGGTGGGCACGCTCAAGCGCGAGGCCTCGCGCTACTTCAAGGGCACCTCCAACGTGCTGCTGGCACGCGACCTCGACCTCATCCCCATCGGCACGATGGCGCACGAGTACCTGCAGACCTACCAGGCCCTGGGCGTGCGGCTGCGCGACTTCCAGAAGGCCGCGCTCGAGAGCTGGGTGCAGGAATACCGCGGCGACCTGGGCGTGGCGCTGACCGACGTGGTGGGCATGGACGCCTTCCTGGCCGACTTCGACCTGTACTTCGCCAAGCTGTTCGACGGCCTGCGCCACGATTCCGGCGACCCCATCGTGTGGGGCGAGAAGGCGCTGGCGCACTACGAGAAGCTGCGCATCAACGCGCACACCAAGCGACTGACCTTCTCCGACGGGCTGGACATCCCGCGCGCGCTGGCGCTGTACCGCCACTTCGCCGACCGCACGCAGCTGGGCTTCGGCATCGGCACCAACCTCACCAACGACGTGGGCCTGAAGACGCTGCACATCGTCATGAAGCTCACCCACTGCAATGGCCAGCCGGTGGCCAAGCTGTCCGACAGCCCCGGCAAGACCATCTGCGACGACCACACCTTCCTGGCCTACCTGCGCCAGGTGTTCAACGTGCCGGTGGCCACGCCCTGAGCCGCCTTTTCTCCTCCAGACCGCCCAAGATGTCCGACGACCTGAAGACCCGATTCGAGCAAGCCGTTGCCGAAAGCAAGCAGTTGCCCGAGAAGCCCGACAACATGACGCTGCTGCGCATCTATGCGCTGTTCAAGCAGGCCAGCAGCGGCGACGTGCAGGGCGACCGCCCCGGCCTGACCGACTTCGTCAACCGCGCCAAGTACGACGCCTGGCAATCGCTGTCCGGCACCTCGCCGGAGCAGGCGATGGGCGACTACATCGAGCTGATCGAGTCGCTGAAGTAGGCGGCGCGGCTCGGCCCCATCACCTCATGCGATGCTGGCCTTCGCCAGCAGCGCATCGATCTTGCGGGCGATCTCGGTCTCCACCGTGGCGCCCATCGCCTTGAACAGGAAGCCCAGCTCGGCCTGCAGGTCGAGCTTGTCGGCCCGCACCGCCAGCGTGCCCTCGATGCCGCTGCGCTCGAAGCGCACGGTGTCGCCCTCGTCCCCTTCCTCGGTGCTGAACTGCAGGCCGTACTTCTCCGTGGCCTGCGCCATCCATTGCTGCGCCAGCCGGCGCGCCTTGGGCAGGCCCAGTGCATGCGGGCGTTGGATGTGGATGTCGGGCTGACGGGCCATTCGGCTCTCCTTGGGGTCGGTCGTCGGTGCGGAAGAAGGTCAGGGCTCGGCCTGCAGCGCGGCACGGCGCTCGGCCATCGGAAGCGCGGCCAGGCGGCGCACCTCGTCGTAGAAGCGCGGGAAGCTGCGGCCCTGCCGCTCATACAGGCGCAGGAACTGCTGCACGAGGTCGTTGTAGGCGCCCTGCACCGCCAGCGACGGATTGCCGGCGCGTGCAAACCAGGCGTCGTAGCCGGTGAAGCCACCCCAGCGCTCGCGCTTGATCACCTCGTAGTCGGCCCGCAGGCGGGCCAGGCGTTCGGCCTTGGCCGCGCGCTTGTCGGCATCGGAGGCGGTGCTGGCATACAGCGCCTGAAGGTCGGCGCGCGCGGCCTGCGTCAGCGCACGGAAGTCGGCCCGGCGCTGGCCTTGGGCGGCATAGGCCTCGCGGGCGCCGGGGGCGGCATGCTCGTTCAGCCAGCGCTCGCTGCCGATGCGTTCCACCGCGGTGGCAAAGCTCTCGTTGAAGGCGGTGTCGTCGTCGGCATAGGCCACCTGGTGCGCCAGTTCATGGAACACCATGCGCGCCAGCTCGCCCTCGGGCCAGCCGATGAAGGTATTGAGCAGCGGGTCGCCGCCCAGCCACTCGCTCCAGCCCAGCGTGGAATAGGCGGGCACGCCGTACACCGTGGCCTCCCAGCCTTCGGCCTGCAGCTGCGCTGCCAGCGCATCGGCGGCGGCGCGGTCGTAGTAGCCCCGGTAGCCGATGCAGCCCACCACCGGGAAGCACCAGGTCTTCAGCTTGAGCGACAGCTCGGGCGTGGCCACCACGTTCCACACCGCCGCCGTGCGGCCCAGGTCGGTGTAGCTGCGGTAGCTGCGGTTGTCGGGCAGGTGCAGCTCGGCCACCGCGAAGTCGCGGATGCGCTGCGACAGCGCCAGCTGGCGGCGCAAGGCCTCGGGCGTGCTGCCATCGGCCAGCAGCTCCGGCACCGGCCGCGCACGTGCCAGCAGGTCCAGGTGGCCGCGTGCGGCCTGCGCGTAATAACCGGCCGTGCTGCAGCCGCCCAGGCCGAGGGCCGCCATGCACAGCGCAGCCACGCCGGCCCCGCCCCAGAACGCCATGCGCAGCCCGCGCCTCACGCCACCGCGGGTGCCACCGAGGTGGCCGGCGCATCGGCCGCCACCTGCACCAGGCAGTCGTAGAAGCTGGGCGCGCGGCCCAGGTCGGTGAGCTGCTGGTGCGTCAGCTCGTTGACGTTGGTGCCGTCCACGCCGAACTTGCGCCACCAGATGCCCAGGCCGTTGACCACGCCGGGCCGCGCCCGGGTGCTCACCTCGGCCTTGCAGCGGTAGCTGCCGCGGTCGTTGAACACCCGCACCAGCATGCCGGTGGCAATGCCGCGCGGTGCGGCATCGTCGGGGTGGATCTCGACCAGCGGCTCGCCCTCGATGCTGCGCAGGCTCTTCACGTTGACGAAGGTGGAATTGAGGAAATGCCGCGCGGGCGGCGAGATCATGGCCAGCGGGTATTGCGCGGCCAGGGCCGGCGTGCTCTCCGCGCATTCATGGTTGGGCAGGTGGTCGGCGCCGCGCGCATCGGCCTTGCCGCTGGGCGTGAGGAAGCCGCCTTCGGCGAACGGCGCGTCGGGCAGCGGCAGCTTCTGCCAGCCGTGGGCCTGCAGCGCCTCGTAGGCGATGCCGGGCTTCAGGGCCTGGCGGGCCAGGGCCTCGTCGGTATCGAAGAAGCAGGCGTCGTCGTAGCCCATGCGCGCGGCCAGCTCACGGAAGATCTGCGTGTTGGGCTTGGCCTCGCCGCGCGGGCTGAGTGCCGGCTGGTTCAGCAGCACGTAGGTGTGGCCGTAGCTGGTGTGCAGGTCCAGGTGCTCCAGTTGGGTGGTGGCGGGCAGCACGTAGTCGGCATGGTCGGCGGTGTCGGTCATGAAGTGCTCGAGCACCACGGTGAACAGGTCTTCCCGCGCAAAGCCCTGAACCACCTTGCGCGACTCCGGCGCCACCGCCACCGGGTTGCTGTTGTAGACCACCACCGCCTCGATCTTCGGCCCGAAGGCTTCACTGCCCTCGCGCAGCAGGTCGTCGCCGATGGTGCTCATGTTGATGGTGCGCGGCCGCCGGCCGGCCAGCAGGTCGGGCCGCTGCAGCGCCGCATGGTCGATCGCGCGCAGGAACCAGCTGGAGGCGCTGAGCAGCATGCCGCCCGACGGATGCCGCCAGGCGCCGGTCAGGCAGGGCAGCAGCGCCACCAGCCGCACCGCATTGCCGCCGCCGCGCACGCGCTGCATGCCGTAGTTCAGGCGGATGGCCGCCGGCTGCGTGGTGCCGTAGTCGCGCGCCAGCTCGCGGATGTCGTCGGCCGGCACGCCGCACACCTGCGCGGCACGCTCGGGCGGCCATTGCAGTGCTCGCTCGCGCAGCTCGGGCCAGCCCTCGACATGGCGCTCGATGTAGTCGGCGTCCAGCCAGCCGCGGGTGATCAGTTCGTGCATCAGCGACAGCGCCAGCGCGCCGTCGGTGCCCGGCTTCAGCGCCAGGTGGCGATGGCACTTGTCGGCGGTTTCGCTGCGGCGCGGGTCGATGCACCACAGCTTGGCGCCGGCCCGCTTGGCCTGCTGGGCGAAGGTCCAGAAATGCAGGTTCGAAGCGATCGAATTGCTGCCCCAGATGACGATGAGCTTGCTGCCCGCAAAGTGCTCCAGGTGCATGCCCAGCTTGCCGCCGTAGGTGGCCTGCAGCCCGGCTGCGCCGGCACTGGCGCAGATGGTGCGGTCCAGCAGCGAGGCGCCCAGCTTGTGGAAGAAGCGTGCCGCCATTGCTTCACCCTGCAGCAGGCCCATGGTGCCGGCATAGCTGTAGGGCAGCACCGCCTGCGGGTTGCGTGCCGCGATGGCCTGCAGCCGCCGCGCGATGTCGCCCAGCGCCTCGTCCCAGCTCACGCGCTCGAACTGGCCGCTGCCCTTGGGGCCGCTGCGCTTCATCGGGTACAGCACGCGCTCCGGGTGTTCCACCCGCTCGGCATAGCGGGACACCTTGGTGCACAGCGCGCCGTGGGTGGGCGGGTGGTCCGGGTCGCCCTGGATGCGGATCACGCGGTCCTCGGCGACGGTCACCCGCATGGCGCAGGTGTCAGGGCAGTCGTGCGGGCAGGCAGCGCGCACGACCCGTTCAGCGATGGCGGTCGAGCTCATCGGGTCACTATGGCACAGCCGGCCACCGGGTGATGCCTGCGGCGTAAACTGGCCCGCTCCCTGCTTGGAAGCCTTTCATCATGCGGTTGATCGAATCCATCCTGGCAGACGCTGCCAGCATCGCCACGCTGCGGCGCGACATCCACGCCCATCCCGAGCTGTGTTTCGAAGAGGTGCGCACCTCCGACCTCATCGCCAAGGCGCTCACCGACTGGGGCATCGAGGTGCACCGCGGCCTGGGCACCACGGGCGTGGTCGGCATCGTGCGCAACGGCAGCTCGAAGCGCGCCGTGGGCATCCGGGCGGACATCGACGCCCTGCCCATCACCGAGCACAACCACTTCCCGCACGCCAGCAAGCACCCTGGGAAGATGCATGCCTGCGGCCACGACGGCCACACCGCCATGCTGCTGGCCGCGGCCAAGCACCTGAGCAAGCACCGCCACTTCGACGGCACGGTGTACCTGGTGTTCCAGCCGGCCGAAGAAGGCGGCGGCGGTGCGCGCGAGATGATCAAGGACGGCCTGTTCGACCTGTTCCCCATGGAAGCCATGTTCGGCGCCCACAACTGGCCGGGCCTGAAGGTGGGGCAGTTCGCGGTGAGCAGCGGGCCCATCTACGCGTCGAGCAACGAGTTCAAGATCACCGTGCACGGCAAGGGCGCGCACGGCGCCATGCCGCACCTGGGCACCGATCCCGTGCCGGCGGCCTGCCAGATGGTGCAGGCCTTCCAGACCATCATCAGCCGCAACAAGCGGCCGATCGACACCGGCGTGATCTCGGTGACCATGATCCACACCGGCGAGGCCACCAACGTGATCCCCGAGCACTGCGTGATGGAGGGCACCGTGCGCACCTTCACCACCGAGGTGCTGGACATGATCGAGCGCCGCATGAAGGAAGTGGCCGAGCACACGGCCGCGGCCTTCGAGTGCACGGTCGACTTCGAGTTCGTGCGCAACTACCCGCCCACCATCAACCATGACGCCGAGACCGAGTTCGCCAAGGGCGTGCTGGCCGAGGTGGTGGGTGCCGACAACGTCGTGCCCTTCGAGCCCACGATGGGCGCCGAGGACTTCAGCTTCTTCCTGCAGAAGGTGCCGGGCTGCTACCTGATGGTGGGCAACGGCGAAGGCGCGCACCGCGAAGGCGGCCATGGCCTGGGCCCCTGCATGCTGCACAACCCCAGCTACGACTTCAACGACGACCTGATCCCGCTGGGCGCCACCGCCTGGGTGCGGATGGCCGAGCGCTGGCTGGCGCCGCGCTGAAAACAAGCTTCCTCCACTGCCTGAGTACCCGGCACCCATGACGTCCACCGCCCCCGAGATCGACGGCTTCTTCGCCACCACCTATGCCGAGGCGCGGCAGAAGTTCCTGGCCTCGGCGGAAGCCGGGGGGCTCGACGTGCAGAGCCATCCGCATCCGCTGGTGGGCCGCGACGGCGAGGCGCTGGCGATGGACGTGGCCCGCGCGGGCCCGGCCGATGCGGCGTCGCTGCTGATCGTCAGCAGCGCCTGCCACGGCATCGAAGGCTATTGCGGCTCGGGCGTGCAGAACGCGCTGCTGGCCGACACCGCCTTCCAGCGCCAGGCTGCCGAGGCCGGCGTGGCCGTGCTCTACATCCATGCGCTGAACCCCTGGGGCTTCTCGTGGAACCGGCGCACCACGCACGAGAACGTCGACCTCAACCGCAACTGGCACGACTTCAGCAAGCCGCTGCCCGACAACCCCGGCTACGACGAGCTGGCGCACTGGATCGTGCCCGACACCTGGCCGCCTTCGGCCGAGGCGCAGGCGGCGCTCACGGCCTATGCCGCGCGGCATGGCGAGCGTGCCCTGCAGGCCGCCATCTCCGGCGGCCAGTACACGCAGCCGCAAGGCATCTTCTACGGTGGCCGCAACCCCACCTGGAGCCAGCAGACGCTGCGCCACGTGCTGCAGGAGCAGGCCACGCGCTGCACGCGGCTGGGCTGGATCGACCTGCACACCGGCCTGGGCCCTTCGGGCCACGGCGAGCGCATCTTCGCCTGCCGCAACGACGCCGCCGCGCTGGCCCGCGCCCGCGCCTGGTGGGGCGACAGCGTCACCTCCATCTACGACGGCAGCAGCAGCTCCGCGCCGCTGGTCGGCCTGATGTGGAGCGCCGCCGACACCGAATGCGCGCAGGCCGAGTACACCGGCATCGCGCTGGAATACGGCACCGTGCCCCTGGGCGAGATGCTGGAAGCCCTGCGCGGCGCCCAATGGCTGGAGAACCGGCCCGAACTGGGCGACACGCCGCTGCGCCGCGAGATCGAGCAGCGCATGCGCGCGGCCTTCTATACCGAGACGCCGGAATGGAAGCAGCGCATCGTCGAGCAAGGCGTGGAGGCGGCACGGCAGGCGGTGCAGGGGCTGTCCCCCGGCAAGTGATAGAACTGGCGCTCCGCCACCGACGACGCGCAGCGCCATGGACCTCTCCACCTTCATCAACGACGCCTGGGACGCCCACGGCGACGACGCCGACACCGTCGCCCAGCAGCTGGCCGAGAAGCTGCCCGAAGTGCAGTCACCTGCCGAGGTGCCGGCCTTCGCCTCGCTGCTGGCGCATGTGTACGGCGAGCACCTGGGCCGCTGGCACGACGCGCTGGTGCTGCTGGGCCGGCTGCGCGGCGTGGCCGCCGAAGACGCGGTGGCGCTGGCCGCGGTGCAGCGGGCCGAACGCACGCTGCGCTGCGCCAGCGGCGACGGCGAAGCGCTGGACGACCTGATGGCCGGCGAACGCGCCGCGGTGCT
>OFDN01001791.1_pt1 | contig 13171 bp, 15 predicted proteins | sample 1520971 | NCBI WGS metagenome assembly OFDN01 (sample SAMEA94257418, study PRJEB24077) | hot springs metagenome | biome: Aquatic biome; feature: Geographical feature; material: Water | place: India | collected 2012-06-12 | depth 5 m | reverse complement strand
ATGCACTTGTCCTCGCTGAGCGTATCGAAATCTGACCATCATGGCGGCCGTCGGGCAAGCTCCGATGGCCGCTTGTGGTGAAAAGCTGAGATCGCCGAACCGGCAACAAGTGGGTGGGAAGCTGAACGTCCGGTGTCGGAACCGTCAGTGGAGACATCGAGAATCCAGCGCGTCTAATTGCGACCCAAATTGTCCTGCATCGCGGCCAACATCGCACTTAACCGGCCCAGCTCATCAATGTCCGTCCCGGCAAGCAGGTGCCCGTAGACCGCGTCGGCCTCGGTCCTAAGCTTCGGTAATAACTCAACCGCAGCAGGCATAAGGTGGATGTGCCAAACGCGCCTATCGTTCACTGCGCTACGTCGCTCAACGAGCGAAAGTTCTTCAAGCCTGTCAATGGCCTGGCCAACGCTTGCTCGTTCCAGCTCAAGCTCCCGGGCAAGTTCGGTCTGCGTCATGCCAGGCGTTCGATAAAGATATGCCAAAGCGCGCCACTGAGTTCGGGTGAGTCCGAATTGTTCGAAGGAGGTATCGAATGTGCGTCGCAGCCGCCGCGTCACCTCTTCCATCAGGAAGACGAGCCGATCGGTGTCGGTCAGAAAATTCGTCTCAGCTTCATCGGCAGCCTGATCCGAGTGCGTTACCATGATCCGGTCATAGCTTTCCCGATACGAAAATAAAGATATTTACTGTAAGGCACCTTACAGTATAGCAAAATGCTATGGACATCGTAACAGCCAGCATCAAGGGCGCCGACGGCTTCGACCTCGCAGCCGAGATCACCGGCGCGCCTGACGCAATGCCGGTCTTGCTTGCTCATGGAGGTGGGCAGACCCGGAGGGCATGGAAGCGGGTCACGACCGATCTTGCTGACGCCGGGTATTGCGCAATTGCTTTTGACATGCGCGGCCACGGTGACAGCGCGTGGTCCGATGCCGGGGCGTATGAAATACGTGACTTCGCGGCCGATCTTGTCGCGCTCGCATCCGGTATGGACCGCAAGCCCGCATTGGTCGGTGCATCGCTTGGTGGACTGGCGGGGTTGCTTGCTGAGGGAGAGCTCGCCCACGGCAGCTTTGAATCGCTGACACTGGTGGATATCGCGCCCCGCATGGAGCCTGACGGCGTGATGCGGGTCGTCGGGTTCATGGAGCAGCATGTCGAAACCGGCTTTGCCTCACCTGATGAAGCGGCGGGGGTCATCGCACGCTACATGCCACACCGCGGCAAGCGCGGCGCTGGCGCAGGCCTGCGCCATTATCTCCGGCAAAAGGATGATGGCCGCTTTTACTGGCATTGGGATCCAGCGTTCATCCGCAACATCATGGCTGCCAAACGGAGCAATCCCGATAATCAGGAGCTTCAGTTTCAGGAGCTCAGCAGGGCGGCGGCCAGCTTGACACTTCCGCTCCATCTCATTCGCGGCGCGGCGAGCGACCTTGTTTCCGAAGAAGCGGTTGCACACCTGCAGCAGGTCGCCCCCCATGCGGAGTATACCGACATCGCAGACGCCACGCATATGGTCGTGGGCGATTCCAATGATGCATTTTCGAATGCGATCCTCGGCTTTCTGAATCGCCACCATAATCCCACAGGATCGGGGCAATGAGCGAACAGCCAATGGTGCTTGACCGGGCGGGCTTGCAAGACATGCTCGACATTGCGCCCTTCCATCAATGGCTCGGCCTGAAAATCCAATCCTGCTCGGAAGACGGGCTTGAACTCACGATGCCCTGGCGCGATGAAATTGTCTCCAACCCCGGGGTTGGCGCGGCACATGGCGGCGTGCTGGCAGCGCTGATCGATCTAACCGGCCTTTACGCTTTGGTTATGCTAGGCACTCGGGCTACGGCCACGGTCGACCTCTGGGTCGATTATCATCGGCCCGCGACCGCTGGTCCGCTCATTGCGCGTGGACAGGTTGTCAAAACCGGACGCCAGATCAGTGTCGCCGAAGCCCGCATTTTTGGGCCTGACGACAAACTTCTGGCAAGCGGCAGGGGCGCCTATATATGCTAATTCGTCCCTCTGTGGCCGCTCTGATGGCTGCTTCGCTGGTGCTGTCTGCCTGTTCAGGCAGCGAAGCTGATGACCAGTCTGCAAAGGCGGCGCCGCAAGGCCCGCGTGAGGTTCGGACGTTGATCGTAAGGACCGAATTGCTGACCGAACCCGTGAAGGCGTTCGGAACTATCGCAGCCAAACAAAGCAGTGCAATCGGAGCGCTCACCGAAGGCCCGGTCGAGCGGATCTTTGTGAAAGTCGGTGACAGGGTGTCACGCGGACAGCCGCTCTTTCGCATCAGACAAGCCGACTATCAGCGGAACGTGGCTGAGGCACAAGCTGCGGTTGATCTTGCGACCGCTCAAGCGATTGAAGCCGAACGGCGCTATGAACGCGTGATAGCTCTTGCGCCGAAGGGTTTCGTTTCGAAAGCGCAGGTCGATGCGGTTGAGACTCAGCTTGCCGTTGCGCGCGCGCAAAAGGCGCAAGCTGTTGCTGCACTCGGCACCACGCAGCAGGCCCTGAGCGATACGATTACGCGCGCGCCTTATGACGGCGTCGTAACCGCGCGCCTCGTTGATGAGGGGGTCTATCTCAACAATCGCTTCGCGGGAGGCGGTCAGTCGGCCGCTCTTCAACTGCAGGAGCTCGGCACCGTCGCGGCGATTGTCAACGCGCCGCAGGAATATGTCGACATGCTGCGGCGAGACATGCCAGCGCGCGTTTTCATCGAAGGGTTCGACGCGCCGTTCGATAGCATCGTCTACATCATCAACGACCGGGTCGATCCTGAAAGCCGGATGATCGAATTGCGGCTGCCGATCGCCAATCCCAACTACCGGATAAGCTCCGGCCTTGCAGCGCGAGCCGAGATCCAGATCCCGCCCGAACCAGCCATCATTCTGCCCCGAACAGCCATTCTCGGCGACAGCTCCGCCGCCCATCTTTTCATTATCCGAGATGGCAAGGCCCAGCGCCGCGAGGTCAGGTTCGACAGCATCGACCTCGATAAGGTGCGGATCCGGTCAGGCTTGGCGGCAGGTGAGGAAGTGATCCTCGATCCTCCGGCAACCTTGCGCGACGGCGAGCCAGTCAAACCACTCCGCACGACCGGCGAGAAGTAAGATGTGGCTGGCCGATGTTTCGATCCGGCGTCCAGTCTTTGCGACGATGCTGATTGTCTCGCTCGTCGTGCTTGGCCTTGTTTCCTTCGGCCGTCTCGGGGTCGATCTGTTTCCCGAAGTCGAATTTCCCTACGTGTCGGTGACCACCACGCTGCCTGGGGCGTCGCCTGGGACGATCGAGACCGAAGTCACCGATATCGTCGAAGAGCAGCTCAACACCATCGCGGGCCTGCGACAGATGCGTTCTGTCAGCGCCGAAGGGGTGAGCATCGTCAATCTCGAATTCGAGCTCGAGCAAGACGCCGACCTCATGGCGCAGGAAGTCCGTGACAAGATGTCACGGCTTGGCGCTGATCTGCCCGCTGACGCCGAGCCGCCGGTGATCGAGAAAGTCGATCCAGATGCTGCGCCTATCCTGTCGGTGCTCTTGTCTGGCGATATGCCGATCCGCGATCTGACCACCTTTGCGGACGAGGAGTTGAAGGAGCGGTTGCAGCGCGTGCCCGGGGTCGGCTCGGTCGAGCTGGTTGGCGGGCGCGAGCGCGAAATGCGCATCTGGCTGGATGCGTCCGCGATGCGCGCGCGCAGCATCACGGCAGACGACGTCCTCTCGGCAATCCAGCGTGAAAACGCAGAGCTTCCGGGCGGAAGACTGGTGACGGAGGGGCGAACACGCCAATTCGGCATCCGCACGCTTGCCGAAGCAGCGAGCGCAGCTGAGTTCGCGAGGATTCCGATTGCCTATCGCCCGAATGGCCAGACCGTCCGTATCGGCGATGTCGGCCGTGTCGAAGATTCGGTCGAAGATGAAACCAGCTATGCGCAGCTTGATGGCAAGCCTGGTGTGGTGCTCGAAGTGCGCAAACAGAGCGGTGAAAACACCGTTGCAGTTGCCGAGCAGATCCGGGCGGCAATCGCGGACATAAGCGCAAGCGCACCGGATGGGGTCGACCTAGTTATCGCCCGCGATACATCGCGCTTCATCGAACAGGCAATCGGCGACGTGCTGTTCGATCTTTTCATCGCGGTGTTGCTGGTAGTCGCCGTGACCTTTCTGTTCCTGTTGAGCTGGCGCGCGACGATCATCGTTCTCCTCGCCATTCCAACCTCGATCGTTTCCACCTTCGTCGCTTTCGCCGCATTTGATTTCACCATCAACATGATCACCTTGCTGGCGCTGACTGTGGCGATTGGTCTGTTGGTGGATGATGCCATAGTCGTGGTCGAGGCAATCCAGAACGATGTCGATGCCGGTGTTGATTCAACCGAGGCGGCACATGCTGCGACCAAGCGCGTCGCACTGGCGGTGCTGGCAGGCACGTTCGCTACGCTGGCGGTCTTCGTTCCGATCGCCTTCATGGAGGGAATAGTCGGCCGTTTCTTCTTCCAATATGGACTGGCAATCGTGTTTTCTGTCAGCGTCTCGATGCTGGTTGCCTTTACGTTGACCCCGGCCCTGTCGGCCCGATTGCTGCGCCCGGAACATCCGGAAGATGGCTGGCTGGGACGTATAGAGCGATTTCATGTCGGGATGCGCCTTCGCTACGAACGACTCGTCAGCTGGGCCATTGGCAGGCGGTATGTGGTGCTTGCTGGCGCCTTGGCGAGCGTTCTTGTCGGCGGATTTTTTGCCGGGCTTGTGCCGAGCACCTTTATGTCCTCCACTGATCGGTCAGAATTTCTCGCGACGGTCAAGCTACCCCTTGGCACGGGAATCGCCGGAGCGCGCGACGCGGCACAGCAAGCGGATATTGTCTTGCGCGAAAATCCGGAAGTCGAATTGGTGTTCGCAAGCGCGGGCAGCGGCAACAATCCCAAGGTCAACGAAATCGATATCTATGTCGGGCTGACCCCTAAGCGGACCCGCGACCTGTCGCAAGATGACCTGATGACCTTCGCGCGCGACGCCCTGAGTGAAGGTGTCGCCGGAGCGCGCGAGGTATCTGTTGCGGAGGTTCCCTGGGTGTCGGGCGGAGGTGTCGGGCAAGCTGCGATCGAGCTGATCATCACCGGGAGTGATACTGCAGCGATCAACGATTATGCGCAATGGCTACAAGGTGAACTCGCTTCCCGGCCCGATTTCGTCGACGTCCGCTCGACCTATGAGGGCGGCCGACCCGAATTGCAGATTGTGCTTGATCGTGACCGCGCAGCGGACCTCGGCATATCGGCGCGAAGCCTTGCCGCAGCCTCTCGCACGCTGGTCGGAGGCAATGATGCGGGAACCTTCGAAGCCGACGGGCGGCGCTATGATGTCCGCGTGCGCCTCGACGAAATTAATCGGCAGACCCTCTCGGATGTTCAGGCACTGCCACTCAGAACCGGACAAGGCACGCTGGTCGATCTAGCAGCAATCGCCGATGTCGAAGTGGCATTAAGCGCCGCGGAGATCGACCGTATTGATCGATCGCGCCAGATTTCAGTGCAGGCGAATACAGCCCCCGGCGTAGCGCTGAGCGTCGCGGTTACGAAGGTCGAGAACCTCCTTGCGTCCAACCCGCCGCCGCCTGGACTTTCGATCCGGACCGAGGGCACAGCGCGAAGACTGGCCGAGACGGGGGAGGCAATTGTCTTCGCGTTCGCCCTTGCAATCGTGGCGCTGTACATCGTGCTGGCAAGCCAGTTTAACAGCTTCGGGCAGCCAATCATCATCATGCTCACTGCGCCGCTTTCATTTTCAGGCGCTTATTTTCTCATGTGGGCAGGGGGGCAGGAAATGAGCCTGTTTGCTCAGATCGGCATGATTGCACTGATGGGGATCGTGATGAAGAACGGCATCCTTCTGGTCGATCTTGCCAACCAGTATCGCGACGCAGGCATGGACCCGGCCTCGGCAATGCGCAAAGCAGCGCCCGAACGCCTGCGGCCCGTCCTGATGACAGCGTTGGCGGCGGTATTCGGGATGCTGCCAGTCGCGCTAGCTCAGTCGGATGCCGCTGAGTGGCGCAATTCGATGGGCTTTATCATCATCGGCGGCTTGACCACTTCCACATTCTTGACGTTGCTGGTGGTGCCCGCCGCCTATTCTGCCGCGGGTGATCTAAGAGGGCTTACTGGGCGTTTTCGCACCATGGCTCGAAACAGGCTGCATGGCTAAACCGCCTCTCGCCTTTTAGTGATCCCTCCCTATGACCGCTTTGGGTCGGTTCCTAAATGGCAGATTTTTTCAACGAAGGCAGCTTCCTGCCGTTCGGCTTATGGTGACGGAACCTGCCAGTCAGCTTCTGCGCGTTTCTCGCCAGCAGCCGACATTCAGGAAACGACCCCATTGCAGTCATTCTGCAAGTGTCAGAAACTACGTCTATGCCGTTCTACCGCTTCATGATTCATGGCCGTGACACCCGCCATCCGGACGACGTCCGAGGCTTCTTCACAACCCGACATGCGTATGCTGCCACGAAGGAGAAGGCGGCAGAGAAGGTCCTGTTACGACTGACCAAGGAGTTCACGACGGGCGTTTCTGCCGCGATCTGGAACAGCGATGCTCCGAAGATGACCGTCGAGGACGGCTGGCGGATCGGTATCCACCAACTCCGCTCGGCACCAAACAGGGGCAGCACCTTCTACGAGCCCTGACGACAGCTAACCACCCATTCCCGGTCATGAGCTGGGCCGATGCGCCATCCCGAAAGCGGCATGTCCGCTTCGGGCCGAACTATCAGGCTAGTCTGGCAGCCGCGAGCGGTTGAGCTGCGGTCGTCACCCGAATCGGTCTGCTCGGGCTGCGAATTGTGGCGATCCCAGGATCGCCTCCACATGAGCATCCAGCAATTGCGGCATTCTGACCTCTGACGAGCCGCGCGCTCCAAATCCGGAGCATGCCACGCTTTCCATTCGCGCGGCGACAACGAGTAACCCCGAGGCCTGCGTGAACCGCAGATCAGAAGGGGAGGGGGAGGGGATGTGTGCCCGGGTGATTGCCGGGTGCACATCAGGAGTGACGACGATGCTTATTCCCTTTTCCCGGCTCTATCTGAGCGATGCCAATGTGCGCAAAACGCGCAGCGAAGAAGACGATATCCAGCTTTCCGCCGACATCGAAGCGCGCGGCCTTTTGCAGAACCTGCTGGTCACCAAGAGCAAGAAGCGCGGCAAGTTTGCCGTGATCGCCGGTGGCCGCCGGTTGCGGGCCATCGAGATGATTGTCGCGCGCGGTGCGTGGGACCCCGACACCGAGATCGAATGCAAGCTGCTTGAGGGCAGCGAAGAGGAAGCTGGCGAGGCCTCGCTTGCCGAAAACTTCCAGCGCGTCGGGATGTCACCGGCTGAGGAATGCCGCGCCTTCCAGCACTTCATCAAGGAAGGCAGCGATGTTGCCGCGGTCGCCAAACGCTTCGGTCTCACCCAGCGCTTCGTGGAAGGCCGCTTGCGGCTTGCCAACCTCGCCGAGCCGATCTTCGAAGCACTCGCCAAAGGCGATGTCACCCTCGAGATCGCCAAGGCTTACGCCGCGACCGACCAGCACGAAGTTCAGCTGCGGGTCTTTGAGCAGATGCGCTACGCCTATAACCCAAGCGCCGATGCCATCCGGCGTATGGTGGCGAGCGGTTCCATGCGCGGCAATGACCCAATCGCGCTGCTGATCGGCGAAGATGCCTATGTGGCCGCCGGCGGCAAGATCGAGCGCGACCTCTTCAGCGAAGCGGCAGATGATCGCTGGATCGACATCGAGATCGCGCACAGGCTTGCGGCGGAGAAAATGGAAGCCGAAGCCCAGCGTATCACTGCCGAGACGGGCCTTGCCTGGATCAGCCCGGTGGCGTCGACCAATTCCTGGCAGGCACGCAGCGAAATGGGCGTCAATGCGGTTCGCCTCCCGCCCGCGCCGCTCTCCGAAGAAGCACGAGCCCGAATTGACGCGATCGATGCCCGCATGGAAGAAATCAGCGAGATCATCGACGAAGGCGAAGAGGGCGGTGATGCCGATTTCGGGCAGCTCGAAGCCGAGTATGAGTATCTCGATGCTGAGCGCAGCGAGCTCAATAACCCGGTGCGCGAACTGCCCGAAGAATGGCGCAGCGAGGCCGGACGGTTCCTGGTTCTCACCACCCGCGGCGAAATGGTCCTCGAGGCCGATTACTACAGCGAAAAGCGCCTGTCGTTCGAGACCGATGAGAATGGCAAGGTGACAGCGACGGCCGAAGAGCCGGTGCCAGGTTCCACCAAGCGCGGCAGCGCTGCACCTTCCAGGCCCGAGGCAGTTGCGCCGGGCACGGAAAAGCCGATCAGCGCCCGCCTGTTCGACGAGCTTTCGGTCCAGCGCCGCAATATCCTGTCGGCATCCCTCCTCACCGATGCGGGGCTCGCGCTCGACTTCGCCATCTTCGCGCTGGCCGACAGCCGGAGCTATGAAAGCCGCGGCACCTCGATCAAGGGCGGACGACCGAGCGATCCGGCGACCGGAGAACTTTCGCAGTCCACAGCCGAAGGAATTCTTGCCGAGGCCGAAAACGCGCTCGACACGGCATGGCAGGAACATGGCTGTGCAGCCCAGCGCTTCATTGCCTTCCGCGAACTTGCCGACGAAGCCAAGGCGGCGTGGCTCGCCTATGCGGTGGCCATCTCGCTCGAAGCCAAGAAGGGCTATGGTTCGGAATACCATCCGATCCATGCTGTCATCGGCAGTATGCTCGACATCGACGTTGCAGCGATGTGGCGCCCGACAGCCGAAAATTTCTTCGACCGCGTGAGCAAGACCTCGTGTCTTGCGGCACTGACCGAAGTCGGCGGCAGCGATCTTGCGGCGCGTTATGCCGCATCGAAGAAGGCTGATCTTGCCAAGACCTGCGAGACGATCTTCGCCGGGAAGGCGATCGTTGAACAGGACGTCAAGGAAGCAGCGCTGGCCTGGCTCCCCGAAGGCATGAAGTTCACGATTGGTGCCAATCCCGCTGATCCGGTCATCCCGGACACCGACGAAAGCGACCCTGTCGCCGACGTCTGCGATGGCGATGACGGTGAAGCCGACAGCGAGGCCGACGAGCTGATCGATGACCATCTACATGAAGTCGCCTGTGAAGAAGCGGCGGTAGCCGCCTGAGGCGGTCAATCACCCCTCCTGATGACCTGGCCCGGCCACTCGCCTGAGTGAGCCGGGCCTCTTTTTTGTTGAGGAGCAGGCCAATGCGCCAACGACCCAAGCGCGACGTCGCGCAGGAAATCACCAATCTGATCATCAAGACAATTGAGGCCGGAACGCTGCCCTGGCGCCGACCCTGGAAGAAGACCGGTATGGGCGGCGCACCGCTGCGCGCTGCAGGCGTCCCTTACACAGGGATCAACCGCCTCTATCTTTGGGCGGTCGCCGACCACTATGGATATGGCTCACGCTACTGGATGACCTGGCGCCAGGCCATCGAGCTTGGCGGACAGGTCCGCAAGGGCGAGACCGCCGAGCCGAGCATCTACTTCAACAGCACGAAGAAGACCGCGGTCGACCAGGCGACCGGTGAGGAGTCGTCGAAAACAATCCGCTTCATGCGCGCTTACAGCGTGTTCAACGCCTCCCAAATTGACGGGCTGCCGCCGCATTTCTATCCGAGTCCGGTGCCTGAAGCGCCGCCGACGCCCTCGCAGAAGGCCGCTGCCATCGAGCGCTTCTTCGCACCCGTTCCGGCTGACATACGCCTCGGCGGAGACCGCGCGTTCTACTCGCCGGGCGCTGATTATATTCAGCTTCCGCACCCCAATGTCTTCAACACCGAAGACGGGTTCGTGGCGACGAAAGCGCATGAACTCGGGCATTGGTCGGGCCATGCCTCGCGGCTCGCCCGCGAGTTTGGCAAGCGTTTCGGCGACAAGGCATACGCTTTCGAGGAGCTGGTGGCCGAGCAGGTGAGTGCGCGCATTTGCTATGAATTGGGTCTGCCGGCAGACCTTCACGAAAGCCATGCCAGCTACGTCTCGCACTGGCTGGAGATCCTCAAGGCCGACAAGACGGCGATCATCACCGCAGCCGCGAAGGCCGATCAGGCGTTCAACCATCTTGCGGCCTATTCGGGCTACCAGAGCGAACCTGTGGAGGATGAAGGGGAGGAAGCCGATGAAACGGCGCCAGTTCCGGCTTGTGCTTGAGCCAGCCCCCGAGGAGGTCGTTCGCCTCACCCAGCTTCACCGTTATGCCGGCGATGTTGCAGGCCGGGAGAGGGCGCCCATTGGCGGTGTGCTGGCTGAGTATATCGCAGGCCTGTTTCCCCAGAGGGATCCACGCCAGGTGCTGGACGGTCTTCTCGGCAAGGGGGACGCCGGTTGGTCACTTGGCACAGCTCCGGGTCAAGGCCGAACGCTCATCATCCAGACAACCGAGGCAGGCGCTGCGGTCTCGGCAGTTGCGCGAATCCTCGAGCAGATTGCGCCAGGCACGCTCCTGCGACCGATGATCTACGAGCCGTTGCCGCTGCAGGGCCTAAGCGAACATCGTCGCAGCCTGCATTGAGGGAAGGGGGATGGGGCCATTGCATCTTGCAATGGAAAGGAAGCCTCATGTCCTGCGACATTGATTACCGTTACCGCCGCGCACTCCAGCCCGATGGGCTGACGACCTTCGAAAATGCGCTGCGAGCATTGAACGAGGCCGTCGATGACGTCCGCCTTGCAGGCCGGCAGGCTGCAAGCTGCCCGGCAGTGCTGCTCCTCACCCGCCACCTTCAGCGCATTGCCGACGGAAGGCCGACCGAATGTGAGGCAGACGACCAGGCTCTGCGGTCCCAATGCATTGAACGCCTTGCCGAGCTCAAACACAGGCCTGCGATCATTGCGCTGGTCAAACGCGGGATCGACTATCGTCCCGAAGAACTGCGCCACTACCGGCGCGAGGGCACGCGGGCGCTGCGCCAGATCGCAGCAGGGATCGGGCTCGAGCACGCCGATTATCGCATCAGCTATTACACCTCACAGGAACAGCTCGCGGGCGAGCATGTGCTGGAAGCCGACGGGATCTACGTCCGGATCAGCCCGGAAAGGTTCGGCGAGCCGGGTCTCGCCTGGCGCAACCCGTTCTGGAAACCGCCTGGCGCGGTGATGCGCAAAGCGCCGATCACCGCCCTTGCAGACATTCCCGCACTCACGGCGCGGATCGCGCGCGAATTGAAGATCGCACCTCCGGCGCAGCCGGGGCTCATCTGAAGGAGAACACGCATGGGCTGGCTTTACATGCACCGTGCCGGAATGGGGGGCTTCGACACTCCCAAGGCCTATCTCGACAATCAGCTCACATGGGAGCGCGAGAATGAAGAAACCGGCACCTTCGAAGGATGCCGGGTCATCAGAAGCGTGTCCACAACCGGTGCCTACTACGCGGCTGTCCAGCGCTATGGACCGAACAACCAGACCCACGCCATCTCCGCGGTGATCTGTCTGGTCCGCTGGAACCCCAAGGCAGCCGACGGCCTCCTGTTCGGCTACAAGGACATGGATGAAAACTCCGGGCCGGTGGAGGCCGGGTGTCCCAGAAGTATCCTCGAGGAACTGGGACCAACCAATCACCCTTATGCCCTCGACTGGCGCAACCGGTGCTACCGGCAGCTGCGGCTGAAGGAACGCAAGATCGCCGATGGCGACATGATCCGGCTGCCTGAACCCATGAAGTTCACCGACGGGAGCGAACACGCCGAATTCAGGGTGACAAAGCGCGGCGCGAAGATTGAACTCAGCACGCCCGATGGCCGAGGCCGGTTCCGCATCAGCAGATTGATGGAGCGCCGGTTCGAAGTCGTGCCCCCCAAGCGTGCGCCGCGCACATTCTTCCCGGCAACGCCGTAACGCTCGGGAGGTGACCATGCTGCTTCAGAGCCTCGATCCCAGAAGGGCGATCCTGTGCGGACGCGCCAATGCCGAGCGCCTCGCCATCCGGATGACAGCAAATTCCGGGCAGAGCCATGCCGTGGTGAGGACGGACAGCAAGCTCCAGCCCTTCTGCGTTATGCCTGCAGAAGAGGGCCTTCTCGGTGCGATCGAGCTTCAGGTTGTTGTCCTGTAGGCTATCTCGAACACATGGGCTCTTTCCCTTCATCACTTGTTCACGCTTGCAATTGTACCAATATCAGTACAACGTTCCGGGAAAGGATGAAGCCATGGATGTTATCACCTACTCAGAAGCGCGGGCCAATCTGAAAGGCATTATGGATCAAGTGGTCAGTGACCGGACACATGTCGTGGTCACGCGCCAGAAAGCAGAGTCGATCGTGATGGTCTCGCTCGAAGATTGGAACGCGATCGAGGAGACCATGTACCTCCTTTCGAACCGCACCAATTCCGACCGCCTAAGGCAGTCGATCGAGCAACTGGATGGTCAAGGCGGCAATGAGCGCGGGCTGATCGAGCCTTGAAGCTGGTCTTTGCTGACAATGCCTGGGAGGATTATCTTCACTGGCAACAAGCCGATGACAAGGTTCTCACCCGGCTCAACGATCTCATCAAGGAATGCCAGCGAACACCTTTCAAAGGGACCGGAAAGCCTGAGCCTCTCAAAGGCTCCCTCGCAGGCTGGTGGTCGCGGCGGATCACCAAAGAAGACCGTCTGGTCTATCGCGTCACTGGCAAAGGAAACGAGCAACAGCTAGAGATTGCCCAATGCCGGTTTCACTATTGAACTGAGGCTCCTGGATGGAATCCGATCGCGGTGCGGACAATGGCGCGCGTGACCCGCGCACACTGATAGCGAAGCTGGGGACAACCGGCGATGAACTTGCACGCACGCTCGGTCTCGACAAAGATGATCCCCGCCGGATGGAGTCAGATGACATTCAGCGCCGCATCGACTCGATGATAGAGGTGCTCAGCAAGGTGGAACCGCGCTTTGGCTCGGCGTTGCTGGCCTATGCCTGGTACCGCTCGGAACCGCTGCCCGGCTTCTCGGGCCAGACCGCCATGCAGCTGGTGCAGAGCAACCGGGCCGACGACGTGCTGACCTATATCGACGCGGTCGACGCCGGCGTCCACGCCTAGTCCAATGCACTTTACCGGGCTGCTCTACCGCGCCCACAATCCGGTTTGGTCCCGCGAACCCCTCTCAGGGGAGGGGGCGGCCCGGTTTGGCGGACGGTTCA
>OFDN01001790.1_pt1 | contig 13182 bp, 13 predicted proteins | sample 1520971 | NCBI WGS metagenome assembly OFDN01 (sample SAMEA94257418, study PRJEB24077) | hot springs metagenome | biome: Aquatic biome; feature: Geographical feature; material: Water | place: India | collected 2012-06-12 | depth 5 m | reverse complement strand
CCAGCGCGCCGATGCGCGGCACGATGTGGGCCGGCAGCAGGGCGGCGAGGAAGGCGCGGTCGCCGTCGGCCGTGCGCGCCAGCGCCGGCAGCGGTAGGGACGCCAGCAGGGCGGCGGCGCCGAAGGCCAAGCCACGGGTGAGGAGGATTCGTCGGTTCATGAGCGGTCTCGGGGGGCGGTCTCGGGTGTCGGGGCGCTTCACAACCCTACCCCGGCGGGGCGAGGGCGTGCCGCAGCAATCACAGCGACCGGACGAAGCGCAGCAGGCGGTCGCGGTCGGCGCGGGACAGGCCGCGGTAGCGCTCGCGGGCGCGGGCGGCCTCGCCGCCGTGCCAGAGGATCGCCTCCTCCACACTGCGGGCGCGGCCGTCGTGCAGCAGGGCGAGGCGCCCCTCCTCGGCCGCCAGCCGGTTCAGCCCCCACAAGGGCGCGGTGCGCCATTCCGCCCCGGTGCCCCCGGGCTCGTCCAGCCCGTCGGCCAGATCCGGACCCATATCGTGCAGCAGCAGGTCGGAATAGGGGTGCACCGGGCCCTGGGGCGTGTCGAAGCCGGGCTTGTGGCAGGCGGCGCAGCCGGTGGCGGTGAAGAGGGCGGCACCCTCCCCCTCCGGCTTGCGGTCGCCGGGCGGCGGCACCGCGCGCAGGTAGCCATCGACCAGCGCCAGCAACTCGCCCGGGATCTCCAGACCGCCGAACTGCGGCTGGTCGCCGTGCGGCGCCCCGCGGCAGGCGGTCTGGGCGGCGGTGCAGTCGCCCCAGGGCTCACGGTGGAGCGGCGTGGACATGCCGATGTCCAGGCTGAAGGCGTCGGAATCCTGGCTCTCCAGCGTGGCGTGGCTGGCCTTGCGCCCGAAGCGCCCGAGCGCCATCCCACCGCCCGGCGCCGGCACCCGCGCCGCCCGGCCGGAGACGCCGTCGCCGTCGCGGTCGTCGGGGTCGGCCAGCGCCAGGATGGCGGCCTCCGGGATCGCCTCCAGCGCCCCCATCCCGCGCACCGGCGGGGCGACGCGGGGCGAGGTGGCGGCGGTGATCGGGCCGAAGCCGAGACCGGTCACCGTGAAGGTGGGGCGGCGCAGCACCACGACGTGGCCGTCGGGGAAGGCGACCTTCTCGTCCTGCCACGTCGCCGCGACGCGCCCTTCCGCGGTGTGTCCGGTGACGCCGTGGATCTGCACCTGCCGGCCATAGACGGGGTCGTTGCCGAGCCGGATGGCGAAGCCGATGCCCTGGTCTTCCGGGTCGTCACCGGCGGGCGGGCGGCCGCGGCCGGCGGCGGGGTGGCAGGCGGCGCAGGAGCGCGCGTTGTAGAGCGGCCCCAGCCCGTCGGCGGCCTTGGTCGAGGCCGGCGCCTCCACCCACAGCCGCTCGAACAGCGCCTTGCCGATCTCAAGGTCGAGGCCGCGGTCGGCCAGCGCCGCGGCGGGGGCCAGCAGGACCAGCAGGAGAAGCAGGAGACGGGCCGTCATGCGACGCGGAGATAGCCCATCATCCCCGTCTCCTGATGTTCGATGATGTGGCAGTGGAACATCCAGTCGCCGGGGTTGTCGGCCTTGATGGCGACGCGCATGCGCTCCTTCGGCTCCAGCAGCACGGTGTCGGCGTGGTGGCGCGGCAGCTCCCGCTTGTCGGAGCCCAGCACCAGGAAGGCGTAGCCGTGGATGTGGATCGGGTGCAGGTGGGGGGTGAGGTTCACCAGCTCGAACACGTAGCTCTTGCCGCGCGTGAGCGTGACCAGCGGCGGCGGCAGCCGCTCGTGCCCGTCCTCCGGCCAGCTCTTCTGGTCGATGGCCCAGAAGGTCTTCTGCGACAGGCACAGCGAGTCGGCGTAAGGCAGACCGGCCAGCACCGCCGGCGCGAAGGACTGCGCCACCGCGGTCGAGGAGAAGTCGAAGCGGTGCGTCTCCGCCCGCTTCAGGTCCGGCTCCGGGATGTCGTGGGCGGGCAGCGGCTGCGGTTTGAAACGGCCGTTGGGGCGCGGCGGGCCGGCGGTGCGCAGGGTCGCCAGGGGCCGCGGCTCGGCGGCGTAGGCGTTGACCAGCCGGATGTCGCGGCCGGGATCGGCCGGCGCGCGGAACACCACGTCGATGCGCATGGCCGGCCCCATCACCCAGCCGTCGAGCGGGCGCGGGGCCAGGGGCAGCCCGTCCACCGCCAGGATGTGCGCGTCGGCCCCCTCCAGCCGCAGATCGACGACGCGGGTGCTGTCGACGTTGTAGAGGCGCAGCCGCACGTCGCCGTTGGCCGGCACCTCGAACACCGGGTCGATGCGGCCGTTCACCGTGGAGACATTGCCGAAGGTGCCGGCGCGCGCCGCCCCGCGGTCGCTGGTCAGCACGCCGAAGCTGCCGTCCTTCTCCAGCTGCCAGTCCTTGACCATCAGCGGCAGGTCGGCGTCGAAGCCCGGGCCGTTGGTGTCCTCCACGATCAGCAGCCCGGCCAGACCGCGGCCCAGCAGCTTCACCGTGTCGCAATGGGAATGGAAGAAGAAGGAGCCGCTGTCCGGCGGCACGAAATCGTAGGTGAAGCTCTCCCCCGGCCGTACCGGCGCTTGCGTCAGCCAGGGCACGCCGTCCTGCGCGTTGGGCAGGCGGATGCCGTGCCAGTGGATGGAGGTGTGCTCGTCCAGCCCGTTGACCAGCGTGGCGCGCAGCCGCTGGCCGCGCTTCATGCGGATGACCGGGCCGGGGAAATCGTCGGAATAGGTGATGACCGGGGACGGGCCCGCCGGTTCCGGCAGGATGCGGGCCTCGCGCTGCCTGGCGACCAGCGTCACCTCGACGGTGCCGGTCGCCAGCGGGCCGGGCGGCGGAAAGGCGGGCGCGGGCACGGCCCAGCCGCTGCCCGCCGCCAGCATTCCGCCGGCCAGCGACGCCGCACCACCGGCCAGGATGGTGCGGCGTGTCGGAGCCGATGCCCTCATGCGCGCCCCCGGCCCCGCCCGTTACTTGCCGACCTTGGACGGGTTGTCCAGGCTGTCGGAGCCTTCGATCTCGATCTTCACGCCCAGCGCCGCGACCACGGTCTCCAGAGCCTTCTTCTGGTCGACCAGCCGGTCCACGGCGGTGGCGACGATGGCGTTGCCCTCGGCGTTGCCGGCGCCGATCATCTGGTCGTAGGCCATCTTGCCGCTGTCGGCGGTGTCCTTCATGACCTGGAAGGCCTTCAGCGTCTGGCCCATCGCCGCGGTCACCTTGGCGTCCGCCTCCGGCGCCTTGGCGGCGACGTATTCGGACAACGACGGGCCGGTCACCACGCTGCCGTCGATCCGGGTGTATTTCCCGGACCAGACGTTCATCATGCCGACCTGATCGTAATAGTGCGAGTTGTGGGTGTTGTCGGAGAAGCAGTCGTGCTCCTCCTCCGGGTCGTGCAGGATCAGGCCGAGCTTCATGCGCTCGCCGGCCAGCTCGCCGTAGCTCAGGCTGCCGATGCCGGTGAGGATGCGGGCGATGCCGCCCTTCTCGCCGGCCTTCTGCACCTCGGCCCGGGCCTTGCCCTTGGGCCCCCAGGCCTTCGCCATCTCCTCCAGATCCTCGACCAGAAGGTCGGTGGCGACCTTCAGGAACTGCGCGCGGCGGTCGCAGTTGCCGTTGGTGCACTCGGTCTTGGAAAAGTCGGTGGCCTTGCGGTCGCCGGCGCCGGGGCCGGTGCCGTTCAGGTCCTGGCCCCACAGCAGGAACTCGATGGCGTGGTAGCCGGTGGCGACGTTGGCCTCGACCTTGCCGGCCTCCTGCAGTTTGTCGGCCAGCAGCGCCTTGGTGATCTTGGTGGCGTCGATGGTCTTGCCGGCGGCCTTCACCTTCGGGTTGGCGATCACGTTCGCCTTGCCGTAGGGGTTCTCGTCGCCCGCCTCGTAGGACGGATCGACATAGTCGATCAGACCCTCGTCGAGCGGCCAGGCGTTGACCTTGCCCTCCCACTTGTCGACGATGGGGTTGCCGAAGCGGAAGGCCTCGGTCTGCATGTAGGGCACGCGGGCCACGATCCAGGCGGTGCGGGCCTTGGCCAGCGTCTCGGCCGTGGGGTTGGCGAGCAGCGCGTCGATCGCCGTGCGCAGCGTCTTGGCCGAACTCAGCGAGTCCTCGTAGCTGGCCTGGGCGATGTCGGCGTAGGTCTTCAAGACCTCCTTCGCCGCGGGTGCCGCCGAGGCGACACCGAACGGAAGAAGAAGGGCGACCATGGCGGTGGCGGCAAGGCCGACAACGCGCTTCCTCATGAGGAACTCCCTGGGCTGCAAGTGCGACTAAGTCGCAGTTACAAACCTCTCGCTCCGCATTGTCAAGCTTTGATCGCGCGGCTTGACGCCGCAGCACCGCGCGGCCGATAGGTGGAACGAGCAGGACTCGAAGAACGGGGAGGACACCGGCAATGGCGGATCGGAAGGTGGCGGTGGTGACCGCGGGCGGCAGCGGCATGGGGGCGGATGCCGCCCGGCGGCTGGCGGCGGACGGGTTCGCGGTGGCGATCCTGTCCTCCTCGGGCAAGGGCGAGGCGCTGGCGACGGAGCTGGGCGGCGTCGGCGTGACCGGCTCCAACCGCTCCAACGACGATCTGAAGCGGCTGGTGGACCTCGCGCTCGACCGCTGGGGCCGCATCGACGTGCTGGTCAACAGCGCCGGCCACGGTCCGCGCGCGCCGGTGCTGGAGCTGACCGACGAGGAGTGGCACACCGGCCTCGACGTCTATCTGATGAACGTCATCCGCCCGACCCGGCTGGTGACCCCGGCGATGGTGGCTCAGGGCGGCGGGACCATCATCAACATCTCGACCTTCGCCGCCTTCGAGCCGGACCCGATGTTCCCCACCTCGGGCGTCTTCCGCGCCGGGCTGGCCGCCTTCACCAAGCTGTTCGCCGACAAATACGCCGCCGACAATGTGCGCATGAACAACGTGCTGCCCGGCTTCATCGACAGCCTGCCGGAGAAGGAGGACCGCCGCCAGCGCATCCCCATGGGCCGCTACGGCCGCAGCGCGGAGGTCGCCGCCACCATCGCCTTCCTGGCCTCGGACGGCGCCGGCTACATCACCGGCCAGAACATCCGCGTGGACGGCGGCATCACACGGTCGGTGTGAGGATGGGAGGGGACGGTGGCCCGTCCCACCGTTGCCAAAACGGCTATGCGCTGCGGAGCGACCCGAGGTTCGCGCCGATCCACGCCGTCACGTCGGTCCCCGGGATGGCATGGCGCTGGTTGAACGTCCCCGCCTTGTCCCAAGCGACTCCGCGCCCTTGGGCGAAAGCGGCGCGATATTTGCGCATCATGTTCCGGGGGTCGCGTGCCAGCTCGTCCATCAGGAAGGGCACGGTCCATTCCGACCGTTCGAAGGGACGACCGAGGGCCGCTTCCAGCTTGTCCGCGAGGTCGCCGTAGGTCACGGTGTCGCCCGCCAGAAACACGATCTCGTTGCGGAAGGCCGGCTCGAAGAACACGATCTCGGCGGTCAGCACCCCGATGTCGTCGGGCGTCGTCAGCGTCACGGCGGTATCGAGGCTGCCCAGCGCGTGAACGGCGCTGTTTTTCAGATCGACGACACCGAATTCCGGCTCGAACAGATAGCTCATGAACATGCCGGTGGAGATGACAACCCACTCGGTCTTGCTCTGTGCGCGCAAGAGCTCGCGCACGTCGAGCTGCGCGTCGAAGATGTCCTGTGGACCGCCACGACCGATCGCTTCGAAGTCGACGCCGAACTGCCACGGAAAGTAACGCGGGATACCGGACCGCAACGCCGCCTTGGCGAGCTTCATCGGCGTATCGACACCGGCCGCATAGCCCGCACAACCGATCACCGTGTCGTAGCGCGCGAACACAGACGCCAACTCGTCGATCGAGCTGTTCACCAGATCGCCCACGACGATCTCGACACCCAAATTGCGGAGCTCGGCGATGGTGCGCTGTTTGGCCGGCGCGTCGGAGCCAACGGTGGCGGCGCGCAGCAACACGCTGATCTTGGCTCCATCGACATTTTTTGCGCGACGCGCCAAGTTGCGCAGTACCGGCATACCAAGTTCGCCGGCACCCAACACAAGAATGTTCCGTGACGTCACGGTTGAATTTGCATCGTTCATTGTCGTAACCCAATCGCCATTGGTTGCCACCGGCATATGGCAAACAATCGCCGGGCACGGAAGAAGGCACATGCGTGATACCGAGGTCAGATCGATGAACCGGGACGACATCCTTAAATACTCCCAGACCGTCTGCGACGGCCTGAGAGATGACGACGATGGGGTTCGGAGAGAGGTTCTCGCTCATGCCGGCAGCCGATGGTCGCTCGGCGTCATTCATACGCTCGGCGTGTACGGCCGACTCCGCCACGCCGACATTGGCCGGCGGATGCACGGTGTTACGCAACGGATGCTCACACGCACCCTCCGCCACCTGGAGCGTGACGGGTTGGTGATCCGCCACGACTACCAGGAGGTGCCCCCTCGCGTCGAGTATGAGTTGTCTGACTCCGGCTTGGAACTGCTGGTCCGGATGGTTCCTCTATGGACCTGGATCGTCGAGAACGCAGCCGGCTTTCGGGCGGCGCGGGAGGCATTCGACCGAGACCGCGCCGGTGAGGAATCATGACTGAGAAGAAGCGGCTGAAAGACTACTTGTAAACGGGCCTTTCACAGGCGCCATTCCTCTCTCGCCGTCATCCCCGGCCAGACCGGGAATGACGGTTCCCACGGAGGCGGCACCGCGCGCAAGCGATGGTAAAACTGTCTCTCACATCGTCGCCCCGATGACCCAGGGCACGAACTCCGCGTCGCCGTAGCCCAGCTGTTCGGATTTGCTGCGTTTGCCGGACGCGACGCGGAGGATGGTGTCGAAGATCTCGCGGCCCTTCTCCTCCAGCGGCACGCCGTCCAGGACGTCGCCGCAGTTGATGTCCATGTCGTCGGTCATGCGGCGGTAGACGTCGCTGTTGGTGGCGAGCTTGATCGACGGCGTCGGCTTGCAGCCGTAGGCGGAGCCGCGGCCGGTGGTGAAGCACAGGATGTTGGCGCCGCCGGCCACCTGCCCCGTCGCCGCCACCGGGTCGTAGCCCGGCGTGTCCATGAACACGAAGCCGCGCCCGTCCACCGGCTCGGCGTAGTGGTAGACACCCTGGAGCGTGGTGGTGCCGCCCTTGGCCGCCGCCCCCAGCGACTTTTCCAGGATGGTGGTGAGGCCGCCGGCCTTGTTGCCGGGGGAGGGGTTGTTGTCCATGGTGCCGTGGTTGCGGGCGGTGTAGTCCTCCCACCACTTGATGATGGAGACCAGCTTCTCCCCCACCTCGCGCGTCGCGGCGCGGCGGGTCAGCAGATGCTCGGCGCCATAGATTTCCGGCGTCTCGGACAGGATGGCGGTGCCGCCGTGCCTGACCAGCTCGTCCACCGCCATGCCCAGCGCCGGGTTGGCGGTGATGCCGGAATAGCCGTCGGAGCCGCCGCATTGCAAGGCCAGCATCAGCTCGGACGCCGGTGCCGTCTCGCGCCGCGCCCGGTCGACCAGCGGCAGCATGGCGCGGATGGCCTCCACCCCGGCGTCCACGGTCTTCTTCGTGCCGCCCTGCTCCTGGATGGTGAAGGTGCGGAAGGTGTCCGTCTCCGCCATGCCGTAGGCGTCCATCCAGCGCTTGATCTGGAAGGATTCGCAGCCCAGCCCCACCATCACCACCCCGCCCATGTTGGGGTTGCTGGCGTAGCCCCACTGGGTGCGCTTCAGCACGTCGTAGCCCAGCCCCTCCGTGTCCATGGCGCAGCCGGTGCCGTGCACCAGCGGGATCACGCCATCGACGTGCGGGAACTGGTCGAGGATGCCGGACCGCTCCACCTCCCGCGCCATGAAGCGGGCGACGCTGGCGGAGCAGTTCACGCTGGTCATGATGCCGATGTAGTTGCGGGTGCCCACCTTGCCGTTCGGCCGGTGGAAGCCCTCGAAGGTGGCGCGTAGCTCCGGCGGCAGCGGCTCGTCGTGGGCGGCGTCGGCGCAGAAGTCATAGTCGCGCTCGAAGGCGGCGAAGGCGCAGTTGTGGGTGTGGACATGCTGGCCGGGGGCGATGTCCTCGGACGCGAAGCCGATGATCTGGCCGAACTTGCGGATCGGCTCCCCCGTCGCCATCGGCCGCAGCGCCATCTTGTGCCCGCGCGGGATGCGCACGGCCGCCACGACGCCGCGGACCTCGGTGCCGGGGTCCACGGGATCGACGGCGACGGCGACGGTGTCGGCGGGATTCAGCAGAAGTGTGCGGGGCGCGCTCATGGTTCGACATCCGGACTGTGGACCGGGGCCGACATTACCCGTTCGTCCACGCAACACCAAGCCGCCTGAAGGCACTCCCCCCTTCACGGCCAGGGATAGCCGGCCGTCTGCACGCCCGCCGCCGACAGCCGGGCGACGATGGCGCGGCGGAAGACGACCACATCCTCCACCGGGCGCGCCCGCCGCTCCGTCACCTCCGCCGCGGTGAAGGGGGTGTGGCCGGCGGGCAGGGACGAGCCGGCCCAGGTCGCCATGATGAAGTTGATCACCCCAGCGATCTCGTTGTCGGTCAGGCTGGCCCCGATGACGCCCGGCACATGCAGGATGTAGGTCCGCCCCTCGTCGTCGCCCGCGAAGGCCCCGACATAGTTGCGGAAATCGGGGATGCCGCCGACCGGGCTGCCGGCCCCGTCCATGCCATGGCAGCCGGTGCAGCGCAGGATGTAGTTGGTCCGCGGCTGCAACTCCCCCGCGGACGCCGGGCCCGCAGCCATCGACACCAGCGCGGCGAGCCCGGCCGCCGCCATCCTCCATGCCATCACCCGCCTCCCTTCCGCAGCGTCCGCAGGGCGCCGTGCGAGGGCACCGCGGCCCGGACCTCGGTCAGCAGCGCCGGCGTCAGCGTGTGGCCGGTGCCAGCAAGGTCCTTCAGGACGTAGCTGCCGACCGCCGCCAGGGCGGCGTCGTCCAGCCCGTCCTGCGGCGGCATCACCAGCCCGATGTATTTTTCACCGCCGGCCTCGATGGTGCCGGACAGGCCGCCCAGCAGCACCCCCGCCACATAGCGGGGGGCCTTGTCGCCGAGCCGGCCCCACAGGGCCGGATCGACCAGCGGCGGGGCCAGACCCGGCGCCCCGGCGCCGCCGGCCTGGTGGCAGGCGGCGCAGACCTGCTCGAACACCGCCTTGCCGTCCTCGGCGAGCACCGGCGACGCGGTCAGCGCCGCCAGCGCGATCACCCCGGCCGCCGCCCTCATTCGGCCAGACCGACCAGCAGGGCCACCGTGCAATGATAGCCCTTGGAGGCGTTCGCCATGCACCAATTGATGTCGTTGTGCAGGCCCATCCGGTAGCCCGGCCGCTCGCCGACGGACTTCAGGCAGAAGGGGCTGTTGTCGCAGATCGGCTTGCCGCAGCAGTCGTTGTAGGCGACGAGGTAGTCCTTGTTGTCGTTCGGGTTGCGGCAGGTGCCGACCCACGACACCTTGGACGCCTCCGACCCCGGCGGGCACTGGGTCAGCGAGCCGCCGCAGGCGCTGCACAGGTTGCCGTCGAGCGCGCAGTAGCGCCAGTAGTCGCACGACACCGCGTCGCCGTCGGTGACCGGGGTGGCGGCGTAGGCCTGGCCGAAGGTGCGGTCGAAGGGCAGCAGCGGCAGCAGCCCGCCGCCCACCACCAGCGTCCCGGCCTTGGCGAGGAAGCTGCGCCGACCGTTGGTCTTGGCCATGGTCCGGGTGCTCCGCTCGGCGAACCGGTCGAGCCGTTCCATGAGCGCATCGAGAAGAGAGATCACGTCGGTCCTCCTTTGCGGGGGTCAGTGTTGAGCGGGCGCGGGGCCGTCCAGGAAGCTCTGGATCGAGCCGACACCCATCTCGTGCGCGTTGAACAGGCTTTCGAGCTGCTCGCGGTTGTTGATCAGCCCCTTGGCGCGCACCACGCCGGCGCTGTCGATCAGCACCGCGAAGGGCAGGCGCGACACCCGGTAGGCCAGCCCCAGCTCGGTGGACAGCACATAGGGGAAGGCCGACAGGTCGGCGGTCTGGACGAAGCGCTCGTGCTTGTCGCGCTCGCCGTCGCTGGCCAGCACCACGTCGAGCCAGCCCGCCTCCGCCTGCCGCACCGAGCGCAGCACGGGCAGCAGCTTCTTGCAGACCGGGCAGGTCGGCGACACGAAGAAGACCAGAGTCGAGCGGTCGGGGCGCGGGCCGATCGCCACCTCGCCGCCGGTCAGGCTGGCCAGGGTGAAGACCGGGGTGGTGTCGCCGACCTTGGGGCCGCTGTCGTTGATCAGGGCGCCCATCGGCGAAATCCGCTCGAACAAGACGCCGACCTGACGGGCCAGGGCGAACAGGGCGACGATCAGGGCGATCACCACCAGCCACAGCACCGCCACGGCAAACCAGAGGATATCCACGGTGTCCATTGCACAGGCTTCCTTTCCGTCAGGCGCGGCGGCGCAGGTGGGCGGCGTTGGCGAGGAGCTGGTCGACCAGCGCGTAGCCGATCCACAGCGTGACCCCGACCAGCAGCGCGGTCAGCGCCTCGGGCGCCAGCAGGCTGCCGGGCACGGTGCCGAGCCCGAAGGCGGCGATCCCGGCCAGCCCGAGATTGCGGACCACGAGCGAGGGCCCGAGCGGCTGCACCGCCCCGCCGCAGCCGCATTCGATGCGGTCGCGGCCACGCGCCACGTTGATGCCGATGGCCGTCGCGTAGCCGAGCAGCAGGGCGATGGCGAGCAGCGATCCCGCCGCCTGCCCGCCCGGCACCACCAGCGCCGCCACGGTCAGCAGCTCCAGCCCCAGCGCCACCCCGGCGGCGGGGCGCGACCAGCTTTCCGGCACCACCCGGTAATCGGCGACGTAGCCGGTGAAGGCGGTGAAGGCGGTCAGCTTGTGCAGGGCTGCCTGGGCGAACAGCAGCGCGGTGAAGGCCACCGCGGAGCCGGCCGCCATCTCGGTCCAAGCGCCACCGCTCACGGAGTCACCTGCGCCACGAAGGGGAAGCCGGTCACCTTCGCCTCCCCCGTCTTGGTCAGCGCGAAGCCGGCCTTGGGGTCGGAGGTGTAGCGGATCATCTTCGGGTCCTCGGTCAGCCCGAAGAGCACCGGCGCCTCGTCGGCGCTGATGGCGAAGGAGGCCACATGCTCGACCGCCGAGCGCGACAGGATCTTCTTCGCCTTCAGGTCATAGGCCCAGATCTCCTCGGCCGGGTTCTTGTGGCTGCCGTTGCCGGCCTCGGGGTGCATGGCGACGAACAGCACGCCGGCCTTCTCGGCGTAGCCCATCATCGCATAGCCGCCGGGCGCCCATTTGCCCTCGACCCCCTCGGTCAGCTTGATGGTGTCGACCGTCTTCACCGCCGCCTCGGCGTCGGACAGGCGGTAGAGCGTGCCGTTGAAGGACGCGAACAGCAGGTCGCCGCCCACCCGCACGCCCGACAGGAAGATCGGGTCGCTGTTGACGTCGAAGATTTTGGCGCTGTCCGTCTTGCCGGCCGGGGCACCGTCGGCGGTCACCGCGTAGGTCTGGAAGATGCCGGTGCCGCAGATGGTGGAGAATGTGTAGGCGCCGGCGGCCGACGGGTAGATGCCCCAGCAGCCGGGCGTCGGGATCTCGGCGGTCACGCTGCCCTTGGCCACATCGACCACCGTCACCGAGGCGGCCGGCGTGCCGTTCTGCACATAGAGGAACTTGCCGTCGGCGCTGGCCTGGAACATCGGCTGGTAGCCCAGCGTCATGGCGGCCTTGGCCGGCAGGCTCACCTCCCGCGTCACGGCCAGCTTCGCCACATCGTAGACCTGCACGACATGCTCGATGTCGCCGTAGGTGATGCGCTTCATGAAGGTGGACTGGGAATAGGCGGTCTTGCCGTCCGGCGACACCAGCATCTGCCCCATGCTGCCCGACGCCATCAGACCCTTGAACGCCAGGTCGTCCTTGCCGAACACGGCAATGGAGCCGGCGCCCTTCCACTCCTGCTGGTAGACCAGCACGTTGGGGCCGGGGTCGATGGTCTCCTTGACCGTCAGCGTCTCCGGCTTGAAATCGGCCTGCTGCGCCATCGCCGGTGCCGCGGCGACGGCGAGCACCGCGCACAGCGCGAGTTTGTCGAGCTGGACCACGGGTCACCCTCCGTAATTGGACTGACGGCAAGCCTAAGCGGAGAAACGCGGCGGCGGCTATCCAGTTTGCCGGGTAAGATTGCCCAGAACATAGGCAAAGAATCGACTTGACTGAGATTGGTGCAACTTCTTCAATTCGCTTGCGGGGTGCAGGGGCGAGGGGGCCATGACGTTCAGTCGTCAGGTGTACATCGACGCGTGCGAGCAGGAGCGCGGGCTGGACCGCTGGTCGCAGCACTACACCCAGCTCAAGCCGGGCGGCTATGAGGGCTGCATCGAAACGCTGGGCCTTCCGGGCGTGACCATCGCGCGCGAGCGCATCAACGTGGCGGTGGAGGAGCGCGTCGCGGCACCGGAGGGAACGCTGGTCTATGTCCAGTCGCTGGGACCTGCGCCGTCCTGCGTCACCAACGCCTGCCGGGTGCCGACCGGCGGCGTGATGATGCTGCGCGGCGGCGAGGAGATCCATGTCGCCACCGACGAGGCCACCGACCTGCTGATTGCCACGGTGGACGCGCGGGCGCTGCCGGAGGGGGAGCCGCCGCCGCGCTCGCCGCCGCTGCTGTTCTCGCCCGGCTTTCCGCAGGCGGAGCTGGCGACGGCCTGGTTCCTGTCGCTGATCCTCGGGCAGGAGACGGGCCTGATGGTGGGGATGTCCGACCACGCGCCGATCCTGGGGCAGCTCGTGGTCGACCGGCTGGCCGCCCTGTTCGGCATGATCGCCCAGCGCGGTCGCTCGCCGGACCCGGCGACCCGCGACGAATACCGCCTGTTCCAGCGCGCCCGTGCGCTGGTGCTGGCCGAGGAGGCCGAGGAGCACACCCCGGCCGGGCTGGCCGCCCGCCTCGGCGTGTCGCCGGAGGCGCTGCGCCGCGCCGTTACGGCGACGGTCGGCGTCGGTCCGGCGGTGTGGCTGCGCCAGATGCGCCTCGACGGCGCCCACCGCGACCTCGCCGCCGGCGGCCGGGGCGCCACGGTGTCCGACATCGCCATGAAATGGGGCTTCTGGCACCTCGGCCGCTTCTCCTCCACCTACGCCGCGGTCTACGGCGAGCCGCCGTCGCAGACGATGCGGCGGGCGGGGGGGGGGGGAAGGGTCCTCATT
>OFDN01001786.1_pt1 | contig 13193 bp, 11 predicted proteins | sample 1520971 | NCBI WGS metagenome assembly OFDN01 (sample SAMEA94257418, study PRJEB24077) | hot springs metagenome | biome: Aquatic biome; feature: Geographical feature; material: Water | place: India | collected 2012-06-12 | depth 5 m | reverse complement strand
CTGGATTTAACCCCATCGCATTGCAAATCGGCAGTTTTGGTATCCACTGGTATGGCTTGATGTACCTGGTCGGATTTTTTGGTGGCTTGTGGTTGGGGCAATATCAGGTCAAGCGGTTGCGCAAAATAGACCCCGCTTCTCCCTGGCAGGAACGAGATCCCGACGATATGCTGTTTTATATCGCGCTAGGCGTGGTGTTGGGTGGACGGTTGGGGTATGTGCTATTTTATCAACCCGCTTACTTTTTGCAGCATCCGCTGGAGATTTTTGCCCTGTGGCAAGGCGGGATGTCGTTTCATGGTGGATTTATTGGTGTCATGGTCGCCATGGCGCTGTTCGCGCGCAAGCGTGGCGTGGCGTGGTTGCAGTTAATGGATTTCGTCGCCCCTTTGGTCCCGATTGGCCTGGGGGCAGGCAGACTGGGTAATTTTATCAATGGCGAGTTATGGGGGCGGCCAACCCATGCGGATTGGGGCATGGTGTTTCCGGCCGTCGATCAGGTTGCAAGGCATCCTTCGCAGTTGTACGAGTTTGCACTAGAGGGCATTGCACTGTTCCTGATTCTCTGGTGTTTTGCGGGCAAAAAACGCCCCATCGGTGCAGTGTCCGCAATGTTCTTGCTCTGTTACGGCAGCTTCCGTTTTCTGGTTGAGTTTACGCGTGAACCAGACAGCTTCTTGGGCCTGCTATCGCTGGGGCTCAGCATGGGGCAATGGCTCTGCGTGCCTATGATTCTGGCAGGGCTCTGGCTCATGCGCTGGTCGTATCGCAAGCAGGTTTAATTCAATCACCTGTATCGACAGTCTTTAAACACGCGACGCATCTGAACTGCCGCGCTCAGATTTTGCCCTGAGCGCTTGGTAGAGCTGGCCCGGCCCAAGCAAAATATCAAGTAACGCTTCCCTCACGCGGGTGGAGTTAAGTGCTTGTGTGCTCATCAATTGATGCGCCTCGTGCGTGTCCATGATGGCGTGCATCAATGCTTCTTTCAGGTCTGGTGAGCTGTCAAACTGTGATTTACTGTTGCTGGCTGCTTGCTTAACCAGCGTGTCATTTTCCAGCAACTTTCCTTTAAGCACGCCATTCACGTAAACGAGCTGGTCGTCATCGGTGAGTTCACCCACAAACAAACCATTCACCTTATCAATAATTTCAGCAAGATAGGCCTGTTGTTTTTGCTGCACACTACCACTGCCCACAGCATCTATGGGTGCCAATTTATAGCTGCCGTCGGTATGCAGGCTCATCGGCTGTTTGCCACGGTTTTTTAAGGTGTGGTGGGTCAGCACTACTTTGGATAAGTCCACTGTGTCTCGCTCACGGCCAAACTCAAGCAATGGCATTAGACGTTTATAAAATAAAAACCGCTTTTCAATCGCTGTGTTGCCGTAATCAAAAATCTGACTTAAAAAAGCATACAGGCGGATATAAGCACCCATATCGTTCTTAAATAACAACAGGGCATCCAGTTGCTCTTTAGCCGTTTGGGCTGCCTTATCGTTTTGTTGTTCCTCCGCGGCAACTTTGTCCTGTTGCGCAGCTTTGTAACGTTTTAACAGGCGGTCAGCCACGGGTGCAATCGCAGCATCCAACTGCTTTTGGGTGCCGCTGGGGTCCAGGTCGACTTTGGCAACCCGCTCCACTTCAAACTCATCGTAATAGCCGGTGGCATCAAGTTTGGCACGTAGGTCATAGACTTGATGCGGATCAGTGACTGCTTCAAGTTCTGCCGTATCAAAGTAGGTTTTAAACGCTTTGAGGATTTCTGCCGGTTCATTCACGAAATCCAGGATGTAGGTCGTGTCCTTACCTGGATGCGCCCGGTTCAAGCGCGATAAGGTTTGTACTGCCTGAATCCCGCCCAGCATTTTGTCTACATACATGCCGCATAGTAGCGGTTGGTCAAAACCGGTCTGGAACTTGTTTGCGACCAGTAACAGGTGATAACTCGGTTCTTTGAACACTTCGCGGATATCGCGGCCACGTAAGCCTGGATTGAGCTGTTGGCTAGTCTCGGTGACTGCCTCGGGAAAACTTTCTGGGTCATTAACTTCGCCTGAAAAAGCAACCAGTACGCCCAGCGGATAATTCTGCTTGGCGATGTAAGCGCGGATGGCTTTCTGCCAGCGCACCGCTTCACGGCGTGAGCCCACCACGATCATGGCTTTGGCCTTGCCTGCCAATAGCGGCTGTACGTTCTCGCGAAAGTGCTCAACCACAATCTGCACCTTGCTGGCGATGTTATAAGGATGTAGCCGCACCCATTGCATCAGGCCCTTCATGGCTGTACTGCGTTCGACCTGTTTGTCATCCCACTCCTGACCATCATGAGCCAGTTTGAACGCTAGTTTATAGCTGGTGTAATTTTTCAGTACATCCAGGATAAACCTCTCCTCAATGGCCTGACGCATAGAGTACACATGAAACGGCTTCGGTAAACCTTCCTCGCCTTTGCGGCCAAATAACTCCAGCGTTTTCGCTTTGGGCGTCGCGGTAAAAGCGATATAGGTCAATCCTTTGACGCCCGCGCGGGCTTCCATTTGCGCAGTGAGCAGTGCCTCGGTATCCACTTCGCCGCCATCTTGTAGCTCTGCCCATTCTTCTGCCGATAATAATTGCTTGAGCTTGGCCGCGGCTTCACCCGTTTGCGAGCTATGTGCCTCATCTGCAATCACAGCAAAACGTTTGCCATCCGTTGCGGCCAACTCTTGGGCGGCAGCCATGGCAGCCGGAAAAGTTTGAATCGTGCAGACGATAATTTTCTTGCCAGCATTCAGTGCTTCTCGTAACGCCGAACTTTTGCTGCCATGCTCATTGTTAATGCTCGCCACCACGCCGGTCGTGCGTTCAAAGTCAAAAATCGCTTCTTGCAACTGTGCGTCCAGCACCGTGCGGTCACTCACCACCAGCACGCTATCGAATAACTTGTTGTGCTGCGCATCGTGCAAGTCCGCCAGAAAATGCGCTGTCCAGGCAATCGAATTGGTTTTACCAGAGCCTGCAGAATGCTGGATTAAATATCGCTCACCGGCACCGTTTTCCAGCACATCTGCCACCAGTTTGCGTGTGGCGTCCAGCTGGTGATAACGTGGAAAAATCACACTTTGCAATTGCTTTTTATCATCGCGCTTGCCGATCAGGTAACGATGCAAAATATCCAGCCAGCTTTCGCGTGCCCATACTTCTTCCCACAAGTAAGCTGTCGCAAAACCTTCAGGATTCGGCACATTGCCAGCCGCACCGTTGTTGCCGCGGTTAAACGGCAAAAAGAAAGTGCTCGGGCCAGCCAGCCGTGTGGTCATCATCACCTCGCTCTGGCTCACGGCAAAATGTACCAGTGCCCCACCAGGAAAGCCCAATATAGGTTCTGGCACACCGCCTTTGGGCTGCGGGTGGCGGTCATAGCGGTATTGGTCAACCGCATCCTGCACGCTTTGGGTAAAGTTGCTTTTCAGCTCCGCCGTGGCCACGGCAATACCGTTGAGAAATAACACCAAATCGAGTGCGTCATGCGGGTGATTGGGTGAGTGCTTTACCTGTCGCACGATGCGTAAGCGGTTAGCCGCATACTTCGCTTGAATCGCCGGGTTAATGGCTAATGCAGGTTTAAACTGGGCCAGTTCCAGCGGCTCACGCAAACCCAGCATTTCCACTCCTCGGCGCAACACATCCAGCGTGCCGCGCTCATTCAGGTTTTTGCGGATGCGCTCGGTCAGCACTTGCGGTAATGCGGCACCATGGGTTTTGCTCAGGCGCTGCCAGCTTTCAGGCTGTGTACTCTCTATCCAGGCTAACAAATCGGGCAAAAACAAGCCGTTGGTTTGGTCAAACTGCGCGGCATCGCCTTCGGCATACAGCCAGCCGTTTGCAGCTAAATGCGCACAGATTTCGCGCTCAAAGTGGTGTTCTTGATGCAGGTTCATACACTTAATTCCTTCAAGCGCATAAGTACAATTTCAACGCGCTCAGGCTCGGCAATCAAGCCGGGCAGAGCGTTTAAAAAGTTTTCGTTTGCCAAAAGCGTTGCAAATACCCCTGCTACTGCCTCTCTTAGCGCAGCAGGTGCCGCGGCCATTTCCGCAACAAGTTCTTCACGGCCATCCACAATATTCAGCACATCTTCCAGGTCGTGGCTGCTCATAAAGTCCCAAGCGCCTCGGCTGGTAAAGGCCTCTAGCTTGGTGGCAACAAAGGCAGTGGCGCTCACCAGGCGGATGCTGGTGCCATCACCCAAATCAACCGGCTCAGCCGTTTCTATCGCATAGGCATACCAGCGGTTAGAAAAGCCCAGTACTTCAGGCTGCACGGGCATCAGGTCAAACACAACGCCGGACGCTTTGTGCAACCAGCGGCAAATCACATCGCTACTGGCGTCGCGCACAAAACCGCGTGCTGCCACTTGCTCCTCAATGCGGTAAAAGGCAGCACGGTTGGCATTGACGATGGCATCCACATCCCGTGTAGCGCGTACGCTGTCAGCGAGCGGGTCGGTCACTAGCAAACCAGCGACTGCGCCACCCACAAACACCACCTCTTGGCGCAAATCCCCCAAGGCTGCGGCAATCAGGCGCAAGTCAGGCAAGTTAGGGTCGCTAATCCGCATTATTAGTCCGCATCATTAGCTCACATCGTTGCTTCCGCTGCCCAACTGCATCAGTTCCGCCTCTATTAACTCAGCGGCCAGTGCACGTTCGCGTGCCCGCCCGGTGCGTAGTGCATCCAGCAAGGCCAGCAGGCGATGCAACGCCGGATCAGCCAGCGCGGCCTGTGGCGCGGTGCGGTAGAGTGGCGAAAGGGTAGGGCCTTTTGCATTGCCTGCAGGGTGCGCCCACACGGGTGCTTCACCGGCGGCAACCGAGAGTTTGCTTGCCAGTGGCTCGGCACCAAACGCAGTGGGGACACCGCGCTTGACTGGTCCGGGTGTGGCTGGCCACACATAGCGCACACCATGTAAGATAAACTCAAGCAAATTGGCACGCACTGGCGACCATTTGCCGCGTGTAGGCGCTACTGCCAGTCCCGCCGCCACGGCACGCTTAACGCTGGCATGCGTCTCAGAGGCGCTCATTGAGAGGGCCTCACCCAGCGCAGCATAAGTCCATGGCTGTGACGGGTTCGCCGCCACTTTCAATAACACCAGCAAGTCTTGAGGTTTGAGTTCCATGAAAGCCAATATTCGTAATTCGCGAATTGCGAATATTGCATATAAACAGAGGGTTGGCAAGACTGATGGCGCTACGCGGCTTGACGTGTTGTGCGTTTAGCAACGATTGTTGCTGAAAAGGCAACGTTCATAGCCGTTGCGTTAATTCGGTTGAGGTTCAATCAATCCGCGCACATCGATCTGGCCAGTGACGACAGCGGTGATCAGGGCGGAGCGGCGTTCCTTGAGTAGATTGATGGCTTTGTCAGCCTCTATTTTTAGGCAAGCAATTCGTGAAACTTCCAAATCGATATAGGACACTATCTGAGTCTGCTCTTCTAACGGTGGAAGGCAGATGCGAACTTGACCAATCTTGCTTCCTTTTATACCAAGTGCAGTTGAACCAGTGGCAAGCAACTCTAAGTTAAATTGACATGCACTTCCCATAATCCAGGATTTTAGATATTGATTTAGCAGATACTTAGAGTTGGCGCGGAATTTAATGACGCGCTGCGCAAGTGCAATGTCTTCCCTGTCAATTAATGCGACTTGCCCTAAAGGAGCTTCCGTTGTGAACAGTACATCGCCGAGAGCTGGCTGGCCTCTACGCATCACATCCTCATACTCATTTTTCGCGATGTATTCTTGAGATGCTTCATAGTCGATGGCTCCGTCTCGAATGTTCTTCGCAGTAACGAAGAAGATGCCTGCATCTACTTTGGTCGGAGTTCGTCCTCGATAGTCTACTACTGACTCTATATATTTTGTGAGACCGACCACCTCCCAATGTGCTGGCACCTCACCCAGCCAAGCCACGCCGGAATCCTTCATAGCGACATTGGGGTTGAGGCCTTTTGTCACGGCGTGGGAGATGGTGGCCTGACGCTTTTCAGCTAGCAGGGCGATGAGCTTTTCCTGCTCGGCAATCAGCACATCGATTTTGGCGGTTTCGCGGTCGAGGAAGGTGGCGATGGCTGTTTGTTCGTCTAGCGTTGGGAACGGCAATTCAATGTTGTCCAGAGCATACTGGCTTAACCCAACACGTGTCAGCCCGTTCGCTGCAACCGCGAACCTCGCCTTCGCGTATAGGGAATCGAAAAGTCTTTTGATAAAAGCGCCCGCTGTCCCAGTGTGTGGACGGATAATAGACAAGTGGTAACCGCAGACAATGCCTGGCAAATTTTTTGGCACATAGGCTGCAATTGCAATGTCATCCGCAGTCTCCGAGTCCTTGGTTATGATTGTATCGCCCGTCTTCAAAGTTAACTTGGCAATCTGATCTTCCGATGCAGTTGCTTCCATGAACGATATGGTGGACGTGATTTGCTCGTTGTAATAGACGTCGGTGTAATTGCAGAGCCGAACGGTCGGCTCATCGTCTCTGGAGTGTTTATCGACATTACTTGGAAACACTGTGCATGCGTACTTAAGTCGTTGTACTTGCCAGTGCGAAGGTAGGGAGCCAAGCCAAGATATGCCGCTGTCTTTGTACTCCTCATATCTAGGCAAACTCATTCTGCCAACTCCCCCAACATTCTCATGATATTGGCCGATACCGCTTTCAGTTCTTCATCAATCTCGTGCAAGCTACGGGGTGGCTCAAACACGTAAAAGTGGCGGTTAAAGGGGATTTCATAGCCGACTTTGCTTTTTTCTTCGTCTATCCAGGCATCGGGCGCATGGGGGAGCACTTCGCGTTTAAAGTAGGCCAGGATATTGTCATTGAGTGGTACGTTCTCGGTATCACGCAGTGCGCTGTCTGGTTGTGGTTTGCCTTTGAGCTTGCCTTTGCTGCCCAATATGGGGTTGCCTGCCTCGTCTTTGAGTGGGCGCTCTACGGTGATGGTGGTGTAGCCAAAGTCCTGGTTTTTGAAAATGCGTGAGATGGGTACACGTTTGAGCTTTCCACCTTCTGGCGGTTTAGGCAGTGCGCTGCCTGTGGCGACTAACTGCGGTTCGCCAATGAGTTTGCCTTGTGCGTCAAACACGCTGACTTGCTCGGCTTCAATAAAGTCGCCGAATAGTTTGGTCACGGTGGCGATATGGTCATCGCTCATCTCTTTGCGTTTTGAGCCCAGGCTTTTGCGCATTTTTTGCCAGTAGCTGCTGGCATCAATCAACTGGAGTTTGCCTTTTTTTGAAGCTGGTTTTTTGTTGGAGAGTATCCACACATAGGTGGCAATGCCGGTGTTGTAAAACATATCGGTGGGCAGGCCTATGATGGCTTCCACCAGATCGTTTTCTAACACATAACGGCGAATTTCGCTCTCGCCACTGCCAGCGCCGCCGGTGAATAATGGCGAGCCATTAAGCACGATGCCAAAACGGCTGCCGCCTTCTTACGCCGGGCGCATTTTGGAGAGCAGGTGCATGAGAAACAGCATGGAGCCATCACTCACGCGTGGCAGGCCGGGGCCAAAGCGGCCATCAAAGCCTTTTTGCTCGTGTTCTTGCCGCACGGCTTTTTCGACCTTTTTCCACTCCACGCCAAACGGCGGGTTGGAGAGCATGTAGTCAAACTTGGTGTGCAGGTGGCCGTCTTCACTCAGCGTGTTACCGGAGACGATGTTTTCTACTGGCTGGCCTTTAATCAGCATGTCGGCCTTGCAGATGGCGTAAGACTCGTCATTGAGTTCTTGCCCAAACATGTTGAGCCGCGCTTGCGGGTTGTGCGCCAGCAGGTGCTCACTTGCGGTGGAGAGCATGCCGCCAGTGCCCGCCGTCGGGTCGTAAATGGTACGGACGACAGCGTTGCCGGGCGTGAGCACATGGTCATCTTCAATAAAAATCAGGTTGACCATGAGCCGGATGACTTCGCGCGGCGTAAAGTGCTCACCGGCGGTTTCGTTGGAGATTTCAGCAAACTTGCGAATCAGCTCTTCAAACACGCTGCCCATACTGGCGTTATCGACCGCCTCTGGGTGCAGGTCGATATTGGCAAATTTTTCGGTGACCAGGTAAAGCAGGTTAACCTTGGCCAGGCGCTCAACTTGCGTATAAAAATCAAAGCGCTCAAAAATATCGCGTGCTGCTGGTGAAAAGGCTTGCACATAGGCGTAAAGATTTTGGCGGATATGGTCTTGGTCACCCAGCAGTTTCACCAGGTCGAGCGGGGAGGTGTTGTAAAAGCTTTGCCCGGCTTTGCGTAACAAAAACGGCTCTGGATTAATGCCCGCCTTGGTTTTTGCATCAAACTCGGCCAGTACCGCAGGCTTGGTCGCCTCGAGCACGCAATCCAAGCGGCGCAATACCGTAAAAGGCAAGATCACGCGGCCATATTCGGATTGTTTGTAGTCGCCACGAAGCAGGTCGGCGACCGACCAGATAAAGGAAGAGAGTGCTTGATGGTTCATGCTTGCTACTGACTGAATATTTTTTTGAATGGCTGCAATATACCATTGATCAGTCTGCTGGCTGAAACTGCTTTACCTTGGCTGCGTTTCGGCTTCAAGCCAGCTTAGCCAGGTAATCGCTTGTTCACGCGTTTCTCCGCACATTTCGAGGCTGGGTTGCAAGCTGCCGCAAAATGCAGGCCGTTCTGGCTTGCCAAACAATTGGCATCGTAACTGTTCATCGAGTTGTATGCAGGGCACGCCCGCCGGTTTGCCCTGTGGCATGCCGGGAATCGGGCTGTTGATGGAAGGTGCAATACAACAGGCACCACATTGCTGACGGCAATCCATTTCAATCAGGCCTAAGATTCAATTACATCTGTCCACGGATAGCCCAGGGCCGAGACCCCCGCTTTCAAGTCCAGCATGGCCTGGTTGACCAGTGCGCTTTGTCCTTTCATGCCCACCTCTGTCGTCCGGCGCTGATTGGTCCGCGGCAGGCTGAAGAGCTTGAGCATGGGGTAGCGGTCAAGCATGGCATTCATCAGGTCAATCAAGTCACTTTCCCCTGCCTCAGTGACTACAATCGCTTGTTCCAGGTAATCATTGGCATGAAACAGCTGGCTGTAATAGGTATCCAGCACCCACTCAATCATAGGGTGCGCCATTTCAGGAAATCCAGGCACAAAGTAATGCTCATGAATGCTGAATCCGGCCACACGGTTCACCGGGTTGGGGATCAGGTCACATCCTTGTGGAAAATCCGCCATCAGCACCCGTTTAGGGTAAGCCGCTTCACCATATTGGGCTTCAATATTGGCAACCGCGCCGACATGCCGTTCAATAGGCACGCCCGCTGCCGCGGCGGCGCATTGCCGTGTATGGTCATCAGGCGTGGCGCCAATGCCGCCAAAACTGAATACCACATCACCACGCGCCATGCTGGCTTTAAGATGCGCGGTGATCTGTTCCGGAATATCCCCAATAAAATGGGCCCAGCTTAATTGCAGGCCGCGTGCCGAAAGCAATGAAATCACTTTGTTCAAGTGAGCATCCTGCCGTTTGCCAGACAGGATTTCATCACCAATAATATAAATGCCGAATGAGCGCATAGGTCAACAGAGTGAATAAGTTGCGAAATATTACCTCACCAGACGTGCGTCCCCAAACAGGTTTTGAGGACAATAAAAAAGGCGATGACCTAAGTCATCGCCTTTTGTTCTGGATTGCAATCAGGCTGAGCGCAATAAACGTGAAATGAAAATCAGGAAAACAGCGCCTATGGTCGCTACGATAATGCTGCCTACCATGCCGCCGCTTGCACTCAGGCCGAGTGCGCCGAATAACCAGCCGCCAACAACAGCACCTGCAATCCCCAGGATCAGGTCCCAGATGAGGCCATAGCCATCACCCTTCATAATCAAGCCTGCCAACCAACCCGCGATAATGCCAACTACAATTGTCCAAAGCATGTATGTACTCCCTTGTTGTTGTGATGAGCGCCCATCCTAACTATAAGCTGCGTGGTAATCTGTCAGAGAGCGTAGGAAAAACCTGTCAGAAAAGACTGGCAAGCCAGCTTTTTATTTTATTTTTTCAATCCGACCAATACCATGGCAACCCCTGCTGCCAGCACGATAATACTCAGTGCTTGCGGAATCTCGACATCCTTGGTGATGTCGGCACTGGCTTCGAGTGAGCCAATTTTGGCGACAGTCTCTTTGCTTTCATAACTAAAGCCTTTGAATACCAGACCGGCTGCACCGAGTGCAACCAGGATGATGCCTATCATAAGAGTTGATTTCATTGCGGGTTTCTCCTGTTTGTTAATTGGTTTTTTTTGAAATAACACCATACCATAGTAAGGGTTAATGTGCGCTTTCCCAGTTACTACCAGTGCCGACTTCAGCCAATAAAGGCACATCAAGTTTGGCGACCCCCTGCATCAATGCAGGCAATTTCTCTTTAACCAAGGATAGCTCAGCCTCCGGTACTTCTAGCACCAGCTCATCATGTACCTGCATGATCAGTTTAGTTTGCAGCTTTTCTTCACGCAACCACCTGTCTACAGCAATCATGGCCAGCTTGATCAAGTCAGCCGCGGTACCTTGCATGGGGGCATTAATGGCGGCACGTTCGGCGCCGTTTCTTCTCTGTACGTTAGCGCTGTTGATTTCTGGCACCCACAAGCGTCGGCCGAAATAGGTTTCGACATAGCCTTGCTGTTTTGCCAGTGTGCGCGTGTTTTCCATATAGGCTTTTACACCGGGATAACGGGCGAAATAACGCTCAATGTAGTTAGCTGCCGCGCCGCGCTCGATATTGAGGTTTTGCGCCAGGCCAAACGCACTCATGCCGTAGATCAGGCCAAAATTGATGACCTTGGCATAACGGCGTTGCTCGTTGTCGACGGCTGTTTTGTCCACGCCAAAAATTTCGGCGGCGGTGGCACGGTGGATATCTTCGTTATTGGCAAAGGCGGTCAGCATCCCTGCATCTTGGGAGAGATGGGCCATGATGCGCAATTCAATCTGCGAATAGTCAGCCGAAATAATCTGGCTACCCGCGGGCGCCACAAAGGCTTCGCGGATGCGGCGACCTTCGGCGGTGCGCACCGGAATGTTTTGCAGGTTGGGGTCCGAGCTGGCCAGGCGGCCAGTGATGGCAACCGCCTGGTTGTAATTGGTGTGCACCCGCCCGGTTTGCGCATTAATCATTTTTGGCAGTTTGTCGGTGTAGGTGGATTTAAGCTTGGCTAAACTACGGTGCTCCAGAATCACTTTGGGCAACGGGTAATCCAGCGCCAGTTCCTGCAGCACGTCTTCGTCGGTACTCGGTGCGCCGGAAGGGGTTTTTTTCAACGGCTTGATCCCGAGTTTGCCAAACAGGATTTCTTGCAATTGCTTGGGCGAGCCCAAGTTGAACGGTTGTTCTGCTAGTTCATACGCCTTTTTTTCAATCTCCATCAGCCGCAGGCCAATTTCATTGCTCTGGCGGTTGAGCATATGGCTGTCGATCAGCACGCCGTTACGTTCCATGCGTTGCAATACCTGCATGCTGGGCATTTCCACCTGCTCATAAATAAAGCGCAGTTTGTCTGACACCGTTACTTGCGGATAAAGGGCGTGATGTAATTGCAGTGTGATGTCGGCATCTTCAGCGGCATATTCAGTAGCGACTTCGACGGTCACCTGGCTGAATGGCACTTGTTTTGCTCCTTTGCCGGCCACGGTTTCGTAGCTGATGGGCGCGATGCCAAGATGGCGCTCGCTGAGTTCATCCATGCCGTGCCCTTTGTGACTCTCAAACACATACGATTGCAACAGGGTGTCATGCGCGACGCCTTGCAGTTGAATGCCATGATTGGCCAGCACATGCATATCGTATTTCAGGTTCTGGCCGACTTTTTGAATGTTTGGGTTTTCCAGGATAGGCTTGAGTTTGTCCAAGGTCGCGGCTAATCCAAGTTGCGCAGGCGCATCAAAGTAATCATGGGTGAGCGGGATATACGCCGCTTCACCAGGCGTCACGCTAAACGAGACGCCGACAATTTTGGCTTGCATGGGGTCGAGTGAGGTGGTCTCGGTATCAAAGCAGAGTAGTTCGGCTTGTTGCAGTTTGGCCAGCCAACTGTCCAAGTCTGCGTCAGTCAGTATGGTCTGGTAGTGGCGGCGCGTATCAGGCGTATAGCTCGGCAGGGAGGCGGAGTTGTTTGCATCAGTAGTGATTGCTGCTGCGACAGGCGCAGCTGGATTTTCAACCACAGGCGCAGTGGCGCCATCGGGCAATTTGTCCAGCTCGCGTTTCCAGGTGCGGAACTCAAAGTGATCAAACAAAGCCAGCAGTTTGACTTTGTCTGGCACTTGCGGAATCAGTTCGTCAAAATGTTCACGGATCCCAATATCACAGCGGATGGTGATCAGCTCACGTGCCGTTGGCAGCCATGGCAAGGCCTTGCGCAGGTTTTCACCCACCACGCCTTTGATATTGTCGGCATTGGCAATAATGTTATCCAATGAGCCATATTCTGTCAGCCATTTCACCGCCGTTTTAGGGCCGACCTTTTCCACCCCAGGCACATTGTCTGAAGTGTCGCCGACGAGGATCAGGTAATCAATAATTTTGCTGGGTGGAATGCCAAACTTGTTTTCAACGCCTGCAATATCGAGTACGTCATCGGTTTTACGGAAGGCATCGCGCATGGTATTGACCACCGTGATATGTTCATTGACCAGCTGTGTAATGTCTTTGTCGCCGGTGGAGATAATGGTCCTGATGCCTTCTTTTTCTGCCTGTTTGGCCAGTGCACCGATGACGTCATCGGCTTCCACGCCTTCTTCTATGATGAGTGGCCAGCCCATGGCGCGTATGGTTTCGTAGAGCGGTTCGATTTGTACGCGCAGGTCATCGGGCATGCTGACACGGTTTGCCTTGTATTCAGGATACAGGTCATCACGGAAGGTTTTACCTTTGGCATCGAACACGCAGGCGCTGTAATCCGAAGGATAGTCCTTGTGCAGGCGGCGTAACATGTTTAGCACGCCCTGAATCGCGCCCACAGGTTCATTGGCCGAATTACGCAGATCAGGCATGGCGTGAAAGGCGCGATAAAGGTAACTGGAGCCATCTACCAGAAGCAGGGTTTTCATTGTGCGTTCTCTTGAATCAAATCAATGGCGTATTTTACGCATTTCAAAGCGACTTCATGTACACTAATT